>Ga0105348_1000028_pt1 | contig 106797 bp, 94 predicted proteins | sample EN8Hudsemesocosm_2_FD_83504 | JGI IMG/M metagenome (GOLD analysis project Ga0105348, IMG submission 83504) | Methane-oxidizing microbial communities from mesocosms in the Hudson Canyon - EN8C Hudson Canyon | ecosystem: Environmental > Aquatic > Marine > Cold seeps | place: Hudson Canyon... | reverse complement strand
ATTCGCTCAATGGCAGTGGCTCCCGGTTTTATCGAAACAGAAATGACTGACTCTATGAGACCAGAAGCAAAAGCACATATGAAAGCATTAATTCCTTTAGGCAAAATTGGTCAAGCTAGCCATATTGAACAAAGCGTGGCCCATATTTTCGAAAATGATTACTTATCAGGCCGAGTCATCGAAATAGATGGCGCACTCCGCGTCTAAGCTACTTAACACTCATGCATACAAACAGCGATAGCTACCAAGCCATACTGCAAACACTTGCCAGCATCCCCGCAGGCAAAGTGTGCACCTATGGTGAAGTCGCCAAACTTTCTGGCAACCCTGGCAAAGCACGCTACGTTGGACACATTCTCAAAAAACTTCCTCAAACAAGTAAAATCCCTTGGCACAGGGTGATTAATAGTCAAGGAGCTAGCTCCTTCCCTGAGAATAGCGAACACTTTCTTGTACAAATAGGTCGACTTGAACAGGAGGGAATTCAGGTAAAAAACGGAAAGATCAGCCTAAAAGAATACCTATGGCGAGGGTAAATAAAAATAATTCTCAGCAAATCCACCAAATATAGTCTAACTTTATATAGATCTATTCTTAATACGCAGTTAAATCATATCGGTTTAGTTAAAGGTAGTTTCCATGTAGGTCGCCTTTTTATTATATCCCCATTGAGAGCGCGAAAGTACGGTTAACATGAAACATCACCAACTAGTCGAAAATTTAATACGAGAACACCTTCCTAGCAACATGAAAGGTGTAGATTTGAGCGCCTTTCTCTTTGAGCTAAGCAATTCTTACAAACAAGCAGACGAGGATCGAGAACTATTAGAACGATCAATTCAACTGACATCCACTGAACTAACAGCAAGAAACAGAGCGCTAGAACAACAACTAGAGGAGCTAAAGCAAACTCAAATTGCATTAGAAGAATCCCACTCATTACTCCATGCAAGCCTTGTATCAAGCTATGAAGCTTTATTTGTCTTGGATTTAGAAGGAAAAGTACGCCTCTACAACCCTAATTTCAGCAAAATGTTTGACGTTGATACTGACAAGAATCAGGTAAATACCGTAGACGATTTTTTGATTAAAGTTAAAGCTATCGCACACCACCCCTGTGACTTCACCCTGAATTTTCATAAAACTTTTGCAAGCCCTGGAAATAAAGCTCAACATGAACTTAAAACCAACGAAGGCCGAACCATTGAAGCTTGCTCCAGCCCTCAGTTATTAGGATCTAGAGTTGTCGGTCAAGTTTGGAGTTTCAGAGATGTCACTGAACTAAAACTCAAAGAAGAAGAAGCACGCCATCGCGCCTACCATGACTTGTTGACAGGCTTACCAAACCGCCGCCTGCTTTCTACCCGGTTAAACCTAGCACTCAGTAACAATGAAAATAGCGAGAAAACAGCCTTGCTCTTTATTGACCTAGATGGCTTCAAAGATGTTAATGACTCATTAGGCCACGGTGTTGGCGACGCATTACTCAAAGAAATCACAGGAAGAATCGAACAAAACACGCCCCCTAACACCCTGCTTTGCAGGCATGGCGGAGACGAGTTTATCGCCGTCATGGAAACCCAAACAGGGCCAGAAGGCGCAACCAAGTTTGCTCAAACAGTGGTAGATTCTTTTGCTACGCCTTTTCATATTGGAAATGAAGAAATATACATGAGCGCCAGTATCGGAATCGCCTTGGCACCGGATCATGGCAACGACTCAGACAAACTTATTAGTAATGCTGATATTGCTATGTACCAAGCAAAACAAAATGGTAAAAATACCTTTGTGGTCTATCAGAATAAACTGAACGAACAAGCGCCTCATCGCTTAAAAATCCGTAACCAGCTAAGTGTTGCCCTTGAACAAAATCAATTTGAATTATTTTTTCAACCCAAAATTTCACTTGAAACAGGCACAATAAAAGGTGCGGAAGCACTAATACGCTGGAGCACCAGTGATGGACAATACAGAAATCCTTTAGAATTTATTCCAGTTGCAGAAGAAAATGGGCAAATCATTCCCATCAGTCAATGGGTGATAAAGCGCTGCTGCGAACATCTAAAAAGCTGGCAAGATGATTTAGACGATGATTTCGTGCTCGCATTGAATATATCCGCAAGACACTTTCAGAAAGGGTTACTCCAACAGGATATGGCCAAAGTCATTAATGAAGTCGGTATTGACCCTTCAAAGCTAGAACTGGAAGTCACTGAAACAGCCATCATGGATGATATTGATTTAGCAGTTCAAACCTTAACTGAACTCAAGAAAATGGGAATAAGAACGGCTATTGATGACTTTGGCACAGGGCACTCTTCATTAAGTTATTTACGCAAGCTTCCTATTGAAATTTTGAAAATAGATAAAAGCTTCATTGATGAGATATTAATTTCCCAAGAAGACAGAACCCTAGTACGAGGCATCATTGAAATGGTGCACGCACTAGGCATAGAAGTTGTTGCTGAAGGCGTTGAAAACCATAATATGGCTTCGTTGTTACAAGAAATGAATTGTGACTTAGTGCAAGGCTACCACTATTGTCGCCCAGTATCTGAAGAAGACTTTATTGAACTCATCAAAAACAGACAATGCTACATTTAACTTTGCACCACCAATAAGATAAGACCTCCTACCCTTCCTCACACTCAGTTTGAGTTCTTCGATTTGGTTTTTCGCGTTTCATTTCGTACAGACGCTCATCAGCTATTTTCAGCATCATTTTAGAGTCAACCTTTTGTAGGTTTTCAGTTGAAATCACACCGTAACTTATGACAACAGGAATTATTTTATCCTCGACTTTTAATGGTGTATTTAGCAGATGCTCTCGAATTCGGCCAGCAATAATATCAGCCCCTTCTTGCTGCTGATTCGGCAATATCACCACAAACTCATCCCCGGCAAACCGGAAAGCCAAGTCACTCTTACGGGTTAGCTCATTTAAATGATACGCGACATGCTTGAGATAACTATCACCACAATCATGACCATAGGTATCATTTACTATTTTAAAATCATCACAATCAATAAACATAACGGCCATGTTTTCTCGTTGACGCGCATGTCTACTTAACTCCTGTTCAAGGCTTTCTTCAAGCTCGCGCCGATTTCGTAATAATGTTAAAGGGTCTCTTGTTGCTAAAAAACTAATGCGCTCTCTTGCCCAAACTCCCGCGAGAGAAATGGATACCTTTACCGACAATTGATTTAAAAAGAAACTATCCTTTCTAGGGTTATATCGGCCCGCAGTCTCATCACCTAGCACCAAAGCACCAACCACTTTGCTATCTACCACAACAGGTAAAACAGCTATAGAGCCTAATTTTTTCCTTAAGTCAGAAGGAATAATGCCTCTGAAACGATTCAACTCAGTATTCACTAATATCGGTTCATGAATGCTCTGAGTGGCCCGCAAAAAATCGACCATTGATACAGGCAATAAAATTTCCTTATCTTCGTCAACCTCTCGCAAAGTTTCTATTAAATGTTCATTCGATGGTGACTCAGTTAACACAAGCCATGCATGATCTATCCCAAACTTTTCCTTCACCAAAGACACCAAGGTCAAAAAAAACTCAGAACAGCGAGTAATATTCATAATGGCAACTTCTATATCAAATAGGTTGCGTGCAATTACTTCATTCTTTCGAGCCGTAGCAATCAACTCATCAACTGAGGGCATTAAAACTTTCTCCAGTTTCATATTTAAAGCCACGCTATAAACCGGCCTTAATAAAAATATTATCACTTATCTTTGTAGTGTAGATGATTTCTATCAATCATCACGTAACATTGAGCAATAAATCTTAGGCCGTAAAAACAACCTTAAGTGCTTATTTATCAACTATAAAAAATAATAAAATAAGCAATAATTGGTTTAGATGATACTTATTTAAAATAAATCACGAATAGTCTTGACGGTCATCACTTTGGTCAGTACTATGCGCTCCACATTGATTGAGGCGACAAACTAAACCTTAATGAATAACCAGTTTTGATGCGGGGTGGAGCAGTCTGGTAGCTCGTCGGGCTCATAACCCGAAGGCCGTAGGTTCGAATCCTGCCCCCGCTACCAAATTAAGATAGGCTTTTCAGTTACTTACTGATAAGCCTATTTTTTTGCCTGAAATTTGAGGCCAGTTTTATTTCTCATGTAACCGCCATGTAACCCCAAAATATCAACACCGAATACTCTGAATTACTACAAACTAATCCTCATCGCGCTTTAAGAACCCCATACTCTCCATTCTCATCTTATTGATACCGCTTAAGCTCTTTATCTCTTCAGCAACTTCATCCATGACTGTAAGGCCATCTTTCCTTAGCTGTCTCATTAGGTTAGTAACTTTAGGTATATCTGAAGAAATTAAGTACTCTACAATTTCACTAACGCTAAACTTTGAAAATCGTAATTTATCACGACTATTTAGATAATTATCAGTTAAAAAGCTGGAGATCAATTCTTCCAAATTTCTTTCATCAATCTTTGAGTTCTCTTCAATTTCCATAATAAAGTCATTAAGAGGATCAAAGGTAATAGGTGATATCAATCTATCTTTAACACCACTTTCTTGAGAATTTACATTCAAGACTTTATATCTTTCAAGAATTTCTAATGCAAACTCTCCTTTCCCTAGTTTACTTAAACAAGTAAGGGATTCATTTAAATTATTGAGAGGGATAAACTCTATATAGGCCAATGTTGTTTCTCGTAGTTCATTAACAAAATCATCGACATTGTTGGTAAGAGTTCCATGGTAGTATTTTTGCCAAACACCAGAGAAATTTTCAGACAATCGTATTTTACTAGTTTCTATAGTCAGGTTGAGGTATTCATTGTTTAACTGTTCCTTGTCAATAGTATCTGTTTGTACAAACTGTATGAGCAATTTGTCAATATCGTCTGTATTGGAGTAACCGTAGTCTTTTAATAAATCACTAAGTTGTTGTGCTGAGCTATCTTCCTTGCTGTTAATTCTCGCAAATGCCATGGAGATTTCATTGTAGTTAGATAGCGAGTTTATATTTAAGAACTCATCATCATTTTTTGAATAACTAGCGTAAACATACAGAAGTAGGGAAAATAATTTATCTTGTAAAAAGTTTGGGTCAGTATTTATCGGTAGTTCTTCAACAATTTCCTGATAGTATCTTTTAGCCTTAAAAAGAATTCTTATGTTCCTTAGGCCTAAAACATTACATTTTTTAACGAGGGTTTTTTTGAGGGCTTGGTTTTTATCTAAGTTTAATTCTTTTCCAAAAACAAAGTTGATTATATCTGCGGTGTCAGGAGTGAAAGGCAACTCTCTATCAATGACCTTTTCTTTATAGTTTTGAAAAACTGTAGTCTTTTCTCCAAGGTCATCATAGCTGCCTATTAGCACAACCTTCAGATTACGTTCATTTCTAAGCTCGTTTATATATCCAAGCAGTTCGTCAAGTTCGACTGACTCAGATAAACGCTCGATATCATCCAAACAGATAATCCATTGAGGCTTGAGCAAGTTCTCTTCTAACAGCTGAATAGATAAATGATTTGGACGGAATATTGCGCTGATATACTCAGGCCATCGTTTAAAAGCATTTTTTATAAAGCTACCAGTAAAAGATAGGTATTTATAAAATGGGCCTGATTTACTAAGAATATATTGCCATATTTGATCTAGTTGTTTAGCTAGCTTTGTATTTGTTGTAATCGGCGTGTGACGTAAAGCTTCAAACACAACACGCTCTCTAATTTGTGTAACTGAATTAGCGCCAAAAACGGAAACATATCCAACATTGCCAACGACACCATTATCTTCTACAACTTTTTTCCAGAAGAATGTTTTACCTTCCCCCCAGCGTCCATTAATTGCAATAACGATAGGATCACTTGAATTGAAAATTAAAGCGGCTAATCTACTTTCTAAATCTTTTAGTTGTATGTCGGAGGGGTTAGTTTGAGCATTTCCTTTACTAGTTGCTTGTTGAGTAACCTGCTTTTTCTTAGTTTTTCGCTTCATAGAGAAACCTCACATATCCTTGTTTTTTCATACACTAACTAGTTATACCGAAGAGTAATCTGACGTATTTATTTTGTACATTCTTTTTTGGCTTTAAATCAGGTTGAAAACCCGCAATTACGGCTCAGAGCCCTAGGAGCTTCATCTTATCTTGATTAACTATCTGAGCGTTTCCGGTACCAATTGATACCTAAACGCAGTTAGATCAAGGGTTTTTCTTTTTTACAAACCGGAAGCGGAAACGAGGTTTGGGCTGCCCCATATATAGAAAAAGGTCGAGGTTCGAATTACCCTCCACAGCTTGAACGGTGGTAGAACCTAATAGCCCCCTCTTTTTTCATACATCAACCACACGACTATTAATTATTAAAGGCTAGTTGTTGTATTGATTTACGCTAAGCCAGTGGCAGCAAGGCATAAGGAAAATAACGTCTAAACAACAACCATACTTTGAAAACCCTCATATGAAGTTAAAAGGCGAGGTTCGAATTACCCTCACTGGGGTAGGGGGTCAGGAGTACCTTTCTCTTTTAGTGACTCACCTTACAATCAATCCAGTTTTATTTTTATATTATGACCATATAAACAGTTTTAATTTTTAATTCTGTCCATGTAAAAATGTGACTAAGGGGGCAGTCATTTCATGAAAGATTATAGAGATTTGACCCGCCCCTACCTATCGTCACACAGAGGGGTCTTCTATCTGTTATTCGTAACAGCTTAAAAGGTGCTCTCGAGCAAGATATATAGGTAGTAATTCGAGCCTCGAGCCCTCTATATTTAAGAAAAATATCACTTCGGTTTAATTATCCGGCACCCTGCGACACCGTTCGAGTTACGGAAAAAGAACTACAACCAGAAGCGAAACACTTGAATTTTAGTACGGATTTCATGCCTATTAATTTGAAGTTAGTTTACATATGATACCGGTTAACAAAAAAATTTAATGGATTGATCTAATGAGAAGGTTGTTGTTTTTAGTTTTGCTGTTTAGTGCGTCAACGGTTAATGCTGACTGGAATAAAGGCTGGAATTGCTTCAAGACCAAAGATTACTCGTGCGCACTTAAAGAATGGGAGCCTTTAGCAGTGCAAGGGCTTGCGGCTGCTCAACATAATTTAGGAATGATGTATCACAATGGCATAGGGGTAAAGCAGGACGACTTTAAAGCTTTTGAATATCTCAAGCTCGCGGCTGATCAAGGGCATATGGCTGCTCAACATAATTTAGGAACTATGTATCACAATGGCACAGGGGTAAAGCAGGACAACTTTAAAGCTTTTGAATATCGTAAGCTCGCAGCCGATCAAGGGGATGCGTTTGCTCAAGTGGCTTTAGGAATGATGTATCGCGATGGCACAGGGGTAAAACAGGACGACTTTAAAGCTTTTGAATATCTCAAGCTCGCGGCTGATCAAGGGGATGCGTATGCTCAGCGCTTTTTAGGGGACATGTACAATGATGGCATCGGAGTGAGGCAAGATAGGCATCAAGCCAAAGCATGGTTTGGTTTGGCTTGTGACAATCAACTCAAATCGGGTTGTAGCAACTATAAAGAATTAAATGAAAAGGGCTATTGAATTAATCTTCAATTTTCCACAAATCAATCGGAAGCTTATTGTGACCCACAATTGAGTTGAGCTTGTACCAGTGCTTTAAGTCTTTTTTATTCTGGATAATTAGAACAATTCCTGCCCTTTTATTTGTCTCGAAAGCATAACCTAATGATTGCCCAATGGCTTCGGCCCACTTTCTTGAAAAATCGTATTCAATCGCGTGAGTGCTTGTAAGGCAATCTACTCTGGTTCGGTCATGTAAGACATATTCAATTTTACCCACGCAATATTTATCTTGATAGAATCGCTCGTTCTGCTTGGCAAATACCAAGCATGGAAGCACTACGAACAATAAAAGACTATGCCGCGTTTTCAATTAGATCTTTACCGCAATGCTTACAAACAATAGCCTTGGTTTTAATCGTTTCAGCGCAGTAGGGGCAATCTTTGGTATCGTTTGGCTCTATTCGTTGTGGGGGTGGTGCTGGTGTAGGGTTTTCAATAACTACAGATTGCTTTGTTGTACTTAGTGACCAGACAAGACAGCCAACCCACCCAATAAACGTCCAGCCTGTAAGAAGGTTAAGCGCAAAGATACTAGATTGGTTTTGATGATTGCGTTGTGTAGCAACAATGGCTGGAATAAAGTATCCGAGCCCGCAAACGATTAAGAGAATAAATACAGAAAAGCCTTCCATTTCTAAGAGTCCTTATTCATTGTTTTTTTTGAAACAATATCAGAATAAAGTCCCCGCTACAAAATCACTAAGCATATTTGGCCGAAAGGCAGTGATGATGCGTATTTTCACGTCGCTAGCTTCAAATAAGTTAGTATTTACTGTTTCTCATAGAAAAACCACAGGATTAAGCGGGGCCCCTGATGTTTACCGCTTAGACACGGGGGATACGCCAGCGCGTAGAATACCAATTTTTGGTTGAAAAAGGCCAGTCCACCAGTGACTGAGCTTATGTGCTTGGAATACCTTGGTATCAAAGGGATTGATAATTTTTAGACGGTGGTACAGGTGGACGATTGGTAGTGAATATCGCAATAAAATCGTCCACCTAGCAGAGTGCTTTAGTGCTCGGAGTTTACTAACTCACCCCTAAGGATCATTACGTCTTCAGGGGCTTCTATTCTTATTCGAACGGTTTCCCCCATAACGTCAGTGATCGTCTGTTTTATTTCGATGGTTTCACCGTGGGAGTCTTTGAGGGTCAACACTATTTCATTGTTGTGCGGGGTTGGTTTTCGTGCAATTACTAATCCTTTGTACATAATTAAAGTCCTTTTAATTGAGATGAACGTAAATTCTATATTGTTTGCTCTATACAGTCTGTTATTTGTGCTCCTATTCTCGAATAATCTAGATTCAAACCGAATAAGTCAGATAAAAGGCAACAACTAAGTAAAACCTCAACCATAGTATTCAGTTGATAGGAAGGTATACTAAATCACAGAATAATATTGGAAGGATGATTATCCATGGATTTTTTGACATTTGCTCTACAAGATAAACTGAAATCAGAGCCACTTTTCAATTTGGAGGGTAATGATTATTTTACGAAGCTATATGGAGAAATAGCTAAAGCTTCTGATGCTTGGGTTATCAACTCTGCAAATCTTTTAAATGTGAATCACTGGAACTTATCAGCTCTAAAGAGCCAAAGAACCCTTTTTAATGATAAATATGAAACGTACATTAGGAAACCCCGCATCAATTTATTCCTCAATGTTAACCAAAAGGGTAATTTGACATTAGAATGGGAACCTTCTGAACACGGCCCAAAACATCAAATGTTCTCAGACTTTAAAACGTTTCATAACGGACGAAAAAAAGACTGGAGCAATCCATGGAATAGAATTTTTATAATACGTGACTATGTTCCCCTTATTTCTATGGCCCTACATGAAAAGGACAGCAATTATAATCGCTACCTTGTAGAGGCAATTATTGAGTTGATTCATATAATTGAAAGTAGCTTGAAAGTAAGTTTGGAGATAACTTTAATCAATCAGCTTGTCATTGAATACGATGACCCCAAGAATTATCTAAGCAACAACCCCGTACATATTTCAATTGAATCAACTGAGGATATTGAAAAGGCACGACTAAAAATCAAAGCGAAAGAGTGGGAAAATGAAAAGCTTATACAAGGGCTAGGACTGACAGCGCAAGATTTTGGAGGCCTTTTTATTGAAAATCAGCGTGATATACCACTAACGGTCAAGTCTCTCAAAAATACAATTAAGACCAACACAATCCTGAGCAAGGATAAAATTAAGGGCTACTTAAATAAACTATCTGAACTATTTCCTGATGAATTTGGAAATATAATGAACACTGAAAACATTTCAACCAATGTTATAGAGCTACACCCTAAAAATAACAATTTAATTCCAGAATAAATATTCCTTAGTGCCACCAATACTAGGTGGCATCGCCAAATGTATGGCTGCTATTTTTTTAGCTCCAAATAATCATTTCGATTCTGCCTAGCCCATAGGAACAGGTATTTCCTAGCCTGTACTATCGTCAACTCTCCAGTCGCAATTGCATCTAAGTCACCCTGACTAAATGGTTGACCATAAAGCTGTACTCCTTTCATGATCATTTCTTTCGTAAACGGGGTTTCTTTTAAAAAATTTAAATTGATAGGTCTAGGCTGGCTAAAGTGGCTAAAGTGGCTAAACCCTACGCCACTACTGAACTCTTGGGTGGCTAAAGACTGGCTAAGGCTGGCTAAATCTTGCACCTCTCCTTGTTTAGAACTCAACTCTTGATCATCTTTAGCCACTTTTAGCCAGTCCTTAGCCAACACAGAACCGCTTTCGGTCTCATGTTTAGCCACTTTAGCCGCTTTAGCCATGCCTTCTGATAAAACTTGTTTTGTACTTCTAGATATTTCACCAATTAAATCAAACACCCCTCAACCTCCACACATCACTAAAATATGTACCATTAATAGTTTCACCTTCAGGAATTGGCACCAGCCAACCATAATCCACCAGCGTATTAATCAGTTTTTGCGCTGCGCTTTTAGTACGAGCTTTACAACTTCGAGGGCCTTTTTGATAAATTTGACTAAGAGGAAAGATGCTCTGCTCCTTCGATCTCATCCAATCAAGTAAGGTTTGAGCATTATTCAATCTAGCATATTGAGGCCCACCGTCGTTCAATCTCAAAGCCTCGTTTAAATAGTACTGCCCTAAAGTCACTGCCTGCTCGATATGTTTTAATTCAACTTCATAAGCTTCAATATTATCAACCAGCGCCAACACCCCTGCTATTCTGATAATATTTTCAGCGGCTTTACTGGCTGTTGCCTTAATGCTGTTTAGCTTGCCATCCTCACTTAAGTTACTTTCTATGCTGTCATAAGACTTAACCCAATATTCCTTTGCTTCTGGCGTTAAAGGGATAGTTCGTGGAGGTGTTTCTTCATCTGGTAAAAGTTTATTCAGTAGCTGACGAGTCCCTTCCCAATAACGGATTAATGCGGGCTCTTGTGTTGCGTCTTTATGATTGTATAGCCTTGTGCCTGCGATAGACTCAGGCCATGACAATAGAAAACGTGGTAGAAACCCCTGCCCCTGTAAGATTGGATCGCTTAATACTTTACCCGCCACAATTGGCTGTACCATTAAGTGAACGCACAACCGCTTACCATATAAAGATAAACTTTCACCTTCAGCCGCTCGCGTTCGTATAATTTCTTTACCATCCCAAAACTTAGAAAGTCCGGCCATTGATTTAAGCGCATTATCATTAGACATAGCATGACCACCAAAGAATTGGCCGCCTTCATCATTAAATAAACCTTGGGAGGATCGCCCAATATCAAATGACTTTTGCAATCCTTCAAGAGTTGGTTCTTGAGCAATCAATGATGGTACGACCGGCACCATAGGCTTTATGATTGTGTTCAATTCACCAGCAAGCTCATCCTGAGAAAGAGATTTTTTGCCTTTAGTTTTCTTAACTTCAATGTCATAAGCATCTAGTTCATTTTCATAAACCGTTCTCTCTTCTCTATATTCAGCCAACCATTCTTTTTGAAGTTCATAATGAGCTTTTAGGGCTAGAGTATCAGCAGCGCTTTTTCTATCACCTGACTCTGCAATAGTGAGACAAAATAAACTTAGTGGGTAAGTTCTACCATCAATAATAATATCGGCAAAGGCTTGGACAGCAAGAGAAGCGGCAGACAATACACTTTGCCCTGCCATCGCTGGTGAACACTGAACACAATCAGAAATTGATGCGGCAGCTTCTCCTAAGACTTCACCTAAAGCACTTAATGGATAATCTGGTACAGGTAATTTTTCTCTAACTAAAGGCAATGGAGCTTCTGACTTTAACTCTACCGTGTTATTTATCGCAGTAAGCATATTCATGATGCGCCCCCTCCCAGCACTTGATGCCCAACTTCAGGTATCGTCTCAAACTGATATACATCCAGCCAATCAATAGACTTTTTACCATTTGGAATAGAAAGGTAAGGTTCAACAACTCTAACAGTATGATTTTTAATTAAGCGTGAAGCTAGAATTGCTGCTGAACGCTCACCAGCACCACTAAGATCCTTATCCGCCATAATAAAGACCTCTTCAACACTGGCTGGTATTTGTACCTTTTCAAGCATGGTAGTACTTATCGCGGCCCATACAGGTAAGCCCGTTGATAAATAAACGGCTAAAGCAGTTTCAATCCCCTCAGTAATAGCTAACTGTTTTGTAGGTTCGAAAAGTTGAATAGCACAACCAGCGGTCGCACCAGGTAACGCCGGAGACATTAGTTTTTTAGGTGCTGGAACATTTGCTTTGAAGCCTTGAACATTTAGATAAGTGCGGTGCAAACTCACTACATCCCCATCTAAATTCCTAATTACTCCAATCATGACAGGAAATGAACCTAAGTTATTTCCATCATGCCAGTAAGGTAATGACTCAACAGCTTTTAGATCACTAGGGATATGAAGTCCTAATTTACCAAGACCTCTATTATTCAGATAAGAAGCTGTAACCCCGTCAATACGAGTGGCTTGACTTAGTACGCTATCAATTTTTTTCTGATACTTAGCATTAAGCTTATTTCTACTTTGAAAAGTGGGTTTGATAACGTGATTTGTGGTGCGTTGAACTGATCCATTTAAATATTGATTTACTGACTCAATTGCCTCTTTAAAACTCCAGTTATTAGCCCACTGTAGCAAAGCTAAACCATCAGAGAATTCACCACACGTATTACAGACCCCACCACCAGTTCTAGCAAAATCTTTAAATACTCTAAAACCATCTTTACCACCATGAACAGGACAAGCGATATGCTTGCCTGTTTTATCAATTGCTGGTGAAAGGTGCGGTGCTAGGCTCGATACTAAACTACCCCAAATGCCGATAGATTGAATCTTAATTTCACTAGCATTCATTATGCGGCTACCTCCCAAATTAATGGCGATAATCCACGCCTTGCTCGATAATTATTTATTAACTTCTTGGCGCGTAATACGTCATCGTCACTTAGTAGTGAATAGCGGGTAAAACGACTTATTGTGCCAACTCGGTTTTGAATACCTTCAGGTTGGTGTTTGAAATTAATACCATGCTTATTTGTCGCGTCACTTACTGTGCTATGAAGTGCCGTATCTCCATATAGTTGGTTAGCCTCAAGTGTATTCATCCCTTGTTCGCCATGTTGAATGAATAACATTAGCGCTACTTCCATCTTGAAAGGAGGCTTAGCTGAATTAGTATCTGTTGTTTTGGCTGCTTCTTTTTTTGGGGGTAGATTTTTTTTCATCTTATGCCACCTCGCCATTAATCAGCTTTTCTAAATCTGACTTTTTCCATGCTAATCGACCATTAATTCTTATCGGTCTAATTGGGCCGTTTTCTAAGCAGGCCCATTTTCTAAGAGTTTGAGGTTGTCGGTTAATTGCTTGTGCGGCTTCATTAGTAGGTAAAACTTTAGGGAGTTCTTGATCTGTATTGATCATTATTTCGTACCTCTACTTGTTGTTGAGATACGGATATAAACAATTAAAATACCTGTCAGACTATAGTGGCAACTTCACTATTTTAACCTGACAAGGTTGTCAACATCTCAGCTTAAGCCTTGATACGACTACCTCTAGTGGGTGACAAAATTAATTTCAATCAGAGCGCAAAAAGTGCTGAAGAAGAATATTCGCAAAAACATCCTGCTCCCTAGTGCTACAAGCATAAGCTGACTTAAGCCAATCTTGAATTGATATTTTCGTGATCGTCATAACTTGATAATGTTCAAATCTCGTCGGGTAATTCTGAAAAGCCTTTGAAAGGGTTTTAATATCTTCCCCTTTTACAGGTAAATATTCAGAAAGTGAGGGTTCTATATTCTGTTTTTTTTCTGAATTTAAGCTACGTTCATTGAGTTTATTTGATTGCTGGCTTTCAAGTTCTTTGATGCGGATTTTCAATTGTTCATTTTCAGTCATTAACGAATGAAGCTCTTTATCTTCACTTATAATAGAGTAAGAATTTAGATAGTCATAAAATTCACCATATAATGCCCTCTTAGGAGATAAGTATTCAGTCAAGTTAGTCAACTCTATTAATATCTTGCTGGGGTTTATTTCGTTGTTACTACCTGAAGTGGCTTCATATAAAACACGGGTAAATGAGCTCGTTTCATTACTTCTGATTGAAAGCCAGCCCTTTAGCTTTCCACTACCAACAGCCTTAATAAGTAAGGCATTCATGCTGGAGAACCTAGTCGCTTCATCCAAGGAAGATTTACTAATTGATTTAGGGTCATACGCATCTGGCTGAACCCCCATAAACAAAAATGCTAATTCTGTAATGGACAATGAGTCATGAGCAAACCAATGCTTTAGATCTTCATAGGGCTTAATGATATCACTCTGATTGAGGTTGCTCTGTTTTTCTTGAAAGTCATCATCAACCTCCATATTAAAATCTGAAACGAGAACTTTTGCTTTATTTAAATCACCAGCCTGATAAAACCAATGAGCTAAACTTTGTTTAGTAAAGGTCGTATTCTTAACATCAACTCGGTTATAGACAACTTTATAATAACCATCCTCTTTATGTTCAACGTAGGATAGCTGATGAACTTCTAAAAGAGTTGTTCTTGATTCTTCATCAATTTCTACAAAAGCATCAGCCATGAGAGCTTCATATATTTCAATCGATTCATAAAACCACGCTGATGCTTTTTCATCAACTCCACGGCCTTCAAAATCATGTATTATTTCCTTATCTAAGGAGATATAAGCAAAATCTCCCTCTTTATAACCCATCACTGCTAGAACGGCCTCTTCAACCGTTAACGCGCTCTTCCACTTCATGTAATTTGCCTTTAATCACGATACCTAATAAATTAGTTGAGCAAGTAAGTAGGCTACCTACATTTCATTAGGGGTAATTAGTCCCTAACTAGCTCAACCAAAACTTGTTTAAGTTTTAACTACTCAAACCTAATTCTCAATTTTTCTAACCTTCAAAAGTAAAACAGCCATATCTTCTGAGTCTTTAATAAATTCAACTAACGCAGACCACTCACCCGCCATCAAACTACCCAAGTAAAGCGTGTCCAAGTCTAAATCATCTGATTTCTTAGCGCTCCCTATCGCAGCATGTAAGGCTCTTATATTCGTAGACTGACAACCCTCTTGCCACTGATACCACTTCAGAAAATTTTCTAAAGCAACATCATTAGGGTCAAATGCTGACTGATGGCTAATATAAGGAAGCTGCGTTAAAAAACTTGTGAATGAAAACATAGAATGCTCAAAGACTATGTTTGGCCAAAGCTGCCCATCTATACTATTAATAAGGTTTGTTTGAATATTTTCTAGTGCCTGCAAAAAATCACTCACATTGCTTATGAACCAGCCCAAAGAAATTGCAAGCTGGCCTTGATCAATACAGCTTATAATTTCACCAACACCTTTAAGCCCTTCTTTTAAGGTAAAAGAAACTTTTGAGCCAAGTTCAATTGTTTCCTGAAGGTCACCTTTACTGACTGAAACTTTTCCACATGAGTTTGGACTAATCCCACTTAAAGCTTTCAGGTAGTCATACATAACCGGCAATAGGAACTCTGGTCGGCTTGGCACATGAACATTTTTAATATTTGATTTATTTTTTGGGGCCGGTGACTTATTTGCTGCGGACTCTTCATCCATTAATACTTCTACATGCTTAGCAAGAGAGCCAACTACATTATCTAGAATTAAATCAATGCCGCGCTTCGCACATACTTCCATGGGTTCAGTATCATCGACTGAATTTATATACGCCCTTGCTACCTCAATTTTATTTGAAGCGTCAAAAATTGCTGTGTATGTTGCCTGATAATCAGGGATAGAATTGCTTTTGGTGTTAATATTCTCTGTAATCATGATTAAACCCCTTTCGGTTTAGTTATGGTTAGTGATTGCTGGGGTTGCCGCCCCAGCAATCACGCTTTAGTAATTCTTTATATTTTCCCTCAAATTAACGAGTACATTTAACGCACTACTCTTAGCCGGTCTTGGCTAGTGTCGTAATCAAACTCAACTCCCGCTTGATCTAAAATCCATGCCTCATATTTGTTGTGCCATATAGCCAACAAGTCCAAAGGTCTATTGATATAATGTTTTTCTGCCGTAGCATTGGGCGCATGCCCCATAATTTGAGCCACTACACCGCGCGGCATTTCAACCCATTCGGCTAGACTTCCAAATGTTCTACGTAACCCATGAAGCGTTACAACATCGATACCAGCTTTAGATAATGCTCTTTTATGCGCTCTAGCTGGTTCCATTATTCGACCACTTTCGGAAGTAGGACTATTAAATACCCATTCATTCCTTTTTGGTAAGCTGGAGATCAAAGTGGATAAATAAGGAGTTAAAGGTATCTTTCTACCTTCTGAGTGTACTTTGTCTTTTACCCATAACGCTGACCATTGAAAGTCGACATCAACCCATTTCAATTGCGCCATTTCTTCACGTCTAGTACCTGTCAAAATAAGCGCCTGTAAATAAGCACTGAAAACAGGATTAGATAAACTTCTGACTGACTGAAACCATGCTGTGAGCTGGCCACGTTCAAGTACGTCATACTTTTTACTTTTTCGTTCTGGCACTTCTGCCCTTAAATCTTTACTTTCAACAACAGATAAATCAATGACATGTTTATATTCTTCTTGATCACCACACCAGCGCCAAAATGCCCTAAACAACTCAAATCCTTGCCTAGCGTTATTGGATCGGGTGGAGGCCTCATTCAACTGCCATGACTTCAGACCACCAGCGGTTATATTAACCATGCGTTCATTCAACAATGGATAAAGAACACCACGAACGGTTAAACCTTTTCCACGTTTCTTAGGCTCACCGCCTTTTTTAGCTAAATTGATATGATCCTGTAAATGACGTGCGCCCCATCTATTTTTATGATGTTTTAGGTAGGCTTTCCAAGCATTAAGAACAAGAAGTGATTCACGGGCTTTTTCAACCTTTTGAACCTTGGACGCTTTTTCTTGCCTTTCTATAAGCTCTTTCTTGGATTGCCTAGGATCATCCCCTATGTCTATAGAGGTCTGAAGGCGCCTTGCCTCTTTCTGTGCGCCACTGATCGACCACGTATCGGGACTGCCAATAGTTATTCTCAATGATTTATTATTCAGCTTAGCTTGGAATATGTAAGCCTTTGCCCCACTCTCAGTACATCGCAAACCAAGCCCATTCCCTTTTTCATCCCATAAAAAAGATTGCTTCTTATTAGGTTCACAACTGAAACTGCTAACTCTGGCTGCTGTAAAGTTTACTTTCACGACTCAATCCTATGGGTTACATTCGTCTCATGTAACCCATATGTAACCCCAAATGATCAATACATGTCAACACACAGGAATATAAAAAACAGAATAATTCGCATAACACATTGTTTTAACACGATTTTGACTTTTCAATAAATACTGGTCAACACCTATAAACACAGCAACAGTCGGGCTCATAACCCGAAGGCCGTAGGTTCGAATCCTGCCCCCGCTACCAAATTAAAAGACTTATCAGTTTACTGATAAGTCTTTTTTTTGTTTAAAATTTGAGGCCTGCTTCATTTCTCAGGTAGGGCAATCACATCAACACCAAGTCTTCTGAAATCAACATAAAAAAAATTTTCAAAGGTCTCTTTATAAAGCCCCCTCTCAATAGTTTGATCAATTGAAAGGCACTCCTAAGCAATAGACTTATTAACCAACCCTTTGCAAACTACGACCCTGTACAGGCATTTTGGTTATAGTGCCTACAGCAAAAAAATTCTTAAACTTCATGCAGGCGTTTCCGGTTTGTTTTAGCTTCAAGGACCGATGTAGCAAAGGTTTAGGTATATCAAAAGCGGAAACGGAAACGGAAACGGAAACGGATTTTGACTGGCGTCATATATAGAAAAAAGTCGCAGTTCGAATTACCCCCACCCTTACGACAATAAACCGGTTACATTTACACGATTGTTAACATGCTAGTGCAAAATTGAGAACACATTATAGGGTAGCTTTCGTACCGAGCATGAGACGGTTATGTGCTTGTCACTTCACGCCTCAATTCTGCCGTATGTTTTTGAATAAGGTCGAAGTTTCTTTGCTTACCTCTTTTTCTCTCGAAAACGAGAGACTTCGCTCTTATACCGCTTTACTGTCAAAGCTAAGAGGGGAGCCAGATACCCCTTCTGCTTTTAAGGTGATGTGAAACTGTCATAGTCCCAATTAACATCATTCTCAGGAAAGTTAGTAAATGTAAAAATATTAACACGTAAATCATAAATAAGAGCTAAAGCAACAAAACCTCCAACTTCACAGCTACTGAAATTTGGACTTCTAAAAATTGTTTCCATGATTATCCCTTGGCTTGAAATTTTAACTTAACTCAACAATTTATAGACTCCAATAACGTCTTCAGAGGCTTCAATTCTTATTCGAACGGTTTTACCCATAACGTCAGTGATAGCCTGTTTTATTTCGATGGTTTCGCCATGGGAGTCTTGGAAGGTCAATACAATTTCATTGTTGTGCAGAATTGGCTTTCTAGCGATTACTAATCCTTTGTACATAATTAAAGTCCTTTTAATTGAGTTGAGAGGACAGGGTAAGTCAAAAAATAGAACCGAAACCAGTCCTAAAAAATAGTGACTGATTAACATAACAAGGTAGTATGATGCACCTAACATAAGATTACACAATGTTACGCTGTGTAATCGAGCAAAGTCGGGGGGGGGCATTACCTTAATTGATATGTTGGCCCTCGATTTATAACTAAAAATAAAAAGGAATAAGTTATGAGTGGAATAAAAAAAATTATATTGTTTGTGATATTAAACTTATGCGTAATGTCACTGCCTGTCAAAGCGGTAGTTATAGGTGAAAAGGACTGGATGGCAGTGCAGCCAACAAACAGTCTCAGTTGGGGTAATTTTAACGAAATTTTCGATACCACGACAGGGCAATGCGATGTAAGTGATTGTAAATTAGTGAGCCAATTTGGGGAAGAAGTCGATTTTACGGGTTATACATGGGCTTCGAATTATGATGTTAATGAAATGTGGAAGAACTATACAGGTCTAGCTGGACTAACCTCTCTAACTACCGAAGGCATTGTCAGTGTTCCCAATACGAATATTGCGGCTGAACTTATACACGCTCTGGGTGGTTCCACTGAATCCTCTGGAGATGCTTCTTTCCTTTATGGTCTAACTCGTGAGTCTGTAGCAGGAACGAGCGACAGAGCTTATCAATTTAGCATCACGGATTATGGTCAGAGTATTCCAGATATCTTTCATGATGATAGCTTTAGCCTTATCTCTCAATGTAATTTTTGCACTGGGTCAGAACTTGGTGGATGGTTCTATAAAACAATAGAAGTATCGGAGCCTTCTACCCTATTATTATACCTTGTCACGTTAATAGGGTTGAGCACAATCAGAAACAGAACCCATAACAGTTAATAAGTAAGTGGTATCAGCTCGACTGATTACTTGTTAAACCCAATTTGTCATTCGAGCCTGATGCACTCTTTAACTTTCGCTGATGAACGCCTGCACAGGGTTTGTGCTCGCAGCCACAACCTTTTTCAGCTGAGCAATTTTTGCAATCACTCATATTGCGTTCTCCCAACAAATTCTTTGTATAAAAATCATCTATTGCTAATTGTTGGTGCCGCTAGCAAGCAGCTTCAGGCGACCTCCAAACACTCCGTGCAGTGGAGTAAAGAGATGGTTGAAAATCCCGCTGTAATAATTAAAACTTCAGAGACTCAAAGGGAATTTCCTTTGTCCGATGGAGAAATAGTATTGACATACAAAGTCAGTATGAGCTTATATTTGAATTGGCGCTTGGAAATGTTGACAATATTGCTGGCCTCCCTTTAAAAAAATGCAGGGAAAATTAGGTGATCACGTTCAGCATAAAGTGGATACCTTGAGAACTGAGTTCTTTAGTGGCGCATAATCAGGCAACCTAAGATGCCCAACCCTAGATAATGCACAGATATAACAGTAAATTATTATCACTTAACTGATTCAAATTTATTGTAAAAATAGCCAATAAGCCAGAGTAAAAGGTTATGTGTGGTCGACTAGATATTCAAACAACAAAAATATCTATTCCTGTATCTGAGATTATAGGGATTGAATTCACGCCGGTTGAAAACCGAGACCTTAGACCTACCCAGCAAGTTTCAACAATCACATCATTAAAGGGCAGAATCCAGCAACTCAACACTTCATGGGGAATAAAACCCTCTTGGTCAAAAAAGTTTCTTATCAATGCTCAAGCTGAAACCGTTTCAGAAAAACCAACATTTCGAAAAGCATTTGCTGGTCATCGTTGTATAGTGCCATGTTCTGGCTGGTATGAATGGAGTTCAAAAGACGGCAATAAAAAACAAAAATATCTGTTTAGCCTAGAGAATGAAAAACCTGCTTTTATGGCTGGTATTTGGTACCCATCATTTGATGATAACTTACCTCAATTAGTAACCCTAACCACATCACCAACAGATACCTGTAAACAATATCATCACAGAATGCCGTTACTAATACCTGAACAATCCATTAACGACTGGCTGACAATGCCATTAAGTGAAATACCGATCCTATTATCTAACACAAGTGAGTTTATACGGGTTTGTACGACCAACTAATAACTTTTATGATAGCCAATAGCTGATTGAAACTAGCTCGTCCACTTCTCCTAATACTTCCGGCTGGTTTACTGCTTCACCTGCTGAATTAGCTCTAAATATTCTTTATGATGCTGCCCTATACTTAATTCTGAATAAGTTAGAAGAATTTCAAGATGAGATTAAGAAGGAATTCTGAATTTTATATGGTAAGTGCAATGCTGCGAAAAGGTTCAGTCTGTTTATTCTAAGTCTATGAGAAAAATACTTATTAAGATGACTCGACTTCAAGCTCACTAAGCATGACCTGAGGTCGAGTTGCAATAAAGTCCTCAAGCATAACAGCCAGCTTTTCTCATGCTACTGTTAGAAATGCGCCTGATTTTGTAATGACTAGCATTAGCGGTAAACCCCTTATTTGTGATAACTGAAGATACAGTTAAGAACGACAGCACAATGAAAATACTGGTAATAAATGGATAGCTCGACATAGTCTTTTCCTTTTAAAAAATAATTTATTTGAATGTTTGGTTCTCAATCTGAACCTTTATATGCTTACTTACCTCTGAGCGAAACAAGATAGCGGTGTCGCAGTTCTCCGACGATGACGGTTGCAGTTAAGATACCTATTGCGATTAAAACGTTCATATTTATATCCTCTTTATAGAGTCCTGTCTGTTCAAAATGGCCTAGCCCAAATCGCCGGCCTCTAATTCAAAATCGATGCTGTCATCGAAACTATTAAACCCAATCTCATGATCGATCCAATTCAAAAGTGCTTTGATTAAGTTCATCAAAATGTCCTCGTATTAAGTTAAGTTACAAAAGCTAAGTCAGTATGAGTTGGCTTAACTACCAAGGTTCCATTATGAAACCTTGAAATTATTATAGGGTTCCAATTTGGAACCTGTCAATATATAATTTCGGTAATTTAAATAAATACCTTTTTATTTGATTCCGAATAAGATGGCTTTTTTTTCATTCGAGGTTGCGATGCGCTGGGAAGAAATAGATACACAGGTTTGCTCCATTGCTAGGGGATTGGCTATTTTTGGAGATAAATGGACCTTATTAATTGTTCGAGATGCCTTTAGACGTGTGCGGCGTTTTAGCGATTTTCAAAAGTCCTTAGGTATTACCAAACATCGACTATCTGACAGACTAAACCGCTTGGTGGAGGTCGGAATTCTGAATAAGGTACTCTATGACGAAAAGCGTGCTCGTTATGAGTATCGTTTAACGCAAAAAGGAATCGAGTTATACCCTGTATTGATGACTGTGGTGCAATGGGGCGATAAATGGGTCTGTGATGGCGATGGTTCACCAGTAGTATTCGAACATAAACTCTGTGGCCAAGAGGTTCAGCCCAAGTACGTTTGTGACCAGTGCGAAAAGGATATCACTGCGAGAGACATCGTACCCAAAATAGGCCCAGGTATCGAAAGAAAGTTACTTCGCGGCGAAGCGGTTTCCAGAGATGGTATTGATGTGAAAAATATTACCAACTAGATAACAATCAAACCTGCGTGTTTTCTATTTAGTGCTTTTTCATTGACCATCTGACAAGCTGTATTAACGCGTTATTCGCATAGTTGTATTGATCTATTATCAATGTATCTTTGGTTATTCGGACAGTTCTAATTAACTCTCTGTGAACGCCACTTCCCAGAAATTGAGCAACCCACAAGCTAAAACCGTTAGAATTCAACTCCAACATAACTGACTTGTCTGAGAGCGTTTGTGATAATGATAAGTACTTATCTGAAAGGAAGAATTCCATCTCTTCCTTTTTTGATAAACCTAGGTCTGAAGAGTACATGTCAAAGTTGAGTGATAGCTCTTTTGAACGTCTAAGCTTTACCTCCAATTCTGCTTGATACTTGTTTTTTTTCAGCTTTGGATTGGATATTTCACCCCTACATTCTGTAAACAAAGCCGTCCCTTTCCAGTCACCCTTAATTTGCAAAAACATCTGTTCAATATCGCGGTGATCATGCTTAGTCAGCTGATTTTTATTCAGGTGAATTCCAGTTGCTCTGGGCGAGGCAGAAAAGCAGGTTTCTAACTCGGGTAGTTTTGATTTTAAGATGCCAGGGTTTCTATCTGTCTCTGTAAGGGGTAGCTTCGGATCTCCGTTGGCATACTTATTGGAAGCTGGGGTGACTCTGTGCTCCAAGCGATTTAATTCCGGCAGCTGAAGCAATTCGGATGTTAACCCTCCGTCAGTCGGCGGCGTATCACTGTAATGCGTATTTCCATGTTCATCCGTCCATTTGAAAAGTTCGCCAGATGCCATAGAAACCGTCGCAAGGCCCACTAGTAATAACATGACCATGCTACTCATAAACTTATTATGCATAAAATGTTCGCTCATTCAGGTGTCGTTGTTATTGAAGTGTATCGGGAAATATAAGCCTGGTTTCTATAGACCCACACTTTGGATTTTTATTTATATGGTGTTTTTGTATAGAACGTAATTGCTAACATGAGTCGATGGATAAAGCCTAATTGTACTCCTGTTGGCCGGAAACTAAAATCTTCTCAGAGGTATTCAAAATCGGTCTTTCTCCAATATTCACGTTTTGGTCCATCAAGAAAATGGTAAAATCCAAACTCTAATTAATATTGAAATCAGGCTTATAGTATTTCTGTAAGCACTATATGATTAAGCAGCCATTGGATATACCTAATAGGATCAGCCTACATGAAATTGCCTCTTCGTATTGCTAATATACCTAGCCTAATACTCTTCCTACTAGGCGCTCTCGGAATCATCGCCACACTTTATAGCTTAGTTGTAGGTTTGCGGCTAATTCCACCTGAGCATTTGAAAATTGCCGCGGGCTCTAAAGAAAGTGCTTACTACCAGATTGCAAAACAATACCAGACCATTTTGTCTGAAGACGGTATCCAACTTGAAATTATTGAAACGGCTGGCTCAGTGGATAACAGCCAATTAATGGATGACCCAAGCAGCGGTGTAGATATAGCGCTCATACAAGGAGGCATCGCAACCAGTAACCTCAGCCTTAACGCATTAGCCGCTGTCTTTCCAGAACCATTACTTGCTTTCGCACGAGTCGATTCAAAACTAGAAGGTAATCCATTTTCCTGGTCCAATAAAAGAGTTGCTCTCGGCGCAGAAGGCAGTGGTACTAGAGCAGTCGTAAACGAACTGGCAAAACTCACCGGTGCCCCAGTTTTAGCAACACGCACTGGCGAAGCAAAAAGTCGTATGGGCGGTTCAAAGGCTTCTGAAGCGCTACTTCGAGGTGAGCTAGATTTGGCATTCTTCGTTGCGCCATTGACCGCGCCCTACCTGCAACCCTTATTGAATGACGCTTCTATTCAACTCTTGCCCATTAATCACGGTAGAGCCCTCGCCAGTCAGTTACCCGAAGCACATTATGTCAATTTATATAGCGGCGCCTTACGTTATCACCCTCCCTACCCTGAAGAATCAGTTCCATTAGTCACTTTAGTCGCCAAACTAGTCGCACGGGATAACCTTCACCCTGCCCTAGTGAATCGTTTGGTACATGCTATGAAACGAGTTCACGGAAAACGCGTTACGCTAGTCATGCCTGCGCCTTTTCCGAATACTAGCCTGCTCGACATGCCCTCAGATGTTTATGCTGCAAAACTACTGAGAGAAGGCTTCAACTCACTGGAGAAAACACTACCTTATTGGATCGTTGCCCAAATTAATCGATTTGCACTTTTGTTATTACCGATCATTTTCCTTCTACTGCCATTATTTAAAATACTACCTGCATTGTTAGCATGGCGAATGCAATCACGAGTCTACCGATACTATGACCGTCTACATGAGATAGATATGAAACTATCGCGCATACAACCATCTCCGCTGGATAATGAAGAAAAAATGAAACTCAAGCGGGAGCTAGATGAAATAGAAGCCAATTTGCGCTCAGAATCGCTGCCGCTAAAATACCGAGAGAGCGCTTACACAGCAGAGCAGCACGTTCAACTTGTGCGTAATCGCCTCTGATCATTTCAGGCACACAATAACACTGCAAAATCATGACTCAATTTTGCTTCGTACCAATAATAAGCAATATATATTTGACATTAAATGCATATGCATTTATATTTCAAATCATGAACATTGACTTTGAACCCTGCATCGCCTTAAGTATTCGCAAAGCGGATCGAGTAATTAGCCAGATATACTCTGACTATTTATCGCCACTTGGCATAAAATCAACACAATTTACCGTGTTACGCGCTCTGCATATTTTAGGTACAACCACTGCCAAGCAGTTGCAGGAAGCATTGGTCATGGAGCAAGCGACTGTCTCTCGTGCACTGAAGCCATTAATTCGTGATGGCTATATTGTAGCGCGTGAAGGCAATGATAAGCGTGAAAAAGTAATATCACTCAGTAAAGAAGGCCAAGCGCTGTTTGGTGAGGCGGAGAAACTTTGGCTCCAAGCTCAGGCGCATATCCGGAAACAACTCGGTAGCGATTCTGAACAGACATTGCTGAATTTAAGTAATCAAATCGTTTCACTAAAATCATAAGCCCTTTATTTTAAACCTAATCAAAACCAAATTTTAAGACCAAGAAAAGCAAGATAAATCAAGCACCACAAATTACATGCGTATACATTTAAAGCCAATTACATGCATATGCATTTTAATACAAACACCCTTAAGAGGAATAAAAGAATGACAGCCCAAAAGCCCAGCCAACCACGCTTACTCTTTGAGTGGATCGTTACTCACCCAAAAAAACTTATGCTAATAGGCATACTGATCATCAGTACCTTTATAAGCTTTTTACCGCAACTGGTAAAAGACACACGCTCGGATGCCTTTCTTGCTCCCGATAATCCCGCCCTACTCTACCGACAACAAGTAAAAGAAACCTTTGGACTTAGCGACCCAATGGTCATTGCAGTAGTGGCTAATGAATCTATTTTCACTCCAGAAGGCTTAAACACTATTACTCAAATTACCGATGCGGTTCGTAGCATTAAGAATGTTGACCCCGATGGCATTACGAGCCTTTCAACAGAAAACAATATCACCGGCACCTCCGAAGGCATGGAGGTAGAGTCATTTTACGATCATGAAATTACCGAGGGTAAGCAAGCCATTGCGGTACGAGATGCGATTCGAAATTTCCCTTTGTATCAAGGATCTTTAGTCGCACGAGATGAATCTGCTTCGCTTATTATTCTGGAAATGCTTAATGAGAATGATGTTGAAGAAACGTACTTAGCCGTTCTAGAAACTATCAACAATCTAACAACCCCTTCTTCTCTTAAGGTCCACATAGCAGGTGAAGGCGCCGTATCCGGTTACATGGGAAGCTACATTGATGCCGATGCTTTCAGATTAAATCCAGCGGCAGGCCTGATCATTACCATCATCGTATTTATAGCATTCAGACGATTCTCTTCAACACTACTGGCCAATTTCATTGTTGCTGCATCAGTCATTACAACAATGGGTGCCATGGCTGTCAGTAATGTTCCCTTCTACGTCATTACCAACGCGATGCCGGTAATCCTCATCGGTATTTCAGTTGCTGACAGTATTCATATTTTCAGTGAATACTTTGAACGTCGTGCACGTTTTCCAAAAGAGTCATTTAATGAGGCGATCGTTGAAAGTATGTTAGAAATGTGGCGGCCTGTCACGCTTACCACCCTGACGACTGCGGCCGGATTTATCGGCCTCTATTTCGCTGCTTATATGCCTCCGTTCCAAGCCTTTGGTTTATTTACCGCCTTTGGCGTCACCATGGCGTGGTTCTTTTCATTATTTATTTTACCGGCTGCCATGAGCCTAATAAAAGCGGAAGTGAACCCCGGTTTAGCCAAGTTACTCGTCAAAAATAATCACGATATTTTTGCTACTTTGATGATCAAACTCGGTACTGTCACGATGCGTTATGCCAAAGGCGTTGTGGCAGTTTCTGTCGCATTAGTCGTAGTCGGTGTGATCTCAGCTAGTAATATTATCGTGAATGAGAAACGTATTGATACCTTCCACAAAAGTGAGCCTATTTATCAAGCTAACCAGGTCATCAATGAGCACTTTAATGGTACAAACAATCTTGATATTGTCATCGAGACCAATGAGCTAGAAGGTATTTTTGACCCTGCCGTTCTCAACAAAATTGAAGCCCTCCAACTTTACGCTGAAACCTTACCTGATGTACAAGGCTCGACCTCTGTTGTCGATTACCTAAAGCAAATGAATAAGTCTCTGAATGAAGGTGACCCCGCTTATTACCGCTTACCCCAAGATAAGGACTTGGTTGCGCAGTATTTCCTTCTTTATTCGGCCTCGGGTGACCCAACTGACTTCGAAGAAGAAATCGACTTTGATTACCGCTTAGCCAATATCCGTGTCACCTTAAACGAAGGCGCTTTTGTACGAAACAAACTAGTCGTCGAAGCTTTGGATAACTATCTGCTAACAGAGTTTAATTCGCCAGATGTTACCGCTCATTTAAGCGGTCGTATGAACCTGAGTTACCACTGGATTAAAAATTTAGGCATTAGTCACTTCAGCGGTATGGCCATTGCGTTATTCTTAGTCTGGTTAGTGTCAGCTCTTTTATTCAAATCACCGGTGGCGGGATTGTTTGCATTAACACCAATCGCGATCAGTATCTTGTTCGTATATACCTTTATGGTGCTCTTTAATATCAGCCTTGGCATGGGCACGTCTATGTTCTCTGCGGTTGCGATAGGTTTAGGCGTCGATTTCGCCATTCATACGATTGATCGCATCAAATCCATTCATCAGAAAGTCGGCTCGATTAAAGAATCACTGGTCGCCTTCTACCCGAGTACGGGACGCGCGTTGTTTTTTAATCTGCTCGCACTGGCACTTGGATTTGGCGTTCTGATTTCAAGTAAAGTGGTGCCACTAAACAATTTTGGTTTAATCGTTGCTCTATCAGTTACCACAAGTTTTATCGTAAGCATGACCTTATTACCCGCCATGATTCTGTTATTAAAACCACGGTTTGTGACTGGAAAAGTAACAAGGGAAGCAACTCAAGCTCTTGGTTCTACCACAGTGCTAGCGCTTGCTACAGTCACGGCTTTTTCAACATTAAGTTTAAGCCCTGAGACTAATGCAGATGAACTACCTGATGGCCGCTGGATAGCCGAACAAATTAATCATGTCGACGAAGGTCAGTTACGCACTTCTCATATCCAAATGACTCTGACAGATCGTCGAGGGAAAGAGCGTGTGCGCGAAACAAAGGTCTTTCGTAAATATTATGGAGAAGAAAAACGTACCATTCTGTTTTATCTCTCACCTCGTAATGTCAAAAATACCGGTTTTCTGACCTACGACTACCCCGATGAAAAAGTCGATGATGATCAATGGTTATATCTACCTGCCCTGAGAAAAGCCCGCCGAATATCTGCCTCTGACCGAGGTGACTATTTCCTTGGCACGGACCTGACGTACGAAGATATGAAGAAAGAAGGCAAACTGAATTTAAGCGATTACCACTTCAAGACATTAAAACAGGAGCAGGTAAAAGACGGTGAGTTACTCGTATTAGAATCGACCCCAATTAATGCAGAAGTAGCCGAAGAGTTAGGCTACGGCAAAGTTCGTATCTGGGTAAATCCTTCTAACTGGGTCATCATGCGCGCTAAATATTGGGACATCAATTTGAATGGACTCAAATCCCTGAAAATCGATGATGTTCGCTTAGTCGATGGTATTTGGACACGTCACTATTTAAAGATCGTGAATCATAAAACGGGCCACCAGACACAATGGCGCGTTTCAAATGTCGATTACAAACAAGACATCAATGACAAACTCTTTACCAAGAATGCCTTAAGCCGTGGTGCACCCAAATGATCAAGATATGTGAAGAAGGACTGATTATGAGAATTCAACAACACTATCGCACAGTCTTAGCCACCTTAATTACGACGACCTTACCTTTCAGTTCGGCAGCCGATGCTGTCGAACTGGGCGGCATGCTCAAAAGCCAGAGCAGCTACAACACGGTAGAACATGACTGGCAAAAACAGGACTGGCAACTGGACTTGGAACTCAATACGGTATTAGGTGCAGGCGACCTTACCGCCATTACACGCCTAACGATGGATACTGAAGACCAACTCAACCATAGCGAAAAACAAAATACTTATAGCCAATGGGCCAACCCCAGTATCATTAAGCAGCATGGTGATGCAGCACTCAGGGAGTTTTACTGGGTTTATCAGGGGGACACTGTTTTTTGGCGTTTAGGTAAACAACAAGTCGTCTGGGGAGAAGCCGATGGTCTCAAATTATTAGATATTGTAAATCCGCAGAATTATCGGGAATTTATACTCGATGACTTTGATGATTCCCGCATTCCGCTCTGGATGGTCAATGCCGAAGTAAATGTCGGTGATGATGGCTTACTTCAAGTACTCTGGATTCCAGACACAACGACTAATAGTCTGGCACCAGTGAACTCACCTTATTGGTTCAGCAGCCCATTGCTTGTTCCACAAGCTTCACCGGGCTTAACGGTCCAACTTGAAGAAAGCCAAGCCTCCAGCAAACCCATAAAAGACAGCGATTTTGGTCTACGTTTAAGTCAATATTGGTCGGGCTGGGATATCACCTTCAACTACCTTTACCACACAGTTGATGACCCGGTTCTGAGTACTCGCATAAACGGCACAGTTGCTCATATTGAAAGTGGCTATGAACGCAGTCACTTAATTGGTGGCAGCGCCAGTAACGCCTTTGGTGACTGGACTTTACGAAGCGAAATCGCCTACGAAACTAACCGTTTTCACCGCAGCACTCAGGTGCTACCCGGCGTGATAAAAGCGAATCAATGGGCTTCAGTTATCGGGTTGGATTTTCAAGGTTGGACAAATCAGTTCATTTCATTCCAATGGTTTCAAACACGCATATTGGCAAACGATGACCTACTGATAAAGTCCAAAACTGAAGACATCGTCAGCCTTTTGTGGGAAACAAAATTCATGAACGACACACTTACCTTAAGCTGGTTAAATCTCTATTCACTCGACCACCATGATGGGTTATTTCGCCCCAAGATAAGCTATAACCTGTTCTCTAATCTGGACCTGACTTTAGGAGTGGATCGATTCTATGGTCAGAGTGAAGGGTTGTTTGGACAGTTCGATCAAACAGACCGAATTAATATAGGGTTTGAATGGGGAATTAATTAATTGGTACTTAATAAAGCCTGCCGTCCTAGCAGATGTGCAGGAATGACAAATAGATTGAAATTTTGAGAAACCGATAAGAGTCAACAGAGCAAGTTTGATAAATAGTGTCGTTGAACTACCTTATAAGTAGCTAAGTGATGAAAGGTTACGCTATTCCGGTTTTTTAATTAATGCATGTGCATTGGGAGGCTAAATGGCTTCACTAGTTCAATTGAGTCTGAGCAGATTACTCCTAGGATTTTTTTTATTTCTATCCCAACCGGCTCTCGCGGTCACAGAGAATAATACTTTTTCTATGGCAACCTTAGAACAAATCCCTTATGGCTTCAAAACAACAAAAGGCCAAATAAAAGGAGGATTGTTTGACATCATGAACGAGATTATCAACGAAAGTGGCCTTAAAGCCAGTAACCAATTATTACCACCACAACGCCTCATTCATGAGTTAAAAAACGGCAACCAATTATGTACACTTTTAGCTAACACCCCCTACGCATCTAGACACTTTGATTTAGTTGAACCCATTGGACTGACACTCTCCGCAGGCGTGATCCCGAGAATAGGAGTAGGGTTACCTAATTATGCCAGCCTCAAAAACACCATTATAGCGGTACCGCTTGGCATCTATTTTGACAAACGATTTGATCGCGACAGCACTCTGACTAAAATTCATCCACTTAGCTATAGCAATGCCATAAAAATGCTGAAATACAAACGAGTTGATGCCGTTGCGGGCGCGATTGAAAGCTTATTATATGTAGCAAAACATGACAGCCTGTCAGTGAATGATTTCGGCCCTCCCCTCGTTTTATCCAACCTTAATATATACCTCACCTGTATCAGAGATACGCCAGATTTCATTCGCAAAACCATGCGGGCAGCAACCATGACGTTAAAGAAAAGAGGCCAAATCGAACAGATACATAGGCAGTATTCAATACCTAAAAAATAATCTGTCGTTTTGAAAGAATCATTCGAACTTGAATCCAGCTAAAAGACTACCGGAATGACAAGGGAGGAGTGATTGAGTCGTGCAAAGCTATCAAAAATATAAGGCCATTTTTATACCAAAACATCTAACGACAGATAACTCAATATAGAAGACAAGTTCACATGAATCTAACAATAAACTTTACACTGTATAGTTTATTGTGCAATATACACTCAAACGAAACTGACACCCTAAAATCAACAGGTGTGCTAATAAAGCGGGAGAGTGAAATGAAACAATACGATGCGGTGGTAATCGGCGCAGGTAATGCAGGACTAACTGCCGCCACAGCTCTACAGCGAGGTGGCAGTAAGACCTTGTTATTAGAACGACACAATATTCCAGGTGGCTGCGCGACATCTTTTGTACGCGGTGAATATGAATTTGAAGTCGCCTTACATCAGTTAAGTGGCTTAGGTACAGAAGATCGCCCCTTCATCATGCGTAAAATATTTGCCAACTTAGGCGTTATGGATAAAGTCGAATTCGTTCAGGAACATCAGCTGTATCGAATCGTGGTTCCCGGTGAGATAGATACTACACTTCCTGCAAGCTGGTCTGGTTTACGGCGTCAGCTTCAAAGTAATTTCCCCTCTGAAAGTGAAAACCTTGCACGTTTCATGAAGCTGTGTGAAACCATCACGCTAGAAAGTTTTATGATGCTCCCCAAAGCTCGTAAAGCTAATGATGAAAAAATGCTTAAGGCAAGCTGCCCAAACTATATTAAATATGGCATGCGCTCCGCGAAAGAAGTTCTTGATGAACACTTTGATGATGAAAATTTAAAAACCATATTAGCGGCATACTGGTGCTACATCGGTTTACCCCCAAGTGAAATTCCCTTTCCTGATTTAGCTGCCATGATTTATGCTTATGCGGCCTTCAAACCCTGGCATATCAAAGGGGGCTCTCAGGCCATGTCTAGCGCATTGTTAGAGTCATTTATGGAAGCTGGTGGTGAGGTTCGTTTTAACTGTGGCGCCGAAAAAATTCTAACTTCGGGCGATAAAGTACGCGGCGTGCTAACAGAAGATGGCGAAGAAATTGCCTGTGCCGCCGTCGTGTCCAATGCCAGTTCGATCATGACTTACAACGAACTACTAGACCATGATCATGCTCCCATAGCTGTACGTGAAGATTTCAAATCGCGACGCATGGGCACCTCCGCTTTTGTCATTTATATGGGTCTTGATTGTACGCCTGAAGAGTTAGGTGTGACCTCAGCTTCAAATTTTATTTGCAATACTCAAGATGAAGAAGCAGTACACGCTGGAATGCTAACCATGAACGCACCTGTTTCTGGCATGCTAACCTGCTACAACTTTGATGACCCAAGCTTTGCACCTGAAGGAAAAAGCATCGTATCGTTAGTTTGCTTACAATATGGTGATGTCTTGAATGACATTCCTGAAGAACAGTATGCTCAAACCAAGTATGAATTTTCTGAAAAGCTCATCGATGTCATCGCTCAGACCTTTCCAAAAATCCGTGATCATATTGAAGAAGTTGAAGTCGCAACACCACTGACCATGATGCGCTACCTGAATACTCCTGATGGTGCCATTTATGGTTTTAAGCAAACCCCTCAAGATTCCGAGTTATTCAGAGAACGAATTGAATCAATCTCCGGGCTGTACATGGCTGGCTGCTGGAACAACATGGGCGGATTTCAACCCACTTATATGGCAGGTGAGTCAACGGCTCGAGCAGTATTAAAGCAATTAAAATCAGAGAAAGAGGAGCTTGAAAATGCCTGAATCAAAAAAGAATGTATTAGATGTTGTAATCGGCTATCAAGAAGCCGTTAAAATCAAAGAAGAATTGGCGAAAACAGGTTCTGATTTCTCAGATCAAAAATGGGCGACCGCAAATACCATTGCAAAATTGCACCCTAAACGACTCACTCTGGAAGTTTCTGAAGTTATTGATGAAACAGAAAGCACGAAGACCTTTCGTTTGGTTTCAACAGGTGGTCCATTACCTCCGTTTCAAGCGGGTCAATATATCAATCTGTTTGTCGAGATTGATGGTGTTCAGACTGCACGCCCCTACGCGATTTCATCTTCACCTGCTCAGCGTGACTATTACGATTTAACCGTGAAGCGAGTTCAAGATGGATTTGTCACACACTATCTTTTGGATCATGTAAAACAGGGACAGCAATTTCTGAGCACTAGCCCAATGGGTACTTTTTATCACAACCCCATTTTTCATGGTCAAGATTTAGTGTTTTTAGCCGGTGGGTCAGGTATTGCCCCCGCAATGAGTATGCTAAAAAATGTGTTTGATAATGGGCTGGCGCACCAATTTCATTTTATCTATGCCTCAAGTTATATCGAAGATGTGATATTTATTGAAGAACTGCGCGAACTTGCTCAGAATCACGACAACTTTAAATTAACCGAAGTTATTTCTCGCCCTCCAGAGGGCTATCAAGGGATAACAGGCCGACTTAATGCCGATTTAATCAAAGAGCTTGTTGGTGAAGTACATAACAAAACTTTTTATGTCTGCGGCCCAACACCGTTTAATGAAAATTGCCAGACACAGCTTGATAGTTTAGATGTTGAGTCTCGCTTTGTTCGCATTGAAGCAAATGGACCACCCAAAAATCCAGACCAGTTAAACCATTGGCCTGACTCAGCTAGCATGGAAGATGAAGTGACCATTACCATAACAGGCAAAGGTAGCTTTAAAGCGAAAGCGGGTGAACCACTATTAAATAGCTTGGAAAGAAATGGTTACTCAGCTGAGAATGCTTGCCGCTCCGGCGAGTGTAGTTTATGCCGTGTAAAGCTGGTTTCAGGGAATGTCTTTAACCCCCCAGAAGCTCACCTAAGAGTCTCAGATAAACAGTTTGGCTGGATTCATTCCTGTGTCGCATTTCCGACAGAAGACATTGAAATTCTGCTTTAGGCATATGCCTAAAGCTTAAATGACATTACCGGGGAGATTGAACTGCTGCCATAGAAAGAAAATCTTTGAGGGACATCGTATCAGGAATGGTAAAGTGGCCTTCAATTATCAAGGCTGCCATTCCATGCACCATTGCCCAGGCACCCAAAGCTTGGGCTTTTATTTTCATCTCATCACCTTGCTTATTAGCTTTTAAAAAAGCATCTTGCAATAAAATGAATGAGCGATTTGAACTGGCTTCCAGGTCAGATGAAACGGCCGGATTCATTAATGAAATATCCATGCTCGTTTGACTTTCTATGTTTTGACTCCCTACATTTTGATTACGTCGCCCGGTATTTTCTACTTGCCCTAGCATCAAACGGTATAACTGAGGATGATCGATCGCAAACTCAACATACGTTGCCCCGTAGGATAATATAAGGTCTGGTGCTTTTGACAGAGCTTGGCTATTTTCTAGCATTTTATCGGCTAACTCGTTAAACCCTCCTGCCGCAATAGACTGAAATAATGCCTTTTTGTTTTTAAAGTGCGCATAAGGAGCCATATGCGAAACACCAACGTCGGAGGCAATCGCCCGAAGTGATAAAGCATCTGCACCTTGCTCAATCAGAATTTTTCGCGCTGAAGAAATAAGCGCTTCTTTTAAATCGCCATGATGATAGTTTTTATTCGACACGAATGACTTAATCCCTTACATAACAAAACACTAGTTTAACTGACTAGCACTAAACTGAGTAGTATTTTACTTAAGTGCTATTGATCACATTTTAAGTATATTTTTGTTGACCACAAATCTATACACTGTAAAGTTAGATAAATTACACTCTTATCTTGATCCCAAAGTATTTTTTTAAAGGTTGTTTGAAATGAAATTATCTATCATTGGTGGCGGACCAGCAGGCCTGTACTTTGCCAGCTCGATAAAAACCTTAATACCAAATGCTAACGTCACGGTCTATGAAGCTAGAAATGAATCAGTAAATTCATTTGGTCTTGGTTACACCCTTCAAAGTCTCAACACTGCTTTACTTGAAAGATTGGACAAGAATTATTTTAAAGGGTTATTCCCCAATGGTGAAACCCCCTCAATCTCCCAAGCGCTTTTCAAGACGAACAATGACAGCCGAACATTTGATTTTTCAGATGGTTTTAGCGTGACACGCTTTGAACTCATGCGTTACCTCAATCAGAAAGCCCAGTCATTAGGCGTAAAAATTAAAGAACAGAAAATGACTGCATCGCACCTAAAAAAATTGCAAAAGTCATCTGACTTGCTAGTTGGTGCCGATGGTATAAACAGTATCGTCAGACGACATTTTGCAAGTAAACTGGTTCCTAATGTTTATACCGCCAAGTTAAAATTTTCATGGTTTATGAACGAAACCCCCCAGATTAGAAAAGAAGCATGCTTTTACACCTTCCAAGCACCAGAAGGCGTCATCATCATGACCTCTTACCCCCTTACAGAGAACAAGCAAGTCGTGATTATAGAAATGACCAACAAGTGCGCTGCATCGGGAAATTTTAAAGGGAAATCACCAAAAGAGGCGATCCCATATCTAAATGAAATACTCAGCAGTAATGGCGACAATATCTCTCTAACGCCTGCAAATTTACCGTGGTACTCCTTTAAAATGAATACCACAAAAAACGTATTCTACAAGAATGCAACTTTGGTTGGTGATGCCGCGATGTCATTCCATTACAGCGCAGGGCAAGGATTAACATCGGCTTTTATGATGGGCTATACCCTCGCAAATTGTTTACATAAAAACCAAGACGTTGAGGTCGCACTTCAACATTATCAACAATCATTACAGCTCATGTTCGAAAAGCCTTCTTCCTCATCTTTAGCTCATATTAAGTGGTTTGAATCTATTGATGATCATATCCAAGAGACATCAGAAGCTGATTGGCTGGAGCACTTCAGGCTAAAAGATAAATTTCAACATGAAACCCCGTCATTTATTCATGCGAACAATGCCTCAGTAGTATCAGCACCTAATTTACTCTAAGACTGAGTTTAAAAAGAACTCGGTCCTTTTTATTTGGCCAAGGAGCGCAACAATTTCTCTTTTCACCATTCTAGAATGAGGGTCGAAGTATTGCTTTCAAGGTAATTTGGTTCAACAAAAGACACCTTAGTTTTTTTGACTATACTTGACATTGAATCAATTCATTTAGCAGGCGGTGTGTTATGAACAAAATTCGAATTGCGCTTACCCTTAGCTTTATAATTCTGGCTGGCTCGGCCTTTGGTGACGAAGTGAAAGTTGCGGTTGGTTTGGCTTTGCCACCTTACGTTCTTTCTGAAACGCACAAGGGCATGGAAATGGATGTGGTTAAGGAAGCCCTGGCTTTTAAAGGGCATACTGTAAAGCCCATTTACCTTCCTTTTATGCGTGTTGTCACCTCGTTCGAAAGCGGAGCCGTTGATGCTGCAATGACAGTCAATGAGTCTTCGGGGATGAAGGCAACACATTACTCTGACTCTCATATAACGTACCAAAATGTAGCTGTTGGGCTGAGTGTCAATTCTTTATCTGTAGTTGACGTTCCTTCGTTGGGAAATTACTCAGTTATTGCCTTTCAGAACGCAACAAAGTACTTGGGTTCTGCTTTTAAAAATATGGCAGAGTCGAACAAGCGTTATTCAGAAAAGGCACAGCAAGACAAGCAGCTCGCAATGCTATATTCAAAACGGACCGATTTGATCGTTCTGGATATCAACATATATAAATACTTCAAAAAATTAGAAAAACGAGTTAGCACTGAGGCTAAAGTTGATATTTTTGAGGTTTTTCCACCGACAAATTACAAAGTGGGTTTTCAAAATACAGCAGTGCGAGACGATTTCAATGAGGGCTTAAAGGCACTCAAGCAAAGCGGACGTTATCAGCAAATTATTGACTCTTACATTAAGTAAACTACAGAGAATAAAAGAGGCTATTATTTGTTTATTTTCTTTTCCCAGTGATATGAATATTCCTATCACGACATTACCGCTTATTAAAAGTGTCCGTTAAACGAGGGGGCGTCTATGCGCCCCTTGATTTCGTTTCTGCTACCCATACTTAACGGTTTCTAGGCATGCAGAATAATTTACTTTATGCCTAAAGATAGTGGTTTTCAAATATTCGAAAGCAAGTATTAATGCTCAAGAACTTTGTTCAAAACCAGTGATCAAAAGCAAATTTGACTTAAGCCCTTCATCATGAGATTCAGAGCTTATCAGCTATAGCTGGTCGCTTAAAAAACTCTCTAGTTGCTCAAAGGTGAGAGGTCTAGATATTAAATAGCCTTGGCCGCAGTTACACTCAAGCTCTAAGAGCTCCTTTTTATGTTCATTAGTTTCTATACCTTCAGCAACTGTGCTTATTCCAAGTGACTTTGCCATAGCAATCATTGTTTTAACAAGGATTTTGTCTTCACTATCCCTATCCATGTGAGTGATGAAACTTCTATCTATTTTTAGTTCATCTATGGGAAAATTTCTAATGTAGCTGAGTGAAGAAAAACCGGTACCAAAGTCATCAAGTGAAATTTTACTGCCATTCTTTTGTAAGCTTGCCAACTTTTCCAAATTACTTTTTTGCTCTGGTGCTAGGATACTTTCTGTTAGCTCAAAATTAATATCTTTCCCTTGAAGATCAAACTCTTTCAGTATCGCTATCCAATCTTTAGCGCAGTCATCGGGTTCAAACTCTTTTACTGAACGATTCACATTGATAGCGATATCATTCCAGCCAAGGCCCTTCAATAGTTTTAGTGTATGGCAGGCTTTTCGGAGCACAAGCAGCCCTAACTTGTATATTAAACCAAACTCTTCTGCTAAAGGTATAAACTCATCCGGGGAGATAAAGTCACCTTCATACTGCCATCTAGCTAACGCCTCAAGTTTAGCAATTTTGTTTGTATCTAGCGTTATTATCGGTTGATAAACAACCTCTATTTGGCCCTGTTCAATGGATACCTTTAAAGCATTTTTAAGTGCGATTCTTCTGATGAGTTTGTCTTGCATTTCGTTAGTAAAAAACTTGAAAATATTTCTGCCACTTGCTTTGGCATTATAAAGTGCTTGCTCTGATTTCTTCAGGATATCTTCTGGTGATTCGGCATCATCTGGAAACTTGGCGACACCAATACTGAGTGAAATTTTTAAGTCGTTATTGGCTATTTTGATTGGGGTATCGAAAAGACGAAAAGTTCGTTCTAGAAAATTTTGAACCAAATATGGTTCACTGACGTCACTCACAAGTAACGCAAACTGATCTCCACCCACTCTAGCAAGAATGTCGTTTGTTCGTATTATGGATTTAAGTTGGCTTCCTACCTGCTTCAACAAGTGGTCGCCCGTTAGAAAGCCAAAAAAGTCATTAACGTCTTTAAAGTGATCTATGCCAAAAAATAAAACATACAAACCAGACCGGGATACTTTTGCTTGACTAACCGCTTGGGCCAACCGCTCATTTAAGTAATTACGATTTGCTAAACCAGTGAGTGAGTCAAAATGTGTTTTTTGGAATAATTCTTTATCTTTAATCTTATCTTTGGTGACATCTGTGAAAAAGCCTACATATTGAGTTTCACTTTTTTCTTCATTCTTGATCGCATTAATAGAAAGCTTTGAAACGAAAGGCTGTCCATTTTTCTTTTTGTTGTGTATCTCTCCGGACCAATGTCCCGAGGCGTTTAATTCAACCCATAGATCCTTATAAAACGCTGTATCATGATGGCCTGAGTTAAGTAAGTTTGGCCTTTTCCCTATAGCTTCTGCCAATGAATAACCTGTTATGCTGGAAAAAGCTTTGTTTATATAGATAATTTCAGTATTTTTATCGGTAATCAATATCGCTTCATTACTATCCCTGATAATTTGATCCGTTAATTTGAGCTTTTCTAAAACTGACTGTTTTTCAAGTTCTTTTAGAATCATTCCAGAAAATAGAAGGAACAACGACTCAACTTCCAACACATCTTCAACAGGGCGCTCAAAAAGAGCTACAAGAATAAAATTAACTTCGTTATTGCTATTCTTTAGTGGAACACCAACATAACCCTCAATCCCCATATCGACTAAAAGAAGATCATCTGGGTAGAGAGGCTGTATTCCTGATGGGTGTACACAACAAACACCACTTTGCGTCACTTCACACGGCGTACCCTTTAGTGCGTAATCGAAATTATCAATTAACTGGTTTTTATTAACCGCTGAGTATGTGCTAGCTGATGTATGTTCGGAGTTTAATTCAGCAATAAACACATAATTAGCATCTATCGCGCTAGATAAACCGCACAGTATATTTTTAAAAAAATTCTGGTCACCGGCCTCCGAGAGCACGTTGACTATGTATCTAACCTTATGGTCTATCATAATTTAATCTTGATTAAACTTTAGTACTTATATTTTAGCAGTATTTTTAACGGTGTCAGGTGAATATAATTTGTATGTTTCTTATTGTCGATCGGGATGAAGAGGTACCTGTTTTGCTCACTTTCGTTAGTCATCTAAAATTTCAAACTGGCTAAAATACCCTGAACTACACGAGGCAGTTGAGAGGCGTTTTATTGTGGGTTAACTGTCTGAGTTGCGGTAGCATCTAAAGGGCTTGAATCTGTCAACAAAACACAGTACTTATGACTCCTATGGAGAGTTTTAAGATTTAGATTCCATACAAAACATAAAAATTCAAAGGACACAAAACATGTCCCACCATAAGCATGACTTAATGAATTATACTGCCAAATATCAACGTAAATATAGATTTCAACACACCTGATTTTCAAAATAAAATTGTTCTCTATTTTTCATTCGTTAGCGTGCTCATTAATTTAAAAAACAAGTATTCAATACTTTATCGTTAGTGCATACTAATTAGTACAAGCTTGATATCCATTTAAAAAAATAATAAAAGTGGTGCTCAATAATGATCAAAAACATTAATAACAGCAACACAGTTTCCTCTCACTTTCTTACCGTTATCAAGAAAGGTCTAAAAAGTCAGGGCATTGAGACACACCCGCTATTTAGCAAAGCAGGTATTGTCGACGAAAACACTGTTTCCAAATTAGTAAGAGTAAAGCAACAAGATATAGACATCATTCTAAACGAGTCTGTCAGAATAACTGAAGATGATGCTTTTTCTGTTAAGTTAATTAATCACACCGCGCCAGCTAGCAATCTATTAACTGTTCTTGCAGGATATTGCGATAGCCTTAGAATGCTTTTCAATCTCACCTCACAACGTTATGGCGAAACATACACAAATTCAATTTACGCTACATTAGACGAATCAACGCATGTACGATTGATTTTTGAAACGTCGGTCAATACGGAAAAGTACCCGATCTTTACTATTGACTTTATAATGGTTTACGTCGTGAAATTTTTCAGCAATTTATTAGATGACCCATTAGCCACACCGATTGTCGTTAAGCTAAAAAGACAAGAACCCCGTAATTTAGCCGCATTCAAAAAATATTTCTGCTGCCCTCTCGAGTTCAATGCCGTTCAAAATGAAATTTGCTTCGATAAACGTATCTATAATTTAAAGAACCCGCTATCGAACAAAACACTAGCCAGTGCAACTAAATCAATTATGGAAGACGAATTAAAAAGCGTTACTCAAATTCCGCTGTCAAAACGCACAATTTCTTATATTAATAGCCAGCTACCTGAGTTTTTTCCTAAACAAGAAGAATGGGCTAAACGCTTGAACATGAATACTCGAAACTTGCAGCACCAGCTCAAAGAAGAAAACACCAGCTTTAATGAAATATTAAAAGGTGAACGGGTTAAAATGGCAAAGGCTCTACTGAAAAATCAAATTTATAGCATTGCTGAAATTAGTAGCCAGCTTCACTTCAGTGATAGTAGTCACTTTATCAAAGTATTTAAGCATGAAACCGGCATCACCCCAAAAGCCTATCAGTCCCAAAACTCCTCTGAACTTCGTAACCATAAAACTACTCTAGAGAATATTTACAATCGCCGACATGAGAATTAGTAGTCCACCATTGCCTTTATTGTTGCCATAGTTGGCTGTCTTTATCTCTCGTTTGTGATCCTAAATGGTATATCCGTGATAAATCCAACCCTAAAAACCATAAATATTCTATTCGTATAAAAAGTACTGAATTATTCTAGGGAAGTGAAAACTATACGCAGCCACCGAACGAGCATTCAATTTCAGTGGCTTTGATTTTAGAGTTTGATAACCGTGGTGTTTATAGAAATCCATTAGATAGCTGTTATTGACACTGCAGATTCAATTAGGAGACAACATGAGTACAAAAATAAAAATACATTATGTACCGCTATTATGTTTAATGGCGTTTACATTGTCAGCGACCGCTGATGAAGGCACCTACTGGATGAATAGCTGGGACGAGGATTGCTATGAATACGGTGTAAATACCTGTCGTGATGGTTGGTATAAGACACCACAAGGTTCACATTTAATAATGTGGGAAGTGTTTAAAACGATAGAAGAGGCTGATTCTCAAGATTTGTTTTCTGAGCGTAACTCCTTGTCTGAGTACGGTTTTTTATTCCCAGAATTAAATGCTTATACACCCGAAGAAGGTGGATATAATGGTTCTTATGAAGAGCGAGTCGAGCGCGGTTTGTCACAAGACGGCCTTCCCTTGGGTTTTGTAAAAGACAAAAGCCAGCTTGATAACCGTAACTACCTCGGCCTTACCTGTGCTGGCTGTCATACAGCAAGTATTACTTACGGTACAAATAACTACTTCGTTGAAGGCGGACAGGCCAATGCCGATGTAGCCTTATTCCTTAACGAGTTAGCCGATGCACTTGAAGCCAATAGAAATAACTATTGGAAAATGAGGCGCTTTAGAGATCGCTTTAAAAGCTACGTGAGATCAAATCGAGACTACAGTGCAAAACTCATCAGTACGCTATTTATAACGCAATATTTAGACGAAGCAATCGATTACGTTAGAGGGTTTTCAAATCGTAATCATCAACAAGTTGTCAATGGCCCTGCACGGCTAGATGCTATCGGGTCGATATTAAATCAGTTGCATGTATCCCACGCAAATGAAAGTGAAAGTCTTGCAAAGCCGTTAACGGCACCGGTTAGCTTCCCCTATATTTGGAACGTTGCTGAACTAGAGTGCGTACAGACTAACTGTATTTCAAATAACCCTCTCGCGCGTAATGTTGGGGAAGTATTGGGAGTATTTGGTTATGTTAATGTTGATGAAAATAAGTATATCGATGACACCGTTGAAGTAATTAGCCAACAACTAGGTTTAAATAGCTTATTTAATACGACTGCTAAAGTGGACAACATGTACGCACTGGAGCGAACATTGGATAAAATGAACCCACCTAAATGGCCAAGTAGTTTTCCAGCACTCGATCAACAACTTGTTTCAGATGGTAAAGCGATCTATACAGAAAATTGCACTAGCTGCCATGTTAATACCTCTGATGGCATAGATGCCAGTGAATTGACTCCTCCGAATTCCATTGGGAAGCAGTTCATTAAAGTTGCACGCCAACACTATACCGAAGTCGGTACTGACCCAGCTTTTGCCGAAGACTACGGTACACGCAAAGAGAAAAGCGGCATTATGGGTGCTGTGATTTCACTGGTTGCCCCGGATTCCGTAGACCCTGAAACCGGCATTCCATTTGGAGAGACCTTCCCTGATACCTTTAATGGCCTTGTTCTACTGGGCGCAGCGACAGATGTTATTATCAATGACCACTCAAAAACACTTGGTTTCAAATCTAAAGCTAAAGAGGTTTTTCCAGAATTATCAACAGCGGATGCCGTTGAAGCGTTAATGGCTGAATATTCTTCGGGCCAGGTAGACCGCAATACCTTAACCCCGACATCTTATAGAGCAAAACCATTGGATGGCATTGCATTTACAGGCCCATTTTTGCACAACGGTTCAGTCAGAACCCTAGAAGATCTGTTGAAAAAGCCTGAGGATCGCCCTGTCACATTTTACACTGGCACCACCGAATATGATGTCGCTGGAGGTGGTTATGTAAGTGGCGGTCGCTTCTTACTAGATACGACGATTCGTGGTAACGGTAAAGAAGGGCACGTATACGGCACAACGTTATCAGACGCTGATAAAACGGCATTACTTGAATACTTGAAGTCAATTTAGCGGGATACGCATCTCGGGAGCATGCTCCCAAGATGCGTCATCGTTTAACATAACAAGACTGTGATCAATCTATAGGTCTGCCCTATTCAGGCTAGGCTTCATCAGACAATCGGGTTTAAGTCTATACACTTAATACTATTGGCCGCCCCCTTTCGCCTCTTCTGAGGGCGCACTAGGTACCTCCCAGTATTCTTCATATATATTTTCGTACTCCACACCATACTCCCCAATTTCATCATAAGGAGCTTCGCCTATTGCTGATTTTGAAGGCTGACCAGCGGATGTAGGCCCATATATATCAAGGAGTTCGTCGATATTAAATCGCTCCCAACTATCACCTATTTCTTCATAACGATCATCTAGGTCTTGAGCACTTTTCCCAACATCCTCAACCATTGTCTTTCCACTTGTCGCTGGAACAATGAGCAAAAAGAAGAAAGATACAATGACAATTAACCAATTTCGTTTTTTAGTCATAATAATCACCCATATCCTTAGGCAACTCATAGAGAACGAAACAATCAGTAGCCTTAAGGGCTTTTAAAGGCATTATACCAAAGATTTATTCACGCTATTAAGATGCATTTGAAACAAAAATTATGTGGTATATAGCTTATAAGCCCTAGTATTTATGAGTAATAAATAGTGCATTCAGATAGAGAGTCAGATCTAATAATAATGATAGCAAGTGAATTTTTTTACACAGAAGCGAATTGAAGTTCAAGAAAAAAGACTTGGATAAAATCTGTGTTTATTTCGCTAGAACGTAGCCTAACTGTATTAAAAGTAGAGAATACAATTTGCGCTTAAAAACTTTGGTCGTTTCTAGTCTTGTCAAAGGAAGAAGCATTCATAATGCACTATGATCTGATAGATAAAGATATTTCATGCCCATACTGTGGCGAAATAATAAGTGTACAAATTGATTGTTCAGTCCCCCAGCAATCTTATATTGAAGATTGCCAAGTTTGTTGTCGTCCAATCAATTTTGATGTCACTATTGACGAACAGGGTGAGCCACTAGTATTTGTCACCAATGAAAACGAATGACTTTCCTTTAGTTTGAACTCAATTCCAAAAATTTCAAAAACGCAGTTTGGATGGCTGGATCATTGAGCCCTGCAATATGTCCTCCCTGAGTTTCTAACCATTGAGCATGCCCTTGGGTCTTTTCAAATAATTGCTGACCATGATGATAGCCAACAACAGGGTCTTGCTTACTGTGCATCAATAATATCGGCACAGAAGAAATCTCCACAATATGATCCTCAGCATCATATTGGCCGGGCATTAGTAATACCGGAATTTGAAGCAGCCAAGTAATCCAACTTTTGCTCATCGCTTCTCTAGCGATTTGTGGCCAACTGGCTGGAGCCGATTCGGTAATCAGCGCCTCAATTTTTTCAAGTTCATGATTATAATTGGCAGTATAGGTAACGGCTAAGCCGCCTCCCAGACTTTGCCCGAACACAAATAAAGGGCGTTTATCCTGACGTGAACTCAGCCATCGATGTGCATCTTCGACATCTGATAATGCGCTGGGCAGAGTAGATACCCCTGTCGACTGGCCGTACCCACGATAATCTAATAAGAAGACATCGTATCCATGTTGAGGTAGCCATGCGACGCTATTGATATGCGTGCTAATATTTTCACCATTACCATGTAGAAACAGGATAACGCCTTTGGATTCAATCGAACTTTTTACGAACCAATTAGCTAATATTTCACCATCTTCAGTTGTGATATTAACGCGCTCTGCATTTAACCCCAGTTGTTCCGGAGACTGATAATAATGTTTACTTGGGTAGAACAAAAAAGCACTTAAACTAGAACATCCGCTCATTATCAGAACGATTGAGAATACAACCATCACTTTAAAAAAACGTGGTATTGAATTTTGCTGAATTAGTCTTTTTTGATTCATTATTTTAACTCTAATCACTATTCCAATTTCGGTATAGACTAAAACTTACAAGGTCTATTCAGCAAGCGCTATTGAGATTAAACACTGGTCATTAACTTGTGAAGAACATTTAATGACGGCAATTTGGCAGAATGAGAGGGAACAGAGCAAAGCGCTCAATTGGGTATTAACAAATAGGATATTCAAAATTGAAGCGCCTTTTTCTTACAAAGAACTACACTGAATATGTAGCATCTACTTCTTAGGGACAAATAAAAATGAGCAAACCTGTACGAGCTTCCGACACACCTTACGCAATAGAAACAGAATCTGGGAAAACCTACTTTTGGTGTGCATGCGGACAAAGCCAGAAACAGCCGTTTTGTGATGGCTCCCATAAGAACACAGAGTTCACCCCGGTAAAATATAAAGCAACTGAATCAAAGAAGGTATTCTTTTGTGGCTGTAAACTAACAGCCTCTCAACCCTTATGTGATGGCAGTCATAAATAATCACACTGTTTTCAGCGGCTGTTAAACAAATAAATCTCACTTTGTTCCATATATGAAACAATTTTTTTTAGTATATTTTTTAAACAATCCTTCCATTCCAAGACGACCGGTCATATTATAACAACCATGCCTAGACCAAGACGAAGTGAACAAACCCGAGAAGCCCTGATTACTGCCGGTATCGATCAGATATCCATGCATGGTTATCATGGCACCGGCATTAAGCAAATCCTAGATATAGTCAATGTCCCCAAGGGTTCTTTTTATAACTTCTTTAGTAGCAAAGAAGCCTTTGTCGCTGAGCTGATAAAAGAATATAGCCGTACCGTTCAAACGCAGCTAAATGACTACCAGCTAAACCAAGGGGCCACATTAAGTCCGGTTGAACAATTAAGAGACATTTATAAATTTGGTGTACAAGAGTTTGCCAATAGTCAGTTCCAAAAGTCTTGTTTAATCGGTGCATTAGCGGCCGATATTGGTGCCGAAAGTGCCTTGTGTCAGCAGGCGTTAAAGAAAGCCATGACCGAATGGCAGGATGTATTCACCAAGCTCTTCGAGCAGGCACAACAGTCTGGAGAACTACGTACCGATGTTAGCGCTCTACAACTGTCATCCGTTTATTGGTCAACTTGGGAAGGCTCATTATTAAAAATGAAAGTCACTGGCGATGCACAAGCTGCCTCTGACACCATGGAAATGATGCTGTCGATCTTTTTTAAAGCAGCATAAAACGTACTGAATAGATTTGTTTAAAACAACATAAGCCCCCGGGCTTTTTATTTATATATTTAAAAGACGACCGGTCTACTATTGGTTGTTTTACTTAACGGAGCAATATCAATGCAATCAGCAGCAAAGACCCAAGAAATTTCAAATGAACTAGGTTCATCGTTCACTTTAAAAAATGGTCAAGTGATCAAAAACCGCCTATTCAAGTCAGCTATGAGCGAACAATTGGGAACACCAGAACACAACCCAACGTCCGGTTTAGCCACACTTTATAGCCGCTGGGCACAAGGTGGAATCGGCTTGGCCATTACCGGTAATATCATGATCGATCGTACGGCATTAGGTGAACCAAAAAATGTTGTATTGGATGAACATTCTGACTTGGAACCCTTTAAAAAGTGGGCAAAAGCAGGGCTGCAAAACAACTCTCAGATATGGCCTCAGCTTAACCATCCGGGCAAGCAGGTTCCAAATTTTATCTGTAAAGAGCCTGTGTCCCCTTCTGCTATTAGCTTAAGTGGGGGCCTGGAAAAAGGTTTCAACACACCTCGCGCTTTGATTGAGCCTGAAATTCTTGAAATTATTCAAAAGTTCGCACTCAGTGCTAAGTTGTCAAAAGAAGCCGGCTTTAGCGGTGTACAAATTCATGGCGCGCATGGATACCTCGTGAGTCAGTTTTTATCGCCACGCCATAATCAGCGTAAAGATCAGTGGGGCGGCTCTTTAGAAAACCGTATGCGCTTTGTACTCGCTGTTTACCACGCCATTCGCGAAGAAGTAGGAAATAACTTTCCAATTGGTATCAAACTAAACTCAGCAGATTTCATGAAAGGTGGTTTCACTGAAGCTGACTCGATGGAAGTGGTAAAGGCATTATCCAATGCAGGCATCGATTTAATTGAGATATCAGGCGGCACTTACGAAAGTCCATCGATGGTTGGGCATAAGGTGAAAGAATCAACACTCAAGCGTGAAGCTTATTTCTTGGACTATATTGAAAAAGTACGTGAGCTAGTAGACACGCCCCTAGTATTAACCGGCGGATTCCGCTCTTCTGCGGCAATGCAATCTGCATTGGACGGTGGTGCGACCGATTTGATTGGTTTAGCTAGAACCACTGCTGTAGACCCGGACTTTCCAAACAAACTCATCGACGATGCTTCTCATAAACAGGATTTACGCATACTGACCACAGGTGTTAAAGGCGTTGATAAAATGGCGATGCTCGATATCGTTTGGTATGAATTCCAACTAGCCAGAATGGCAAAAGGCCGACTACCTAAGCCTAATTTAAGTGAATGGGGCGTATTCTTCAAAACCTTGGCATCTGCCGGAACCTATGCGTTCAGAAAACGTCGAGCTTAGTCTAATTTGGAGCTTTTCACGACAGCAGTTTAGCTAAACAACTCATTCCGGTTCACTTTTCAACCGGAATGACAGAGGTCTGAATCGTGAAAATCTTTCTAACCCCCTTACGCCTTAAGGTTTTCGACTTTCCACTTTCAAGTGATCAGTCATCCAGCCATCGAGATAACCTGGAATATATAGTTTATTTTTAGCACGTGAAATTCCCGTATAAATTCCATTTACTATTCTCGCGTTGTCTTCCCCTGAAGCGGCACCGACTTCAAGCGTATCAGCCATTAAAACAACCTCATTAAACTCCATATTTTTTGCGTCTTCAACCCGCCCTAAAACATAGGCATCTTCAGAAAAAACAGATTCAGCTTTAGATAGGGCATTGTCAAAATCCGAGTTTTTATACCCTTTACAAAATAGTTCATGAATTTGCTTAATTATTTTATCGTCCTGTTTGACGATAAAAGACTCCCACGATTTGAAACCTCTCAATAAGGGGTGCGTGCATATCCCCCTCCCCTGAAAAAGTTCAATTGCCTCACCAATCAACTTTATTAAATCCAGTTTGGTTCGTTCTAAAATATAAAATCTAGCCCCTGAAGTTGATAGTTTCTGCATCAACGACAAAACATACCAACTATTTTTTGATAACAAGGCACAGTGATGTTCAGGGATTTCAAAGGCCTCATAATGGCTGATTTCTGTGGACTTGGTTTTCGCACCTTTAAAGGGTTCTATCGGTGACACAGGGTGAAACTGCAAAATTGAATTGTAAAGCGCGTCGGCACTTTCTCCCGCTCGATACGAATTAGACATTTCTCGTCTTCGAATTGATTTCGCTCTGCGGTGCTGAAGGCTTCCACCGTGAAATGACTGATAGCCATCGCCAAAAGTAATCACTGACTGAGGACTTCTATCGAGAATTTGTAATAAAGGCTGTGGTAAATCATGAGCCTCATCAATCACAATGAATTGGTACTGTTCCGGAATCATTTCATCCAGCAATGAAAACTGTTTAATCGCATGATATTGCCTAAATGGCAGAGGTCTCAAATCACTAGGATTAGGCTTAACCGTCTCTACCCACAATTCATCGGCTAGATTTCTTATTATGCTTTTATCATGGCCAGATAACACACACAGGCTGTCTTTAACATGTTTAAGCATAATTTCACGGTCGGCTGAATAACAAAATGCCCTAACCGTATTCATGACATGCCATGTCACCCACTCAGCATTTAAGTTACCCAATGCCTGATAAGCCATTTTTTGGGCAACTTCACTGTTTGGCATAAAATAGTTATATTTCGTTCTCGGCCCTACATAGTTCTTCTGGTCAAATAGATTTGTCTTCAACACATCAAACGCAATTTGACCAAATGTTTTAGCTTTTACATCACTCCCTACTTTTCGTTTTAAAGCCCAAAGTTGTTGTACTGTCATGGCAGAAATCAATAGTCCACCCTTGGGTAAAGCCTCAACAATATTGGCAATTGTTCTGGTTTTTCCAGTTCCTGCATAACCTTGAATATCCATCGATTCTTCAGGGTTAGCTAAGAATATTTGTAAGATTCTGCCTTGCTCACTGGTGAACTTTTTCCACCCCTCAAAATGCTTCTCCAAACTTGGAAGTTCATCCAAATCAGGCTCTCGTTCACTTGGCTTCCAACACCAATCCCAATTACCCTGTCGATCCAAATAGCTTTGTTTCTCAACCTCTTCGGCTGACATCGTTTTGAAATCATTTTCCAAGGCAGTGTGAAGACCTAATTCAAGCTTTGTTTGACTGAAATTTTTATGAAGAGAATTGTTAATGCGTGTTCGATCAGAGGTGTTAGCAACGTTGATAAAATCTGCTAATGAGTGCTTGGCTTTTAATTCAACATCCCCCTTTAAATCCGGAAGCTTGAGAAATAGAAAAATACTGGCTAATTCAGGAATGGAAAGTGATGAAATAATCAACCGGGTATACGCATCATCGTTGGTATGACTAAACTTGCTTAGCGTTTCATCAGAAACAGGTATTAACAACATGGATTGAGAACTCATAAGGAGGAATGATCTTACTCAGTCGAAATCATACAACTAATTAAGGTAAATTGCGTGTAGGAGCAGTCTACCTTTAGGGTTTATATTTATAATGACTCAAAAGCCGTGTCGTCAATCGATGAACGTAAAATATTAATGCTCTGTTCCCGCATAAACCCACATAGACTCGGTTTTACCTGCACGCTCAAAACCCAATGCTTTATAGAAGTCTATCGCCTCACCATCTGCTGTGAGCATTTGCTGATGAAAATCACCATAAACAGTCAGCATTGCTTCCATCATTTTTCGACCAACACCGTTCCCATGGTATTCAGGATGAACAAGCATGTGCGGATAATAAACAACTAGATGGCCATCAGATATGGCATTACCAAGGCCAACTAGCTTCCCTGAACAGCGTGCTGTCACTAGCGTATGCGAGTTGCGCAAAGCCATCATAAGCAAATCTGGTTTTTCAGCCGAAGACCATTCGTTTGCTCGATATAAGTCTATCGTTTCAGGTTCTTCAATTTGTCCGTTGATTTCAACTTCAATATTCATATTTTATATCTATTCAAATGTTGTATAAGGTATTCCTGCTTGAGTAACACAAAGCTAAACAGATTCATGTTAGCAACTAACATAATATCCCATTCTGATTTCATCCGTTCGACTATGCAGAGACTTGAAGCTAGCATCACACACTTTGACTACGCCAAAACCTTCCTGCCCATTTGCCACAGAAGCTGAGCTGGTTTAATCCTCCCGAACGCACTCCCGCATAACGTTAAAACTTACTTGCGACAAAAAACATCATATTAACCAGCAATCTAGATAGAAAAGTCTTTCTAAAGTACACTACACCAATAAAAATATACAATATAGGAATTCGAACATGTACAGAATACTCTTTCTCATCGTTCTGTTTGCTTCAACAGCACAAGCAGCTACGACACAGGAAGCTAAAAATGAAGCCGTGAATGCAAGCTATAAAAAAGAAGTGTGCACCTTAGTATTAAAAAAGCTGAAGTCCTCTTTTGAAAACTTAAGGACCGGAAATATTACCGACAAAAAGACAACAAAAGTAGTCAACTTACTTCAATCCTACAGGCTGCTAAATTGTGAAGATGAAAAACAACTTATTGATGTACTAGCCTGTACAAATGCCCAAATAATGTTCTTTGATGACTGTAGGCAAATCAATGGAAAGTAAATGATGTTTCAAGATTTGAATGACTCTTACTTAAGGTAAAAAGCAATAATTCAAGGCGCACTTCTATTTAGTGATAGCTTTGCACGACAATTGTTTGACTAAACAAGGTCTAGGTACAGGTTAAAAGATTACCAGAATGGCATAGGAGGGAAAGTTGTGCAAAGCACAACTTATTAGAATATTTGGACACACAAACTCTTTCAACCCCGCAATTACCATCACTGAGCATCATTAACCTGTTTGCCACACTTAATTCAAACCTAAATAACAGGTTCGAAAAAATCAGCTAGTTTTTTTAATATGTGCTTCGGTTTCATTGTGTGTTTCAAACTTTTCAGCAACATAAAACAAGGCTATGCTGACAACAAAAACCATACCCCAGAGTACAGCACTTTCAACAAGCATCATCATATAACTACCCTCTCTCGCACGTTTAAAACATGTTTAACAGTTTGGCATTGGAAAATAGTTAATAAACCAATACCTACTTTAACTATACAACTTTGTTTGTAATTTGAACGTTTTTTTTCAGGGTAATTTTGTGTTTTTATTTTTACTTGATGTTTATCAAGTGAAGGGTAGAAAATACTGGCGAGTAAAATTATCAACGATAAAAGCCAAAATGGCCTAACATTCAATAGATAATTTCACTCTACAATCACTACTTACTAATGATCGATAGAAGTAAATATTTTCAAACCGGAATCAGACTTAACTAAGTTATAAGATTCGCGCCAAGTTGATACTACTTTGCTTTCTTCAGCCATCATGGTCCATGTAACCGTTGCGAAAAAACAGTTTTCTCCAATTGGCGTAAATTCAAGGTCTTCATACTTACAGCAAACCACCCCTTGAGATTGATGTTTATCGAGCAAGCTTTGAAAATATTCAATAATTTCAGACCGTTCACTACACTGCCAAATGTCTCCGCTAGAAGATACAGCAACATATGGAGAAAGGTATCGACTTGCGATAAGTTCACCATCGAATAACGAAAAATCATCAACAAAGCGATCAAAAAAGGTTTTTATATTATCAATCATCATTTCAGCTCTTAGTTAGTCTTACCCATAAAAGTAGGCACTTAATTTATATATTAGTTCATCAATACTCTAATTAGAAATATAGTCAAATTAGAGCTTTACACTCTTAATATTGAAACATTTATTTATAAAACAATTAAAGAATTCAACTTATTTAAAGATACCGGATTTTACTTTTTTTGATAATAGATATCTCCTTCTTTTACGAATTATGTTTACCTATTCTGATTACAGATTGAAATCTACAAGTAAAATCTCTCACAAAATCTTGATATAACTTTAGCCCTTACTAATAAAGCTAGTACGGTAAATCTCTTGAACAAACGTTAACGAACATCCTGATAAAACAATCATCTGCACTTTTATTGCACATTTCAATCTCAATTCCTTCACATTGTCTACTTAATCTTGTCATTCTAATAAATCATTAAATGTGAGGTGTATTGTGGATTGGCGATTAATAAGAAGCTCCCAGTCAAAAGATAAATCTTTTAAAACCCGTTCTTCAACCAGTTTTGTCGCGAGAGGTAATTATAAGCAAACGTTACTCTCTATCATTATCGTGTCTTTAATTTCAACGGGTTGTTCAGAAAGCAATAACGACAGTGATACAAGTACAGATGACGCAGCTAATGATGTCGCAACTTTTGATCAAATTGTCAGCTCCTTCCCTGATTTGGTGGTAAATGAAATTGTTGCCAAGAACGCTAATGGCAGTGAAAATGGTTATGATTGGATCGAACTATACGTCTCGGGCGATGAAAGTGTGTATCTGGGTGACTATTCTCTGAAAGATGGCGATAGTGATGAAACTTCTTCATTACCAAATATCACCTTAGCGCCTGGTGAGTTCTATACGCTATATGCGACAGATGAGACGCTTGATTCAGGTGAGTCCGTTGCATTCAAACTTGGCTCAAGTGACAGCGTCAGTCTTTTCAAAGATGATGATCTGATTGACTTCATTGAGTGGAATAAAGGCGATGCACTGTATGGGTTTAGTTATGGCCGATACCAAAATGGCAGCGGTGCACAACAAACATTAACACCAACTCCAAATGCCGCCAACCAAACAGCAACACGCGCGCCCCTCGTTATTAATGAAATTGTCTCTAAAGATGTCACAGACGGTGATGATTGGTTTGAAGTATATAACAACAGTAGCGAATCAATTTTACTAAGCGACTATTCGGTTATCGACGAAAGTGACGATATTGACCCTGCAACGCTACCAAATATTACGCTGGCATCCGGTGAATATTTAACCATTTACGCAACAGATGAAGACCCTGGCACTCATTATGTGCCTTTCAAGCTAGGTTCAAACGATGAGCTTAATCTGATTCTAAATGACGAAACCGTGGACTATCTAGAGTGGGATGAAAGCGATGCCCCTCAAGGTTTCAGTTTTGGTTCATACCCAGACGGTTCATGGACAGTTAGAACACTATCTCCGACGTCTGAAGCAACAAATTCAGATGCACTGACATTTGATACAAGCAATATTGAAAATTTCTACGTTGAAATAAGCTCTGAAAATTGGTCTGACATGATGACGAATCCCCTGGATGAAGAAAATCATACAGCCTCAATCAGCTATAAAAACGTGAGTTTAGAAAATATTGCCATTCGTACAAAAGGTAACTCATCACTCAGTTCGGTCGCAAACACAGACAGTGAACGATTTAGCTTTAAAATTGATATGAATGAATACGTCGATGGCCAGAAATTACTTAACCTGAAAAAGCTCAATCTAAATAATAATTTCAAAGACCCTACTTATATGCGTGAGTATATTTCTTACGAAGTATTACGAGATGCTGGCCTGCCCGCACCGCGCAGCGCTTACGTTAATTTATACATCAATGGTGAATTACATGGTTTATATAGCATGGTTGAACAAGTTGATGGTGAATTTCTTGAGCAGCACTTTGATAGCCCTGAAGGAGACTTATACAAGCCTGATGCTACAGGCGGTGCAGGCACAGGTAATACACTAGCATGGGTAGATGATTTATATGAAAGCTACACCGCTATTGAACTGAAAACAAACGAAGAAACCACCGATAATACAGCACTCATCTCATTTCTTGATGTGCTAAATAACGGCAGTGACTATCAGAGCGTCATGGATATCGATTCAATGCTTCGATATTTTGCAGCAACGACCGCAATGGCAAGCCTTGATAGCTATCAAGGGCAACCTGCTCATAATTATTACCTGTATGAGAACAACAATGTATTTTCAATTATCCCATGGGATTTCAACCAGTCATTTGGAAGTTTCGCAATGGGCTGCACAGCTGAAGAAGTCGTCAATTTATATATCGACGAACCTACATCTGGCGCTTTAGCTGATAGACCACTCATCGAAAAATTACTGCAAGATCCCGACAATGTTTCAAGCTATCACGGCTATATCGAAGCGCTAATCACCGGAAGCCTTGACCCAGATAATCTGGAGCAAACAATCAACGATACCGCTGACCTAATTAGATCAGCCGTTTATGCCGACCCAACCGCTTTTTATACCGCGGCCGAGTTTGAAGGTTCTCTAACTCAAGACGTTGACGGCATTCCTGGCCTACTCTCTTTTGCAACAGCTCGTGTTGCCAATATTATTGACCAGTTAGACGGCACCTTACCTTCAAGCGGTGATGGAACTGGAAGCTGTTCTGGAAGCGGCGTACCCGGAAAAATTCCTGGCGAAGGCGGTGAGCCTCCAGTTGGACCACCTCCTGGTGGAGATGGAGAACTACCTCCACCACGATAAGCCAATGAATCACTTATAGTTTTTTACTAGTAAGAACCCTGAAACAGGGTTCTTACTACCAACTTAATCTAAACACACGCTAGAGCCTTATCATGAATAATCTATACCAAACCCAAGATAAGTTGAGCATAGAAAACCAGCAAGCACATTTATTTTTAAGACCTAAAATAACTAACAGTCATCATCTAAACGTAAACAAAGGAATTTATACAAACCATTTAGATGTTCTTGAAGATTATTCATCGCATGGTTTAACTGATTTAAACGGTGCAGCTTTAATGGATCGGGTGGATACAAAATATATTATTCCTCTACAGCAACTACCTTATATTTTAGCTGAACTAAAAGCTGACTACTCCGCTTTGGAAATGCAAACAAACAGGGTATTCAATTACCACAACACCTACTTTGACACCTTTGATCATCATTTTTATCACGCCCATCACCAAGGAAAGCTAAACCGATATAAAGTACGGCACCGCCACTATGTAGACACTAAAACGGGATTTCTTGAAGTAAAATTCAAAAACAATAAAGGTCGAACCATTAAGTCACGCATACAGTCACCTAAAGCTGATATTACAAGCCCTCAAGCAAGTGAGTTTCTTGCATCAAAACTCCAGCCGACACATAGGCAGTTAAAGCCAACTCAGTTTGGTAGCTACCAGAGAATTGCACTTGCAAATGAAGCAAGCTGTGAGCGCATTACTTTTGATCTTAATTTAAGTTTCTCTGCTCCAATTCCCAGTGAGCAATTTAGTAACAACCAGCAAGCCAGTATCTATTTACCTCATATGTTTATTGCAGAGTTAAAACAAAGTCGCCACGACACAAACTCTCCGTTTGCTCGTCTAATGGCTCACAGGGGAATTCGTCCCAGCAAGTTCAGTAAATACTGCATTGGCTGTTCTTTAGTGAATGCCAACTTAAAAGCAAATCGATTCAAACCTGAGTTAATGGCAATACAACAACTTCACTAGTTTTTGCCTCATATTTTAATATTTATTTTAGGATTATTACTATGTTTACCACACTGGATTCTAGCTTCTTACTCAAACTCGTCATCAATACCAGTTCCGTCATCGCGCTAATTTTAGGCTGCTATCTGCGTAAACTTGTTATCAGTAGTACTAAGAAAACATCTATCAAAAACAATCAAGACCACGCTATTTCATTTTTACTTTTTGGCGTAGGCGTTTTTATCGTCACAAACCTTTTGCACTCTGTAGAAATTTCAATGGGCTTTGCCTTTGGACTATTTGCAGTATTTTCAATGCTTCGCTACCGCACAGAATCTATTTCAGTGAAAGAAATGACTTATTTATTTCTGGTGATTGCAATGTCTCTGCTTTCTGCTGTTAGTAATTTAAACCCTATTGAGCTGATTGCCTTACATTGCATCATTTATATTACCGCACTCGTTTGTGAATCAACATTCTCAAACACGGCTTTAACAGTTCAACAAATTCAATACGAAAAAATCGAGAACATCAAACCTCAAAACCATTCACTTCTGTTAAATGACCTGAAACATCGTACAGGATTAAACATTCAAAAAATTGAAATACTGGACATCGATTTCTTACGTGATACCGCTCGTTTACACGTTTTTCACTTGCCATTCCCTGAACCCAAAACAAGTTCAAACAAACACGAACCCATTAATTTAATACCTTAAATATAACGATAAAACCATAGCGGAGAACACCATGCAGTATTCAAACTTTTCTCTTAGACAAAAACCTAAGCCATTTAAGATAGTATTTATGGCAACGCTTTTTATATTGTCATTTCAAGCCCATGCTGAGAAAGAAGAAACAAAACCTGAAACCCAAATCGGTGGTGTACTCATGCTTGATTACTCCGTATTTGATGGTGTTTATCGAAACGAAACAGAAGATGAACACGAGTTCAATACTGAACTAAGGCGTGCAAGAATTGATATAAAACATCGCCTGAATAATGACTGGAGCGGCAAGCTACAAATTAGTTTTGACGAAGATAACAGTAGTGAGATAGGTGATGCCTATATTCAATACACAGGCTTTGACAGCGGAGTTCTGAAGAAAACTGAACTAACATTTGGACAAATGAAAGAATCATTCGGCCTTGAAAATTTAACAAGTTCAAAAAACAGTACCTTCCTTGAACGTTCCATGGCCAGTAAAGCCTTTGCGCCGAGCAGAAACAAAGGTATTGAGATTTCCAATGTAAACAAGCATTTCTCATGGGCCATAGGGGCTTATGATGTTGAAACAGAAAATGAAAGCTTAAATCCTTATGCAGTAACTGGGCGTGTTACCTGGTCACCAATTTCTTCAAACCTGAAGTCAGATAGTCAATTATTACACTTAGGCATCGCCGCATCTTGGCGAGATCTGGATGGTGACGAGTTTGAAATAAACGAGCGAGCGGAAGTTCACAGTTCAGACAAGGTAATTAGTAGTGGTGAAATAGATGGCGATACGGTTAATTTATTAGGTATTGAAGCGGCATGGGTAAGCGGCCCCTTCTCTGTTCAATCTGAATATATGAGCGCAAAACTTAATGCCGTCGATAATAGCGAAGATGCTAACTTTGATGGTTACTATGTTCAGTCCAGTTATTTCCTGACAGGAGAATCCAAAAATTATAAAAAAGGCATTTTTGGCAAGGTTAAACCTTTTGCAGATTCTGGCGCTTGGGAATTAACTGCACGATATAGCATATTGGATACCAGCGAAGCCGAAGAAGGCGTAAAAGGAAAAACAAGTACAATTGGCGTCAATTACTACTACGATGAAGACCTGAGAATCATGACCAACCTATTACATAACCAAGTCTCAGACAGTGTTGAAGATGAAGGCAATGCCTTATCTGTTCGCCTTCAGTATGTGTTTTAAGACAAGATCAATAAGATCACTTTATTGCTGCCGCTTTGATCATTGATTTATCTAAGCACTTTTGTTTCAGGTCATTTATCTTGATCAAATCATCATCACTGTCGAACAGAGCCGTAGCGTCCTGACCTTTGTATCGAACAAACACATCATCTAGGGCTTTGTAAGTCGAATTAACGTCACACTGTATAGATGAGGGCTGCCCAGTGACACTCAAATAATAAGTATCTTGCCAGAAACGGGTGCCCAAATCAGAAAGCGTCAGTTTGGTGGGTGGAGAATGAGCACAACTTGCTAACAAAAATCCTCCCAAACAAATACAGAGATAATTGATAACATGATTCCGACTTGATGGATGATTCAACGCATGGTTTCTCTGGTTATTTATCTGCATTATTATTAGTTGCACCTAATTTAGTTGAAATATACAGCCTAGACAAACGTGAATGTGCAAATAACAAGGAAGTTGCTCACTATGTGCTGCGATGCACTGAGTTCGAGGTTATAGTGATATGTATATATTATTTGGATAAGTTAATCTATGATTTTTAGTATTCGCTCCAAGCTGTTTTCAACACTATTACTGGCAGTGAGTAGCGTCGTGCTTTGCATGTATCTTGTGATGCAATGGAGTTTTGATAGAGGCTTTCTAAATTATGTAAATAAGCAAGACCAACAAGCCCATGAAGCATTTGCTCAAGTCATGGCAAATGAGTGGAAACGCTCTGGAAGCTGGCAAAACTTAAAGGATAACCGTCGTCGTTGGGGTTCACTTTTAGAGTCTGATTTTGGTCTTTCCCTACCCCCCCCTCCAGCAGGCCAACCACCTGAGTTTCAACGACCACCGCCCGGTTCAAGACGGCCACCTCTAGGCTTTAGACCGCCACCACAGAAAAGAGACCAACCCGGTGCATTTAATGATCAAAGGTCATTTTCTGGAAATCACCCGCCAAAGAATCATCTACCCCCGCCCTCAGGGCCTAAGCCGCCGTTTCTGCTTGATCAGAATAAAACTGTTATTTTCGGGCGCTCTGAATCCATCCATGACTTGATTCTTTACCCCATTACGGTCATCAATAATGACGAACTGAAGGTAGTCGGCTATCTGGGGCAATTACCTAAAAAGGAACTCACCGACCAACTGGATTTATCATTTGTTGAGCAGCAGAGTGATACATTTATGCTAGTGGCAGGTTTAATGATTCTAATCTCAATGCTTGCAGCATTACCCGTCGCGGCACATCTGGTAAAACCAATCAGGAGACTAATGCACGGCACACAGAGGTTAACAAGTGGTCAATATGAAACGACAATTCCAATCACAAGCAAGGATGAATTAGGTCAACTATCTAAAAACTTCAACTCTTTAGCGAATACCCTAAAAGAAAACGAAAAAGCACGCCGACAATGGGTGGCAGACATATCGCACGAACTGAGAACCCCGCTATCAGTTTTAAAAGGTGAAATAGAGGCGATACAAGATGGTATCCGCCAAGCTAGCCCTGAAGCGATGAACTCGCTCCATGGAGAAGTCGAACAGTTGAATCGGCTAATAGGTGATTTATATGAGCTGTCTATGTCAGATATCGGGGCATTAAACTACCAGAAAGAAAACCTGAAGCCTCTCAATATTTTAAATACAACACTCGACTTGTTTAAGTATGAATTCGAACAACAAGGTATTGAGCTTGTTTACAGCCCCACAAGCTCTTCAGAATCAAGTTTTATTCATGGTGACTCAACTCGATTAAAACAACTTTTTAGCAATTTACTCAAAAACACACTCCGCTACACAGACACTCCGGGTGAGTTACATGTCGAACATGAAATAACAGCCGCTGAGATTAAGCTACACTTTAAGGACTCAGCACCCGGTGTGAGCCAACAAGAACTTGGCTTATTATTTGAGCGTTTGTACCGTGTTGAAGGCTCTCGTAATCGTGCATTAGGAGGGGCGGGTCTGGGTTTATCCATTTGCAATAATATTGCAACAGCCCATGATGGTGAAATTACTGCAAAAGCGTCCCCTTATGGCGGTATTTGGATCACCGTAACCTTGCCACTTTTAAAGACTCAAACAGGATAACTTATTCGTGACATCTAAAAAGATATTGGTTATTGAAGATGAACCAAAACTGGCTCAGTTATTATCGGACTATTTAGTTCAGGCAGGCTATGATGCATATATTATTGATAACGGTTTAAATGTGAATGACTGGGTTAAACAAAACAACCCTGACTTACTCTTGCTGGACCTGATGTTACCCGGTAAAGACGGCATGGAAGTCTGTAAAGACATCCGACAGTTCTCCCAAGTTCCAATCATTATGGTGACAGCCCGTATTGAAGAGATTGATCGTCTACTTGGTTTGGAACTTGGTGCTGATGACTATGTATGCAAACCCTACAGTCCACGAGAAGTCCTTGCGCGCATAAAAGCAATATTGAGACGCGTTCAACCTAGCTCCTCCGAAGTGATACATCATGGTTTTGATCTCGATGAGTCACGTTATAAGGCAAGCATTAATGGTGAAGTATTAGCGCTTACCTCTGTAGAGTTTCAATTACTCAAAATACTTTTATCTGATCCTGGGCGTATCTTTTCCAGAGATCAGTTGATGGATCATATCTATGATGACCATCGAATTGTCAGCGACAGAACCATTGATAGCCACATTAAAAAATTACGCAAAAGAATCTCTGAAGTACTACCAGAAAAAGAAGTCATCCACTCCGTCTATGGTGTTGGTTATAAATTTGAAGAAGTAATTTAGAGCCTCCTTTATTTTTGCCCGTTTCTTGCAAATTTCTTCCTTATTCTCTGCGTACTCTAGACCTGTCACCAAAACCTATCCATGAGGAACTTGAAATGAAACCACATAAAATTTTTAAACTTTCGAATTTAGCGTTTATTGCATTAATTTCCCTATCCTTATTTTCAAACACAAGCATTGCCAATGACGATGGGAAACAAGGTAATTGCGACATGAAAAAAGGGCCGCACAAATTAATGGAAGCCATCAATATTACAGAAAACCAAAAAGATGAGTTTTTAGCCATCATGAAAGTACAACACGAAAAAAGGCAAAGTATCCATAAGCAAGGACGTGAATCACGCGAGCAAAATCACGTGGCAATGAAAGCGCTTCATGCCGAAACAGTTGAAAAACTTCAACCCGTATTATCAGAAGATCAATTAGAGCTGTTTGAAGCATTCATCAAAAGTAATCGCCCGCAGAAAAGAGCCAAAGGCCAAGGCCAGCGTTCTTCTCAACAATATTAACGCTCATCCATTAATTTCCGCTAGCTCTCGCTTTTTTAAGTTCATTTATGCTATCTTCCGCGGCCGTTTTTTGAGCAAATACTGCTCGGTAAATTAAAAATGAGGGCTTTCCACGACAGCCGACTGACTTAGCAACATCCTCATTGAGGTGTGCCTTTCAAACGGAATGACAAATGGTTGAGTCGTGCAAGGCCTCATTATTTCTGAAAGGTTGTGGAAAATGTTCGCAGGTTTTGACTACGGTACTTCAAATTGTGCAATCGGTGTAATGGGCAGCTCTGGGGCAGATGTGAAGTTGCTGCCGCTTGATCAAGGCCGCGCTTTTATGCCATCGACGCTCTACGCGATTGAACGTGAGCTTATTTGTGAATACGTTGGTCAGCATATTCCAAATAAACAAATTCAGGACGACTACCTCCATATACGCCGAGGTTTGCTCGCACAAGCTCAAAAAGTACGTATTGATGAAGACATCCGAGCCAATGAACAAAGCTTGTTTTTTGGTCATGAAGCATTTGATCAATATCTTGAAATGCCGAGTGAAGGTTATTTCATTAAGTCACCAAAGTCATTCTTGGGTGCAAGCGGTCTCCGCCCTGCTTTTGTGCATTTCTTTGAAGATATTGTCACCGCGATGATGTTAGGCATTAAACAACGAGCCGAACTCACCTTAGGCCATGAAATCACCCACACTGTTATTGGTCGGCCAGTAAATTTTCAAGGCTTCAATGCAGAAAAAAGTAACCAACAAGCACTTGAAATACTCAGCACTTCTGCCAAGCGAGCAGGGTTCAAATCTGTTGAATTTTTATTTGAACCGCTTGCTGCAGGATTAGATTTTGAAACAAAACTAGATTCAGACAAAACTGTTTTGGTTGTCGATATTGGCGGCGGCACAAGTGACTGTGCAATGGTCAGGATGGGGCCAAATTATCGAAATAAAGCAGATCGCACACACGACTTTTTAGGCCATACAGGTGAACGGGTTGGCGGTAACGATTTAGATATCCAATTAGCTGGCAAAGAATTCATGCCCTTATTTGGTATGCAGTCTTTACTGAAAAATGACTGTCCCATGCCCACTCAATTCTTTTGGGATGCCGTGAGCACTAACGATGCAGGCGCTCAGTCAGAGTTTAACAGCCAACAAACGGAAAATACCTTACGGCAATTACTTAGCGACACAACCGAACCTGAGCTTTTACAGCGCTTTCTTACCTTGCGTTCAGAAAAACAGAACTACCAAATTGTACGAAGTGCTGAGCAAAGCAAAATCAAGCTTTCCGAACAAATAACCGACCATGTAGACTTAAATTATATTGAGTCACAATTAGCCTGCCAAATAACCCGAAACCAATTTGCCCAAGCCATTGAGCGACCATTAGGAAGAATGTCCAACTTAATGAATGAAGCGGTGAAGCAGGCAGAAAACAAACCTGACTTAATTTACATTACTGGCGGCTCGGCAAAATCACTCGTTATTCAACAGTCCGTAAAGCAACAATTTGGTGATATTGAAGTCGTTGATGGTGACCACTTTGGCAGTGTTACTGCTGGTTTAACCTTATGGGCCAAAAAGCTATTCAGCTAGCAACGACGCAAAACAAAACGTTTTATGCATCTGAGAAAAGTGACAGTGGCAATATTATTTTCAACTAGGTAGAATCGCCCAAATTCTTCCCAAGGAAGAAAAAATACTGGAACAATAAGGCAAATGGATGTCATCAGTTCTTATTAAATTGTATTTAAAATACAGTTTTCAAATTCGTTTTCGCGTTATGCACAAGAGATATCCATCTTAAAAAGCGAGTCACTTTACCCTTAGTGATCACGCTCACGACTCAAAAAGTCACTTAAGCCCCGCTGCAGGAAGCATCAATTAATGAGAATTATTGGAATTGATTTAGGGACAACAAATAGTGCTTGTTCCATTTGGAATAATGGCAAACCAGAACTCATCCCCAACCGTTTGAATAAACTATTAACCCCTTCTGTTGTTGGTATTGATGACCATGGAAAAATTTTAGTTGGTGAATATGCCAAGCAACGTTTAGTTAGTCACCCTTCATCAACCACCTCCATCTTCAAGCGTTATATGGGGTCTGAGTATCAATGTCATTTAGGTAAACGAAGTTTTAATGCTGCTGAGTTATCGTCTTTAATTTTACGTAGCCTTAAAGAAGATGCCGAAACACACTTGGGTGAAGCAATCACTCAAGCGGTCATTAGTGTTCCTGCTTACTTTAATGATGCCCAGCGTAAAGCAACTAAACTAGCGGGTGAACTGGCTGGCTTACAAGTCGAACGATTGATTAACGAACCCACCGCTGCTGCAATGGTATATGGTCTTCATAAAATTAATGATGGTGCTCAGTTTCTAATTTTAGATATGGGTGGCGGTACCTTTGATGTCTCATTGGTGGAATATTTTTCAGGTGTAATAGAAGTACATGCCTCTTCTGGTGATAATTTTCTAGGCGGTGAAGACTTTCTTCATATTCTGGTAAAAAAATACCTGAATGACAATCACATCAATGGAAAAAAGCTATCACCGGTAGAACGACAATTAATTATTGATTCAATTAACAAAGCCAAACATCAGCTGACTTTTGCTAAAAGCATCACCATTGAAAACGCTTATAAAACACAGGACAAGCCATGGATAATTAACAGGGAAGACTTTGCAAATGCTGCCAAATCTGTACTTTATCGTATTCAAAGCCCAATAGAGCGAACCTTAAACGATGCCGGCATTTCACCATCAGAAATTGATGAAGTCATACTCGTCGGGGGAGCAACACGGATGCCGATGTTTCGTACATTAATTTCAAAAATGTTTCGTCGTGTCCCATCAGGAAATATTGACCCCGACCTTGTTGTAACAATGGGCGTTGCAATGCAAGCGGGTTTGAGAGAAAGGCAAAGCGACTTGGATGAGGTTATTTTAACTGATGTTTGCCCCTATACGCTTGGCACTGAAATCATCAACCTTAGTGACGAAAGTGGACAACAAGGGGGGTTATTCATGCCGATAATTGAGAGAAATTCCATCGTACCTGTCAGTATCATCAAAACCCTTTGTACGGCTTCGGACAACCAAACACAATTGAAAATTTCAATCTTCCAAGGTGAGTCGAGATTAGTGAAAAACAATGTATTTCTCGGTGAATTTGACATTAAAGTCCCTAAAGGACCTGAAGGGAAAGAAACTATTGATGTTCGATACAGCTATGATATGAACGGTTTACTCGACGTTGATGTTACCGTTAATTCAACCGGAAATACCTACCAAAAAATAATTAAAAACTCAGGCACACTGTCTAAAAAAGAGATTAAAGCCTCAAAAGAAAAGCTCGCAAACTTAAAATTTCATCCAAGAGAAAGCGTTACTAGTCGACTACTTATCGCTAGGGCCGAAAAATATTATGAAAGTTCGTTAGGTGAAAATAGGGAATATGTCGGTAGCATTCTAAGCCAGTTTGAGAAAACCCTTGAAAAACAAAACGTCAGAGATATTAAAGTTTCGACACATCAATTTGAACAAGCTCTAGACCGTTTTGAACAGCAAGGAATTTTCACATGAATTGCTGGAAAGCCTTAGGTATAGCACCTACATCCGATAAATTTGCAATAAAAAAAGCCTATGCAGCCAAGCTAAAGCATCACAAACCAGACGAAGACCCCGATGGCTTCACGATAGTACACAGACATTATAAGCAAGCGTTAAAAGGCTGCGACGACACCCAGAACAATAGAACATACAAGGAAGAAAATATTCACCCAGTGAATCAACTCATTCATGAGGTTTTAAATATAAAAACAAAGGTCAAAAAAAAAACTGAAAACAAACTTCATATCAGTTTATATTTCAAACCTGAATGGCTTATTCTAAACGCACAAATTAGCCAAGCACTTGCTTCTCCGCAAACAGCAAACAAAAAATATGGCTGGAATTTCCTCGAAAAAAGTGAAGCACTATTAGATCTTGAATTTAGAGTTTTTGTTTCAAACTATGTTTTTGAGGCATTGCTGGCACTTAAAAATAAACACCCGAGAAAGAAATTTACTATTATCAGAACACTTGATATTTTTTTTAGATGGTCTGATAAAAGAGATATTTTAGAACAACGTTTTGGCTATGCGAATACGCAACACTTGCTTGGTAAACATATAGCCAAGAAAAAAATAAAACAATTCACATGGCATCGACCTAGTGCTTACCAATCAATATGGAAGAGTTTTTGCTACTTCCTTTCAATGATCGCACTCAAGCTCACTATTTAGCTTAACGAGATAAAAAATTCTTTAAGGCCAGTTTCATCTTTAAACTGTATCTTTATGGTTTGTTTTAAAGTGATAAATTGCCACTGACACACAACCAATACCACCGATCACATAACAACCAATTGCAGTCATACGCGTAAATGCGTCGCCATCCAAGCCAATAAGTGCAGCAAAAATAATCAGCATAAAAAATGCAATAAAGAAAAATATTTTAATGTTAGCCTCCTTCCAAGAAAAAATAATAAATACAACCCGCTACTTACAACTAAGTAATAACTTTAGTTCTAGTGTATCGATCATATATATAAAAATACAGTACAAACAGTATGGTGATACTTAATGCTAGGTACCTTACCAAACATTAGATAATCACCACGAAAATCATTATTCTTTAGGTTGAGAACGCGAAATGAGTATTGAGCCCAAAATAGCTGAACACAACGACCCCACCAAGACACCCAGCTTTACATCAACCATGTAAGCAACATTCTGCGTTTCAAAGGCTAGAGAGCCAATAAATAAACTCATTGTAAAACCGATACCACAAAGTACCGTGACGGCGTAAAACTGCAACCAAGTGGCTTTATCCGGTAGTTTTGCAACACCTAACTTAATCGCCACCCAACAAGCACCAAATATTCCAACTTGTTTACCAAAAAATAAACCTAGTGTAATACCAAGAGGAATTGGGTTTAGTAAGGCATCCATTGAAAGACCGGTTAAGGACACGCCTGCATTAGCAAATGCAAATAACGGCAAGATTAAGAAAGTGACCCAAGGATGTAATGCATGCTCAAGATGCGGCAGCATAGCGTGGCCATCTTGATTCTTAACATTTAAAGGAATGAAACAAGCAACAGCAAACCCTGCTAATGTTGCATGAACACCTGATTTTAAAACAGCGATCCATACAACCACGCCAATAATAATATAAGCAGCCTGACTTCTTACAGATAAACGATTAAGCACAAAAAGTAATACAAGGCCGGCACCAGCAATAATGAGCGATAACAGTGACAGTTCACTTGAATAGAAAAAAGCGATAATTAAAATAGCTCCCAAGTCATCAAAAATGGCTACCGATAATAAAAATAATTTTAATGAGATGGGGACACGGCTGCCAAAAAGACTAAAAACACCTAAAGCAAACGCTATATCTGTTGCAGAAGGAATTGCCCAACCACGAACAGAAATTTCATCCGCCTGATTAAAACCAAAATAAATCAGAGCCGGAGCAGCAATACCAGCAATCGCAGCAATACCAGGAAGAACGACTTGTGATGGCGACGACAAATGTCCATCGAGCACCTCTCGTTTAATCTCCAGCCCCACTAAAAAGAAAAATACCGCCATTAGACCATCATTAATCCACAGTAAAAGTGGTTTAGCGATGTCCAGCTCCCCTACTCTAACCTGAACCGGGGTAGCTAAAAAACTATCGTACAAAGAAGAAAATGAACTATTCGCCAGTAGCAAAGCAATCATAGCCATCAGCACAAGTAAAATACCACCTGCGGAGTCATGCTGAAAAAAATTTTTTACTGAATCTGTAATTTGCTGGCTAGTCATTAGGAGCCCCCAAAGTCATATTGAAGATATTCCCGAATTTATAACTGATTTGTAAATCTCAGTAAAGTCGAATATTCTTCGACTAGTGATCGAAAAAATCGATGATAGAAAATTAACTGAAGAAAACTATGACACCACTTAATTATAACCATCTTTACTATTTTTACATTGTTGCTATGGAAGGCAGCATTACAAAAGCAAGTATTCGCTTAAACCTGACCCCCCAAACCATTAGTGGTCAAATCACCCGATTTGAAGCACAAGCCGGCATTAATTTATTTGAGCGCAAGGGGAAGAAACTATACATGTCTGAAATGGGTCAATTAATTTACGGGCAAGCGGAAGAGATATTTAAACTCGGAGATGAACTTAGAGATGTACTGAAAACCCATGAACTGGTTCATGATCTGACATTCACCGTAGGCATTACTGATATTATTCCAAAGGTCTTGGCATATAAATTACTGAACCCGGCACTGAATATGGAAAAGCCAGTTCGTTTAATTTGCAACGAGGGTGACCAAGATAGCTTATTGGCCGATTTAGCCATCAACAGACTCGACTTAATTTTAACTGACCAACCGCTTCAACCTGGCAGTCACGTCAAAGCATATAATCATTTACTCACAGAAAGCGGACTGACATTCTTTGCTTCAAAGCAACTAGCTTCCCAGTGTAAAGTAGCGTTCCCCTCTTGCCTGTCAGGCAAGCCTTTCTTGATGCCAGGCAAGAAAGCGATTGTTAGGCAACACCTTTCTTCATGGTTAGAGCTCAATGACATTAACATTAATATCGTCGCTGAGTTTGATGACAGCGCACTACTAAAATCATTTGGACAGGCAGGTTATGGCGTATTTACCGGCCCGACTCTAATTGAAGACACCATCGCGACACAGCATCAGGTTGAGATAATTGGCCGAACAGAAGAAATAAAAGAACAATATTATGTAATTTCGCCAGATCGAAGAATTAAACACCCTGCGGTCGTTGAGATTGTTAAATTAACCACTCAATAAAGTAGAGCAAGCTCTTTAATAGCTATATAAATATTAAAGAGCAGGATTCAGGCCTTCAACATATCGGAAGACATTATTATATTACCCAATAATTGCCGTAAAAGGCTTAAATTCAATTGATTTCTAACGATGTGGTTTTGGTAAATCAGTTCCCGAAATCACTTTTAATACAATGCCTACCGAGAAAAAGAAAAATGACGAAGCGGCGAAACTGGCTTTGTAGACTTTAGTAAGGTCATCGCCATAAAAAAATAATATAAAGACACAGCCAATGGCCGAAATAAAACAAAGAACGCCAATCACAGATGACATTTTTTGCAGAATATGTTTCTCACTCTTTTTTTGCATTAAGCACTCACAAATTAGCTAATGGGGATGGTTATTTATTGCAATTATTCTAACACCAATACCACGACCTTTAAGCTTTAGTCGATTTATTTCGATGATTTAAACGCTACACAAAGGGGTTTTTTTCACGGAAGGTTGCTGTTGCCATCGCTATCGACAATAAAATAATGCCATTAAAAAATACGGGAACAATCACGAATGCATACCCCAAAGCATGAATATTCTCACCACCAATCACGGCAGTAACTGCAGTCGCACCACCAGGGGGATGTACACAATGACATCGATACATAAGATACATGGCTATTGGTATCGATATTGAAGAAGCAAACACCTCATTGGGAATCCAGCGAGCACACGTTACACCGACTAAAGCAGAAATTAGATGTCCACCAATAAGGTTCCACGGCTGAGAAACTTTAGCATGCGGCACACCAAAAATGAGCATGGCTGACGCCCCCGTTGAAGCTAAAATCATCGGCAAGTTCTCAGCACTCAAAATAGACCGACTAAAAAATGTTGCGCATAAGGTGGCAATAAATGCCCCCACTACCGAAATTAAAACCTCTTTTGAACTCATCTCCTTCATACAAGTTACTCTGTGCTACTTTTCTCTAAGTATTGTTTAAAAACCAACACGGCTTCGTCATAGGAAGGTTTTAGTTTTTGCTTGAAATTTTCAATTTCATCTAACTGCTCATCCAAACAACTACGTTCCAATTTTGCGGCACAGTCAGCTAACGCTAAAGCACTAATATTTGCCGCCACTCCCTTGATAGCATGCGCACTTTTTGCCGCCTCTAAGTAATCTGATTGCTCAATACTTTTTACTAACGACTCGACATATTGTGGTGTATCTGAAAAAAAAGTGGTTAGCAGAACTTTAAGAATTTTTTCCTTTCCTAGCATCCGTTTTAGCGCAGCATCTTTATCCCATATGCTAAGTGCTTCATCGTCAATTATGTCAATTTCTGTTTTTACTAATGGCTGATCAGATAAATATTGCTTGTCTGACGACATACCTGCACCAGATCCAACCGCAATCAACCAGTGGTAGAGTTTTTTTTCTAAAAGCTCAGTATCAATAGGTTTACTCAAGTAATCATTCATACCGGCATTTAAGCATTTCTCTTTGTCTCCCTTCATAGCATTAGCCGTCATGGCTACAATGCCAATATCTTTATAATGCTGCCCTGCACTACCTTGACGTATTTGCCTAGATGTTTCATAGCCATCCATCTCTGGCATTTGACAGTCCATTAGGATCAGGTCGTAAGCATCTTTTTCTGATGTTTTATTTAAAATATCCAGCGCAATAACACCATTATCTGCGACATCACAACTTAAGCCGATCAGACCGATTAATTCTGTAGCGATTGTTTGATTAACAAGGTTATCTTCAACCATCAGTATTTTTGTATTAGGAGGCCAGCTTATCTTTTTAGATATTTCCTCTTTTTGATCAACCGATTCCAGACTATGGGAATCATCCATAATCACTGAGAGCGCATCAAATAAGTCTGCTGTCGTCGTTGGTTTTGGAAAGTAAGTACTAAAGCCTTTTTCAGCAAAAAGGGGAGCATTGCCACGTTTATTCATTGGGGTCATCATGACCAGTTTGCTTAGGTCAAACCTAGAGTCGGCTCGTATCTGTTCAGCTAATTCAAACCCATTTTTACCAGACATTTCTTGATCAATAAATACAGCAGTATATAGAGGTTTAGATTCGTCATTTAGCTTTTTTATCATTTCTGACAATGCTTGTTCGACACTTTCAGCCACGCTCACCACTGCTCCCCATCGCGTTAACTGCTTTTGTAAAAAATCTCGGTGAGTGGCACTGTCATCAACGACTAAAATAGGTAATGAAGAAATATCTACGCTAGGCATCACTTTTTTAGACTCATCACTGCGCTGCAAAAGTAAGTCAAACTCGAAACAACTCCCAACACCTATCTCACTGCTAACCCGAATACTCCCGCCCATCATCTGACAGAGTTGCTTTACGATAGCTAAACCTAAACCACTCCCTCCATATTTCCGTGTCGTCGATGAATCGGCTTGGGTGAACGAATCAAATAAGTTTTCAAGTTTGTCTTGTGGTATGCCTATCCCAGTGTCATTAATGCTGCATGAGAGCCTTAAATCACGCTCCCCTTCATACTTCAAAGCAACTCTAACAACAATTTCACCTTTAACTGTGAACTTAAGTGAGTTGCCAACAAGGTTCGATAATATCTGCCGCACTCTACTCGGGTCACCTTGTACTAATGAATCGTCGACGTCGGTCGCATCGACGATAAGCTCAACATCCCCTTCACTAGAACGGTGACTAATGGCTTCAGAAAACTCCCCAAGCATGGTATGCAAATTAAAGTCGAAGGATTCTATTTCTAGTTTGCCCGCTTCAATTTTTGAAAAATCCAGAATATCGTTAATGACGGATAGTAACGAATTAGCACTCGAACGCGCTAAGGCTACTTGGTGACGCTGTTCTTTATTAAGCTTACCGTTCAATAACAAAGTCATCATACCCAACACGCCATTCATCGGTGTGCGGATTTCGTGGCTCATACTGGCAAGAAACTCTGCTTTTGCTTGTACAGCAGCTTCGGCGTCCTCTCTCGCAATGAGCAGTTTTGATGACTGTTCTTTTAATTGAATTAACGATTGCTTAGATTCAACATGAGCGTCCTGAGAGTCCTGGTGACTCTGTTGAAGCGCCTGTTCCTGTGTATGGCGCATGACCAACATATGGTTAAAAGCTTCAGCTAAACGCCCTATTTCATCATTACTGCTGACATCAACATACTGGTCTTTCTCACCAGCAGCAACAGCCATTGTCGCTTTTGCTAAACGCTCAATTGGACGTGATATCCGCCGGGCTTGGATAAAAATAACGATCAGAATTACAAAACCTGCCACCACGACCAAAGCCAGAATTGTTCTCCCCAGCCAATCAGCAGCAGCTAAGGCTAATGACTTCTCTACCTCGCTAATTAGCACCCATTCAATATTTAATACCTTAACCGTATGATGAAGGCCGATAACGTCTTTCCCATCTGGATCAGAATATTCAATAATATGATTAGTCACTGATTGATTGTCATGGTCTGCAACTATCGCGTCATGGTGTTCCTCCTGCCATACCTGAAATGGTTTAGTTTTGATTGAACGAGCTAACACAGCTTTCTCATTACCTTTAAAAGGGGTTCGAAGTAGACCATCTCTTCCTACCAAGTAATGCACATCACCTTCTATGCTCGCTCGCTGTAACAAATCAACCAAACGTGCCATGTTAATTTGAATGACAAAAGTACCAATAACATTAACCTGATCGACAAACATTGGTGCACTCAAAAAAAGACTTAATCGACCATCAGATGGGCTATAACGTTCAATATCAGAAATTAAGACTTCCCTGCTACCCAAACTACTTTTAACCAGTTTAGAAAATTGAGTATTTGAATATGGACCATTGAAAAGATTTGTTCCCAAGTCTTTCTCTTGTGCCACAGAGAACAAAATATTCCCTTCCGTATCAACCAGAAAAATATCGAAGATGTAATCATAGCTACGCCTAAAAGCTTTTAGCTCAGGGTGTATGGCCTTAACTCGTTGCAGCCAATCATCACTTCCTACGTAGTCACGAAGTAACCCTCCCTCTTTTTTAAACCCTTCAATCAATGATGCCAACAACATCTGATTATTTTGTATCCCTGCTTGGCTATTTATATCCATCAAACGGTAATCAAACCAATTCTGAATAAAATCAACGTTGAGACCTGCAGATTGCTCAAGTTCTCTCACTGCGGCCTCAGTTAAGCTTTTATTGGCCTGATAATAACTAAGGCTTGCCACCAATAACATTGGCAACATAGCTAGCACTAAAAACCAGAGACTTAGCTTTGTTGAAAGGGATTTTTTTTGCATATATTTACTTCTGATAGCTCATCAATAAATGGCGTATTAATAGGATCACTCACGTACCGAATCACCTTAAAGATAGGTCAAACTTGAAAATATTATCAATACAAAATTGAGGAAGTCGTTATTCTATGAATATCGAAACAGCTCAGTTTTATTAATATAATTTATAGTTTAAAACGCAGGTTTTAGCCAATAGCACAAATTTAATGTTTATAAATCCAAGCCAATCAAAGGGCAATCCATTACAGCTGCAATCCCTCTGATTACCTGGCGTTCATTGTCATTAATATTTGCATCAGATTGCGCTGAATTAATTAGGCCTTTAATTAAACGCGGCTTTAATAGCGGGTATGCTCGACCTAAAGCATGAACTGCTCTAGTAAACTTGGCCTGACTACAAGAAACTATAGGTAACAATTGAATCGTATAGGTGCCTGCTGCATTACAGGCTTTATTGAAAGCTTTGATCTTTTCTTCTTCACTCCCTCCGCCATAATGCACTACTCGAGACAATACAATTTCGTAAATCTCAGCAACCTGCTCAATTGTCTTATATTTAGATTTCTGAGCTTTTGACAACGCAAAATGCCGATCACAATACTGACGTACTAATTGGTACACCACCCACTCAAATAATTCTACACGACCATCGGCATTCACCATCATCGACATTATTTCACGCAAGTTCTGGTATTGTTTCAACGAAAGTTGCTTCAAGCTTGGAATAGCCATTTCCAGTAATTGAAGCTCCTTCTGACTTGAAAGCCCTTTATTTGTATTTAAATCGTTTAGGAGCGCTTTTGTTTCTTCGGCAAGTTGCAGCCACGCCTTTTGGCCCTGTTCGATGACGCTTTTTTGCTTAAGCAAAATGGCCTTATCATCATCCATTAACAAAGCAAGGACTAATGACACAGCCCCTAATGGCTCATGTGCCAGAGATTTTGCTTGTAAAAATAGCGCTTCCGTTGAATGGGTGATCTTATCCGGTACATTACTTTCTGAAATGAGGTCAAGGGTGAACTCTAAAGGCTCTCCATTATGGTGCGAGGAGATTCCTGCTCCTGAAGTTTCATTAGAATGATTCTTTGGTTTGGTACTTCCTCCTGAAAAAGATGAGTAAGCATCACCAGATTGCGTGATAGTTTCAGCTTGGTTTGTAAACTCAAGAAAACGTCCATTCCATGAAGGAAGAACCCGACTTATACGTTCCTCTAAAGGAGGGTGCGTTGCAAAGAGTGATAGAAAACTTTTATAGGCGCTCGAAAAAAACAAATGTCCTATTTCATGCGCGCCATCGTGTTGTATTTTTGACTGAGAGGTATAGCCACCTATCACCTTAAGTGCTCCACCAATGCCTTCAGGGTTACGGGTGAATTGTACGGCAGAGGCATCTGCCAGAAATTCTCGTTGACGACTCACCGCTGACTTGATTAAAGCGCCAAAAAACTGCCCCAGCCACCCAATTAAACAGAGACTTAAACCTAATACAAAAAGAGCACCACCAGAGTCACGGCGTGAACGAGAGTAAGATCGCCTTGAGCCATGCCGCATGATAGTTCGACCAGATTCACCAATCATAAGGATTCCGTGCAGCACGGCTAACAACTTCATATTCAGTAGCATGTCGCCATTCAGGATATGACTAAATTCGTGCGCAATTACACCTTGAAGCTGTTCTCTGTTTAGACCTTCGAGTGTACCGCGTGTGACGCCAATCACTGCATCTTCCAACGATAAACCCGCAGCAAAAGCATTTATGCCTTGCTCCTGATCCATAATATATACCGGTGGTACAGGCACACCCGAGGCAAGCGCTATTTCCTCGACAATATTTATTAAGCGACGCTCTAAAGCATCATTCGTATTTGGTACGATCACTCTTCCACCAAGCGATTCAGCAACCACCCGCCCCCCATTACGTAATGAGAGCCATTTAAACCCCATGCCAATACCGATCACACCACACACTAAGCCAGTTACCCATAAAAACTTATACCAACCTAGGCCAACCACAATATTTCGAAACCAATCAATGATGACTGGAATACTCATTTCTGGCTGTATTTGAACATTCGATAAATTACTGGGGTTGCTATACCACACAAAAATGGCAAAACACATGTTTGTGATAAGCACAATACTCACCACGGAAAGGGAATAGAGAAAAAGTAGCCAGTTAGTTTGTTTTCTAGCTTGATCCTGCGCTTTATAAAAATTCATGTGTATACATGCTCATCCCTAAGCAACTAATTTAAAAACTAACTTTTGGAGCTTGTTTAATCTCTACCGAATCTTCAAATTCCAATAAGCTGGCGTCTTTTTTATGCCCAAAAGTGGGTGCAAAAAAGTTGTTCGGAAAACTTTGTCGAAAATTGTTGTATTCCATCACCGTATCATTAAATGCCTGTCGTGCGAATGCCACTCTGTTTTCAGTACTTGTTAACTCTTCCGAAAGCTGCATCATATTTTCGTTGGCTTTTAACTCAGGGTAAGCTTCAACAGCAATATTCAGTTTACCTAAAGCGCTCTGAAGCAATCCTTCTCCTGAAGCTAGTTTTTTTAATGACTGGCCATTGGTAGGGTCCGATGCCGCCTCTTTTAAGCCTGATAGCGCACCATTTCGTGCTGCGATCACTGCTTCAAGTGTTTCACGTTCATGACTCATATAAGCTTTGGCCGTCTCTACCAAGTTTGGTATTAAGTCATAACGACGTTTAAGCTGTACTTCAATTTGCGAAAATGAATTTTGAAACCGGTTCTTTAAAGCCACTAATGTATTGAAAATACGAATAATGTAAAAAACAGCAAAAATCAGTACCAACCATGAAACTAAAGTCGTTATTTCCATATTAATTTTCTCATTTTTTATGATTTCGTTTTAATATAATTACTTTGCACGACTCAACTCCCTGTCGTGTAAATCGCTCAATGAATAAGTTTGTATGAAAAAAATACATATTGTAAACCAAGTATATAAATCTAGAACCTGTTCCAACATTTTTCAATGAGAACTTGATATAAGTTCACCCGTTTACATCGTTTTTGACCGATATCTGAACAAAAACAATCGAGAACTCAAAATATTCAAGTTTCAATGCCCGCACGAACCTTTCAAGAATATTATGAACATGAATTATTGGATATTTTGTTTTGGTATAGGTCCACCAAACATATGATGGGCTTGAAACCATTACGAGTGAAATACAGGTGAGTAAGAGAAACAACTTACACATATCATGTTCTCCTAATTTATTTTATCGTTTTAGCTAGGCCATTATTTGCCTTGAGTCGATAGAAATAAGTAGGAGAACCTTAAGAGAAATCCCCCCATTTGGGGGAAATACAGACAGTTTTTTTACAAACTTTGAGGGTTAAAAAAGCTATAACACCTATTTCACTTGCTCATACGCCCATGCCAGCCATGGCATCAGGTCTTCCAAATCACGTTCTTCGATCGTGCCGCCACACCAAATCCGTAAGCCTTCCGGCGCATCACGATAAGCACCAATATCATAAGCCACAGCTTCGTTTTCTAATAACGTTGTCATTGCTTTAAGTGCACCAGATGGTAAATCAAGTACTAAACAGACACTGGTACTCGAGCGTGTTTCTTCTTTTTCTGCCAGAAAACAGATCCAATCATGCTGAGCAACAAAACGAGCAACTACCGCAAGATTTTTTTGAGAACGCTCAATCAATGCCGTTACACCACCAAGACTATCAACCCAGCCAAGCGCATCTAAATAGTCAGCAACGCACAACATTGAAGGCGTATTAATAGTTGCGCCTTTAAAAATACCTTCAATTAACTTGCCGCCTTTTGTCATGCGAAATAATTTCGGCATAGGCCAAGCTGGCGTATAACTTTCTAAGCGATCAACAGCTTTAGGGCTAAGTATTAACATGCCATGCGCGCCTTCACCACCCAATACTTTCTGCCAGCTGAAAGTAATGACATCAAGCTTTTCCCAGGGCATTTCCATCGCAAATACAGCAGAGGTTGCATCACAAATCGTTAAGCCGGTTCGATCATCAGCGATCCAGTCAGCATCAGGAACTTTAACGCCAGAGGTCGTGCCATTCCAGGTAAAAACAATATCGTGATCAGCATTAGCTTGCGAGAAGTCGGGTAATTTTCCGTAATCGGCTTCATAGATCGAAACTCCCTCTAACTTTAACTGCTTAGTGATATCTGTCACCCAGCCCTTGCCAAAAGATTCCCATGCAAAAACATCAACATCCCGCTGCCCAAGCAGTGACCACATTGCCATCTCCATTGCTCCCGTATCAGAACCAGCAACCACACCAACTCGGTAACCATCTGGCAAGCCTAATAACCGTGCAGTTTCAGTACAACAAAGTTCAAGAGGTTTTTTACCAATTGCAGCACGATGAGAGCGGCCTAATGTTTCTAAATTTAGTTGATCTACCCGATACCCTGGACGTTTACTGCAAGGGCCAGAAGAGAAATTAGGATTATTTGGTTTTTGACTAGGTGCCATGAAAACTTTCCTTTAGTAAATTTTGCTCATTCTAATCCAGTTTGGCTTGTGAAGAAAAGCAGCTATAGTTAATTGAGCACCCTAATAAAAAAGCAAAGTTGAACCAACCAGAGGCATTTAGTGCTTAAGCAAATTCCTATCACTGACTTAACTGTCGACATGTACATTTCTGAAATAATTGAATCTGCCGGCGTACCCATGCCAAAGAAAAAGCGCGGAATGATTCGTGATGGCAGAATTATTAGCAAATTTATTGAAATTGGTATTGAGCATATTGTCATCGATACCAAAAAAGGGCTGGATGTTATTGAAATGGCTCCGGCAAATGACGTCGATTCAGACTTGGCAGAGACAGACATACTATCAAACCAGGAAATAGAAGAAGAACTTGATGTACTTAAAAAACAAACATCTATCCAATATCAAGACCTTTCGCTTGAATGGGGGAATGCAAAAGATATTTTCAAAACATCTGTTAATATTATGCAAAAATCCATAGAAGCCATTCAAAACAATAAGAAAATAAACACTGAATATTTTAATGAGGCCGCTAAAGCTATTTCACGGTCAATTATGCGTAATAAAGATGCACTCACTTGGCTAGGAAAAATTCGCAACACCAGCTCTTACCTCTTCGAGCACTCTGTTAATACATCTATTTTAATGGGTATTTTCGCTCATGCTCATGGCTTCAGCAATGAGAATATTGAGCTATGCGTCACCGGAGCATTGTTACACGATCTAGGCCAAGCCCATATTGAGGATGAGTTTTTTCAACGAGCAGGCCCGCTCACACCAAAAGAATTTGAACAAGTAAAAGAGCATGTAAATTTTGGTGTGCGTATTCTCGCTGAAGATGAGAGCATCTCAAATATCATTATGCATATCGTTCATGAGCATCATGAACGATATGATGGTTCAGGTTACCCTAATAAGTTAAAGCGTGATGAAATTTCAATTTATGGCCGCATGTTTTCTATTGTTGATACCTACGACGCCGTGACAAACAACCGAAACTATTCAGAGGCTATCCCCTCTTCAGACGGCATGCGAACCCTGCTTCAACTTGGGCGAAAACACTTTGATGAAAGTTTAGTGCATCAGTTTATTAAGTGTATGGGTATTTACCCCACTGGTAGTTTAGCTAAGTTAAACAATGGGCTACTTGCTGTGGTCATCGCTCAAAACCCGCTATCTCCACTAAAACCTTTAGTAAAAGTAATATTCAACACAATAAATAATGCTTACGTTAAACCGCAAATGTTAAATCTGATGCGAGACAATGATAACCAAAAAATTGTTAGTTACGAAGACCCTAAAAGTTTTGATATTAAGATTCAGGACTTTATGCCGGAAGAAATGAACCTTTGACCTATTAGCACTAAACCAAATTATGCTAGGATCTTGTCAAATAGCTATTTACCTATTTCATAAAAGAGGCCTCCCCTTGCGCAAGATAAGCTTAAGTATACTCATTCTATTACTGACCATGTCCTCTCAAATTTTTGCCAAACCTCTCGCAGACAAAGCTAAAATTGATAAAGTTAGTCAATATTTTATGACTCAGATCCTGAACAATGAGGTCGAAGCGGCTTACTCACTGCTATCCGCATATATAGGTATAGATCTTGAGCAATTCACTGAGCGAGGCAAAAAAGTTGCAAATGATATGAAGCAACTAGAAAAAACAGCAGGTAAACCTCTATCATTTGACTTGCTAGAGACGCAATCTGTTGGCGAACATTTTTATAAAGCGACTTATTTGTTGAAGTATCAAACCATTGCACTAATTTGGAGTATTAATTTTTATCAACCAGACAATGGTTGGAAACTGGTTGATGTCAGTTTTAATGGTGATATTAATTCACTATTTAAGTAATTATCTATTGTAAGACATACTTGCACGACAGCCGTTGACCAACCTATGCCGTCATTCCGGTGTGTTTTGCAATCGGAATCCATTGTTTTTCCATAAGAGCTGGATTCTGACTAAAAAGACTACTGAAATGACAAGGAGCGCTTCAAACAGGCAGCAATAATATTTTGTCATCAGGATCAGCTAAAGATAAAAGTATCGTTTTCATCTCATCCGGATCTTTGATGGTATCGCCCAATAACGATGCTTGCTGGTAACCAGGTAGATGGTAACTGACTAAACGGCTGAGCCAAAAGCGTAAAGCGGCTAACTCTAAACAATATGGCCACATCACTTTTTCTTTGTCTGTCCATGGTCGCTGTGACTGATACCCTTCACATAAGTGTCCTAACTTTTCTTGATCATGAACACCGTCCGCTCTCAATGCCCAATCATTGGCAACAACCGCTAAATCAAATAAAAGTGTTGCATCACAAGCATGATAGAAATCAAAAACGCCAGATATCTCCCCTTCATCAAATAGCACATTATCACGAAATAAGTCACCATGAATTGTACCTTGAGGACAACCAAGCAAGTCCGGTTGATAAACCCTATAACGTGTAAAGAACCCCTCCAGAACCTTATAGTCCCTATTGTCCATTACACCATGGAGTTTATCTAATTGGCCCTGCATCCACTCGACATTTCGTTCGACGGCACGGTTCTGGGAAAATGTCCGTAAAGATAAATGCATTCCGGCGAGGTAAGCACCGACTGAAGCACACGCTTTCTCATCAGGCACATCTAATGAAGCACCTGACAAGCATGGAACCAAGACACCCGCTTTTTCTTTTAAGGTAAATATACCTTTCCCTGCACGGTCGGCTAATGGTGCTGGCACACTAAAGCCGTCTTGATCAAGATGGCGAGTTAAATCACAAAAATAAGGCAAATCATTCAGTTTAAGGTTTTCAAACAAGGTTAAAACCCAGCGCTTTAAATCACCGCTCTCTACCCTTGTAGTCACAAAATAATTAGTATTTTCAATACCCGATGATATTTCCTGAAAACTACTCAACTCACCAATATCATACTGAGTTAACAGTTGTTCAATATCTTGTTTTGAAAGTGCGGTATAAACTGCCATCACGCCACCTTGCTAAATAATTTCGAAATAACGTTTAAGCTCCCAGTCCGAAATATGCTTTCGATACTGCTGGTTTTCCCAGATACGCGTCGCTGAATAATGCTTTACAAAAGGCTCACCAAATAAATCTCTCGCAACATCAGAATGCTGCAAGGCATAAGCTGCGACATCAAGTGTTTGCGGCAGCGCTAAATGCGATGGAAATGATTGCTCATATGCATTCCCCGTGACTTGTGCCTCTGGCTCCAATTTTCTTTCAATGCCCTCCAAGCCAGAACCAAGCGCCGCTGCTAAGGCTAGATATGGATTTGCATCAGCTGAACCTAGGCGAAACTCCACACGTTGAGAAGTATCTGAGCCGGGAATAACCCGTAAAGCCGTCGTACGGTTTTCAACCCCCCACGTTGCATCCAGTGGCGCCCAAAAACCTGGAACCATCCTGCTGTAGGCATTCACTGTTTGAGAATACATTGCGCAAAGTTCAGGCATAAATTTTTGCTGACCTGCCAAAAAATGCCGTTGTAAGTCACTCATCCCGTATTTCGAATTTTTATTATAAAAAGCTGAGCTACCGTCAGAAAGATTTCGTAATGAAATATGAATATGGCCACTCTGCCCAGGAAAATCATTCGACCACTTTGCCATGAATGTGGCCATCATGCCTCGTCGTTGAGCCCACGCCTTAACAAAAGTCTTAAATAGAATCGCTTTATCCGCAGCTAAACTCGCTTCATCAACATTTATTGCCGCTTCCAGAACGCCCGGCCCTGTTTCGGCGTGCAACCCTTCAATGGGAAAGTCCATCGTTTCACTAAGCTCTAGTAGTTCCTGATAGAGCTCCGAATGTACCGAATTACGTAGCACTGAGTAACCGAAGTTTCCCGGTGTAATGGGTTCCAAGTTCTGATAATTTTTTTCTCTGACTGATTCAGGGGTTTCATTGAACAAAAAAAACTCATACTCAAAAGCTGAGAAAGCCTGTAAACCCATTCGCCCTGCTTTATGCAAAACCCTGCGTAACAAACCTCGAGGGCACAGAGCCTCAGCTCGGTCTGTAAACTCCGCCAAGAAAAATAACATACCGGGTTCATCCTGCAGTTCACGGCAGCTTTCAGGAACAATTCTTACCGGCGCATCTGGATAGCCTGTTTTCCAACCGGTGTACTCAACACCTACATTTTCATAGAGCTGATCATTTGTATCCCAACCTAAAACGACATCACAAAATGCAAACCCCTTATCGAGAGAAGAAAAGAATTTAGCTTTACTCATGTATTTTCCACGAATAACGCCATCGATATCAGTAAGCCCGACTTTGATATGCTTTAAGCCTCGCTGTTGAATTAAAGCTTTTGCCTGCTCTGCCGTCTTGATGCCTCTTGCATTCAACACTTCCATCGTTATTACCTTATTATTTTTAAAGTTCACCTTTAAACTTAGCAAAGAATTGAAAAATCGACACAAGCCGCATCAAATTGATCATATTTTCATCCTTAATCTGATTTTTTGTTGAAAAAAAGATACAATGCCGCGCATTTTAAAACTGAATAATGTAGTAGACATGATGTTTATCAATTTTAATACCTGACTAAAACAGTTGGTTATTATATAATTCAGAAAATCATCACTGGGTAGCGCATTCAAATTGAGCCTATTCAGCCATTTAAACGTCAATACTAGCACTAAAATTTATTTGTAAATTGGGAGCACGCTAAACACATGTCTGAATCAGATAAAGCAGTAAAAGACCTGATTAAACGTGAGTACGAGCACGGGTTTGTCACCGACATTGAAACCGATACATTCGAGCCGGGGTTGAACGAAGCTGTTATTCGCCGTATTTCAGCCAAGAAAAAAGAACCTGAATGGCTACTGGATTGGCGTTTAAAAGCTTATAGCGCCTGGATCGAAATGGACGAACCTGAATGGGCTCATGTGCATTATCCAGAAATAGATTTCAATGAAATTGCTTATTTCTCTGCACCCAAATCAAATGATGATGCTCCTAAAAGCTTAGATGAAGTTGACCCTGAACTTTTAAGAACCTACGAGAAACTTGGAATCCCGCTTCATGAACGCGCCCGATTAGCCGGAGTTGCTGTTGATGTCGTATTTGACAGTGTATCTATTGGCGTGACATTTAAAGAAAAACTAGCCGAAGCAGGCGTTATTTTCTGCCCGATATCTGAAGCAGTACATTCACACCCAGAGCTCGTCAAAAAATACCTTGGTAGCGTTGTAGCACAAAAAGATAATTTTTACTCTGCACTCAACTCAGCTGTATTTAGTGATGGTTCATTTGTATACATCCCTAAAGGCGTACGCTGCCCAATGGAGCTATCTACTTACTTCCGTATCAATGAAGCAAATACCGGTCAATTTGAACGAACACTAATTATTGCCGAAGAAGGCAGTCATGTAAGTTATCTTGAAGGGTGTACTGCCCCGATGCGAGATGAAAACCAACTACATGCGGCAGTTGTTGAGCTTGTCATTCTGGATGATGCTGAAATCAAGTATTCAACCGTTCAGAACTGGTACCCAGGTGATGAGAATGGTTTAGGTGGCATCTACAATTTTGTAACGAAACGGGCTGCGTGTATCGGTAAAAATTCAAAAGTGTCCTGGACACAAGTTGAAACCGGTTCTGCCGTCACATGGAAATACCCTAGCTGTATTTTGAAAGGCGACAACAGTGTCGGTGAATTCTACTCCGTTGCGTTGACCAACAACTTTCAGCAAGCCGATACTGGCACGAAAATGATCCATATTGGAAAAAACACCTCAAGTACGATTATCTCGAAAGGGATTTCAGCGGGTAAGAGTGATAGTAGTTATCGCGGCTTGGTACGTATAGGCCCGAATGCTGACAACGCACGAAATTACACTCAATGTGATTCGCTATTAATTGGCGATCAATGCGGTGCACATACCTTCCCCTATATCGAAACAAAAAATAAAACAGCCGTCATTGAACATGAAGCCACCACGTCTAAGGTCAGCGATGACCAGCTGTTTTTATGTCAACAACGTGGCATTGATGCTGAAAGCGCTGTTGCTATGGTCGTTAACGGTTTCTGTAAAGAAGTATTTAAAGAGCTCCCGATGGAATTTGCAGTTGAAGCCACTAAGTTACTAGAAGTTAGCCTTGAAGGTTCTGTAGGCTAAATCGACATTAGAATTAATGAGTGACCGCTGACAAGCATAATCAGCGGCATCAGATTAAGAGAGATTAAGATGTTAAATATTCAAAATTTACAAGCAAGTGTTGATGATAAGCAGATTCTGAAAGGTTTGAATCTTGAAGTTAAAGCAGGTGAAGTTCACGCAATCATGGGCCCAAATGGTTCAGGTAAAAGCACCTTATCGCAAGTTTTAGCAGGAAACAGTGCTTATCAGGTCACTGGTGGTCAAGTTTCTTTTGAAGATAAAGACCTGCTTGACATGTCAACCGAAGATCGCGCTAGAGAAGGCGTTTTTCTAGCTTTTCAATATCCGGTTGAGATCCCGGGCGTCAGCAATCTTCAGTTTCTTAAAACAGCAATGAACAACATACGACGCCACCGTGGGCAAGATGAAATGAATGCAGCGACATTTATGAAGCTCGCTAAAGAAAAAATTCAACAAGTAAATCTTGCCCCGTCATTTCTAAAGCGTGGGGTGAATGAAGGATTTTCTGGCGGAGAAAAGAAACGTAATGAAATCATGCAAATGCTAATGCTTGAACCCAAGCTTGCCATTTTGGATGAAACAGATTCAGGCTTGGATATCGACGCTTTAAAAGTTGTCGCTGACGGCGTAAATGCTTTACGTTCACCTGAACGTGCCGTCATCATGGTCACACATTATCAACGTCTGCTTGATTACATTGTCCCGGATTACGTTCATGTACTGGCAAATGGTAAAATCATTAAATCTGGCGGTAAAGAACTAGCACTTGAGTTAGAAGAAAAAGGCTACGGTTGGTTGGGCATTGATGAAGCTGCAACAGCTGAATAAGGGGATTCCATGTCTACATCTAACATTAGTACGCCAGTCTTAAGTGATATCACCTTTAGTGAAGCACCATCAAAACTGAGTGTTTCATTTCAAGAATTTAGCCAAAGTAAAAAAGAAGGCCTTTCGTTATTAAGTATTCCAACACGAAAAACCGAGTCTTGGAAGTACTCAGCCAAACACTTGAAACTAGCAGATCATTACCCTGCTCTGCCAGATACAGCTTCAAGCTATCAGGCTGCCTATGAATTAGACTGCCATACGATTGTACTTAGCAATAATCGCCTAGCGTCAAGCCATATCGATATTCAGGGTTTAAGTATTAAAAACTTTGCGGACCTGAACGAAACGGAAGCGGAGCAAGTACTATCTGGCGTTACTGCGGAATCAAAAGAGTTCCCATTTGCAGACATTAATGCTGCACAGTTGCAAAATGGTATTTTCCTCAAAGTTGAAGATAATGCTCAAGTTGAAAAACCTGTCAAAGTTGTTTTGGAGCACTTAGGCCAAGGCATGAGCTTTCCTCGCATTTTTGTATTCGTAGGGAAAAGCGCCTCTTTTGAGCTAATTGAAGAACTAAACATTGTTTCAGACGACACGACTGAAGCATTTATCAATAGTGTTTGCGATATCACGGTTTCAGAAAATGCCAAGCTTCGATACGTTCGTATGAATAACGATCAAGGCGATTGCAAACATATTGGCGCTACCGGCGTAAAAATGATGCGCAACGCGCGCTTTGACAGTTACTGCATGGCGCTAGGTAGCGAATTAGCTCGCCATGACTTACACGTTAAAATGCTGGAACCAGGCGCGGAATGTGATTTAAATGGTGTTTGTGTCACTCGCTTTAAACAACACTATGACAACCACACCTGCATTGAACATATCGCACCACACTGTACAAGCAATGAAACCTATCGCTGCATCGCCGACCAGCAATCTTCAATTGTTTTTAATGGTCGCATACATATTCATCCCGATGCCCAGAAGTCATTAGGCTCAATGAGCAATAAAAACTTATTACTCTCTTCTCAAGCACAAATAAATTCCAAGCCTGAGCTGGAAATTTATGCTGATGATGTGAAATGCGCTCATGGAACCACAATGGGGCAGCTAGACGAACAAGAAGTCTACTACCTTAAAACGCGTGGAATTTCAGATGAGCAAGCCAAACTCATGCTCACACTAGGTTTTGTTCTTGAAGTTGTAAGATCAACGCCAATTGAAAGCATTGCAATTTTTTGGGAACAACAGCTAACAGAAATACTGAGCTTCCAAGAAATCTAAAACAGTGAATATGTAATTCTTAAGAGTCAGAGCCTAGACGGCAAGGTAATTTGAGTACGATGAGTAATAGCACTTTAAACTTGGATGAAATTAGACAGCAATTCCCCATTTTAAACCAAGAAGTTAATGGCAAACCTTTAATCTACTTAGATAGCGCTGCCAGTGCACAAAAACCACTTGCCGTACTTGAAGCAATAGAACACTACTATCGCAATGACAACTCAAACGTCCATCGTGGCGCACATACCTTAGGGGATAGAGCCACCAAAAATTTTGAGGCTGCACGCGACACGGTTCAAAAATTTATCAATGCAAAATCACGGCAAGAAATTATCTGGACTAAAGGGACAACTGAAGCGATTAACATAATTGCCAGTGGCTTAAGTAGCAGTCTAGAAAAAGGTGATGAAATTATCGTGAGCCGCATGGAACATCATGCCAACATCGTTCCTTGGCAGATGGCCGCTGAAAAATGTGGCGCCATCATTCGTGTCCTGGATATTAATGAGCAAGGCGAACTAAACGTCGACCAACTAGACTCACTTTTAAACGAACGAAGCAAAGTACTCGCCGTCACTCATGTTTCGAACGTACTCGGAACTATCAACCCAGTTAAAACGCTTATTCAAAAAGCTCAGAAAAATGGTTTAATCACGGTCATTGACGGGGCCCAAGCTGTTCCACACTTTCAGGTTGATGTTCAGGACTTGGATTGTGATTTTTATGTATTTTCATCGCATAAATTATTTGGCCCAACAGGTCTTGGCGTGCTTTATGGAAAAACAGCGCAACTAGAAAGCCTCCCTCCTTATCAAGGTGGTGGTGAAATGATTGAACGAGTGAGCTTTGACCATACCACTTATAATGTACTACCTTACAAATTTGAAGCCGGAACACCTGCCATTAGCGAAGCAGTCAGCTTCGCTGCTGCAATTGACTATTTTACAGGTTTGGATCGAGCGGCCGTGGAAGTACATGAACAAGCATTATTAGTCAGCGCACATGAACAAGCCAAAAATATTCCTGGACTACGCATCATTGGAACAGCGAAACAAAAAGTACCTGTCATGTCATTTGAGATTGAAGGCTTACACTCTAGTGATATAGGCACCCTGCTTGACCAGCAAGGCATCGGCATTCGTACCGGCCATCATTGCGCCATGCCCTTAATGGATTACTTAGGAGTCTCTGGTACAGCCAGAGCCTCTTTTGCATTTTATAATACCTTAGAAGAAGTCGATCAGTTATTTACTTCTCTCGCAAAGATACAACGTATGTTTGCATAAACAATTAGCAAGCATAAATACTGGAAACACTATGACTATCACGACCTTTGACCCTAAAGTCAGTATCTCAATGACTGATAAAGCGGCCACACATATTCAAACAGAGCTTAGCAAGCTTCCTGAAAAAAATGGCTTCCGCTTATTCTTGGAAACAAGTGGCTGTTCTGGTTTTATGTATGAAACAGCACTAACTGAAGGACCAGAAACAGAAGATAAGGTCTTTCAAATTAACGAAGCAATAAGCCTTTATGTTCCAAATAAAGATTTACCACTATTGAATGGAACCGAGATCGATTTTATTACGGTTGGTTTGAATTCAATGTTTCAATTTAGAAACCCGAATGTCACTGGTGAATGCGGCTGCGGAGAAAGCTTCTCCGTCACAGAAGAATAGCGCTGCTTTTAGAAACACGAAGTAAATCCGGAAAAGAATATGGAAAGAGAAGTTGTATTAACCAAGCGAGAATGTGAAGCAAGATTGGTACCTGCGGGCACTGAGATCATGATACCAAAAGATAGCTTCGTCACGATTACTCAAGCTTTAGGCGGTACATTCACTGTAGCCGTTAATGGCAACCTTGCTCGCATTGATGGCAAAGATGCCGACGCACTCGGCAAAGTTATCGAAGTAGAACAGTTTGAAGTGATGGAAGATGGCAGCGTCAATGAAAGTCACGTTTGGGCAGCAATTCGCAAATGCTATGACCCGGAAATCCCCGTTAATATCGTCGAGCTAGGTTTAATTTACGGTGTTGAACTAACGACCAATGACGAAGGAAAACATATTGTTCAGGTTAAAATGACGCTCACCGCCCCAGCTTGTGGTATGGGACCATCGATTATTGCTGATGTAGAGCGAACCGTTACACAAGTTCCTGGCGTAGATGGCATTGAAGTCGACTTGGTCTTTGATCCTCCATGGAATAACGATATGCTAAGTGATGAAGCGAAACTCGAATTAGGATTGTTATGAGCGAAATAGATTTAGCAACGTTTAAAGCCAGCCCTTTTGGTACAGAAATTTGCCAAACTGATATATTAGAAGCCTTTGAATTTTTAGACGACTGGGAAGAACGTTATAGCTACATCATCGATTTAGGTAAGTCTCTACCGGCTTTTCCTGAAAGTGAGAAAATAGAGCAAAACTTTATTCATGGCTGCCAAAGTCAAGTTTGGTTAATTCACAAAATGGATGAAGCAGACAAAAAACTTTATCTTTTGATCGAAAGTGATGCCATTATCGTTAAAGGGCTAGCAGCCGTTGTACTCGCTACATTCAATGCCAAAACCCCTGATGAAATCAAAACATTAGATGTTGAAGCATTATTTGAAAAGATGGATTTAATCCGCCATATCAGCCCAACACGCGGCAATGGACTTAGATCCATGATTGAACGAGTAAAACTGATTGCACAGAATAATTAATCAGTATTTAAAATAGGTCGTGCATTCTCAGAATGAGAGTGACACTTTGACGTGAATATTTATGCAAGATAGCAAGCCTAAAGAGTGCATCTATCGTCAAGCCAGTCCCTATTTCGATAACGTACTCCACGCAATAAGCAATGCTCAATCTCAAATTGATATGGAAACCTATATCTTTGAGGTCGACGCTATCGGTGAAAAAATTTCTCATGCCCTGATACAAGCTGCCCAACGTGGCGTAGTGGTTAGACTATTAGTCGATGGCATGGGAGTGAATATTGACTTTGTACATATCGCCAAGCAGCTCAGAACAGCGGGCGCTCAGGTTCGTATTCACCGACCACTTCCCTGGCATTTCCAACAATGGTCTTTTTCCCTCTCATCCATTAAAGGGATTCAAAAATTCTGGTATTTATTGAGTTACATTAACCAGCGAAATCACCGAAAAATATTAATTATTGACCAAGAATCTATCTGGCTAGGCAGCATTAACATTAGCCAAAAACATTTATTAAGGGCTCATGGCGGAGAAAGCTGGCGAGATACAGCCATTGAACTCCATCAAGTCAGTACTCAAGCAGCACAATCTGTTTTTGATTTGAGTTGGAACAAATGGAAACGAAAAGCAAAAAAGCGCCTTGCTCAGACTATATTACCCTCCCCTTTTCTATTCAACTTCACACGACTATTACGACAAACACAGCGAAGACAATTACTTTCACGGATATCTCTTGCCGAAAACCATATCTGGATTACTAATGCTTACTTTGTCCCAGATTCAAAATTGCTTCAGGCTTTAGTATCGGCAAGTAAAAAAGGGATTGATGTCCGTATCGTATTGCCCTATCAGTCCGATGTGTTTTTTATGCCTTGGGCCGCCTCATTCTTTTACGAACAACTATTAAATGCTGGCGCCAGAATTTATGAATATCAAACCGGCATTCTTCACGCCAAAACATTAATCATTGATGACTGGGCAAGTATTGGATCAAGCAACTTTAATCGAAGAAGCCTACTTCATGATCTCGAAGTCGATTACACTCTTCAGCTAAAAGAAAGTATTAACCAACTCGAACATGACTTTTTGGATGATATAAAACATTCCGAAGAGCTTTGCCAATATGAATTAAGTATCAAAAAACCTTGGCAACGCTATTTAGGCGGACTAATTTTAATTTTATTTTCTTACTGGCTTTAACCACTCATTCAGGAGTGGTCCGGTTCAATCAGGTCAAATAAACAATGAAATGGAACCTATTCAATTCAAGCATTGGTATCGCTCTAGGTGGTGGTGCAGCAAGAGGCATCGCTCACATCGGTGTACTCAAAGCCTTTGAAGAAGGCAATATTCCTATTTCATTTATTTCTGGCACAAGTATAGGAGCACTAGTCGCCAGTTATTATGCTTTTGGAAAAAGCATCGAAGATATTAAAGATATTGGAGAGGGGCTTAATATTACATCCGTTATTGGTCTCTCCCTACATAAGAAAGGCATGTTCTCAACCAGATCCATTGAAACGATGATCCTCAAAGATTTAGGTAATGTAAATATTGAAGATGCAAACATCCCTCTCGCTATTTGCACCACCAATATTTCAACCGGAGAGCAAGTCATTTTAAGGCATGGCAACCTTGCAAAAGCAGTCTGTGCATCCACCGCAATTCCGGGTATTTTCGTCCCTATCGAAATAGAGAATAAAACCTTGGTTGATGGTGGCATTACTGAGAATGTCCCCATTAGTTTACTGGACAAGATGGGAGCAGGTATCACCATAGGGGTAAATTTAAATGGTAGCCAAAACTATTCACCCCCAAAAGACATAATTGCCATTATGGGTAATGCGATTGATATTGCCATAGATCTGAGAACCAAGGACCAATTAAAAAAAGCAGACTTAACTCTCTCGTTAGAGTTAGAACACTACAGCCGCTTGGACAACTCAAAACAATTTGATGATTTATACAATGAAGGCTATGAACTTGCACAACGAAAAATTAAAAAAATATTCTGGTATCGAAGAATTCGCTTCGCTTTTTATCTGAAGAAGTTATATCTCGCCATCGCACCATTTAAAGTTCCAAATATTTTTACCTGGTGGCGAACTTCTGACTAAAATGACATTCGTAAATCAATAACTACCACGCAACTAACAAATCATCAATTTGAATATTAAGCCGCCCCGGATCCACAGATATATTTCCACTCGCAAAACCAGGGTGCACCTGTGAAACTGTTAGAGCGGTCTTTACATTCGTCAACTCTGCCCCTTTTAACATATCAGCGTCATAATAATTAAAGGTTCGATATAAAGATAATTTATCGCCAGGTCGAACCCCTGAACTCGCACCCGATGAGAAGTGTAAAGTTTTACCCTCTACGCGAGAAATACGCGTCATAAAAGGTTGGCAGCGAAGTTGTTCATCCACCATCGATGCCATGGTATGAACAAGTTCATTAACAGCAATACCATAATCATCCTGCCAGAATTCTGCACTACCAAAGCCTACTTTTTTGTCTGGATCTGCCGTCCATTTGGCGCTCAATGCAAAATTTCTTTGCCAAATGATTGCCCCACTAAAACCATCATGAACAAAGATATCAGCGGAGAAGCGTCTATTTGTATTTGCCTGAGAACCAAAACGTTTCAAACGCGCCCAATATGAGTTTTCAAATACAGATTCATCTTCAACACCAAGATCTCTAACCACCCCCGAGACAACAAATTGCGCCCCAGTCTGCTTTGCAAATGCTGCTGCTTTAGTTAATGTTTGTTGCTCCGTATAACTTGATGGTGCATTAGAAACTTCATCATATAAAGTATGTTGGCTACTTTGAAAAACAACTAAACCTCCTTGTTCATGTAAAGCTTGATTTAGCACGCTAGACAAGCCTCTATTTACATCATGAATTGAACCTAGACGAGCCTGCTCAGGCGACTGAACAGAAAAACCTAAAACTACGACTTTCTTTTTATAAGCACTTGCCTGAGAGGTTGGGCATGCCGGTACATCTTCAACATCAATATTCATAGAAAGATGTAAAACGCCTTTCCAGATGTATTCATCCACCACAATCGATTTATTCACACGAGCCTGACTAGAAACACTGATCTGGTCATGCTTCAAAATACCATTAACGACTCTTTGTTCACTTTTGACCTGAGAGCCAAATTGCATCACAGCCTGCTGCAAAGCATCTTTTCTTGCATGCTCTCTAGCCTGTTCATATAAGCCTTTCTTAAACGGTGCACGACCAGTGACCTGAACCCAATCAGAAAAACTCAATTGAGAAAATAATATCAATAGTAAAGCTAAACCAAATTTTTTTGTCATAAATGTTCTTACTTCAGGTAATAAATAGAATCCATGGAATTATGTCTTTTCTTACTGTTGGAAAGAGTACTGTCCGAGTGATACGCATTAAACTGCGGCAAAGGCCTTAAACAGTTTGAGCCATTTCGAAAGCTATTTGTTTTGGTCAAACAGTCTTGAAAATCACCGGGTAAAAGTAATTCCAATACCGTTTCAAAGCCTGCGCCTTTTTTTTCACTAACTGATACGACTCGCGCACCCCGAATTACCGTATCAACAACCGTACCAAAACCATCGTGTTTTAAAACAAAATCCTGAACTGTTGACGTCCCCGTAATACCAGTGCCATATATTCGCTCAGCTAATGCTCTATAGGCGTCGAGCTTAGACGCCCTTAAAGCCATTAATCGTTTTGGCTCCGAGGTCATATCCTCAGTTTTTTCATAGGCACTATAGCCCGTTACACGGACAACAATCGGAGCGGCAGGAGGCCGCTCCATCTCCCCATTACTTTTTTTATCATGTGAGCCGGCATCATGAGACTCTGCTTTATAACCTGTTGCCCATAAGTTCACACTCATACTTAAAAAAGCAGCCATAACTACCTGTAGAATGACCATACGAAAAGTAAGATAACGACTCATTCACTCAACCCTTGTTGCACATTTTAATTTTTCAAATTAGACCTTTCATAAAAAACCATGAAAAAGTTGTGCCACATTAAGAATTGCAATAAATTGGCATATCTTTTCATTAAATCAGGCTAGAAATTGCCGCTTTCAGAGTCTTAGCTGTAAACAAGCGGCAATAGCCGTAATACGCAATCAATGAGACATAAATCAAAAAATATATACTTAATAGAGCGCTTTGCACGATAATGTTTCTATAGACTACTTTGTCATACCTGTGCGCTTTCAGCTGAAATCCATTGTTATATTACCGAAATAGCCATAAAGGACTGGGTTCCAGCAGAGAAGACTACTGAAATGACATTCGATTGAGTCATTCAAAGCCCTTTCACATATGAAATGCTGCCAGTTAATATAAAAAAGCGTGACGTATCTTTCGTTGTGCACCTTAACTTTCAGTTACACTATGAAACGTTTTTTTGCATTGAGTTTTATGCTGCCATGGATGTTTAAGTTTGAGGAACAAGCCCACAATGAGATTTAAAGCTTTACCCAGCCTTGCCTGTCTACCCTGTTTATTGATTTTAAGTCTAAGCTATAGCAGCGTTGCACTTAGTGGATACCGCACCTTTCTTGACCCTCGATCCATGGCGATGGGGGGAACCGGTGTTGCAGCATCAACCAAATTCAATGCGACATCTCACAATCCGGCTTTGATTGCATTTAACAGAGGCAGTAAGCCAGACAAAATTTATATCAGCGCATCGCTGGGTACACGTGAATTATATGACTATGACTTAGAAGACGACATTCGTGATTATCAAAAAAGCACTTTAGAAGAAGACTTCTTGGAAGATGTTTCCGAGAGCAATGAATCAATTGGAAACCCAGACATCTACAAAGTGAAAGTAGCCGCTGCAAAAATATCAGGACAACAGTTAAAGAAGAAACTTAAAGATCTCAACCTAAGCTCATACCGCTCTGATGAAACGAGTGCATTTAGTTTATTAGTTGACACAGATCCCGTCACCATTAATTTCTACACCCGTAGAGAAATTAGGGAAATAGTCACCATCCTCAATAAAGAGAACGACCTTATTGATATCATCGTCGCATCTCTGGAAGACCCCGATAATGTAAGTACGCCACAGGGAAATTTCGAAGATCTATTAGACCCTACCGTTGATAGCACATACTTTGAGATCAAAGAGTTTGGTGCCACAGTTGCAACCACCAATGTTTATGACTACAACATGCCAATCTCATGGGGCTTCACACCCAAATTAATAGAAATGAACGGTTCCCACATTTCGAACAAAATCGGTGACTACGATGTTGCCAACCCACCAGACGAACGTTTAAGTACCGGTTTACTCGAATGGAACCTGGATGTTGGATTCGCGATGTTACTCACCGATGACTTTCTTGAACAAGAGCTTGGTCTTGACGGGTTTTGGCTTGAAGGCGAATGGGTATTTGGCTTCTCTGGCATGAACTTATTCCCTACTGACTTCACCCCTTTCGGAGCGGGCCGGGCAGATCCCGAACTTCCTGCAACGAAACGCGCAATCCAAGCACTATACCAAGTAGGTATGGCCCACTATCGCGAAAACTTCATGGTCACAATGGACATTGAGTTAAGTGAACATGAGGTATTCGATTTCGAAGGCCTAACTCGATTTTTATCATTAGGTGGCGAGTATTACTGGCGAGACGATTTTCATTTACGAGCAGGCTTACGCATCAATACTGTTTCAACTGAAGGCGCGGCCCAAGATACAACCACTCTATCAGGAGGGTTCTTGTATCAACCACATGGCTTTAGCATTGAAACCGCCATCATGGTGAATGATGTTGAAATAGGTGGAACCATCGGCCTTGGGTTATCTTTCTGAACCTCTATGAAAATTTATCTTGTAGGCGGCGCGGTCCGAGACAAGCTTCTTGGGCTAAAGACTAAAGATCGTGACTGGGTTGTTGTTGGATCAAACCCAGAAGAGATGAAACAACAAAACTACACTCAAGTTGGTGCTGACTTTCCTGTCTTTCTTCACCCTGAAACAAAAGAGGAATACGCTCTGGCACGTACCGAGCGAAAGAAAGGCCATGGCTATCAAGGTTTCGAATGCTATGCCTCCTCTGAAGTCACCCTTGAAGAAGATCTAAAACGTCGAGACCTGAGCATTAACGCAATGGCAATGGACCTGAGCGGACAAATCATTGACCCATTTAATGGCCGGGCCGATCTAAAATCTAAAACTCTCAGACATGTATCCAAAGCGTTCTCCGAAGACCCACTTCGAATATTGCGTGTTGCTCGCTTTGCCGCCAGACTTGAACCTTTAGGCTTCCAAATTGCAAAAAAGACAATGCACCTGATGCAAGCAATGGATGAAGCAGGAGAAACAAAACACCTAGTTTCAGAAAGAGTTTGGCAAGAAACAGAACGAGCGCTTGGAGAAAGTTCACCGTGGACTTTTTTTGAGACACTAAAAAAAACAGGGAGCCTACTGACATTATTCCCTGAAATCGATGCCTTATTTGGCATCCCCCAACCCCCTAAATATCACCCTGAAATTGATTGCGGCATTCACACTCTAATGTCATTAAAGGCAGCTTGCATCTTAAGTAAAGAGCCTAATGTTCGTTTTGCTAGCCTTGTTCATGATCTTGGCAAAGCCTTAAGCCCTACAGACAAACTACCTCACCACTACGGACATGAGAAAAAAGGTTTAAAACTAATCAAAGGGTTATGCCAACGCTTAAAAATCCCAAATCACTATCGGGAACTAGCGCTATTAGTTAGTGAATTCCACACTCATGTTCATAAAGTAAATGAGTTAAAAAGTGCAACTATTCTAAAAGTGTTAAAGCAATGTGATGCTTTCAGGCGGCCTGAGCGTTTCGAAAAGGTATTACTTTGTTGTGAAGCTGATGCGAAAGGCAGGACTGGTTTCGAAAAAATCAAATATCCGCAGGGCCAGTTCTTTCTGGAAGCTCTCAAACAAGCACAGTCCGTAACTGCTAGCTCACTTATCAATAAAGGAATTATCCAGCAAGGAACAACAGGAAAAGAAGTCGGTATGAAAATTGATTTAGAGCGAAAAGCACGCATTAAATTATTGCAGCAAGGAAATACCTAACATGCCCAATATAAGCACAAAGAACGCTCACCCTGTTGCTTTGATCACTGGAGCAAGTCAGCGTATTGGAAAGGCCATTTCAGAAAGCCTCCATGAAATGAATTACTGTGTCATTATTCACTTCCATCAAAATGAACAACTTGCTCAAGCCCTTGCGACAGATTTAAATCAAAAAAGAGCACATTCGGCTGTCGCTATTAAAGCAGACCTTAGAAAATCAGATGAATTAAATCACTTAGTAAAAATGGCTCAAGCGCACTGGGGAAGAGTAGACGTACTAATCAACAATGCCTCTATCTTTGAACCAGACAATACAGTGCATCATGAAACTCCCACCAATCAGACCATCATTAATCAAACCAAACAATGGCAACACATAATAGACACCAACATTCGTTCAGCCTGGCTACTATCAAACGCTCTCCATCCGTCTTTAAACGAGCATGACGGCTGCATTATTAACCTTGTAGATATCTACGCTAACCGACCACTAAAATCCCACAGTATATACAGCATTAGCAAGGCTGGAATTTCAATGATGAGCCAAAGTTTAGCGCTAGAATTTGCACCAACGGTGCGTGTGAACGGCATTTCTCCCGGTGCTATTTTATGGCCCTCCTCCGAGAAGGAAGCATCCGACTCCCAGAAAACACACCAACAAGAAATTTTGAATAAAATCCCCTTAGCTAAACTTGGTTCGACCAAAGCAATTACAGAAGCAGTTCACTTCCTTATCCAGTGCGAATACATTACCGGACAAATCATCAATGTCGACGGTGGCCGTTCGATCACGATATAATCTCGCCTCCACACGAAGTAAACTGGAAACTACTTAATGTTTAATATTGTCCTTTTTGAACCTGAAATCCCTCCCAACACAGGAAATATAATTCGACTCGCAGCCAATACTGGGTGCCGCTTACACCTTATTGAGCCTCTAGGTTTCGAGTTAGATGAAAAAAGACTTCGAAGAGCGGGGCTTGATTATCATGAGTTTGCTGACATCAACATCTTCACTGATTTTAATCACTTCATAAAAGATGAAAAACCCGAAAAAATGTACGCATTAACAACCAAAGCCAGTAAATACTTCCATAACGCAGAGTTTGGTAAAGGTGATTACTTACTATTTGGGCCCGAAACACGGGGATTACCGGCTCAGATATTAGAAAATCTTGGGCCAGAACAGTGCATCCGTATACCAATGCTTAAAGAAAGCCGGAGCTTAAATTTATCAAACTCAGCAGCAATTATTCTTTATGAAGCCTGGCGGCAAAATGGTTTTCCAGACGGAGTTTAAGCAGAACTATTTTCACTCAAAAAAAACAGCATCTTCTCAAATAGATAGAGATAGATACTGTTTTTTTATCGACTATTTTATTTAGTGAGCGGTAGATTCATCCGCTTTTTCTGCAGCCTCTTTTTGCTTCTGCATGACAGCTTGAGCAAAAATTGCATCAAAGTTAACTGGCGCTAACATCATGGCAGGAAAACTACCTTTAATAACAGCAGTATCAACCGTTTCACGAAGATATGGAAATAGAAGGTTAGGACAAAATGCATTTAGAGCTTGAGCCAACTGGCCTCCTTCAACACCTTGGACAGTAAATAAACCAGCTTGCTGAACCTCGACAATATAAGCAGTCATTCCTTCCACAGCAACAGTCAATGTCACTGAGATGACAACCTCATAAAGGTCATCAGCAACTTTTTTATGCTTCGTTGACAAATCCATCTTAACTTCAGGCTTCCACTGCTTCTGGAATATTTGAGGTGAATTTGGTGACTCGAAAGAAAGGTCTTTAACGTAAATACGTTGTAACGCAAAATTTGCTTGGCCCTTTTCTTGATTTTCTTGTGTGTTTTCTGAAGGTGTTTCGTTATCGGCCATGATAGATCCTGTATATTTGCTCTAAATTAATAAAAAAGAAATTTTAAAATGCTAACTTTATGAATAAAAAATAAATACTAGGCTTTGACATAAAAAATAGCGAGGGCATAGCTCTCTTTTTTTTGATTTGAGGGCATAAAATTGACTCAAATCAAAATCAGGCGTCCAAAATCGCCTCAAGTTTATTTGTGCGATCCAAAGCCAGCAACTCGTCGCAACCCCCTATATGCTGTTCACCTATCCATATTTGAGGCACTGTATGCCGACCACTTTCCACCATCATTTTCCGACGAATTTCTGGTTGCTGATCAATTAGAATTTCTTCGACCTCAAGTTTCTTTTTAAGAAAAAGAGCTTTTGCCCTAACACAAAAAGGGCAAAAACGAGATGAATACATTACGATTTCAGGTTGACTCATACAACAACACCTACAATTTTACTGAAGATCACTTACGAACCAAAGGCATGTTGCTGTTCGTCCACTCAGAAATACCACCGGTCATCCGGCAAACATTTTCATACCCTTCAGCCTTAAGCGTCTTGCCGGCCATGCCCGAGTGCTGCCCCATTTTATCGACTAATACGATCTGCTTGGATTTATATTTCTCCAGTTCAGAACTACGATCTTTCAAGTTTGCGAACGGGATATGCACAGAGCCTGAAATACGGCCTTCGTTGTATTCTTTTTTATCACGAACATCCACAATCACCGCTTCATCTCTATTTAACATAAGCGTTGCTTCTTGAGGGCTAACAGAACGGCCAGAGCGAGATTTTTCAGTAAACCACAAGGCTGCTAAGAGCGCGATAAATACACCAGATAGCTCTATATGATTTGTTACAAATTCAATTAGTTGATCCATTCTCTTTGCCCAATATTTTAAATGTGGCGCATTATACACAAGGCGCTCTTCCCTTAATAGCTAAGAGCTCGATTGATCGAATGAAAACACTTGTCATAGTCTTCACCATAAAAGTCGCCATAACTACTGATTCACGTTAAAATCCCAACCAATATCATTAAATACGGACCACGACCCCAGTATGACGAAAGCTAATCCGGTAAAGAAAACAACTGCCCTGATAATTCTAGATGGCTGGGGTTATAGTGAAAAGATGGAATCAAACGCGATTCTTCAAGCCAACACACCTTTTTGGGATAAACTTTGGCGCGAACAGCCCCGTAACCTCATTCAAACATCCGGTATGGCTGTTGGCTTACCAGAAGGTCAGATGGGCAACTCTGAAGTTGGCCACATGAATTTAGGCGCCGGTCGAATTGTTTACCAAAACTTTACACGCATCACTAAAGATATTTCTGACAATACCTTTGAACAGAATCCTGTACTCAATAATGCGATTGATGCTGCAGTATCACAAAACAAGGCCGTTCACCTTTTAGGCTTAGTCTCTCCCGGAGGTGTTCATAGTCACGAAGACCACATTCAGGCAGCCATCTCATTAGCCGCAAAAAAAGGGGCAAAAGAAATATATGTTCATGCATTTTTGGATGGTAGAGATACACCACCTCGAAGCGCCGAGCCATCATTATCAAAAATAGATGAACAATTAAAAACCTTGGGACGAGGCCGGGTCGCATCGATAATTGGTCGATATTATGCAATGGATAGAGACAATCGATGGGATCGGGTCAAACTTGCTTACGACCTGCTAACAGAAGGTACAGCTGACCACCATGCTGAAAATGCAGTGGAAGGACTTCACGCGGCTTATAAACGAGACGAGAGTGATGAGTTTGTTGCTGCGACAACATTAGGTAATGCCGATCAGTCTAACGCCTGCATCAAAGATGGCGATACCGTTATCTTTATGAACTTTAGAGCTGACAGAGCCCGTGAACTCACCCGTAGCTTCGTTGACACCGATTTTAATGAATTCACCCAAAACAAAAAACCTGTTCTTGCCGATTTCGTCATGCTCACTGAATACGCTGCGGACATTCAAGCCAACTGCGCTTACCCTCCATCTGCACTCCCGAATAGCTTGGGTGAATATATGCAAGCACTTGAAAAAACACAATTAAGGATTGCAGAAACGGAAAAATATGCCCACGTAACTTTCTTTTTCAGTGGTGGCCGAGAGGCTCTTTTTGACGGTGAAACCCGCGAGTTAATCCCTTCACCCGATGTCGCAACCTATGACCTGAAACCTGAAATGAGCGCTTATGAAGTAACCGAAAAACTCGTCACCGCGATTAAGAGCCAGCAGTATGATTTGATCGTTTGTAACTTTGCGAATGGCGATATGGTTGGCCATACAGGAAAACTTGATGCAGCAATCAAAGCGGCAGAATGTTTAGATGACTGCCTTGAAAAAGTAAGTAATGCGATCACTCAAGCAGGTGCTCATTGCCTTATCACCGCAGACCACGGCAATGCGGAACAAATGCAAAACCCTGATACAGGCCAGGCACATACCTCTCACACAACACTACCGGTCCCCTTGGTATATATAGGAGAAACAGCGATCACTTTAAAGGATGATGGAAAACTAAGTGATATTGCGCCATCATTACTGGACTTAATGGAGTTACCCGTTCCAAATGAAATGACAGGGCAGTCCCTTATCAAGAGAACTTAGTCTTTTGATCCAGTAAAGTGGCTAAAAATAACCTAAACACACAGAAAAAAAGAAATCGACAATGCCTAATCAAATTTCATTTCATGTCATTTTCTTTTTTATTCTGTGCTTCACATTAACAAGCCCTCAGATAGCCCACTCAGCCAATCAGGATGCCTCTCAACATCAACTAGACCAATTAAAGAAAAACATTACAAAAGTAAATCACTGGTTATTTAAAGCCAATACCGAAAAGAGCGGTCTATCAAAAGAGCTTGAAACACAAGACAAACAAATAGATCGGATAAGCAAAGATATCCGTGCAACAAACACTAAAATCTCAAAACAAGTCCGCAAATTAACTGATTTAAAAAAACAGAGCAAGCAGCAGAAAGCGTCACTGAATCAGCAAAAAAACTTCTTAATCAAACAACTCAGAACAGCCTACCTTCAAGGCAACCAACCCGCCCTGAAGATGTTATTAGATGCGGATGCGCCTCAAGATATTGCGCGTTACATGCATTATTTCTCATATATAAAAGATGCTAGAAATGAAAAAATCACTAACTTCCAATCAAGTTTGGCACAATTAAAGATCACAGAAACAGAAATTTTAAAGCAGCAAACCAAACTTAGCCAAAACCGCCGCTCTCTTGAAACTCACCGACAGACATTAAGACACAACCGTAACCAACGGAAAAAAGTTCTCTCTAAATTAAGTGCAAATATAAAAAACAATTCGCAACGGCTAAAAAAAATGAAAGCCGACCAAAGCCGTCTGGAAAAATTATTGTCGGAACTTGAACTAGCAATTGCAAATATTCCGACTCCTGACGATGCGACCCCCTTCAAACAACAAAAATCTAAACTTCCATGGCCAAGCCGTGGTAAAGTATTGGCTCGCTTTGGCTCACGAATTGCTCAAGGAAAATTAAAACTAAATGGCATTCGCATTGCGACAAAAGAAGATAACCAAATTTCAGCTATTCACCATGGCCGCATCATTTTTTCAAACTGGATCCGCGGTTTTGGCTTACTCATTATTATTGACCATGGCGATAACTACATGAGCCTTTACGGGAATAATAAAAGCTTGGTAAAAGAGACGGGAGACTGGGTCAGCGCAGGTGAAACAATCGCTTATTCAAACGAAAGCAGTACAAAAAATGAATCAGGGCTATACTTTGAAATAAGAAAAAATGGAAAGCCCCTCAATCCTAGCCGCTGGCTACGAAAATAATACTTCAGGACGCATTTAATGAAATCAATTTCGACCTTACCTTTGCTACTCAGCTCTTTCCTGATCAGCACCCTAATATCAAACTCTGCATTCAGTGCAGACTCAGAAATTACAGAAACGAGCCCTGAAGCCAGCCAAGAAATTGTCAAGGAAATTCTTCCTTTGCCTCTCAATGAGCTAAGGAAATTCACTGATATATTTGGCAAAATCAAGAATGACTATGTCGAAGAAATTGATGATGCCACCCTCTTAAAATATGCCATTCGAGGCATGCTATCAGGTTTGGATCCTCATTCAGCTTACCTTGAGCCTAGTGCATTCACGGATTTACGTGAAAATACCTCTGGCTCTTTTGGCGGCCTCGGTATCGAAGTTGGTATGGAAAATGGTTTCGTAAAGGTTATTGCCCCTATTGATGATACACCAGCGCAAAAAGGAGGCATTGAAGCCGGTGACCTAATTATTAAATTAGATGATGCTCTTGTGAAAGGAATGAGTTTAGATGAATCCGTCAATACAATGCGCGGCGAAATTGGCACGACAATCAAGCTAACCATTGTTCGTACAGGCGAAAGAGAGCCATTGGAAATTAGTCTGGTTCGAGACACAATTCAGGTAACGAGTGTTAAAACCGTTCCTCTGGATGAACATTACGGCTATATTCGAATTACTCAATTTCAAGTTCAAACTGGCAGTGATTTTGCGAAAGGCCTAGAAAAACTAAATAAAGAAATAGACGAACTTTCTGGCCTTATTATTGATTTGAGAAATAATCCAGGCGGGGTTCTACAAGCTTCTGTAAAAGTAGCAGACCAACTTTTGGAAGAAGGGCTAATTGTCTATACCCAAGGACGCTCAAGCATCTCTGAATTAAGCTTTAGTGCCACACCTGGCGACAGCGCCAAAGGCATGCCTATTATCGTGTTAATTGACGGCGGCTCTGCATCTGCATCTGAAATCCTTGCCGGCGCACTTCAAGATCATGATCGTGCAGTCATTATGGGCACTCAAAGCTTTGGTAAAGGTTCTGTTCAGAACGTTTTAGCATTAGATGAAACGCACGGTTTGAAACTAACAACCGCTCGCTACTTCACGCCAAGCGGACGTTCAATTCAAGCTCAGGGCATTATTCCCGATATAGAAGTTAATCGCGCTAAGCTCAGCGACGAGAAAAAAGGTGCTTTTTTCCGCGAAGCGGATCTCGCAGGCCACTTAAGTAATGATAATGGGGACGAACAACCTGAAGAAAAAGATGAGACAAATAGCGAAGAGGATAAAAAGCGTGCGATGCTAGAGCGAGATTTCCAATTACAAGAAGCACTCAACTTACTCAAGGCCATTGATATTCTAAATATTTCAAAAGGCACGCCAGAAAAAGAATCCATGTCTAAAGTCTCCCAAGATACTCAGGTTTCTCAAGATACCAATGCTGCCCAAGATACAGCGCCCCAAAATAAAAAACAGAAATGATTAAACTGAATTACCGAAAGCAGCGTTTTCCCGCTGCTTTCTTCTTAAGTTTATTTGGCCTGTTCCCTATCTCATTACCCGCAATGGCTGAATCAATTAATCAGCCAACCATTGCAATCATTATTGATGATATGGGAAATCAATATCAAAATGGACTAGATCTTGTCCTACTCCCCTACCCTCTAACATTAGCTTTTTTACCAGAGCGGCGACATACCCAAGCATTATTGAGATTAGCACAGCAATACAACAAAGAAATTATGCTGCACTCCCCAATGGAGAACTTGCTAGGACTTCAACTTGGGAAAGGCGGACTTCACGAAAACATGTCAGAACAAGAAATAAAAAGCACACTAGCCAATAGCTTTAAAGCCATTCCAAACATGATTGGTATCAACAATCATATGGGCAGCAAACTCACAACTAAACCCAAAATAATGAAATGGGTCATGGAGCAAGTAAAACAACATCCTTTTTATTTTGTCGATAGCAGAACTTCAGCTAATTCGGTTGCTGCTCAAACCGCTGAAGAATATCAAATCCCCAATCTAACCAGAGACGTATTTTTAGATCACAAACAAACCCGAAAATTTGTTCAGAAACAGTTTTTAAAACTTATTGAGATCGCTAAAGTGAAAGGTACAGCCATTGCTATTGCCCACCCACATAAAGTGACAGTTGACTACTTAAGCTGGGCGCTCCCAAAATTAGATGAGAAAGGCATTAGACTAGCCACAGTAAGTGCAATTTGGCACATCCAACACCCTCATCAACAAATGCACAGCAACCATAAACAGCTCAAAAACAATTGGCTTAACCCATCAACAGCCTTCTCGCATAAAAACACGCTATCTGCTAATACTGCATACACTCAATAACATGATTTTTTTGAATACTTCGCTCAAATAGTAAGACGCCCTGCTCCAATCAATTATTACCTATACTAAGTGGAGGCTTTCAAATACCTGTCTATACTGTATAAACGTATCATCGTACATTTGTAACTCCCCATAATCAGCCAACTTGAGGTATAAAAAGCCATGTGTGGCAAAGATATAAATAGTTTATTTAATGATAAAAAACTCTCAGCCATTACATTCAGTACAGCAGAAGCTTCTTTTGCGATTCCTCTAGAGCAAGTGCTATATATTGAAAAAGATGTTCAACGCAATTTACGGGTAGATGAATTAGACGAATTTAATCATGGCGTAATCACTTTTCAAAATAATACTGTACAGTTGTTTGATTTTAATAAGCTACTGGGAACCAAAAATCATCAACAAATGATGAAAGCGCTAATATCTAAATTGAATGAAATGGAAGAGCAACATAAAGACTGGCTGGATGCTCTAGAAAATTCTGTTAAAAATAATATGCCATTTACTCAAGCTTTAGACCCAGGCATGTGCACTTTTGGCCAATGGTATGATAAATTTGAAACGGATAATGAAGAGCTTACAGAGACTTTACAACGCTTTGATATACCACATAAAAAACTTCATACGTTAGCTCAAGAATTACTGGGGCTAAACCAGGAGGAACATGCAAAAGCGATCAGTGACCTAGAGCAAGAATGTGTTAATACCCTAGCTGAGCTGACTCACCTATTTCAATTAACGAAAGAGCGCGCAGAGTCGAGCATTAGGCCTATCATCATTTTTGTAGAGCATAATGAAGGTAAAATAACCGCCCTCAGACTCGATAACATTAACGACATTGTAAATTTCGAACAAAGAAACTTCTGCGAAGATGACTCTGATAAAGGTATTTTGAAAAGCAAAAATGAAGACTTTGTGATTGAAGGCTTCTTACGTGACGGGGATCACGCACCATTAATGCTAATAAACTGTCAACCTAAATGCCCTGAAGGCTCAGAGCAAGTTACCTAGACACGGAACTATATAATAAAGGCACATGCGCTACATACGCATTTCAATACCTTGTGCTGCCATGAAAGCCTTGGCTTCCTGAACAGTATACTCACCAAAATGGAATATACTGGCTGCTAGCACAGCATCTGCACCACCACCCGTAACACCATCAGCCAGGTGCTGAAGATTACCAACGCCACCCGATGCAATGACAGGAATCGAAATTGCGTCGGTAATCGCACGCGTCACCCCCAAGTCAAACCCATTCTTCATGCCATCTTGATCCATACTGGTCAGCAGTATTTCACCCGCCCCGTAAGCAGCCATTTTTTTTGCCCACTCAACCGCATCAAGCCCTGTAGGTTTACGCCCGCCATGAGTAAAAATTTCCCAACGCGCCGCCTCTCCAGGCAAGCTCACTTTTTTAGCATCAATGGCTACCACAATACATTGGCTACCAAAACGTGCTGCGGCCTCACCCACAAAGTCAGGGTTAAAAACGGCTGCGGTATTAATACCCACTTTATCGGCACCTGCATTAAGCATGTTACGGATATCTTCTATTTTTCGAATCCCCCCGCCCACCGTTAATGGTATAAACACTTCACTCGCCATTTTTTCAACAGTATGGACCGTTGTATCGCGCCCCTCATGACTAGCAGTAATATCAAGAAAGGTAATTTCATCAGCACCTTGCTCATCATATTGTTTTGCAACTTCAACAGGGTCACCCGCATCACGGATATCCAAAAACTGAACGCCCTTCACGACACGGCCGTTTTCAACATCTAAACAAGGGATAATTCGCTTTGCTAAACCCATTCAACTAACCTCAATTTTGTACTAAATATTAAAACTTTGCCTAAGTAAAAACTTGAAACTATCGATCGCAATACCGTTGAGCTTCAGAAATATCAAGTGTTCCTTCATAAACAGCCCTGCCGGTGATTGCACCCAAAATTCCAGGAAATACCTGATCTTTCAATGTTCGAACATCTTCCATATTGGCTATTCCTCCCGCTGTGATAACAGGAATTGAACATGCCTGAGCAAGGCGTACAGTTCCATTAACATTAAGCCCCTGCATCATACCGTCACGAGCAATATCCGTATATACAATGGCAGAGACGCCATCGTCATTAAAACGTTTCGCTAACGCGATAACATCAATATCAGAAACTTTGCTCCAGCCCTCTGATGCAACCTTACCGTTCATGGCATCAAGGGCGACCATGATACTACCACCAAATTCATTACAAGCTTCAGAGACAAACTCTGGATCTATAACAGCCTTGGTACCAATAATGACGTAGTTTACCCCTGCTTTCAGGTAAGCTTCGATCGTATCCAGACTACGAATACCACCACCAACCTGAACAGGTAAGTTCGGAAAACGCTGAGATATTTGCTGTACGATATCACCATTAACAGGTTTTCCTTGGCAAGCACCATCCAAATCAACCACATGAAGACGCCGAACACCTGCATCAAACCAACGTCCTGCAACATCAACAGGGTCATCCGAAAAGACAGAAACATCGTCCATCCGACCTTGTCTAAGCCGAACACATTTACCATCTTTCAGGTTAATCGATGGAATGACTAACATCTTACTTTCCGGACCAGTTCGCGAAATTCTTTAGTAATTGAAGCCCTGAATGCTGGCTTTTTTCGGGGTGAAACTGCACTGCAAAAGTAGATTCATGCGCAATCGCTGCCGCAAGCATTTTTCCATACTGCGTTTGACCAACCACATACTTAATACTCGCAGGCACATAGTAGCTGTGAACAAAGTAAAAACGAGACTGATCTTCAATATCGTGCCAAAGCGGATGTTCAATATTTTGTTGAACCTGATTCCACCCCATGTGAGGCACTTTTAAGCGCACGTCAGCTTCATAAAGTGATTCACCGAAATATTTAACATTGCCTGAAAACAAACCGATGCAATCGACGCCATCATTTTCTTCACTATGCTCAAGCAAAGCCTGCATACCCACACAGATTCCCAGCAAAGGACGATCTTTTGAAACTTCTTTTACCAAAGCATCAAAACCCAAGCGATGAATTTCATGCATACAGTCTCGAATTGCTCCAACACCGGGAAGAATCACTCGATCCGCTTCACGAATTTTTTCCGCATCTGAGGTTACAAGGACATGCGCATCAGGTGCTACATGTTCAATTGCCTTAGAGACGGAGTGTAAGTTGCCCATTCCATAATCAATGATGGCAATAGAATTCATTTTCAGTACTCACAAATAATAACTGACCCTAAGCAGGTCAGTTATAGTTTAATTTCTGGAAGGTAGTATGCTGTATTTTTACAACGTACCTTTCGTTGAAGGCATCATTCCCGCCATGCGTTCATCTAGCTCAACGGCCATGCGTAAAGCTCTACCAAATGCTTTGAAAACGGTTTCAATTTGATGATGCGCATTTTTCCCCTTTAAGTTATCGATATGCAGTGACACCATCGCATGGTTCACAAACCCTTGGAAAAACTCATAAAACAGATCACAATCAAAACGACCGACACTACCTTTCACAAAAGGAATATCCATCTCAAGGCCAGGACGCCCTGAAAAGTCGATTACGACCCGGGATAATGCTTCATCCAAAGGCACATAAGCATGGCCATAACGACGAATACCTTTTTTATCACCAATCGCTTTTGCAAATGCCTGGCCTAAGGTAATCCCCAAGTCTTCAACAGTATGATGGTCATCAATATGCAAATCACCTTTGGCATGAGCGTCAATATCAATTAAGCCATGGCGACAAATTTGATCTAACATGTGCTCTAAAAAAGGTATACCAATATCAAACTTGGCTTTGCCTGTACCATCTAAGTTAATAGATACTTTAATCTGGGTTTCCAGTGTATCTCGTTCAACTTGGGCTTTTCTATCCGTCATTTATGACTCCAAATAACTCAATTTTAATCGACTAGCGTTTAAAGGATTTATCTTTAAAACAACTAAGCTGATAACGTACCTTGAAGGTTTTCCATATATTCATCAACCATGGCTGCAAACTCATGTTTAACAACAGGACTAATCGCCATTTTCAATAAACCGGGCAATGGTAAGGTTAATTTAGCAGCAGTTGTAAACTCTACCAGAGTGCCACCATCAGCTTCAGAAATCGTCCAGGCTCCCGTAACAGCACTATTACCAATTTCTTTGACCGGCTCCCAAGTCACTGTTCCGGCAGATTCATCAGAAATATATTCACAAGCATATATAGTTTGAATTGAGTTCCCACCCAACCCTATT
>Ga0105348_1000025_pt1 | contig 108587 bp, 95 predicted proteins | sample EN8Hudsemesocosm_2_FD_83504 | JGI IMG/M metagenome (GOLD analysis project Ga0105348, IMG submission 83504) | Methane-oxidizing microbial communities from mesocosms in the Hudson Canyon - EN8C Hudson Canyon | ecosystem: Environmental > Aquatic > Marine > Cold seeps | place: Hudson Canyon... | reverse complement strand
TGTACTCAGCAATGACGACCAAGATGGTACGCAGGTAACCACTACCGATGTAACAGGTACTTATGGTGTTTTCCATTTCAAAGCAGACGGTAGTTACACGTATGAGTTAGATAATAGCAAAGTGCAGCATTTAACTAGTCAAGATAAGGTCGACGATCTAGCAAGTTATAGCATCACAGATGCAGCAGGAAACTCTACTACGGCAACGTTGACAGTTGCCATTACTGGATCGGATGATGCGGCTATGATCACCGATGTACAGAATAATTTGAATTTACGTGGCGTTACAGAGGATCGTGGTTACATAGATACTCATTATAAATTGCATTACGACGGTAAATTAAATATTCAAGACCCTGATCAAGGAGAAGGGGCTTTTGACCCTAATATCGGCTCACAAACTTACCAAGGCATTGGCTACGTTACTAAATTAGGTGGGCATATTCTGTTGATGCGAGATGGTCATTACACTTATACGTTAGATAATCGTAATATCCAAAACCTTGCTGTCGGAGAAACACAAAAGGACTCTGCCGTTATTCGTTCTGCAGATGGCACCACTCACACCATAGAACTAACCGTACATGGTACCAATGATACACCAACAATTGCTGCTCAATCTCACACTGTGATTGAGGGAGGCAACCTATTACATGGTCAAATGATCGGACAAGATATTGATACCGGTGCGCAACTTCATTATTCAACACCTCAGATTGATGGACTGACATTTAACCCAGATGGTAGCTATAGTTTTGATCCTAGCCATTTAAGCTATCAATCAATTGCCTCGGGTGTCACTAAAACCTTAACTATTCCTATCACGGTCACCGATGAACACAATGCTAGCAGCACACAGAATCTTTCAATTTCCATTACGGGTGCAAACAACGCGGCTTCGATAAGTGGTGTTAGTACAGGTGATGTCGATGAAGGGCATGGCACCTATCATAACAGGTCACCAAACTACGCCCAGCCTGGCATGGCTAAATTAACCAATGACCCTTTATACGCTGATGGCAAGTTAGAGATTATTGACCCTGACACTGGCGAAGCCCAATTTGACACTAAAGGTGTGGGCTACTCATACCATGGTACCTATGGTCAATTAATTTTGAATGCAGATGGTAATTGGCATTATAAGGTGACCGTCGGTAGCAACCAACAAAACGTAGCAACGCAGATCGATCAATTAGGTGATGGACAGAAATTAACAGACACCATTACCGTATATTCTAAAGGTGGTACTGCTCACGACATAGTCATTACCATTCATGGCGATAATGATAGACCTTATATCAGTTCTGAAGTAACACTTGCCACAAGCACAGAAGATACAGCGCTTACTTTCAGCAAAGCCGATTTACTTGCCAATACTATCGACGTTGACGCTAATGACGCGGGCAAGCTTTCCATTGCAAATCTGTTAGTCGATCACGGCTCTGTTGTTGATAATAAGGACGGCACATACACCTTCACGCCAACCAAAGACTATAACGGCAAAGTTCATTTTAGCTATGACGTGACAGATGCTCATGGTGGAATTACGCATACAGGCGCTTCCTCCACACTCACAGCCACACCTGACGGCGCCATCATTTCAGAAGTAACAACTGGGCATGTCATTGAAGATGGGCCACATAGCAGACACAATGCAGGCGTTACAACTGAACTCGCAAATGGGCAACTACAAGTTATCGATCCAGACAGCGGAGAGGATAAATTCCAATACAGCCAGTTTGGTGAATCAGCGATACACGATCCGTTCGGCGGCATGCTACGAATAGACAGTGCCGGCAATTGGGGTTATAGCGTTAATAATGCAGCTCTGCAGCATCTTGCCCAAGGACAAACGGAAACTGTTGTCTACCGTGTTCATAGCTATGATGGAACGGCATACGAGTTACACATTGACGTTGTAGGTACCAATGATGCGCCAACCGTTAGCCAAGTTACACTCAGTAACGGTACTGAAGATACCCATTATCAAATGCAAGCGAGTCAGTTTGGGTTCACAGATATCGATACTGGCGATGCGCTTCATTCCATAGCAATCACAGACCTACCACCAGCAACGCAAGGTAAGTTTTTACTCGATGGACACGGCATTACTGCTGGCCAGAGCATTACGGCCAACGACATTACTAAGCTTCAATTCATGCCTGCACAAAATTTTAATGGCGATGTTCAGTTTAAATTTACGGTTAATGATGGCCATATTGATTCACAAGAAGCTACAAATACACTCCATTTTAATGCAGTTGGAGACGCAGCGATTATATCAGGCACAGCAACCGGTGATGTGTATGAGCATGTAGCTCCTAATATGTCGCCTGACTATGCCCAGCCGGGTATGGCGCATTTAACAACTAATATGATTCACACGGATGGTAAACTGACAATAATCGATCCAGATACAGGTGAAAATAGCTTTGACTCTAAAGGTATTGGCTATACCTATCATGGGAAATATGGACATCTGATCCTCAACTCAAATGGAGAATGGTTTTATGCTGTTGCTACAGGTACAGCAGATGTAAATGGTGGCTTAACGACCACTGTAGGAAGAATAATTGATCAACTGGGTGCCGGAGAAAAACTCACTGACACGGTAACCGTGCAAAGTAAAGATGGCAGCACACACGACATTGTTATCACCATACATGGCGACAATGACCGCCCATATTGCTCTTCTGAGGTGCAGCTCAACAGCGGTAAAGAAGATCTGGCTCAAACCATTACGGCTAGCGAACTATTAGCAAATACTGTAGACGTGGACACCAACGATATAGGCAAACTCACTATTACGAATCTTCATGTCGATCATGGATCTATTCGGGATAATCACGATGGTAGTTACACTCTCACGCCAGAAAAAGATTACAACGGTCAAATTCATTTTAGCTATGACGTAAAAGACGCTCATGGGGGCACAACAGCAACGGGGGCATCGCTGCAACTCAGCTCTACACCAGATGCTGCTCAGATCACGGCCGTTGGTGATATATTACAAGAAGATCACCTCTTATCTGGCACTCATCTCCTCCACTCTGAAGGACACTTTCAAGTTGTCGATCCTGATGGTGCCTCACAATCCTTCTTTGCAACTAACTCTGCAGGCAAAGACATTAGTTATACAGGCTCACTCGGGGGGACACTTCAAATTTATAAAGGTGGCAATTATTTTTACGACATCAGCAACTACAATGTGGATGCTTTAAAAGCCGGAGAGGTCGCTAAAGATGTCTTTACTATCAGCAGTGCTGATGGCACCACCAAACAAGTTGAATTCACCATTCAAGGTACCAACGACGCCCCTTATATATCTAATGCTAGTTTGCATCAAGCGGTGATGGAAGATGGTAATCTGTTGCATGGCACTTTACATGGTATCGATCCTGATCATGGCGAACAACAACTCCTTACCTACACTTCTCTAAAAGCCATAGCAGGCTTTACTCTTCATACTAATGGCAGTTATACCTTTGACTCTTCAGATAAAGCTTATCAACATGCCTCTTTATCAGTTGGGAATATACATATTCTAATTCCGGTTCAAGTCACTGATAGCGAAGGATTGCACACAACGCAAAATTTACGCATCAACATTATTCCAACCAATGATGCCCCTATTATTACCGGCTCTATTGCTCTTGCTAGCAACCATGAAGATCAAACCGTCACCCTACATATGCAAGATTTACTCGCTCACGCGAGTGATATTGATGATTACGATCGCTTACAGGTGAGCGCTTTACGCGCTGACCATGGTCAGGTCACTGACAATCATGATGGTACATTTACTTTCACACCTGAAACCAACTTCCACGGAAAGGTCACCTTTAATTACAGTGTGCATGATAATCATGGAGGCTCAACACCAGCATCAGCGACAATGCACCTTTCCAGTATCAATGATGTTCCCACAATTACCGTGACAACGCTTGCTCAAGGTACTGAAGATACTCACTATCAAATGCAAGCGAGTCAGTTTGGGTTCACAGATATCGATACTGGCGATACGCTTCATTCCATAGCAATCACAGATCTACCACCAGCAACACAAGGTAAGTTTATACTCGATGGACACGAAATTACCGCAGGCCAAAGTATTGCCACTGCAGATATAAGTAAACTGCAGTTTATCCCTGCGCATAATTTTAATGGCGATGTGAACTTCTCATATACCGTTAACGACGGGCATACCGATTCAGCCAAAGCAACTAATACTCTGCATATAACTCCTGTCAATGATGCAGCCAACATTGATGGACAAACACAGTCCACAGTCAGTGCTTCAATTACTGAAGATTCAGCCACCAGCACAATATCGGGTCAATTAACCTTAATCGATCCCGATACTGGTGAAGACAAATTTGCAGCCAATACTCAAATACTAGGTCAATACGGTCAACTCGCTGTAGATGAAGATGGCAGCTGGCATTATGTGCTCAATAACGCTGCCACAGCGGTCAATGCCTTAAATTCAGGGGAGCAACTCACCGACACAATAGTCGTAACCTCACCCGATGGCACAGCTAGTGAAACTATCTCAATTACCATACATGGTCACACCGATACACCAAGCTTGCAGTTACAAGAAGCAGGCGCTGTACAAGGGTTAAATCTTTTTGCCGGCATTCAAGGCGATGGTGTAAGTCAGTTGCAGTATTCTACAGATGGAGTCAATTTTAGTAACCAGATACCGGCAGGGTTTAGTTTAGCTAGCGATGGACATACTTTAGAAGTAGATCCCGCCAACGGTAGTTATGATCACCTAGCCAATGGTGTACAACACAAGGTTTGGGTTAACTATCAACTGCAAGAAGGTACGGGAAGTAACGCGCATCAATCAAGCCAACAGGCGCAAGTTATCATAACAGGTACTAGCGACGCTCCTGTTATTCATGGCTTTACTGCGAACTCTGATCAATATAGCGGACCGGTAACCGGCAACCTGCTGCAAGGCGCTACTGATGTTGACGATGGTGCTCAATTAATTTTACAAGATCTGCAATTTAAAGATCCTACTACTCAACATTATGTCTCAGTCCATACAGGGCAAAATTTCAACATCAAGGGGGTAGGACATATAACTATTGCTAGTGATGGAAATTACACTTTTACTCCAGAAGCTAACTTTAGTGGTGATGTGCCAGGGTTTATTTATCGAGTGGTAGATACACATGGTGACTATAAAGATGAGAGCCAAAATACACTAAAAATTCATATAGATGCTAACCACCAGCCGACAGTGCAAACACTAACGGCAAGCACCGCTGAAGAAACGGATTATCAATTTAGTGCCGCAAGTTTTGGTTATCAAGATGCTGACGGGGATGCTATGGCAGAGCTAACCATCACTCAGCTACCCGATCCTACAAATGGTCACTTGTTGCTAAATGGTCAAACTATTACCCAAGGGCAAGCCATTAGTTCTAATGATATTGGTAAGCTAATCTTTAAGCCTGCCGCTAACTTTAATGGTGATGCCCACTTCAGCTATGTCACCAATGACGGCCATCAAGATTCTGCTGCACATACAGCAGTACTCACAGTTACTGCTGTTAATGATTTACCAGTGTTAACCATTAATCAAACAAGTCATACCCAAGGAAACTTAGTCGCAACCGATGTTGATACCGGCGATACACATACATTTTCAGCGCCTGTTCTGACGGGCAGCTTTGGCAGTTTATCTGTTGATCCTGATAGCGGCGCTTATATCTATACCCAGAATAATTCTGTTGCACATATGACTTATAACCCAGCAACATCAACTTACAGCGGTGTTGATGTTTTTGAAGTCCAGGTCAGTGATAATCATGGTGGTATGGCTAGTCAATTTATTAGTTTTACTGCTCAAGCAACGCTAAGTAGCACTGCTGGCACAGTAGTTATAACAAGCAGTGTGCCGACCCAACCAGTAATAACCAATACCTTACCAAGCACTAATGTGGTTGCAACAGCGCTAACGAATAATGTCAGTATAGATTTAAGTGCCGCTAGTGATTCTGGTAGCGTGGATAACGACAACTTAACCAATGACATCACACCAACTATCGTCGGTCATACAGATATGCCATTCTCCAGAGTAACTATTTACGACGGAAATACCACTGTGGGACATGCATTATCTGATGCGAGTGGAGACTATAGCGTAACATTATCAGGGTTATCCGAAGGGCTTCACAACTTATCAGCCAAGGCACTTGCACCTTCATCCGCGGTGCCAACCGTTTCATCGGGGCTCGATGTTCAAATTGATACCCAAGTGAGTACAAGTATTCAGGTTGACCCGATTACCGCTGATAACGTTATCAATGCACAGGAAAGCCATAGTGACGTGAATGTTACAGGTCAAGTCGGTGGCGATGCCCAGCTAGGGGATATCGTCACTTTAACGCTTAATCAACACAGCTACACAGGAACCGTCGATAGTAACGGTCAATTTAGTATTCAGGTAGCAGGCGCTGAATTAGCGTCAAATTCAGCGATTTCAGCCAGTGTTAGTACCACAGATAAGGCAGGGAATTCCGCTCAAGCAAGTCAGGTTTTACATTATGATACCGACCTCCAAGCTGGTCGACCTAGTATCACTTTTGAAAACCCTGGTAGTGATAACTTATACAGCAAAGCCGAAATAGCGCATGGTCATGCAGATACTATTACTGCAACCGTGCATGCCGCAGCGGATGCGAAAGCTGGTGAACATCTAAATATCAATGGTGTTGATCACATATTGGATACTAATAGTCTGGCTAATGGGATTTCGCTAGAGGTTGCCCCGAGCAGTATAATTAAAGCTATTATGACGGATGAACACGGTAACGTAAATTCAGCATTAAACATGGCTGCTAGTGCGAAGCCTGAGCCCATAGTGGTCACAGCGCCATCAGGCAGTCATCATATTGCCGCTACCTTAGGTGTGCCAACAATCACCCCAAGCCAGACCCCGGTGCCAGTAGACCAGCAAGGCTGGAAAATATTAGTTAATGGCCACTATCAAACTTCCTATAGCAGTCATTGGGGGACGTTAACAATTAACCCTAAGACTGGGGAGCTGAACTATCAAGAGCATGCCAATACTCATACTGGACCTCATGGAAGTTCAACTGATGTTGGTGTCCATGAAGATAGATTTGAAGTGGCTTTGCAGGGATCACATCACGATGATATTGTTATGCATGTACAAGTTAGTATTTTAAGTCATGGACCAGGCCACAGTGGCAAGCTCACTTTAGGCTCTGAAGTGCTAGATATGACGGTTACCCCAACCTTCAATCATCCAGCTCCACCGCCACCACCTCCTGCAGATGCTTATGATGAACCACAAAGCGATGCAACGGTTGAACTAAGTGTAGGCATTAGCGATATTGTGATTGATGATGAAGCTCAATCTAACTCTACCCCTGAAGCGATACCAACAACACAAGCGGAAGTTGACAGCACAACTGCCAATGCGCCAATTGATCACTACTTGCAGATGGTTGGCATTAGCCAGCAACAATTGGCGCCACAAATAGAAAGTGCCAAAGTAGATGATATACCGAGCATGCAAGAGTTAGCGAGTACAGGTAGCGATGCTGACATGCTAGATACCAATCAAGTGGATGTATTTGCAAGTCCATTAGAGGATGATGATAAACATGGTTTAAATCATGATAATTTATCTGTGCTGGATGATTCATCAGAACATCAAGTTATTGACCCAATTAATGATGACGATAGCTTGCATCAAGCATTAAATGATATGCACTCACAAATTTAAATTAAACTTTTTACGGTAAAGTTAACGCTATTTATTGTTAGATTTTATCGTAAGAAACAAGAGGAACTGATATGAGTAACCTATTTGGTTATAAAGTTTTGCATAAAAGGGCACAAACTAAACGAACGTTATCGAAACGAGCATTGTATTTACTTGGTGGCCTTACATTAGGATTTACCTTAATGGCTTGTCAAAGCACCGAGCAAGAAGAGCAAGCCGTAAATGAAGTGGCACTAACCACGTGCCCTGAAACTAGACCACAAATCTGTACCATGGAATACATGCCTGTTTGTGGCAGTAAAAGCGATGCAAGCACCAAAACCTATGGCAATGCCTGTGGTGCGTGTGCTGATGTTGAAGTAACGGGTTATGTTGCCGGTGCTTGCGAAGCTGACGATGAAAAATAAGCAAACAACTGTGCTGATAAGCACAATGTTTTTGGGTTTATCGGCTTGTAGCCAAACATCAGGAAAGTTAGTTGATAGCAGTGCAAACGAACAAATAAGTTATCAACAAGCTGTTGAACGCGAACAAGCTATTGCCAAAAATAACCCTTGGCATGCAGCAAAACTCAAAGGCGCAAGTTTTCGTGCTATCGGGCAAGAGCCTGCTTGGCTAATCGAATTTTATCCTCATGAAAGTATCTACCTTAGCCGAGATTATGGCAGCAAAATACAGACATTTAACTATCAAGAACCCGTGACGAATCAAGTTGAGCGCCGTTCAGTATTTGTGCTTGAAATTAGTAATAAAAAGCAAGGTGAAGTGATTATTGAGGGCATTGCTTGTACTGATAGTATGAGTGGTGAAAAATTTGAAAGTACTGTCATGCTTACTATTGACGGTAAGACTTTTAAGGGGTGTGGCAAGTCACTCTATTAAGCTTTCTTTCTCAAGAGAAGGCGACTCTATACAGTGAATCAAAATTCATTAAAGTAGAAAACGATACTGCCGCCATATAAAGAACTTCCCTTATTTAGGTTAATTCCTATGCCTATGTTATCAGCTAAATCAGTAAGTTTTGTCGTATCAATCAAAATACCAACGCCTATTTCATAAAAATGGTGAGTATTGAGTGAAGATACCATATCGCCACTTATATCAGACCGTTGTAGCTTGATGTATACCGACTCAGCATGTGAACTATAGTGACTAAGGGAATAATGTAATTTCACTTTATTGTTAATTCGCCAACCTTGCGGTTTTGCCCCTTTGGTAGAGCTAGCACCTGAGAAAGTTTTTCCAATAAAGTAATCTAATTGGCTACTAAACTGCCATTTTCCCCATGTTTTCGGTTTGGTGTAAGTAAATTGAATATTAGGCTCAATAATAAGAGCATTCTCATCTAAATTGTAATAAATACCGTCTAATTGAGTTTGGAAGTACTGAGAATTAGCATTGTTATATTGATAATCGTTATCGTGATGCATTAAGTAACTACCCATCCGCAAACGCATTTTCCAGCGTTTAGATAATGGCACATATGTACTATAGGCCAAATAACCGGAGTAAACTTTATCAGTATTTTCATCGAGTACTTCATCCGAAGAACTTATCACTGATTGAGTGTTTGATTGTTTTATATAACTGAAACTTGCGGTAATTTTGTCTGACCACTCTTCGTCATTTCTATTAAGAACAAAAGTATAGGGTAAGTTAGTAACACTGAGTTGGTTACGTTGGTCGATTGATTCGCTATTCGTTAGCTTATTAAATAAATGAGCTTGTTTAGGGTCCAATAATACTTTTGGATCAAAATTTCCGACACCTAAACTGATGGTCTCACTATCAGCCAAGATAACGCTTGTGGAAAATATTTCCTCTGAAATTTTCTTAGCATCAGCCATGGTATATTTGGAATAGCAAAGTGCGATCATGACAATAGTGACATAAAGCTGTTTAAATACTCTGATAAATGTCAAAGGCTTGCCCCATCGTGGTTATGAGCTTTATCCTAGCATAGCAATACGTTATTGATTACTGATAGCTTAATTAGTATTAGTTTTGGTTTTATTCGCATCGCTTTGTGTTTATTTCTCGGATTAAATCGTCATTATTATATTTACGAACTTTGGCTATTCGCTGGGGCTTTCTTAGTTTTTATCCAGCAATATCAATTCTTCTGTAAGTGCCTGTAGGATTGATATTGCTGGTTAAATCGGATTAATTAGCAATAACATCAAATAGTAAACAAGGATTTTCTTCATCAACCCACGGAAATCCATCACTGACACAAATATTATAATAGGCGTCAGTGTTAACTTCGAAAGAAAATCGCTTTGCATCATTTTGATGAAGCATACCATTAATGTAAAAAGTTAAATCATCGCCGTTTTCGTCAAATGTTTCTGATAAATCAAACGTGACTAAATCATTAAGCTGTTTGTTAATGGTAATAATTGGTATATCTTCATTCCATTGATGGCGCGTCGAGTCACCATCAACCATAACAACTAATGACGGTGGTTTTTGTATTGAGTTCTCTGGCCTAAAAACAACAGTATCTGATAATGTTTTGTAGTTTCCTTGAGTGCTAATATTGAGTCTTATCTTGCCATAGAGGTCACTGGATGTTGTGGTAAAGCCCCCCTCAAGTTGAGTAATGTTGTCATCAACAATGACTTTAATATCGTAGTTATTATGCTCTAATGGTACTGGAAGTCTTAGTCTTGGCTGAGTAGTTACGACATCAATAAGTTTACGATATTCGTTGTGCCAATCATGAATAATCCAATGATAGCTATAACTTGAGATATCTAAGTTGGTATCGTTACTGATGACCGTAAGGAAGACTTCAGGATCGGGAAGAATATCTGGTACAGATAGCGCAACATCCAATTCTTTTAATGTACTATCTGTATCACTATAGAACTTAAAATTTCTTTGACAATCTCCAGAGATTCCGCACCAAGCAAAGCTGTAGCTTCCTCTTGTTTCTGGTAAGAAGATAATGTTGGCTTGTGTTCTGTTAATACCAAGGGTGGAAAATAAGGCATAACGAGCGGCACCATTTTCTCCAGCCCAAACAGACCAAGCCCCTTCGCCTGATTGTGATGCATCTAATTGTACACAATCACCGTCAGAAACATGGGTAACTGTTTGATTTTCTTCAACCGGTGTAATGTTTACAATATTTCTATTTTCACACTCTGAGGGAGTATTTTCACCTGTTATGGTAAACGTTAACGATTGTGTATTATTTTCTTCCCCTAAAATAGAAATATTAACGGTTTCTTGTGTCGTTTCCCCTGCGACTAAATAATCAAAAGCATTCATCGGCTGAAAAGTTAATCGGGTAAGATCGGTACTGGTAATGACACGACCTCGCGTCGGTTGGCTGATAATTGAATATTTAGCATCTGGATTTGTGCTGAACTCGTTTGCATATTTTGTGTAAGCACCGTGTGTTGTGACTGAAAAACTATCGCTAATATCACCAATGGTTAAGGTTAACTCATTGGCTGTTAAATAGTTTGCTGATGACAGTAATCGTACACGAACTGTTTGTAGGTTTGTGATCATAGCTGCTTGGCTAGAGAACTCACCGCCATTAATAGAGTACTCGCCACCAATGACGCTTATAGGTGTCGCACTATTAATCCCCTCAACGGTAATTTCATTAGTAGTAATTACCATTTGTAATGGTTGATCCGTAAGGTTTGCCAAGCTGAAAGCATCAGGTGTGGTATCTATGATGGGGTTAGGGGCAGTGATAACTTTTTTATCGTTATCGCCGCAACTAGAGAGTAAAAACAAGCTAAATGAAATAAGCAATATTGATTTGCTTGCGTGCAGTAGAGTTCCGTTCATAAGTACATTCCTAATTCAATGAGGGACTAGCATACAAGAGTCGAATAAGCCTGTAATCGGTATAAATGTAACTAGTTATGGCAAAGCTATTCTTTACCGGGGGGTAGGGAGTTTTTGTCATTTATCTCAGCTAGATAAGGTGATGTATTAAATTATCTTAGAAACGCTTTGTTACCTTTTAAATCGCTGATTTTGATTCGAGAAATTGCTTTTTCAATCATAGACATTAGGATAGTTGTCTTATCTATTTTATAAGGATTATTATGCGTTTAGTCGTTAATTTTGTTGCTTTATCGTTATCTATTTTCGCTTTGCCATTATTAGCAAAGACTAGTAATACGGAATTTATTGAAAAAATTAATACAGTTTTTGCTGACAAATTTCCTCAAGATGCGCCAGGCTGCTCTGTTGGTGTTATCAAAAATAATGAGCTGATATTTGCCAAAGGTTATGGCTTGGCTAACCTTGAGCATAATATTCCACTGACAAAAGACTCTGTTTTTAGAATGGCTTCAGTTTCAAAGCAATTTACCGCTACTGCGGTATTATTATTAGCTGATGAAGGCTTGATTGATTTAGATGAAGATATTCGCACTTACCTGCCCGAATTAGCTGACTATGGCTCAAAGGTTACTGTTAATGCCATGTTAGGGCACTTTGCTGGCATGGGTGATTATGACATGGTGGGTGATTCATATGAGGGGAAAGCTCATGGTAAATATACCGACTTAAAATCTGCTGCCGGTGGCAAATTTCGCTTAGGGAATGAAGATTACTTATCCATTGATGAATTTTATCAAGTGGTTAAAAAGCTACCATTACGACGTAAACCCAATACTCAGCTCGAATACAGTAATTTTGCCTATTTTCTTTTATCCATGTTGGTTGAAGAAAGAAGTGGTATGAGCTTAAGAGAGTACTCACAGAAAAATATCTTTAAGCCATTGGATATGGATAAGACTTTTTTTAGTGATGATGCCAATGAAATAGTGAAAAACCGCGCTTCAGGTTATGCACCACTAAAAACAGCTGGTTATGAAACCAATATGACCAATCTTTTCTGGGTTGGCGATGGTGGTTTGCATACTAGCATTACTGAATTGCAGCGTTGGGATCAGCAGTTCTATCAACCTAAACTGGGGAAAAATCCGCAGCAATTTTTAAAGCAGATGTTAACCCCAAATAGCAAGCATGAACTTGGCGGTATGTTGTATGCCAATGGTCAGTTTGTTAAAGAATATGATAACTTCACCAAGTATGCGCATTCTGGCGGCTGGTTAGGTACTTCAACATATTATGCAAGAATACCTGAAGAAAAACTCTCGGTAGCAGTGTTGTGTAATGATGTTAGTCATAACCCTAGTAAATACAGCGATGAAATTTTTGACAGCTACTTTCAATAATTGTGCTTTCTATCAATAATAATTATCAAAAAAGAAAGGAGAGCCAATGCTCTCCTTCTTTTTGCTTACTTTCCTAAGTCTCTTTCTAGCTCGTTTTGGCAAGCTTTAACTGAAATTGCTTTAGTTTTTTAGCATATTGCCAAATAATTAAGCTCGCTAAAACGATGGCTGAAGCTGAGTAGAGTAGTGAGGTCATTTCACCGTGATGCCCGTGGCTTACTGCAATGACAATATCAAAGTAATTTAATATCCAATCAAAACTTAAACCCATAACTAAGGCGGTAACAATTACGCCGGTTAGGTAACCGATTAAAGATTTTAAACCTAATTCATTTTTTACCACCATTAAAGTCGCAATGTTTGTTGCAGGTCCCGTCAACATGAAAACAAGTGCTGCACCAGGCGATATACCCGATAACATTAGCCCTGCGGCAACTGGGGTTGAAGCTGTAGCACAGATATACATAGGAATTGAAATGACTACCACAAGCATCATGGCAAATACGCCACTACCATACTCACTTAGTAGTGAGGACGGAACAAAAGTTTGAATAAGGGCTGCAAAGAATAATCCGACCATTAACCAACCCATAAAATCAGATAACAATTTCCCATAACCGTATTGCACTACGGCTTTTGCTTTCCCCCAAGGGCTTAATACTTCAGATTTTTTACCGCCACAGCAGCTTTTAACCGCTTTTTCCTGAATTGGCGGTGTTTCAATATCCCAAAGCCTAACGAGCACCCCTGCAACAATTGCTGAAACAATAGCGGCTATTGGCCGCGCAACAGCCATCACAGGTCCCATTAAGGCGTAGGTTACGCCGATTGAATCAACACCTGTTTCAGGGGTTGCTACCATAAAGCTAGCGGTGCTGGCTTTGCTAGCTCCAGCGCGGCGAATCCCCATGGCTGTTGGAATGACCGAACAAGAGCAAAGCGGCATTGGTGTGCCAATAACTGCAGCAGTAACCACAGAGCTATTTTTGCCTAAATACTTAGTGATCCACTTGTCGGGAATAAGTAACCTAATTACACCTGCAAGCAATAAACCTAACAGCAAGAAAGGTGCTGATTCAGTAAATAATAAAATAAAGTTATTAATAAATTCCATCACGTTTATGCCTCTGTTTTATCTTGTTCTTTATCATTATCGAGTGCATCAATAATGCTACATAATTCTGCGCTTTCATTGCCACCACAACAGGCATCACTCAATTTATGTAGTGCGATTAGTATCTGCTGTAATTCAGAAATTTTATCTTCAACTTCAGTAATCTTAATAGCGGTAATGTTTTTAGCATCAGCACAAATATGCGCTGGACGGTCTGAGCGAATTGATAAAAATACTTCAACCTCTTCTAAGCTAAAGCCCATGTCGCGACAACGTTTGATAAATTTGGCGGTATCTAAATCAGCGTTGTTATAAATACGGTAATTACTTTCACTCCGGTTATTTACCTTGATCAGCCCCTGCTTTTCATAAAAGCGTAAGGTATGTGCTGAAAGGCCTGATTTCTTTGCTAATTCACCAATCTTCATGATGTAAATTTCCCTGAGGATTACTTTATAATTACAAGTATAGACTTTAGAGTAGACTCTAAGGTCAACAGTTATTTATTGTAAAGTGAAAGTTTGATGGTTCAAGCAATAAAAAAGGCAGCTAATTCGCTGCCTTTTATTTAGAAAACTATTGAGTATTTATTTGGTGTCGTATTGATCAAATTTATTGAACTTGATAATTGAGGTAAGCTCTTCTCCGTAAAGAGCGCCTTTTTCAGAATATTTATCTAACTTTGTTACTAACACGAAGGGATCTTCGGTTTCCATACGGGTTTGTCTAAATTCTGCAAAAGCACTACTACGACCTAAGGTGCGGTAATAATCGTAAACAGCCGCTTCAATCGAGTCGTATTTTTTTACCCAAATGGTTTTGTCACCACGTTTTTTTAATGCTGCCACTCTTGGCTCATCTTCATCAAATGACCAAACACCAAAAATGTTATAGGCGACGTTAAAAAAGCGTGAGGTTGCCCAAGAACTTTCCATAGCAGCTTGTGCGATAGCAATACTTTTTGGATGAGGTTTCAGTGCCATAAGTAGTTCTTCATTGTTACTCGCTTTATATTCTACTTTTAAAGCTTCAATATCATCGTTAGTTCCACCTGCATCAACAGTTGCTTTAACTTTTTGATAGCGTGTCATAAGTTCAGCGTAAACTGTATCTACCGCAGGAACAATAAGTGACTTAAAGCGAGCTTTCTTTTCTTGTACTGTCATTTTAGGCAGCTCAGGTTCTTTTTCAGTCACTTTATAAATAACTGCTGCGATGATAATTAGCAAAATTATCGCGATAATGGCTTTGATTTTGGTTGAGGGTGATTGCACGGATACATTCCTAAATTGTTTGTTAAATTAAAGTCTAAATTGTAAGGTATTCAATTATTAAACCAAACTATATTTAGTCTAGCTCAAGCGAATATGTCTGGTGGACTAAATCAAATGTATTTTAGTAAGTCTTTTTTGTGCTTGAAAGTAATGGAGAAGTACATGTTCGGATATTTGTTGCTGGCACTGTCACTGAGTGCCTTTTGCGGAGCCTTCTTTTTTATCATCACCGGCGATTATACTGGCGTAGGGTTAATGGCTTTTATCATCTCCATTGTTTGGGGAATTAGGTGGCAAATAAAGAAAAAGGAAAAAAAGAAACAAGCCAACTCTGATTAAAAAGAGTGAATGACTGTTTCTAATTTTGCAGATTATTTAGCTGAAAAATGATGATTGCTTCAGTTGTTCTTCCTAGGCGTAGTTATTGCTAAAAGCATCAACCCCAGCTTGTGCACAAGCTAAGTCTTGCTCAGGTAAGCCTGAACTTACTCCAATGCCACCGACTACTTGGCCATCAAAGCTGATGGGTAAGCCACCGCCCACGATACACATACGGCCACCGAGTGCGGTATGAATTCCGAATAAATTATTTTCATGCCCTGGAATACAGGCTTGGTTAAATATGTGGGTACCTTTGCGTGCAGATGCCGCAGTAAAGGCTTTATCTTGCGAGATGGTAATGCTGTGAATTTTTCCGCCATCCATACGCTCAAAAGCGATCAAGCTACCTGATTCATCAACCACGGCAATACACATGGGCACACCAAGATCGTTGGCTTTATTTACAGCGCCATCTATTATTGTTTTTGCTTCCGTTTGGTTTAGTCTATTTATTGTCAACATAGTTTCTACTCTTCTAATTTTAAAACTGTTTCAGCGCGTTTGAAGTAATTATATTGACGTTGAGAAATACCTCGGCTGATGTAACCATCAAAGGGTTACTAAATTCTTTTAGCTTGCTTTTTTTATCGGCTCAGGATTTTTAACGTAACCTAACTCAATTGAAATTGATTTGCCTGCCTTAACTAAGTCTTTAATCCATTCATCTTTGCGTCGCTCAATTGGCGCTGAAACTGACAATCCGGCGACTACTTCGCCATATCTGTCATACAAAAGTACGCCAATGCAGCCAACGCCAATTTCAGCTTCTTCGTTATCATAAGCAAAGCCTTGCTCAACACAGCGCTTGCATTCACGCTCTAAACTGTCGATGTTTGAGAATGTTTTACGAGTGTATGTCGGTAAGTTAGTACGTTGAGCGTAACCTTCTATGCCTTCATGACCTTCCATGCCAAGCATCATTTTTCCTACCCCGGTAACATGCAACGGCGCACGACTGCCAATAATCTGCTGAACATGCATCATTCTGTTTGGAATCGCTTTTTCGACATAAATAACTACGTCGCCTTCACGGGCAGTAAGGTTGATGGTTTCACCAAATTTGTCGCGTAATTTTTCCATGTAAGGCAGTGCAACTTTACGAAAATCAATGTTTTGATACTGATAATTACTTAACCTGATTAGCCGGCCGCTTAACTGGTATTTTCCGGTGTTGTCACGATCAACAAAGTGGTTGTCGATTAAAGAGTGCAAGATACGAAAAGCCGTAGAAGGCGCTAAATTAGTATCGGCGCTTAATGCTTTAAGTGTTACTGGCATGGTATAGCGAGAGATAGCATCCAATAACGTGGCTGCTCTATCAATCACTTGAATTCGAGATTCTGGTTTTGCTTTCGTCATAATATTACCGCTTCTTTTAATAACTCATCCAACTAACATCTCTTTTCTTGACTCTTGTGTCAACTTTTGTTTTAAATATAGAACGTAAAGCCAAAAAAGCCATAGTTAAATATAGATTCTGGGTTTCATATTGTGGAATTTTAAATTCGAGTAGCTTGGCTTTTTCAGTACAGCCCAATAAAAACAAAGGCTTTAGATTTTTCATTTTGTGGAAATCTGACTGTATTTCATATTGTGAAATCTGATCAGTTTGCTGTCATTGATTGTTCTCCCTACAGTGATTTTAATTATCAAACGTAACAAACAAGACCATTTCACTAATTGCTTTAGCGCGTGTTCGCCTAGCATCAAATAATTTAGCGACCATGGCTTGGCAATTAACGTAACAAGATTAAGAGGTATATATGAGCAGTTCAACGAACCCTAGCATGATCATTCCAACGTATGACGATGTGCTAGCAGCACATGAGCGTGTTAAGCCCTACATCCATGAAACCCCAGTGCTAACATCATCACGGTTGAATGAAATGACCGGTGCAAAGTTGTTTTTTAAGTGTGAAAACCTACAAAAAGCAGCAGCGTTTAAAGTGCGTGGTGCTTGTAATGCCGTGTTTGGTTTAACAGATGAAGAAGCGAAAATTGGTGTGGCTACGCACTCTTCAGGTAATCATGCTTTATCACTTTCTTATGCAGCGGGACAGCGTGGTATCCCTGTTACTGTGGTTATGCCTCGCACTGCACCACAAGCGAAGAAAGATGCGGTAATTGGCTATGGCGGTAAAATTGTTGAGTGTGAGCCTTCTACCTCTTCACGTGAAGCAGTATTTGCTGAGGTGGTTGCAAAGTCGGGTGCAGACTTTGTTCATCCTTATAACGATCCTCGTGTTATTGCAGGCCAAGCAACGTGTTCTAAAGAGTTACTTGCTCAAGTTGACAACCTTGATGCTGTTATCGCGCCAATTGGTGGTGGCGGTATGATTTCAGGTACTTGTTTAACCATTTCGAATGCTGCGCCAGAGGTAAAGATTTATGCGGCGGAGCCCCTTAATGCAGACGATGCTGCTCGCTCATTCAAAGCCGGTCATATCATTGCTGATGATGCACCAGATACGGTTGCCGATGGCCTTAAAGTGCCACTTAAAGACTTAACCTGGCATTTCGTTAAAAACCACGTTACCGACATTTTCACTTGTACTGAAGATGAAATTGTTGATGCGATGAAGCTGGTATGGAAAACCATGAAAATTGTTATTGAGCCAAGCTCAGCAGTGACAGTCGCCTGTATCTTGAAAAATCCTGAAGTCTTTAAGGGTCAACGCGTCGGGGTCATTGTTACTGGCGGTAATGTCGATTTAGACAAACTGCCGTGGATGAACAAATAACCAAAATTTAGCCATATTCATCTTAAAAGGCTTTACCAGATCATCAAGGGTTTGTTCTCTTTGTAGTGCGCAGCATCTCGGTGTTCTCGGTGGTGAAAATTCTTAAATTAAATAAAGTTAAATAACGAAAAATTTGGAGAAAATTATGTCAAATATAAATGATTTAGAAGTAGGTTATGACGTTCCAGCATTACCAGGTATGGACGAAGCCGATATTCAAACACCTTGTTTAGTCGTAGATCTTGATGCCCTTGAGCGTAACATTGTAAAAATGGGCAATATCGCTAAAGAAATGGGTGTTCGTCACCGCGTGCACGGCAAAATGCATAAGTCGGTAGACATTGCGTTATTACAAGAAAAGCTTGGCGATAGCTGTGGTGTTTGTTGTCAAAAAGTGTCTGAAGCCGAAGTGTTTGCCCGTGGCGGTATTAAAGATGTTTTAGTGTCTAACCAAGTGCGTGATGCGAAGAAAATTGAACGCTTAGCAAAAATGCCAAAACTTGGCGCACGCGTTATTGTTTGTGTTGATGATCTTGCAAACGTTGCTGATTTATCTGCTGCGGCAGTGAAAGAAGGTACACAACTTGAGTGTTTAGTTGAGATTGATTGTGGTGCGGGTCGTTGTGGTGTTCAATCAGGGCAACCTGTTGTTGATATCGCTAAAGCCATTGCAGCGGCTGACAACCTTAAATATGCAGGTATTCAAGCTTACCAAGGTGCTATGCAGCACATGGAGCATTACTCAGACCGTCAAGAAAAAACCCAAATCGCTATTGAAATGGTCGCTCACACTATTGAAATGCTTAAAGCAGAAGGCCTTGAGTCAGATATCGTTGGTGGTGGTGGTACTGGTTCTTACTACTTCGAAGGTAACTCAAAAGTTTTCAACGAATTACAGTGTGGTTCTTACGCATTTATGGATGCAGATTACCAAACTATTCGTGATGAGTCAGGTGAGAAAATCACTGACTTTGAAAACTCATTATTCATCTTAACGTCTGTAATGAGCCACACTAAAACGGATAAAGCGATTTGTGATGCAGGTCTTAAAGCGCAATCAGTAGATAGTGGTTTACCTTATATCTTCGGTCGTGACGACGTTGAATACATCAAGTGTTCAGATGAACATGGTGTTATTGCTGATGCTAACGGCGCATTAAAAATTAACGAAAAGCTAAAACTTGTGCCAGGTCACTGTGATCCAACGTGTAACGTTCATGATTACTACGTCGGTGTACGTAACGGTAAGGTTGAAACCTTATGGCCAGTATCTGCACGTGGTAAAGCTTACTAATCGCTGACCCTTTGCAACCTTTCACCCTCGGCGATCGCTGAGGGTGCTATACCAAGCCGATTGGTATCACTATTTCCTAGGATAAAAATTATGAGTAATTCACAAGATTCTTTACAAACTAGCAAAGGCGTTTCAGTTGTTTCTGAAGACGTTTGCCAAGAAATCATGGGCAGATCAGATGCCTTTACCGCCGTAGAAAATGTTTTTGCTGCCATGGCAAAAAATACCGCCTATAACTTCGATGTGATCCGTGAAGCAATTGGCCACGAAGATGCGTTATATGGTTTTAAATCAGGCTTTGATCGTGACGGTATGGTACTCGGTTTAAAATCAGGTGGTTACTGGCCGGGGAATATGGCTAAAGGCTTAACTAATCACCAATCAACGGTAATTTTATTCGATCCTGATACCGGTAAATTAAAATCACTGGTTGGCGGTAACTATTTAACTGCAGTGCGAACAGCAGCATCTTCAGCAGTTTCTATTGCGCATTTAGCCCGTAAGGATTCAAAAGTGTTAGGTATGATTGGTGCTGGTCATCAGTCTACTTTCCAACTGCGTGCTGCGGTAGAACAACGTGACTTTGAAAAAGTCGTTTGTTGGAACTTCCACCCTGAACAAATTCCTAACCTTGCTGCGGTTGCAGAGGAGTTAGGCTTACCGTTTGAATCAGTAACCCGTGAAGAGCTTTGCGCCCAAGCTGATGTAATTATTACCATTACCTCTGCTTTTGAAGCGTTAATTGAAAAAGACTGGATCAAGCCGGGTACTCATATTGCGTGTATGGGCACTGACACTAAAGGTAAGCAAGAAGTTGATGCACAATTATTAACAATTACATCAGTTTTTACTGATGAACTAGCACAATCGATTACTATTGGTGAAGCGCAGCATGCAATCTCGCGTAAGCTTATTCAACAGGCTGAAATTGTTCCTATTGGTGAAGTTATCAATGGCACAAAACCAGGTCGTACATCAGACACTGAAATTACTTTGTTTGATGGTACCGGTGTTGGCTTACAAGATTTAGCAGTAGCTTCAGTTGCAGCTGACTTGGCTGAAGAAAAGGGCTTAGCGACTTACTTTCAGCTTTAAGTTTTAAGCTTGCTAGCAATGCTCGAAAGCTTAGTGAAAATAAGTACATTATTGATGGCTGCTTAATTACTTAAGCAGCCATGTTTATTTTGAAACGCACTTAGCCCTGTGGATTATGACTTTTCAAAGCGACTAATTTGATTTCGTCCACTATCTTTTGCTTGGTATAAAGCGTTATCTGCTTCAATAATGTAGTCTGATAATGCCTTTGAGTTCATTGTTACAAAAGTTAAACCAAAGCTTGCTGTGATTGAGGAGTTCATACCTAAAATTGTCGGGTTTACATTTGCAAGTTCGGCTCTGATCTGATTGAGTTTCTCCTCAATTACCTGTTGATCTTCTCCTGTAATAATAAAGAGAAATTCTTCACCGCCCATGCGACAAAAAACATCTGGTTTTGTTAAGAACCTTTTAGCAGTGTTGACACTTAATTTGATCACTTCATCCCCAACGGCATGACCATAGGTATCATTAATCTTTTTAAAAAAATCAAGATCCATAATGACAACAGCAAAAGCTCCATTGTTAGTATTACTGATGAAGTGTTTAAAACTTTTTTCTGCTTGAATCATGCCGTGGCGTCGATTACTGATGCCGGTTAGGCTATCTATATTGGCAAGAACTTTTATTTTTCTAAGCAAAAAAACTAACCAGATAAAGAGGCCAATTAAGAACAAGCAAAAAATTGAAAGGATTAATAAATAGTGATCTTTCACGGCAATTAATTGTTTACTTAAATCTATTTCTACTTGTTGAGTAATATTGTCTTCAGCGAGCGCTTCAACAACTTTACTTTGTTCTTCAACATAGGCAGCATTCTTTGCGCGTTTTATTCTTCTGTCGATATGACCATCGGCTCTAGGTGCAGTAATACTTTTCACCATATCTTTGGTTGTTTGGTATAAAGCGTCAATATTTCTGCTTTTATAGAGCATATCTATCTTGATATTATCTATTTGAAATTTTTGGTAAACATTATCTGCTGTAAGGTTTTGTTCAATTTCGTCAACTAATTGGGCTGCTTCTTGAAAGTTTTCTAATTCAATTAAAGCGCTCGCCAGTATTACTTTAGCACTATTAATGCTTTGTTGTGATTTAGAGTTTGAGTTAACTTTTGAAATAACTTCTTTGGTAATATCGACGGTCTCTTGGTACTTTTTAAGTTGAAACGTGATAGTTGCTAAAGCATATAAAGTATTTAATCGACTATTCTTAGATATTGTCTCTTTATTGCTGTTTAACAAGTCATTTAGTAGATTGTAAGCCTCTTGAGGCTCTCCTTGTTGAATTAACCAACTGGCTTTTAGTTGAGTGAGAGATGCATGATAAATTGTGGCATCGAGTTTGAGGGCTGTTTTTTTGAACTTTGCTATTAGCTTGTCTGTTTGCGGGTCTCCCATCATGTTTGCGCGAATTCGTATTATATTAAATTGCATCTCTAAAGCCATAAAATGTTCCTCAATGGCTAACCACTGCTTCTGATTTTTAATGGCAATGTCTAATGCAACATCAATAATATTATCGTTGTTAAAGCTGTAATATAAGCTTCGATAAAAAAAAGCGCTCATAAAAGGGTCATTAAATGAGGTTACTTGTTCTTCAATTGCTTGTAATTTATCTAAGGTTGGTTGTTGTTTAATAAGCTGAATTGTGAGGTCGAATAGCGTTAACCAGGTAGCTTTTTTGTCAGGTAAGTTACTTAGTAAAGCAGGGGCTACCTCTTTTATTTGTGCAAGTCGTGGTAAGTCGATTTGATTCGCTGCAACGGTTAAGCTTAGCGAAAGCCAGTGCAACTTTTCTATATTACTACCTTTTAATATTGTACTTTCAAGTTGACGTAATTTTTTATCTGCCAAGTTGGGGTTTTGTACTGAAAGTAGTTCGGCTTGAGTTAAATCGTTTGATAAGGTTTGCGCATTCAGGTGAGAGCTGAAGGTAAAAAGGCACAAGCCTATCACTATGAGCATTTTAATGTTGCTAGCCTTGTTAAAAGATAATTTCATTATTAATCACTTACAGTTAGATTAAAAAATGTATCACAAGTAAAAGTTATATCATTATTGTTTGATAAATGCATGTCAGTTTTGGCATGTATTATTAAAAATAAATTAAGAGGCACTTGAGGTTAAAGTATGCACCGTATTTTATATTTTTTTCTTGTTTTTAATGCTATGACTGTAATAGCAGATGAATTAGCCCCGTTTACTTCTGATGGTTGTAGTGCCTTTCCTGATGGTACCTTCATGGAGAATGAACTGTGGTTAAGCTGTTGTACCGTGCACGATTTTGCCTATTGGCAGGGCGGGACTTATGATGAACGTTTAATTGCTGATAAGGAACTTGAACACTGTGTTGCTCAAGTGGGAGAGCCGCAAATAGCAGGGTTGATGTTAGCAGGGGTTCGTGTTGGTGGCAGTCCATATTTTCCAACAACATTCAGGTGGGGCTATGGTTGGCCTTTTCCAAGGCTTTATAAACCTTTAACCGAAAGTGAGAAGCAAAAGATTGATGTTCAAATACAAGCAATTCAAGAGAGTGACATTCCCACCTATTGCCAAGTAGCGACAGAAGATACAAGCTTAACCTCAACTGAGCAAACACAGCTTGAAGATTATGTATTAAATAATGAGTTTATCGCGGGTTGTGTTACTGAAAAATTGGCTGATTTAGCAGAGAAATCATCCAATAAAGCGCATTTATGCGAGCAGGTTAAAAGCGATGAGATTGAACAACAGCTTAGTTATCCGCAATGGCTTTCAATTTATCATGCTTGTCGAGTCAATTAGTTTCATCTCTACTATCCCTAGTATCTCTCTTAGCTCTAATACACAAAAGGTTACCTTGTTAAGCTTGCGCCGAAACACAGTGGCGCTATAGTGAATTTTCATCGCGTTATAAGGAGCCTAAAATGCTAAATATTAGACCGGCAAAACTATCTGATTTAAACAATATAGCCAAGTTACATGCACAAAGCTGGCGTGAGAATTATCATCTGGTACTTGCTGCAGAATATCTTGCCAGTAGAGTCTTTGTTGAAAGGGAGGCCGTTTGGCAAGAACGCTTGTCATCACCCAAGCAAAATCAATTGGTGCTTGTTGCTGAAATTGATGGCGACTTTTGCGGGTTTATTTGTGCCTTAGGTGAAAATCATTCGAAGTTTGGCACCATCATAGATAATTTGCATGTTAAAGCGGGTAGTAAAGGGCAAGGCACTGGTTCTCATTTACTGGCTGCGATTGCGAGGTGGGCTGATAAAAATTATCAGCAACATGACTTATATTTGGAAGTACTTGAATGTAATCCTAAAGCGATGGGGTTTTATCAAACTAAAGGGGCCAAACATATTGCTAGCGCAATTTGGCAGACACCGTGTAACAATAAGGCAGTTGAGTTTATTTACAGCTGGGGATCACCAATTAACTTGCTTAAAGTGATTGAATTACCCGTTGGCTCACATTAATTAAAATTAGCACGAGATTTAGTCGAAAAATTAACATAATTGAATAAATGGAATGGCTGTAATGAAAGAATCTTTAGCTGAAGTAAAAAAAGAGATAAAAGCTAAGTTATTGTATTGGAACAACCTTAAAAGTAGCAAAGCAAAAGTCGCGCTAATTATTGTAATTCTCGCCGTAATTGTGTTAAAAATATTCACTCTATTATATAGCGTCGATTGGCTTAGCGACCTATTTAGTCGTTATTTATAACTTGAAGTTAGCTGTTTTAGTAGCGATGCTATGGCGCTAAATCAAATAAAAAAACACCATGAAGAGTGTTATGGAGAAGTAAAGTGCTACCTGATAAATATACCTTGAAGTTTACCTGCCCGAGCGTTGAACAATTCTTAAATTTACGTGCGAAAGTTGGTTGGAGTGACCTTGATAAGAATTTGGCCCAAGCAAGCTTAAACAACTCTTTATTTCATGCCACTATCTGGTTAAACGAACAATTAATTGGCATGGCTCGAGTTGTCGGTGACAACGCCATGTATTTCTACATTCAAGACCTTGTGGTAGACCCAGACTATCAAAAGCTTGGCTTAGGCAAGGTACTTATGTCTAAAGTTGAGGGTTACTTATTTGAGTCGGCAAAAAAAGGTGCCATTATTGGATTGCTATCAGCACAAGGTAAAGAAAGTTTTTACGGCCACTATGGCTATACCCAAAGACCTAATGAGCTTTTAGGGCACGGTATGTGTAAGTTTATCTAAAGCTAGGGTATTATTAGTAACTCTGTTCACTGAATGTGTAAATAATTACTAGGATTTTCATGAAAAAATCAGGTTTTACCCTTATAGAGCTGATTGTAGTTATTGTTATTCTTGGACTACTTGCTGTAGTGGCTGCACCTAAGTTTGTTGATTTAACCAGTGATGCTAAAGCTTCCGTTATTAAAAATATTTCAGGTAATCTAACTACCGCGATTGGCTTTGCGCTGATGAAGGATAAAATCGCAGGTGGTAAAGGTGAGCCGATTGACTATAACGGTAATACAATCACTTTCACGGCAGGAAGCCCGACACCTAGTGCTACTGAAATGCGCTATTTACTCGAAATGAACTTACCGTCTACAACCTGGACATCTAATTGGTCAACCATTCCTTGTAGTGACTCGGAATTTTGCATAGTAGGTAACCGCCCATTTTCAGATAATAGTCTGCCCCCTATTGCCGAATTCACCAGTGGTACAGGGGTGTTCTTTTGGCCTGAAGGATATACTTTAGATGATTGCTTCAGTTATTACCTTAATTTAGGAGATGGCAGTGAGCCAATAGTCAACTATGTCGACACTGGTTGTTAAAGTGGACTTGATTAACCACTGATACCAAGGGTGTTAATCAGTTGACCAATTTATGAGGGTGATTGGATAATTATTAGAAATGTACAAATAAGGATGTTTAATGATTGAAAGAAAATCAGGAATTTATCAAGGTCGAAATAAATCTTCAGCATACAACGATTTGGTCTGGACTGTGGCTACCGCTTCAGACACCTCGGTAGGGATTGAACAGCAAACAGCGCTTACCCTAGAAACCATCCAAAGCAATTTACTTGAATTAGACTCAGATAAAAGCCGCATCGTTTCAGCGCAAGTATATATTGCTAATATGGCTGATAAGCCGGTAATGGATAGTGTCTGGCAACAATGGCTAGGTGATAATCCGCAAGACTGGCCGCAACGTGCCTGTTTAGGTGTGAACCTTGAAGGCGATGTGTTAATTGAAGTGACGGTAACAGCCATTAGAGATGAAAAGATTAAACGTATTACCTACGGATAAATTACCGTAAAAAGATAATAAGAAGCCGTTTAACTGTAACTTATAGGTCATAGTTAAACGGTTTTTTTAATGGTGTTAAATTACATCTATAACTAAGTTAAGCGTCGCTCATATAATTTTCAGGTAAATCCATGCCAGCTACGCCTGAATCAACTGCTGCCTTAGCTACCGCAGTAGCAACGTTTTTGCATAGTCTAGGGTCCATTGGACGTGGGATAATGTAACCTTTACCAAATGCTAATGAAGCTTCACCACTGGCTTGTAATACACTTTCAGGTACTTCTTGTTTAGCAAGCTCTCTAATGGCGTGCACAGCTGCAACTTTCATCTCGTTATTTATCTTACGCGCGCGTACATCTAATGCACCTCGGAAAATAAATGGGAAACATAAGACATTGTTTACTTGGTTAGGGTAATCAGAGCGACCGGTTGCCATGATCAAATCACTGCGGGTTTCCAATGCTAACTCAGGCTTTATTTCTGGGTCAGGGTTAGAACAAGCAAACACCACTGGATTATCAGCCATTTTCTTTAATTGCTCAGCATTGAGTAAGTTAGGACCAGAGACGCCTAAGAACACATCAGCACCTTCAATAACATCATCTAAAGTGCGCTTATCAGTATTGTTGGCAAATAATTTTTTGTATTCGCTTAAGTCATCACGACGGGTATGGATAACGCCTTTGGTATCGAGCATATAAATTTTTTCACGCATTGCGCCACATTGGATCAGCAGCTCCATACAGGCAATTGCTGCAGCGCCAGCACCTAAACAAACAATATCAGCACTTTCGATTTTCTTGTTTTGAATTTCTAAGGCGTTAATCATGGCAGCAGCAGTAACAATAGCAGTACCATGTTGGTCATCATGAAACACAGGGATTTTACAGCGTTCGTTTAACGCTTTTTCAATAATAAAACACTCCGGTGCTTTAATATCCTCTAAGTTAATGCCACCAAAACTGTCTGCAATGCTTGCAACTGTATTGATAAACTCATCGGTCGTTTTATGGGTTACTTCTATATCAAACGAGTTGATATCAGCAAAGCGTTTAAACAAAAGCGCTTTACCTTCCATTACTGGTTTTGATGCCATAGGACCTAAGTTTCCTAAACCCAAAACCGCGGTACCATTTGAGATGACGGCCACGGTATTACCTTTGCCAGTGTACTTGTAAACATCATCTGGGTTGTTGGCAATTTCACGACAGGGCTCAGCGACACCTGGGCTATAAGCGAGGGATAAATCAGTACTTGTTTCTGCTGGGGTTGTCAGTGCTACAGCTATTTTACCTGGAATGGGTAAGGCGTGATAATCAAGAGCTGCTTGTTTAAAATCAGACATAGTTGACCTACTTTATAATTAATATTTAAGGGTAATAATTGTTGTAATTATTTAAATTAGAGCGGTACTCGACATGCCGGTTGGGGGAGCATATCAAGTACCTAAAGCTTGTTGTAAAACCTGCAAGCACCATGTGAAATCGCCACTCACACTATATAAAGATAAAGGCGAAATTCAGTAGTATGATGTAAGAGGTAAAAGAAAATTTCTGCGAGGTTTTCACTTGACAATTTTCGGGTAATTCAAAAGTACGAGCCCTAAACAGTGAGGTGTAGTCTACTGTTGGGCGATAAAAGCATTGGTAAATTTTTTACTACCAACACAAAAAAATCAGCGTAATAAAGCAAAATATTTCAGACATCCAGTACCATAGATGGCTCTGTGTCTCTCTGCGAGCTATTTTCGCAGTTAAAAACTTCAATGCAAGAATATGACAGGTAAATCTAAAAAGTGCTCTTAAAGAGCTTATAAAGCGTCATAATAAATAATACATTTAAAGAAATATAAAATTTAACGGTTAATGTTCGGTGCTAGTATTTTAGTGGTTTACTAAGGAAGCTTTATTGTTACTCAACAAGTGAGTAACAATAAAACAATCATCCTATTAAACGACTAGCTTAGAAGCGCCATACTGCTAGGAACTGAACTGTGTTGTCATCAACACCTTTAGCACCTAATTTGTTTTTCCAGTATTGGTACTCAATACCCGCGAATAAGCGGTTAGATGGCGTACCAATAAGCTCACCTACATCTAAACGAACTTGTGGTTGGAATAAAATCCATGATTCAAGTTCAGTTGGTGTGCCAAATGAGAATGTATGATATTGATCACGACCTTGAATGTACTCTAAGTGACCTTCAATGCTCCAGCTAGTTGAACCAATTTTAAATGGGTAAGCCCAAGCAAAATCAACCATAAAGCTAGTATCTTCATCAACAACACCAAAGCCATTCGCTGGTGTATCTTCTGCACCGCTAACATGGATATAAGCACTTGTGTTTAATGTTGCAAAGGCAAAACCCGGTAAGTCTAGAGCAAAAGTAACACCAGGTAATACCCAAGTACTGTCAACTTCAGGCGCGTAGTTAAAACCAGCCACTAGACCAATATCTTTTACTGGACCAAAAGATAAGTCACTGCCAGTCATTGCACCTAAACTAAAGTTAGAGTACCACTCACCATAAAATTCTGCGCTATCACCTACAGCACCTTTTCCGCTAAGGCGAGAATGATCAACGAAAAAGAAGTTATCGCCATATTCCCAGCCACCAGCATGTTGAAAAGTTGTGATGGTTGCTGTTGCTGTGCCACCAGTACCAACGACTTCCAGTTCACCACCAGCTTGCAGTTGAACTTCAGTATTTCCCCAAATTTCTGCTGATGCCATTGGCGCAGATAACGCTGCTGTTAATGCGAGTGCAGAAAGTGATGTTTTAATATTCATAGTGTCTCTCTTAATGTAATTTTATTTTTAATAGTAATCGTTATATTAATTTTAGTTTTAATTTTTTTTCAAGATGTCCATCTTTCACTATTTGTCGTAACTTGACACATGTGTCAGGTTACTATTAACTAAGATACATCAGGTTGTTTTGTAAACACAACTAAAAATTAAAACTAAAATATAAGGTAAAGTAATTATGACTTTTAAATCATTTAATCCGCCAGAAAGAACTCTAATGGGTCCTGGCCCTTCAGACGTAAGCCCAAGAGTACTTTCAGCACTGTCTAGACCTACTATAGGTCATCTTGATCCACTTTTTGTAAATATGATGGATGAAGTTAAGTCATTGCTTCAATACGCATTCCAAACCAAGAATGAATTCACTATAGCACTATCTGCGCCGGGTTCAGCAGGAATGGAAGCTTGTTTTGTAAACCTAGTTGAAGCTGGCGATAAAGTCATTGTTTGTCGCAATGGTGTTTTTGGTGACCGCATGATTCAAAACGTTACCAGAATAGGTGCAGAGGCCGTGGTTGTTGACTCTCCGTGGGGTCGAGCAGTTGAAACTGATAAGGTGGAAGCGGCATTGATTGCACATCCAGATGCTAAGTTCTTAGCTTTTGTGCATGCAGAAACCTCTACCGGCGCATCATCTGATGCTAAAACCTTATGTAAATTGGCTCAAGCTCATGATTGTTTAACTATTGTTGATGCTGTTACATCGCTTGGTGGCTCAGAGTTAAGAGTAGATGAATGGGGTATTGATGCTATCTATTCAGGTACACAAAAGTGTATGTCTTGTGTACCTGGAATTTCACCAATCTCTTTTAGTCCTAAGGCTGTAGAGGTGGTAAGAAACCGTAAAACACAAATTCAAAGTTGGTTCTTAGACCAAACATTAGTGATGAGTTATTGGTCAGGTGAGGGCAAACGTAGCTACCATCACACAGCACCGGTAAACTCTTTATATGCACTACATGAAGCACTGGTAATGTTGCATGATGAAGGTTTAGAGAACAGTTGGGCACGCCATAGAGCACAACATGAAAAACTAGCTAAAGGACTGAAAGAATTAGGTTTTGAGTTTATCGTTCCAGAAGAAGAGCGTTTAGCCCAGTTAAACTCTGTCCACATTCCTGATGGTGTTGATGACGCCAAAGTACGTGAATACTTACTTGAAAACTATAACCTTGAAATTGGTGCTGGTTTAGGTGCTTTTGCTGGTAAAGCATGGCGTATCGGCATCATGGGTTACACCGCAAGAAGTGAAAATGTAGCGCTTTGTTTAGCGGCATTAAAGGACGCTTTAAACCAATAATCGTTGCATAAACCTTATAAATTAGTTTTTATAAAACAAAAAAGACCACTTTTTAGTGGTCTTTTTTTTTGCATTATGGAATTTAAACGGCTTTTATTCCACAAAATCACATCAAGCCATGCCACGATATGAAATAAAAAGCGCTTTTTTGATGGCTAAATACTAACTTTTTTACGTTTTGAAAAACGAAACGCTTAATATATTTCATATGTTGAAATGCTCAATTGACCATTTTGACTAATTTTTGTATTCATCAAAGAGGAAAACGACACAATTGCCTTTTTCAATCTGTGGTTGGCTTTGTAATGCTTGCTTAATCGGTTCTAACTCGTTTGAATCAACAAACATGAGTAGTTTCCCCATTGCTAAGTCTTGTTTGAATCGACAGATCTTATTATTAACCTGTAACAGACCGCAAAATGTACCGACTAGACAACCCAAAACTAAAGAGCCAAAAAAAGTCATTACTAAGATGGATTGCTTAATCAGCTCTGTTTCTTGCCAAAATGGCATGCCCATACTTAAGCCTGCGCAGGCAGTTATCCCTAAAACAGCGCCCAACAAAAAACCATGCTTTGCCCCATGAGCTAAGTCAGACTTTTCAAATATGCTGCCTTCATGCAGGTGATGTTGTTTTATGCCTTTTCTGTCTCTTCCAAGTACATGAATATTGCTTTCTTTAATATGTAATTTCTCATGTAAAACTGAGGCGGCATTATCAATGTCATCCAAAGACTCCGCTAGAAAGTACTCGCGTCTCATGCTATTTCTCCTTTGGTTACCAACAAAAAGTTGAGCAATGGTGAACTTTAGCGACGGTGATGCTAAAACTTCATGGCCAAGGAAAGGCTAAATAGCTACAAGGGCAAACATACAAACCATTCAATATTGAAATGTGTTGTAACTTACTAAAGATAACGGTTGCTGATTTTAAATATGCATTGTTAAGTGTAGTAGCGAATGCGTAGAAAACGCGTGGTATTTGACAGGAATGGAACTTCGTTTGTAACGGTATATTTAGTTATTCATAACTTGAAACAACCTTAATATTTAAGCTTGCTCATTAGAGGGTCTTGATCTTTCTAGCTTACATTTTCAGCGAATTATTGAGAGCTTCTAGCAATCAAACTCCTTGGCGGTGCCATAGCAAGTTTATAATTGCTGAAAAGCTCTCAATGCTATGATTAAACTAAACCACAGCCCTTTAAAATAATATTGGTAAGTGAACCGACCACGTTATCAAAGTCATCATCATTCATCGCATCTTTGCCAAACCCAGCCAGCACCTGCACATTAAAATCTGCGTAATGCTGAGTTGAACTCCAAATGAGAAATAATAAATGATACGGGTTAACGGAATCGATCTGACCTCGCTTAATCCAAGTTTCAATGATGGTGATTTTCTCATCTAACCATTGTTTAAACTCAGTGTGCAAATAGTCTTTGAGAATCGGTGCACCATGAATTACTTCACTAGCGAATATTTTAGATCCGTCGGGGTCATGCTTCGCGTGCATAATCTTTTCATGGATATAAGCGGTGAGAATAGTTTTCGGATCATCATCGACACTTAAGGTATCAAAACTGGTATTCCAACTGACAATTATTTCATTGAGTAATTGTTGGTAAAGGTCGGTTTTATCGTCAAAATAATAATGAATATTCGCTCGAGGGATATTTGCGCGTTCTGCAATGCGCTTAATGGAAGCACCTTTAAAACCATGGGTAACAAATTCTGTTTTTGCCGCCGTTAAAATAAGTGCGACATTTTTCTGCCTAACTTGACCTACTGATTCTTTTTTACCCGACACAACTACCTCAAAACTTCATTATTCATCGTGGAGAAAATAACTTTATAACAAGTTGTAGCTGACAGCTATAGCTTTCTGGAAAATGAAATCATTAATTGATAGAAAATAGGTTTTTTGGTGAGTTTTTTTATTATGTCATCGCTGTGGTTTGTTAGAGGCTGATAATAATAGCTTGGAGTTTTTTTCCTGTCTGGCAGAGCTACGCACTTAACAGGTGTCATCCCCGTGGTGGTTTAGTCGGGGATCCAGTTTTTAGTGATATGGATTCCCGACAAGTGACTTCGGGAATGACAGTTAAAAATACAACGGTATCAACAAGCACCTAGTCTGCTTTTAATATTAGCTTGGAGTTTGTTTTTCCTGTTTGGCGTCGCGGTGGCGACTACACCCAAAGGGGCGCTACACGCCAAAAGCCCCTTTGGAATCCCCGTGGCGCCCACTCAGTGAGAACATAAATTATCAATTTTGAGTTTACAGTCAATACCTGCCGATATTCGTCCATGAAAAGCGGCAGTCTTCGCCATCCGGACAATATGCTCCTGCATTGTCTAATAAGTCACATCCATGTGACGTCCTGTCTCGGGTCGAGGTCTACCTTTGCTAGTTAGCGGTTGAATTGCTGAGATGGGATCTGGGGTATTTGGTACAGCTTCATAACTTAACAGGTGTCATCCCCGTGGTGGCTTAGTCGGGGATCCAGTTTTTAGTGATATGGATTCCCGATCAGTTACTTCGGGAATGACAGTTAAAAATACCACGCTATCAACAAGCGCCAATTCTGCTTGAACAAACGCTGAAATGAGTGAAAGTACGCAGGTGTTTTCATCATGACGCTGCACGGATGCAGCTAATTAGACAATGCAGGAGCATATTGTCCTGATGATGGCAAAAGCAATGTGGTACATGGATGTACCTTCATTGCTGTTACGTCGAAGATATTGTACTGAATGTAGGATTACGTTTGATGTAGCAGCGCCGGGAGAGTCCAGAGGGGCTCGGCGTTTAGCCCTCTTTGGGTGTCGTCGCCACCGCGATAAATCTATCAAAGTTACTCTGAGGCTAATTAACTATTAGTGATATGGATTCCCGACAAGTAACTTCGGGAATGACAGTTAAAAGTACCACTGTTTCAACAAGCGCCAAGTCGACTTTTTATTATTAGCTCGGCGATTACCTTTTATGCTTGGCGCCAACACCGCGACAAATCTATTAAATTTCCTCTAGTGCTGATACCTTACCAATAATACTTTCGATAAGAACCCTATGATGAATCAAAACAATAAAACACTCTCAACCTATGAAAGCTTTAAAAAATTCCCCTTTGGTAAAAAGATTTTCTCAATGGTTGTCAGTCGTGTAGCGCCTTATTTTTCTACCATTGACCCTAAGATCACCGAACTAATCCCTAATCAATGCACCTGTATCATCAAAAAAAAGAGAAAGGTTTTTAATCATATAAAAACGGTACATGTCATCGCTATTTGTAATGGTTTAGAAATGGCAATGGGTGTCATGGCTGAAGCATCAGTTCCTAAACATCTTCGTTGGATCCCTAAGGGAATGACGGTTAATTATACCGCTAAGGCTGGTAGTGATATTCGTTGTGTGGCTAAGGTGGACGCTGAGGCTTGGCAACCCGGTGACATGTTGGTAAACATTACGGCTTATGATGAGAATGATGTTGTCGTGGTTGAAGGGACGATTAAGCTTTGGATATCTGAAAAGCCAATCAAGGATTAGCATAAAGCTAAATAACTCAGTCAATCACCTAGCTTTAAATCATAGCTAGGTGATCTCTCAATACTGATATTTCGTAAGCTAAGTTGCTTTCACCTCTACACGCCTTTGGTGTAAAACCGGCTCGGTATAACCACTCGGTTGTACTTTACCTTGAAAAATTAAATCTTCTGCGGCTTTGAAGGCAATACAATGCTCAAAATTGTTCGCCATAGGGCGGTAAGTCGCATCATTGGCATTTTGTTCATCAACAACAACTGCCATACGTTTAAGTGACTCGTTTACTTGCTCTTCTGTAATAACCCCGTGATGTAGCCAGTTACAAACGTGTTGGCTTGATATTCTCAACGTTGCTCTATCTTCCATACGGGCAATATTGTGGATATCAGGTACCTTCGAGCAACCAACACCTTGATTAACCCAGCGACCAACATAACCAAGTAAGCCTTGGATGTTATTGTCTAATTCCTTTTGAATTTCTTCAGTTGATAATTGCACACGATTTTTCAGTAATGGAATAGTCAATAAATCGGTTAGATCATCAATAGCGCCCGGGCGGGAAAACTCCGCTTCCATTGCGGTTTGAATCGCTTGCACATTTACCTTATGGTAGTGCATTACGTGCAAAGTTGCTGCCGTTGGTGAAGGTACCCAAGCACAGTTAGCACCAGCTTTAGGGTGCTCAACTTTACTTTGTAGCATATTAGCCATTTCGTCAGGAATGGCCCACATACCTTTACCTATTTGCGCTTTGCCGCGCAGGCCTGCTTGCAAACCGATGCGCACATTTCTGTTTTCGTAAGCGGCTATCCATGGCTCATGTTTCATCAATTCTTTTTGCGTCATCGGGCCAGCTTGCATGCTGGTATGGATTTCATCACCAGTACGGTCTAAAAAGCCAGTGTTAATAAAAGCAAGGCGGGTTTGTGCAGCACGAATACATTCTTTTAAGTTGGCTGAAGTGCGGCGTTCTTCATCCATGATGCCCATTTTAATGGTGTTTTGTGCAAGACCAAGCGCGTCTTCAATAGCACTAAATAAATCATGACTGAATGCCACCTCTTCAGGGCCATGCATTTTAGGTTTTACAATATAAATGCTGCCTTCTTTTGAGTTGATAAATTTAGCGTTATTTTGTAAATCGTGTAATGAGATTAAGCTAGTCACTAAACCATCAACAATGCCTTCAGGCACTTTCTCATCATTTGAAGTAACAATGGCATCGGTCGTCATTAAGTGACCTACATTACGCACAAACAATAAGCTTCTTCCTGATAGGGTAAAAGCTTCTTGTGTAGGTGAAGCGTAATGACGATCTTCATTCAGGGTACGGGTGATAGTTTTATCACCTTTTTGAATGCTTTCGCTTAAATCACCTTTCATTAAGCCTAACCAGTTGCGATAAACGGAGGTTTTATCATCGGCATCCACGGCTGCAATAGAGTCTTCACAATCTTGAATGGTACTTAAGGCAGATTCTAGAATGACATCTTTAACAGAAGCCGCATCAGTTTTACCAACAATATCATCAGCATCGATTTGAATTTCAATATGTAAACCATTATGACGGCATAACAAGCTAGTTGGCGCTAAGATTGAACCGGTATAGCCAACAAATTGCTCGGTATTAACTAGGCGAACTTTTTCACCCGATAATAGCGTGATAATAAAGGTTTTGTTTTCAATATGGTATTTAACCGCGTTAATGTGACTACCGCTAGTTAACGGTAATGCTTCATCTAAGAATCTTCGAGCATAGGCTTGAACATGACGACCACGAACAGGGTTGTATTCTTTGGTTGCTTTAGCGCCGTTATCATCACCGATAACGTCAGTACCATATAAAGCATCATACAAACTGCCCCAGCGTGCATTGGCAGCGTTTAAGGCAAATCGTGCATTCATTAATGGCACAACCAGTTGAGGGCCTGCAATGCAGGCAACCTCACTATCAACATTTTGGGTTGATATGGTGAAATCTTCCTTTTCTTCGACCAGATAATCTATCTCTTTTAAAAACAACTCATAGCGCTGTTGGCTAAAAGGTTGGTTGGCAGGATCCGTGTGCCATACATCTATTTGCGCTTGTAAGCTTGCGCGCTTTGCTAATAACTGTTGATTACGCGGAGTAAATTCAGTTAACACATCAGCAACAGAATCCCAGAAGTGATCGGAAGTAACACTAATACCCGGCAACACTTCATCATTTACTAAATTAAATAAACAGCCTGCAACCTTATAACCGTGCTTGATTGTTTTTTGCTTCATTTCTTATCCTTTGTCTTTATCTGCACTTAGCCAGATTGATAAGGCTAAGCGTTCTTCTTCTGTCATTTTGGTTTTGTTCATGAACGGCATATCTTTAGCGTCGATAACACGGGCTTTAATTCTTGGTGCCCATTGCTCGATAGAAGCTGCGTCAGTAAATACCACACCACCTTGAGGTGTTGTGAAGATATCATCAGTGTTACTTTCGCTATGACAAGAGCTACAACGTTGCTGAATAATGGTTTGAACTTCAGCGATAGATACTTTTTGGGACTTCTGTTCTTCAGATAATTCAACTTTTTGTGGTGCGATTGCAATAGCAATTGCAACAGTTGCAACTAATGCACCTACAATAAGACCTGGCTTATTCTTACCGAAATGACGTTGTACAAAGTACTCACGAATCGCAGCGCCAACTAAGATAAGACCAATTAATACAATCCAACCAGCATTGTGGTTAAATGTCATTGGGTAGTGATTAGAAATCATGATGAAAATTACTGGTAAGGTAATATAGGTGTTATGTGTAGAACGTAACTTAGCATTCAAACCGTACTTTGAATCAGGTGTAGTACCTGTTTCAACCGCATCAACTAGCGCACGTTGAGAAGGCATAATACCGAAAAATACGTTACCAGCCATAATAGTACCCATAACAGCACCCATGTGCATGTAAGCACCGCGCGGGCTAAATACTTGCATTAAACCGTAAGATAACGCAGTACCTAGTACTAATAAGATAATACCTAGTAATAAACCGTGATCTTTAAGCTTAGTACGAACTAATACTTCGTAAGTACCAACACCAACAATAATAGAGCCTAAACCGTATGCAATTGCTTGCATTTGAGTCATATCAGAACCTGTTGGAATTAAGTAAGTCTCGGCACCGACATAAAACATTAATGTTAATAAGAAGAAGCCTGTTATCCAAGTTGTGTATGCTTCCCACTTGAACCAATGTAAGGTAGTTGGCATTACTGGCGGTGCAAGTTTGTATTTAGCAACTTCATAGAAGCCACCACCATGGATAGCCCAAAGATCACCTGAAATACCTTTCTCTGCTTTCTCTTCAGGTGGTTTTTCAAGATGGTTATCTAACCAAACAAAATAAAATGAAGCACCAATCCAGGCGATACCTGTAATAACATGTGCAAAGCGAATGGCTAAGTTTAGCCAATCAGTAATATACGGATCCATAGTCTTTCCTTTTGTACGTTCACTCGTGGTAAACGTTTTATAATTTTATGTGTTAAAAACTAGTGACTAACTTATTGTAAAATTAGCTTTCTTAAGCGATGTTGCCTCAGACCCAGCTAGGCAACCGTCTGTTATATGTAGTACTGGTATTTTTATTGTCTTCTTTAAGTGAAGTTTTTTAATCTACCATTAGTGAATTAGTTGATGCCTGAAATTTGTGAGTACAAAGAAGAAGCACGGAATTTATAACTATCAATGAGTACTTCTGATGCCGTAATCGCAATTTTCAGGGGTTAAATAATTTATTAATTAAACGCGTTCACCCATTATGTGGGTCGCTTTTACGTGTCTGTCATCACCTAACATACTCAAAACAAATAGTTTTTCAGTTAAGGTTTTACAGCGCTTAATCCGCACATCCATCAATGGTGTTGCTTGGTAATCTAGTACGATAAAGTCAGCTTCTGCGCCTTGAGTAAAGTTACCAATGGTGCCTTCTAAATCTAGCGCAATGGCGCCACCTAGCGTTGATAAATATAATGATTTGTATGGGCTTAATTTGTCGCCACGTAATTGCTGTGTCTTATAGGCTTCGTTTAATGTAGTTAGCATTGAGAAGCTACTACCTGCACCGATGTCAGTTCCTAAACCAACATTCACGTCAAATTCTTCCGCTTGTTTTAAGTTGAAACAACCACTGCCTAAAAATAGGTTTGAAGTTGGACAAAAGGCGATAGCTGAGTCAGTTTCCCCTAAGCGTTGACACTCGTTGTCGTGTAAGTGGACACCGTGGGCAAAAACACTTCGACGACCTAATAAGCTGCTTTTATCATAAACATCAAGATAGCCGTCACTTTCTGGGAATAATTCACTTACCCAAGCTATTTCATCTTTGTTTTCAGATAAATGCGTGTGTAAGTAAACATCAGGGTATTCTTTTAACAACTCACCAGCTTTGTTTAATTGCTCGGTTGAACAGGTGGGTGCAAAACGTGGTGTTACTGCGTATTGTAATCTGTCAGTGTTATGCCACTTTTCAATTAACGCTTTGCTGTCTGTGTAACCTGATTCAGCAGTATCTTGTAAATAATCAGGACAGTTTTGATTCATTAATACTTTACCGCAAATCATGCGTAATTTTTTCTGTTGCGCAATAGTAAAGAAAGCTTCAACTGACTCTTTATGCACTGTGCCAAATACTAGGGCTGTAGTAGTACCGGCATCTAATAATTGCGTTAAGAAAAATTCAGCAACACGTTTACCGTGCTCAATATCGGCAAATTGTTTTTCTTCAGGGAAAGTGTAGTTTTCTAACCATTCTAGTAATTGTTCACCGTAAGAGGCAATCATTTCAGACTGTGGATAATGTACGTGAGTATCGATAAACCCAGGCATAATTAAGCCATTATCATATTGCGTCACTTCAACATCGGCCGATAAGGCATTAAGTAATTCTGTTGCATTACCTACCGACTCAACTAAGCCATTGTTGATGACTAAAAGCCCATCTTCAAAGTATTGGTAACTGTCTTCTTCAGCAACTTTTGCAGGATCGGCTAAGAAATGGAGTATCTCGCCACGGTATGCCTTTCTACCTGTGGTAGTGGCTTTGCTTAATACTTTGCTTGAAGTGCTGTTAGTCATATTGGTAAACCTATTACGTATTGTCTTGCGTTGTTCTGCTATAAATTAATTGGTGTTTTCTTTATCAATTCACTTCGGGTGATTGATGCTCTTATTTGCTCTCTAGGTTGATGACCATGGCGCCATCAAGTTTTTCTACATCGCAGTTATCACCTTTACCGCCACGGTCAATGACCAGAAAGTCACTCTCTTCATTTAGTGCTAAACAGAAATGATGCCAAGTACCTTTATGGTAGTTAACACCTTGATCTGCTGTTGCCAAAAATACCTCAATTTTTGAGGTATCAAGTTCACCTTTTGGCGCAACTACAACCACATAAGGTTGATTGCCCATAGGAATAAACGCTTGGCTGCCTAAAGGATGACGTTCCATCATTTCGACCGGTAAAGGAAAAGCCAGTGGGGTAGAACGAAAAATATTAACAATGGTTTTACCTTGTTGATCCGCAACATCGACATCCGCCAAGTTGTGGTAACGCATAGTGTGGCCATCATTAATGGCGAAATGTTCAGCACTTTCGGACACTGAAATTACATCCCCATAAACGGCAAAATTCTCTGCCGTTAATTCTTGAGGTACAACATTAATGATAGTCTTCGTCATTTTATCTTCTCGGTATGTTTATATTTTTCTACTGGCTGAAACTGTTTTTATTCTGTTTTTTTAAATGCCGTTATAACAACTTAGCTACCACGGTAAGTTGAGTAACCATAAGCGGTTAACAACAATGGAATGTGGTAGTGAGTGCCGCTAGCATCAATTTCAAAAACGATATCAACGTACGGGTAAAACCCTGCTTCGTTATTGGCTTTGAAATACTCAGCCGTTGCAAAATGCATACGGTAAACACCCGCTGGCAATTTTTCATCAGCAGCTAATAACCCTGGCAGGCGACCATCATCGTTGGTTACACCACCATTAATCTCTGTCCAATTTTCGCCGCTTTGAGCAAATAAAGTGATGGGTACATTTTGCGCAGGTAAGCCACGCGTGGTATCTAAAATATGGGTAGTAATTTGGCTCATTGTCTTTTCCTTTTTCATGCCTGAGTAGATTGACTCAAGAGTTCATTAAGTTCGTCATCTTCGAAGTCTTTTGTCGAAGATCCATTGTCTTTTTGTGTGGATTCCCGCCAAGACACTGCGGGAATGACATTCTTTGTCTTTTTATTAGTTACTCTAAACAGGCTCTTTTTTTATTAACAGCTAAAGCAATTAACCTTCAGCTAATGCTTTATCAATGCGAAGCTGAAATATTTTTCGTTGCTCTTCAGCGGCATTAATTAATTCTTGAGATTTATTATTTGGTAAGCGTGCCTGCAATAAATCAGACATCTCTTTAGCGCTTTTACCTGTGGCACAAACGATAAAGATAAAGCCGAACTTTGCTTCGTAATCAGTATTACCTTGAGAAAGAACTTCAAGGACAGCATCGTTTGCTTCTTTTACTAAACCTTGTTCGTTACCGGCAAGCTCTTTGGTATTTGCATATTTAGCGCGTAAGCTACTGACATCGCCTATTTTAGGGTGACCTTCAAATGCTTCTAAATAATCACTTACTGATAGACCTATCCAAGCATTATCAGCTGCTTGCTTTAACTCTTGAGCATCAATAAATGGGCGTGCTGCAACCATCTTGTTTACCCAAGTGCTTGAAGTACAGCATTGCATAAAGGTATGGTTTGCTTCTTCAGCTGATAATTTATTTAAATCTTCTAATTTCATTTTCGTTTCCTGTTTTTGTTTTCGCTTGTTTGTTAATTAACTTCAATTCAGGGTAGGGGGAGAAAACATCTGGACGTTTTATACCCCGAACCAAAATTGATTAACCTTGGCGGTTACCAAAAACGCGCATACGAGAAATACCACCATCAGGGAAGATACTTAAACGTACGTGAGTAAACGGTTGGTCTTTCTCAACAACAATTTCTTTAGTAAATAAGTGCTCGCGGTGAGCGTATAACTTAGTGCTTGGTATAATTGGTGTCCATGTAGCTGCGGAGCTATCAGTAAAATCATCACTGTCACTTACGCAACCTTCAAGCATGAAAGTATCTGGGAAGTTACCTTTAAAGTGACAAGTATCAATGATTACCTTGTTGACGCTACCTGTTGCTGCCAATTTAACAATTGACCAATCTGGACCTGGATCACGACGACGTTTAGTTTCCCAACCGTCACCCATGTTGACACCACGACCCGGCATAATTAGGTTGTTTTTGTCTGAGAAGAACATGTCAGATACTAATAAGGCTTTGGCACCGTTTCTGATTGAAGCTAAGTCAATTAATTCGCCATCAACGAAGTCATTCCAGTTAACTTCTGCTTCACCGTAAACGCGAAAACGTGCTATACCGCCATCTGGGAACATGGTTAAACGTACATGAGTCCACGCTGTATCGTTATCCTTTCCTTCCGAATCAAGAGTAAAAAGGTTTTGGCTGTGGGCTTTTACATCCGTTGCTTCTAACACTGTGTGCCAAACGGTATCTTCATTTGGTTGAACTGCACTGACACAAGCTTCTACTGAAACTTTTTCAGGCGCGTTACCACGGAAATAGTTAGTGTCGATATCAAAAGCACGGATTTTACCGCTGATGCCTAAACGGATAATACACCAGTCAGAATCACGGCCATTGTCACGACCATAGCTACGACGAGATTCCCAACCGTCCATCCATTTACCGCGCTCGGTAAATTTCTCTTCGATAAAAATACCACGGCCAACTTTTAATAAGTTTTCCATTTCAGCGAAAAAATCATCACTACAAGATAGTGTTTCACCACCTACGCGCTCGCTAGCTAAATCAACGTAATGCGTTTTAATTTTTTGCTCTAGGGCTGCTTCTTGCTCAGATAATTTATTTTGTGCTAACCAATCTTCAACTATTTCCATTATTCTCTCCTCTTAACGCTTTTTTAGCTGAAGTTGTCGGCAAGTTCAGCTAAGTTACGTGTGTTATCGTCTATTTTTGTTTTAAGTTTTTAATTCTGTTTATTAGCAAACTTACAATTTGCCTTTAAGTAGCGGCCTACCAATCGGCGAATTAATAAATTCATCTTGCTGATAGACATGAAAACCACGAACAAAGGTGTGGTTTACGCGGCCACGCACTTTACGTCCGGCGTACGGTGTAATGTTATGGCGATGTTTAATCATGTCGTTGGTGATGACGTATTCAATGTTTTCATCAAAAATACAAAAGTCAGCATGATTACCTACTTTGATTGCGCCTTTTATTCCGTCTAAACCAGCAAACTTTGCCGTTTCAGCAGACATTAAACGAGCAAGGTCAACTAGGGTGAAACCACGACCTTTTGCTTCTGTCCAAATAAGTGGTAAACCAAATTGCAAGGCAGAAATTCCGCCCCAGGCTTTTTCAATATCGCCGGTATCGATGTGCTTTAGTTCTGGCGTACATGGCGAGTGATCAGAAACGATAAAGTCTAAACGACCATCGCTAACTGCTTGCCATAAATGTTCTCGGTTTTTGTCTTCACGAATTGGCGGACAACACTTAAATAAGGTTTTTCCATCAGGGATATTTTCAGACGCAATGGTTAAGTAGTGTGGGCAAGTTTCAGCGGTAAAGCGTAATCCTTCAGATTTAGCTTGGGCGATAGTTGATAGTGCTTCATCAGACGATAAATGCACAATATGCACTTTACAGTTATCACCAGCAGCTTTTGACTCACGCGCCATATCAACCATTAGTGAAATAGCATCGTTTTCCCAGCTTTTTGGTCGAGACTCTAAAAACGAGTTGTATTCTTTGGTGATTTCAACATCGTGGAAGCTACCGCAATCTAACTCAGCATGAATTAAGTAAGGCACGTCATGCTTGGCTAAAATTGGCATAGCTGCGCGCATATCTTTAGCTTCAACAGGTGGAAACTCTTCAATACCTGAATCAATCAAAAATGACTTAACGCCTAGTACTCCGGCAGTTAATAATTCATCTAGATCAGCAATGTTTTGTGGAATAACGCCACCCCAAAAACCACAATCAACCCAAAGTTTATCGTGTACAGAGTCTAACTTTTCTTGAAAAGCAGCTTTAGTGGTCGTTACTGGAATACAGTTTAATGGCATATCAACTAGCGCAGTGATACCACCAGCAGCAGCTGCTTGAGTGGCGGTATTAAAACCTTCCCATTCAGTGCGGCCTGGTTCGTTGATATGCACGTGAGAGTCAACAAGTCCTGGCATAATCACTTCATTGCCAAAGTCTTTTACTTCACAGTTAAGGACAGTACCATGCGGGTGAATAGCAACGGTCACTTCACCTTTAACTTCGATACAAGCTGGGATCATTTTTCCGTCGATAACAACTTGGCTACTTTGTAGAGCAAAATGGGTCACCTTGCTACTCCTCTAATTTCTTAAATACTTAATGGTAAAAATGAGCCTGACTCGGTTTAATAAAGATGCATTAAACCGAGTCAGGTCAGTCAATATGTGCGAGCATATTTTTATTTGATTTGTTTTCTTTGTTCGAAATCTTTGTTCGGAATTAACTAACTTCTTCGTTAACTAAACTTTTCAACTCTTGCCAACCGATACCGCGTTTAGAACTTTGTGACTTGGCATTTTTTTGTTTGTTAGCCTCTGGATTAGCTTCAGCTGATTGTTGTGCTTGGTAGAGCTGAATTATTTCACCAGCAACTGACACGGCAACTTCCATCGGTAACTTGCCTTGAACTTGGGCTAAACCGATAGGGCAGTTCATTCGTTCAACTAAGCTCTTTGCTATATCGCGGTGTTGAAATCTCTGTTGGAAACGACGCCACTTGGTATCTGAAGCAATTAAGCCTGAATAAGTAAAGTCACCACGTTTTAAAATATTATGGCTGATATCAAAATCTAGCTGGTGGTTGTGAGTCATCACTATGTAGTAACCGTTCGCAGGCATATCAGCCACTTCATCAGCCGGATTTTCGCTAACAACCGCAGTAACATTTGAGTAGTTGTCTACATCATCAGGAAACTGCTCTGCGCGATTATCTACCCAAGTAATGCTGCAAGGTAAACCCGCTAAAATAGGAATTAATGCTTTACCGACATGACCAGCACCAAATAAGATGATATTGGCTCCACTAGCGCTGAAACATTCAAATAACACGCTAGCATCACCACCACAACACTGGCCTAATTGCGCCCCTAATTGAAAGTGTTCCAATTGCTGACAAGCTTCACCTGAAGTTAATAACTTATGCGCATGTTTGATCACCTTATGTTCAAGGTGACCACCACCAATGGTGTCAAAAATATCATCATGAGTTATCACCATCTTGGTGCCGCTATTACGCGGTGTTGAACCAGTTACGCCAACAATAGTTGCAACAACATAGGCTTTACCTTGTTTGTTTAGTTGGTGTACTGCACCGGTCCAATTTAATTTCATGATGATATTCCTATTTATTTCGGCAATTTACTTCGCCGCGCCTTTTTTCATAGCTTCAACGGCAAACAATACTCGCTCTGGTGTTGCAGGCGTATCTAGTGCTGGACTTGTTTTGTAATCATCAACACTTGAGATGGCATCTTTCAGTGCGGCCCATACAGACATCCCTAGCATAAACGGTGGTTCACCGACGGCTTTAGAGTTGTAAATAGTGTGCTCACGGTTAGGTGCATCAGGTACTAAGGCTACGCGGAAGTCTTCCGGTGCATCGTTAATCGCTGGAATTTTGTAAGTCGCTGGGTTATTTGAAAGTAAACGACCTTGCTCATTCCATACCAGCTCTTCAGTAGTTAACCAACCTTGACCTTGAACGAAAGCACCTTCAATTTGACCAATATCGATTGCTGGATTAATTGAATGACCAACATCTTGTAAAATATCAGTACGTAAGTTTTTATATTCACCGGTTAAGGTATCAATCAATACTTCTGAAACTGCAGCACCTGTGGCGTAATAGAAGAATGGACGTCCTTTACCTGTTGCTCTGTCATAATGAATCTTAGGGGTTTTATAAAAACCAGTAGACGATAATGACACACGACCCATATAAGCAATTTGTGAAAACTCAGCAAAGCTAAAGGTTTGCTCACCAACAATGACGTTGTTGTTTTCAAATTGAACTTGCTCAGCTTCAACACCATATTTTTCACAGGCAAAATCGATTAGGCGATTTTTAATGGTTTTTGCTGCAGCTTCTGCGGCTTTACCATTTAAATCCGTACCTGCTGAGGCGGCTGTTGGTGACGAGTTAGGTACTTTGTCGGTACGTGCAGCAGAACAAGCAACGGTATCAACATCAACTTGGAATTCTTCAGCAACAATTTGCGCAACTTTAGTATTTAAACCTTGACCCATTTCACTACCACCATGGCTTAAGTGAATAGTGCCATCGGTATAAACATGTACTAAGGCACCTTGTTGGTTTAAGTGCTGAACAGTGAAAGAAATACCAAACTTAACGGGTGTTAACGCAATGCCTTTTTTTAGTACTGCATTGTTTGCGTTGAATTCTTTTACCGCTTGACGACGCGCTTGATAATCAGAGCTTTCTTCTAACGATTCAATAATTTCGCTTAAGTTATTATGTTCAACTGTCTGTTCATAATGCGTAACATTACGCTCTTCTTTACCGTATAAGTTTATTTTACGAATTTCTAATGGATCTTTACCTAGGTGACGGGCAATTTCATCTATGATCACTTCGATAGTCATCATACCTTGAGGGCCACCAAAACCACGGTAAGCGGTATGAGAAACAGTATTTAGCTTACAACGGTTACCAGTAACCGTTGCCTGGTCTAAGAAGTACGCGTTATCTGAATGGAACATTGCTCTATCAACAATGGCATCAGATAAATCTGGTGAGTAACCACAGTTACCATTAACTTCAATGTTTACCCCCTTGATTTGACCATTTTCGTCAAAACCAACGGTGTAGTTATTTTCAAACGGATGACGTTTGCCTGTCATCACCATGTCGTCCATACGAGCTAACTTAAACTTAACAGGGCGTTTAGTTTCGTTAGCTAATAAGGCAGCAATACATGCCCATGGCGCAGCTTGGGTTTCTTTACCACCAAAACCACCACCCATACGGCGCATATCAACTAAGACTTTGTTTAGTGGGATATCAAGTACTTCAGCAACCAGTTTTTGTACTTCACTTGGATGTTGTGAAGAGGTATATATGTCCATGCCGCCATCTTCAGATGGTACTGCAGTAGACACTTGCCCTTCAAGGTACATGTGTTCTTGACCACCAACACTGATCTCACCAGATAATTGATGCGTTGCAGCGGCAATCGCTGCCTGAGAATCACCACGTTTAAGTGTGTGTGGAGGACGAACAAAACTCTGTTTTGCTAAAGCATCTTTAACGGTTAAAATCGCTTCAAGTTCTTCATATTCAACTTTTGCTAATTTTACTGCTTTACGGGCTAGGTCGTAACTTGTTGCTGCTACTGCGAAAAGTGGCTGACCAATAAATTCTACTTTGCCAATAGCTAATACTGGATCACCAGGGAAAACTGGGCCAATATCGGTATGACCAGGTACATCTTCAACAGTAATTACTTTAACTACACCTTCTGCAGCTTTCACCGCAGATAAGTCCATTGAAACAATGTTACCGTGGGCAATAGTTGCTTGACCAACAGCAGCGTGTAATTCACCACGAAGGGCTGGACGGTCATCAACATAAACAGCTTCACCAGCAACTTGCTTGTCTGAGCTTTCATGTTTTTTATTACGACCTACGCCACCTAAACCAACACCTTTCTGTCCGTTTACCACATTTTTATCTGTATTAGAATTTGCTTTTTTAATATCAATAAGAGTACGCATTAGTTATTCACCACTCGTGTTTCAATTACGTTACTTGTATAAGCGCTGGTTAGCTCTAAATAACATTTCTCTATCAGGTTTTGAGCTACGGTCATACGGTACTTATCTGTAGCACGTACATCAGTCATAGGTTGGAAGTCTGTTGCTAAGGCTGCTTTGGCTTGGGCGACAGTTTCTTTAGTCAGGTCTTTGCCTAATAATGCCGACTCTGCTGCAGGACCACGCTTAGGAATACCAGCCATGCCACCAAAGGCTAAACGTACATTCGTTACTTTTTGGCCTCCTTGCTCGGCTTTTGTTTCAATGAAAAAAGCTGCTAAAACCGCTGAAATATCATCATCTAAACGCTTAGAGATTTTGTAAAGCTTAAGTGTTTGACCAGCAATTGGCTTAGGAATAGTAATTGATTTGATAAACTCAGATTCTTTCAGCACAGTTTTCTTGTAATCAAGGAAGAAATCTTCAACTAAGATTGTGCGTTCTACACCATCAAGGTGAAGTGTCATGGTCGCGCCAAGTGCGATAAGTGCAGGTGGCATATCACCGATTGGTGAAGCGTTACCTACGTTACCACCTAAAGTACCAGTATTACGTACTTGTTTTGCGCCAATACGTTCAATCATGTCACCAAGATCTGGATAGTAATGGTGTAACGTATCGATAAAATCACTGTACGGCAGGGCAGAGCCAATAATGATGTCGTTCTGAGTATCTTCAATAGTAGTTAATTCTGCAACGTTACCAACGTATACCAGCTTTTTAACAACCGCTAAATTTTGCGTAACAGAAAGCGCTAAATCGGTACCACCAGCAACTAGCGTTGATGTTGGTTCACTTTTTAATTCGTAAGCTAGTTCGTCAATGTTTTGCGGCGCTATATAGTTATTACCATTACCGCTTAGGTTAGGGGTAGGTAGTTTCTGTAGTTCGCTTAATGCAGTAACAGTTTGTTGGTAATGCTTAGCGAAAGAATCATCTTCAGTATGTTCACTTGAAGTAATTGCTGCTTCAATAATTGAGCGGTAGCCCGTACAACGACATAAGTTACCCGCTAATGCTTCGAGTACTTCATCACGGTTAGGTTTTTGGTTGTGTTTATGTAATGCAAAAGAAGACATAACAAAACCTGGGGTACAAAAACCACATTGAGTACCGTGGTTATCTACAATAGTTTGTTGAGCATGATGCAACTTAGCGCCATCTTTTAAATCTTCAACAGTAATTAACTGCTTGCCGTGCAAGTTACCAACAAAGGTAATACAAGCATTGACTGATTTATAATTAAGCTGTGTATCATTTTCGCTATCTAATTCTGCAAGGACAACGGTACAAGCACCACAGTCACCTGATGCACAACCTTCTTTTGTGCCAGATTTAAATTGCTCTTCTCGTAAGTATTGCAAAACAGTCGTATTAGGATCTATGTTTGCAAGTTCTACAAGTTCATTGTTCAACAGGAACTTTATTGTATTTGCTACCATTATTCTTTCCGCTTTAATTGTATTTTTAAGTATCGACTTGAATATTTTTATTCAATCACTATAGCAGAATAAATAGTTGACACAAGTGTCAGGTTTGATTTTTTATAAATGATTTAGTTGGCTTGTTGGCTAATTCTAATGCAGAGAAACGCTTGATTCCTCTATGCTGCGCTACTATTTGTTGCTGAAATATACATTCAAGGCTGTGTTTTAAAGGCGTTTTACAATGTGGAATTTGTCGCGGTGGAGTTCATATCATGGCAATTTCACTTAAGGTAAATTAGTGCGGTTTCGTGTTTTAGCTGTTTTAAAAGTTGCTCATATTCAGTGGCTTTTCTGAGTGTTTAATCAGCTATTTTTTCTATAATTTTTCTATTTTTGTCAATAATTAGCTTTCTTATAGGACTTTTTGCTGTTTTTTTTTTCATTGTATGGCTCTCTTTACAAAAGGATGTATACATGAAATTTAGTCAACGAAAAGTTAATCAATTTGTTCTTACCTTATTGGCTTGTGTAAGTAGTCAGGCAATTTATGCTGGGGACAAAAACGCTGCCATTGAACCCATTATGGCGACGATTCCCTCGGGCAGCTTTGCTATGGGATCAATGGCGAGTGAAAATTCTCAGCCTATGCATCAAGTAGAGATCGCCGAATTTAGTATGGGAAAATATGAGGTAACGGTGCAAGAATTCCGTCAATTTGTTAAAGCGACAAATTACCCTGTACCACAAGAATGTCGTCACGAACTAAGCGGTTGGTTTAGACCATACTCCAAAGGTAACTGGGAAACTAATGCGTTAAATACTAGTGAGTTTCAACCCGTCGTTTGCATAAATTGGCAAGCAGCTAATGCTTATGCCAACTGGTTAGCAAAAACTACAGGAAAGCCTTATCGTTTGCCCACCGAGGCTGAATGGGAATATGCCGCAAGAGCGGGCACAAAAACGGATTACTTTTTTGGTGATGATGCTGAGTTAACTAAAGTTTGTGATTACGCCAATACCGCGGATTTAACTGGCGAGAGTGTATTACAGCGCGATAATAATACCAGTTACTATAACTGGTCAGGAGAAATATCAAATTGTAATGATCACTCAGCCTACGCCAGTATTGTTGGTATGTATAAGGCTAACCAGTTTGGCTTGTATGATGTGGTTAGTAATGTCTTAGAAATGCTTGCCGATTGTCGAAGTACAGATTACAGCAACACGCCAACTGATGGTTCAGCTTATATTGATGAGAAATGTGAAAACCGCGTTACCCGAGGAGGAAGCTGGCATTGGAGTCATTGGCCATTAGCACAAAGAGGCAGTATTCCTGAAGATTTCTCTGGTGGTGTTGATGGCTTTAGACTAGCACTAGATGGCAAAGCCCCGGCACTGTCTAAGGCAACTAAAGGTTTTTTAGCCAAGTTAACCTTTGCCCAGCAACAAGAACAAAAACGTCGTGATTTACAGCGTGCGTTTCCTCAAGCTGTTGATAACCTGAAAATAAAGCAAACAGATGCCGCAGTGACTGTCTCTTGGGATAAAAGTAGTGATGCTGCTGTAGAAAGCTACCGTGTCTATCGTAATGAAGTGGCAGGCGGTATGTTTAAGCTGATCGCAACAAACTTAACCGATACTCATTTTACCGACCCTAAGCAGGGTTCAATGAAATATGAATATGCGGTAGTTGCTGTTAGCTATCATCAACAAAGCCCGTATAGTGATATTTCTACTCAAGCGGGTTGGTCTGCGGTTCCGGGCCGTGTTGAAGCTGAATGGGCAGCAGAGTTCAATGATAGTTCGCTGGCGCGAACCTCTGACGTGGATGGCGGTTATAACTTTACTGGTATGGGCGGAATCGGGGAAAAGGCTTCATTTACTTATCAAATTGAAGTCGCTGAACCAGGTTTGTACCAATTACAGTATCGTGTTGCTGCACCTCGAGATACTAAAGGCTTTGAAGTCTTGGCTAATGACAAGAAAGTAGGGGCAGAGTTAGTGAAAACAACGGGTGGATACCATGAATGGCAAACTCAACAAGGAATAGCAGTACAGTTAAAGCAGGGGAAAAATACCGTAACGCTAAAGTCATTGGATAATAACTGGAAGCTGAACTGGCTAACGCTTACTAAAAGTTAATATTGCAGCTAAATAGTTTGTGGAAATTATAAAAGCAGTGTCAATTGATTTGGCGCTGCTTTTTATCGGAAGCAGAGTGTATCAGCTTAAAGCTGAACGTAGAAAAAACTAGCAAAAACATGATTTATTTTTTAATTATTAATGCTTTATTTAGCGCTACAGATATGAGTAACTTATTAAATCTAACGACAGGTTTAAGCTCATTATGGACGCGGGTATTTAGCATAAAAAACACCTATTTTTGATACGAAAGCGGACATTAAAATCAATATGAATGAGAATATTACTTCGGTAGCCAGTGTTTTAGTGCTTCTTGAACTTTATTGGGGTTTACTGGCTTAGAAATAAAATCATTCATTCCAGCCGCTAGACACTTCTCTCGATCGCCTTCCATTGAATTTGCTGTCATGGCGATTATCGGTATATCTCGATTTCGTACCTTTGACTTTGAATGTCGGATTTTTTGAGTAGCTTCATAGCCATCCATTACTGGCATTTGACAGTCCATAAATACCAAATCAAAAGGGAGGTTTTCTAAAGAAGTTATAGCTTCTTCTCCATTCGCAGCTAATTCAACTTGTACACCAAACTTTTGCAATAAGCCTTGGGCTACTTTCTGATTAATAGCATTATCTTCTACTACCAGAACTCTTGCGATAAATTGCGGAAGTTCGCGAGAGCTATGCTCCGTCACCAACGGTTGTTCTGCGGAGTTAACACCAGCTACTGCCATTAACGTATTGTAGAGAATAGTTTGATCGATAGGTTTATTAAGGTATCCGTTAAAGCCAGCGGCCTTTAATTTATCAGCGTCTCCTCGTTGCCCTTGTGATGTTAGCATCACTAAACGAGTATTTTTAGAAAGAAGATTATCATTTTTGATCTTAGTACCGAGCTCAAAACCATCCATTTGAGGCATTTGCATATCTAGAATAGCGACATGGTAGGGGCTCCCTTTTGAACTTTCTTTAGTTAATTCTTCTAACGCTTTTTTGCCGCTATCTACCAACGTATGTTCAACGTGCCATTTAGTCAGCAGTTGTCCTAACAAAACCCTATTTGTTAAATTATCATCAACGACAAGTATTTTTTGTTCCTGTAAGTTGTCAAAAACCTTCTTCGGTCTCACAGTGTTTGAATTAACAATATTTAGTGTAAACCAAAACGTTGAGCCTTTACCTTCAACACTTGTGACGCCTATATCACCGTTCATCATTTCAACTAACTGCTTACTTATAGATAACCCTAGCCCTGTGCCACCGTATTTACGAGTAGTAGAGCTGTCTGCTTGACTAAAACGCTCAAAAAGCTTGCTTTGTTGTTCATCAGTAAGACCAATACCCGTATCCGTAATTTCAAAGAGGATTCTTGTATGCTGTTCAGTCTGCTCTTGCACTTTGCAATATACTGATACCTCTCCTTCATCTGTGAATTTAATTGCGTTACCAACCAAGTTATTAAGTATTTGTCGAATGCGCCCAGAATCAGCAATGAACGACTGATTTGGCATAATGTTAGCGGGACAAATCAGTTCGATATTCTTATTATGAGCTTGGAAAGCAATGCTGCTACCAACGTCATGCAACAACAATTCCAAATCAAATTCAATGGGTTCAAGCTCTAGCATACCAGCTTCAACTTTGGAGAAATCAAGAATATCATTAATGACAGTCAACAGCGATTCGGCACTATGCTTTACCGTTTTGGCAAAGTTGTACTGTTCTTTATTTAACGAAGTATCAAGTAACAGGTTCGTCATGCCTATCACACCATTCATCGGTGTACGAATTTCATGGCTCATAGTTGCCAAAAATTGACTTTTTACATTATTTGCTTCATTCGCTTTTTTCGTTTCATCGCTTAAGTTTTTGGTTCGTTCTTCAACGGCTAAAATGAGTTTAAATCGACTTTTTTGAAGATAGATAACTAGAATTAAGATAGAAAGCACAATTAAGCACAGTGTTAATATTTGAATGAATTTAATTCCCTGAATATTAAGTTCTGCGGCTTTTGTAATAGGATCAAGCATGATTTCAACAACTAATACACCACGTAAATCATCTATATTCCAATCTGTTTTCGGAGAGTTTGGATGAGTATTGTGACATTTTACACATGCTGCAACCATACGGTCTGCTATTGCGTATTTAAACAAACCATCGTCACTCACTTCAGAAAAATTTTCATTATTGTTATTTTTTAATGCTTGCCATGCTTTATTTTCAAAAGAAGTTAACGATCTTTTTCGCCACGGAAAGGGATATGGACTAACTAAATCAACATGTACACCGAGATCTTTCACGTTGATTTTCTGACCTAACTCTAAACTAGCACTTGCAGGTAAGGGAATAGTATCAAGCTTTCCATGAAATTCATGACTGACTTTCATACCGTATGCTTGGACTTTCTGAACAACTTCTTCCGTATATTCTTCACGAAACTCACGAATGATTGAAGTAATTATCTTTGCGTTTTGTGAGGCTGATTGTTGAACACTATTATTAATCGCTTGTTCAAAGCCTTTTAAGGATAAGTGGATTAAAATAATTAAAATAACTAATGCGATGGCGATACTAACTAAATGTATTTTATTTGTTTGAGAACGATACCATTTCATAGTTATATATAATTCCCTTAAAAAATAACAATCCCAATCTCTCAGGAAAAAGAAATATTATTAACTAAAACTAGTGAAATATTTCATATCTATTTACTCTATAAACACTATAGTTAACAATGTACTTAAAACCAGTATTATTAAAATCTATCACGAGAACTGTTGCTAATGAATAAAGCGACCTGAGTAGGTTTAATAGATTTGTCGCGGTGCCCACTCAAAAGCAGACAGAATAAGGCCTCCCTTTGGAATCCCTCGGAGCTTCTGCATCAAACGTAATCCTACACTCAACACAATATCTTCGACGTAACTGCAATGAAGGCACATCAGGAGCATATTGTCCTGACGTCGGCGCTGCCGTTGTTCATGGATGACAAATCGACAAGAAACGTGGGCTACGCTAGTTGGTGGTTAAATATTCTGCTGAGTTGGGTGCTCTGGGGATTGAAAAGGGGAGTGGAGCGGTCGTTCCCCTTTTTTGCTGTCGCCATCGCGACGCCAAGCAGGAAAATAAAACTCAAAGTTTAACAATTCATCAGATGATAAACCGCTAGAGATAAACAGTTAAAAATTAAGCGCTAACAGCTTTTCTTTATTGTCTTGTCGCCAATATTTATCGGCATTTTCAGTGATGTATTGAGAGTAGAAGTCAAAATTCACTTGGGTGTTAGGTTCACTACACAGTAAAAGCGCAACATCTAAACTTAAGCGAGTTTGTCCTGCGAGCCTTGCTTGCTCAAAAGTACGTTGCGCATGGTGGTTAAACTGCTCATTTTCTTGTTTAGCTTGCGCTAACAAGGTTCTAAGGTACGAGTTTTCGGCATTGTCTGTGTTGATATCATTCATCAAAGCATCAGCTTCCGTTAACCTTTTCTCTTTAATAAAATGACGCATTAATTGCTTGCGGCTAGATTGAGCGACCCAGTGGTCAGGGGTTAGCTTAGTATATTCAAGTACTTGCTTCCAATGTGGCTCTTTGTCTGACAAGGCTTTGGCAAAAATAGCATAGTGAAATGGCACTTTAGCAAAATGATAGCTTGGCAACTTATAAGCTTTCATCTTATTTTCAGCCTGTTGCAAGTACAGGTACTTATCTGTTGCTTGCTTATGTTTGTAGGCCAATATCGATAAATAAGTCAGTGCGTCTAACTCGCGCGGTACATCTGCTGCTGATAAAGCTAAATTAGCAGACGTTAATAAGCTGACTTTAATAGCCGGATAATCTTTTGCTTGGTGATCTAACCAAGAATGTGCAAACCAAGCATCAGCTTGGCGCTTTAAGTCACCAATTTGCTCAAAGTAACTAATGGCCGTGGTAAGTTTATAGCTACTTAATTCATATAATTCTTTGCGGGTCAGCACCTTACTTTGAAAAAGTAAGGCGTTGCCTAATTGCTGCCAATTACCTTGTTCTTCGGCGATATTAGCCAGTTTATCAGCTAAAACCATGGCTTTTTCTAACTCATTCATTGAAAGAAAACTATTAATTAATGCGCCTAATACAATCAGGTCATTCGGTGATTGTTGGTGAGCGATAGATAAGTTAGCTTGTTTAATTTCCGGCGTTATTGCTTGATTCAGGAGATCATAAATCACCTCTTGTTGAAGGTGAACACGCAGCTTCTCAATGGCATCATCGCTAGTATCTGCGCTTAATTGTCCTTGCCAATCAGCAAAAGGGCCCTTAATGATAAAATCGATATAGTTTTGTTGTTTATAACGGCGAATTTGTCCGGTTAATATCAATGGGTGCTCAGGTGCTAACTCTTTGTACGACAATTCAATGGTATTTTGAAACTGTTCAGTGGTGATAGTTTCTATTGCTGAGAAATCAAAAATGGCATTATCTTCAAGGGTAAAATTAATATTATCTTGTACTTGAGTAAGCGGGATATACGCTATTTTTTTTGCTGGGCTTGTGGTGTTATCAGCGTTGTTACTGAACATCATGCTGACAATAAGAGTAATCACCATGATGCTGGCTAACCAGATATAGGGCCAATAGTTTTGCTGTTTTGTGATTACTTCATGGTGATCATAACTTGAAGTCTTTGAAGCGGCGTTAATTACTTCTGGCTTATCTGTTGGCTGTATTTCTGAGGTAATAACTTCAATGGGCAATTGCCATTGGTAACCGCGCTTTGGGTAAGTTTTAATTGCCTCGTTGCCAAAAAGATTACGTAAGTGACTTATGTTTTGAAAAACAGCCTGCTCAGATACCACCTTCTCTTGCCAAACAAGCGATAATATCTGCTGCTTACTTAATACTTCATCAGCTTGTTCAAGCAATAACGCTAGTAATTTTGCTTCATTATGACGGATAGCCAACGACTGGCCACCTTGACCGAGTACTAAACTTTTACTGTCAAATTCAAAATCTTTAAAGCGATATCGCATTGGTATTCTATTGCACTCAAATAACTATCTCGCCGTTATCTTAACTGATTCTTTGCTAAATCGGCATAGCCATTTGTTTAAATTTATTTCCAGTAAGAGCTAATTCTAATTAGCTAATCACTTGCTAGTATTTTAATAACTGGCATTATCTGGCTAATCTATTTACTTTATAGCAGCTGAAAATTTCTTGGAACGCGCGATTTTGCGTTGTTATTCATGCTGCCAGCAGCGGAGTCGTTAATGTTATCTAGTAGTCATCGTGCAATTATCCTGCTGTTTACGGTAGTCATTTCTTGTCTGTTTTCTTTTGAAGTACTGGCACATGGTGTTGATGAGAAAACCCGTTATTTTTTACAGAACAATACCGGTGTGCAGTTTTTCCCTTTTATCTATATCGGCGCTAAACATATGGTGACCGGTTATGATCATTTACTATTTTTAGCCGGCGTTATTTTCTTTTTGTACAAGAGCAGGGATATTCTGCTTTATGTCAGTATGTTTACCTTGGGGCATAGTGTCACGCTGCTGTTAGGTGTCTGGCAAGACATACAAGTGAATGCCTATCTTATTGATGCGATTATTGGTTTATCAGTGGTTTATAAAGGCTTTGATAACTTAGGTGGCTTTCAACGAACGCTAGGCTTTAGTCCAAACCCGAAAGCTGCAGTGTTAATTTTTGGCTTATTTCATGGCTTTGGTTTGGCAACAAAATTACAGGAATTTCAGCTGCCGCAAGAGGGGATAGTTGCCAACCTTATTGCCTTTAATTTAGGGGTAGAACTAGGACAGTTCGCGGCATTAACTGTCATTGTCTTAGCCATTAGCTTTTGGCGAAAACATCATACGTTTACCTTGTTTTCAACCACCAGCAATACCTTGCTGATGAGCGCTGGCTTTATGTTGATTGGTTTCCAATTAACCGGTTATTTTACTAACTAATCCCCAAATTAAGAGAACTGACTATGCAACATACTTTACCAAGTAAAACATTATTGAAGTCGACCATTATTGCCATAGTACTTGCAGGCATAGTGCTGGTTAGTTTCATTTTACCCGCAGAATATAACATCGACCCAACCGGTGTCGGCGCTAAACTGGGTTTAACCGCTTTAGCTACTGCAACCCCCGCTGTGAGTATCGACACGGTAACAAAGCAAGAGCAATCAACTGACATTATTGAGGTTATTGTGCCAGCCGGGCGCGGCGTAGAGTATAAGTTTGCTATAGCGAAATTTAAAAAAATGACATACAGCTGGAAAACAAATGGAGAGTCATTATTCTTTGATCTACATGGAGAGCCTGAAGGGGATACTACTGGCTACTATGAAAGTTACGCGATTGCTACTTTAGCTAAAATGGAAGGTAGTTATACTACGCCGTTTGCTGGCGTGCATGGTTGGTATTGGAAAAACACATCAAATAATCCTGTGGTAGTTCAACTAACTGTTTCAGGTGAATATCAAGTGATGGGTTTGAAGCAATAGTCATGATAAAGCCAGCGAAGGTTCAGGCTAATCCTCTATTAGGTTATTGACCAACCATGCTTGATTCTTTTTAATTAATCGGACTCTTCTGACTTCTTTATATATTCGTTCATTACGCTTACCGGTTAATAATACCGTCATTGTTACTTCTTCGTTAAATTTATCAATGACTTTAGTTCCAGATTTTTGCGTGTTAACACTGACAGAGTCAAAAGATAAATTAAACATGCGTCGAGCCACGTTACCTACGGTTTTATATTTTCTAATTTCTTCCTGAAAACTCGATGAACTGTATAGAAGTAGGGTGTCGAGATCCTTTTTGTTATACATAGCATCAAAAAAAGCTACGGTAATATCTACATCAGAAGGTTTTTTAGCTTCCTCTTCAGCACAACTGCTTGTTAATAACAGTAGAAGAATTAAAAACAGTTTAATTACTATTAGACGGTGGAAAACCATGAAGCATTGCTCATTTAAGTGGTTAGCTAAACTTTGAATTAGCATAAAGTTATTATTTATAGTCTTAACATTAGCTGTTCAAGCGGAAAAAGAAAGTTGAAACCGCATTAATTACGACACTTTTATTGAGTAATTAGCTTTTTGGCTATTGTTAAATTATTTGCATGAATGTTAATAACTTGTAGTTAACTGTTGGGCAAAACTTACTCTATTTACTCAAAAATAAACTCTTTTTTGAACGGTTTTTTTTGACATTATCGCTGTGGCTTGGCAAAGTGAGCGCTTTAATTCTTATAAAGATAATAATAATGAATTCTATTAGCAGTAAGTGTTCAAATAACGGCAAATTTAACCTATCACCATTAATGGCCGCTGTGGTTTTGTCTTTAGGTGTATCTGTTAGTGCTTGTCAAGACACTAGTAATGCAACAGAAAGTGCGCCAATAGAAGTTTCACCAGTAAAAGAAGCGCCAAAAAAGCCTAAAGTTGATCATGCAAAATCAGCAAAAGAAATTGCTAAAAAATATATTATTACTGATGGCCACATTGATGTGCCTTATCGTTTGGAAGAAGAGTTTGAAAATGTAGCAGAGCATACAGATCACGGTGACTTTGACTTTCCAAGAGCCATTGCTGGCGGATTAGATGCTCCTTTTATGTCTATTTATATCCCAGCAAAGCTTGAAGAAACTGGCGGTAGCAAAGAATTAGCAGATAAACTCATTACTATGGTTGAAGACATAGTTAAAGCTGCACCAGAAAAATTTGCTTTGGCATATTCTTCGACCGATGTTGAAGCTAACTTTAAGAAAGGTCTTATCTCTTTGCCTATGGGTATGGAAAATGGCAGCCCAATTGAAGGTGATCTAGCTAATCTTAAACATTTTTATGACCGTGGCATTCGCTACATCACTTTAACGCATTCAAAAGCAAACCATATTTCGGACTCTTCCTATGATGAAGATCGCCCTGCGGGTGGTTTAACTGACTTTGGTAAACAACTGGTGGTAGAAATGAATAAAACGGGCATGATGGTTGATGTATCACACATCTCAGATGATGCTTTTTTTGATGTGATGAAACTAGCTAAAGCTCCTGTTATTGCTTCTCACTCTTCAGCGCGCCATTTTACCCCTGGTTTTGAGCGTAATATGAGTGACGAGATGATTAAGGCGCTAGCAAGAAATGGCGGCGTTATTCAAATTAACTTTGGCTCTAGCTTTATCTCGCAAGACGCTATTGAATACGGAAAAATACGTAAAGTAGCGATAAAAAACTTTACCGAGAAAAATAAACTCGATGAAAAAAGCGCGGAAGTAGAAGCCTTTAAAGTGCAATATAAAGCAGAAAATCCTTACCCATACTCTACGTTAAGTGATGTACTTGATCATTTTGACCATGTAGTGAAGCTAGTGGGAGTGGATTATGTCGGCATTGGCTCTGATTATGATGGCGTTGGAGACAGCTTACCTACAGAGTTAAAAGATGTTGCTTCATACCCTAACTTGATTGAGGGTTTACTCAAACGCGGATACAGCGAAAGAGATATAGCCAAAATACTTTCAGGTAACGTGATGCGTGTTTGGAAAACTGTAGAAACCTACGCTGCGAGACATTAAAAAACCTAAGCTCGTAGCTGAGGTTAATAGTAATACAAATAAAAACGCTGAAGGATATGTTATTACATAGCCTTCAGCGTTTTTTTATCATGATTTTAAAGTTGCCCTTAAGGCAGTAACTCAATAGCGCGAACTTGTAAAATAGCTTCGCCACCATCTTTATCTGTCATACTCGGTGTTAAATAAATGGCATCAACATGCTCAGGCAGCAAGCCATAATCTTTAGAACTTGCCGGTGTCCATTCTGGGCGGTAAAAATCCTTTAAGTCGACTTCTTTGGTGCTCCATTGCTTAGTTGCAGGCAGTTTAATTTGGTAATGCGCGTAACTTTGATCGCCATGCTTACCGTATTCTTTCTGCGATAACTTTATTAACAAAGGGATTTCGCATTGGTAAGTTAGGCGTATTTTCTGACTACCAGCCAAGGTCGATTTTGGTAGCTTATGTATGAGTTCAATCCATGAGTTACGTTTAGCATCAACTCTAGGTACGCGTTTGAATTTAATCCAAATGCCGCCATGCCTGATGAGTTTTTCATTAATGATCGCTTCACTACCATAGGGATCGGTATCATAACTCCATTGGTGTTTATCAAGTGGGGTATGAGTTTTTTCTGCATGAACGGGAGAAATAACCAGCAGCAGAAAGCAAGTCAAACTTATCAGTAGAGGTTTGTTGAACGATTGCATTTATATCCTTTAAAGTCATGTGCGAGCAAAGTAATGATAAAACATACTGACTTTTCTAGATAGTGATATTGTCGTACTAGTAGCGATTTAGTTCTGCTAGCTTTCGTTAATCTCAGCATTGCATTATTTGAAATTAACAGGCTTTATTGCTGCCAGTCGCTTATACCATATTTGGCTAAGATGTCAGCCAAGCGACCACTTGCGCGTAGCGATATCAAACCGCGATCGAAAATATCAATGAGCTCATCAGGTATGGAAGCAGAGTAACCTAAATATAATGGCGTGAAATCGCCTTGAGTACCTGCATGAATAACGTTGCTGTAAGATAACTTTGATAATTGATATTGCACGGTAAATCGAGAATCTAATAAAATATCTAACCGACCCATTTGTAACATTTTTAGCTGTTTTTCAAGGGGGGAGTTCCCCGATGCTGCAAAGACATTAGCCTGATTGTTGCTAATTAATTGGCTGATTTCGTCACCATAGTGATAACCATTGATGGTCCCCAAGATGTGATTGTTGCTTAATTCTTTCGCTAAATCTTCAGTGTTTTTATAGCGCCAATTATTATCTGATAAAACATAAAAATCATTATATAAACCGCCAAAGTTTTGCTTACTCTGTTGTAATTTATAGTCAATGATATGCTGTTGAGTTACCGCAAGAACTATATCTACTTTGCCTTGCTGGCTAAGGCTGAGTGCTCTAGACAGTGGAATAAATGAAAATTGTAGCCCTATTTGTTTATTTGATGCGATTTCATTAAGTATTTCAACTAAAAAGCCAGGCAGTATTTGGTCATCACAGATATAAGGACACCACTCATCAGATGCAATGAGGAGGGTTTTTGCCTGTAATTGACTTACCGCAAAAATAAAATATAAGGGTAAGAAAATGGCACTGAGTTTTAAGTAATTTTTAGTCAATTTGTACATCATTAGGTAAATTTAAGGATAAGTGCTTTAACAGCAGCACTTATCCTGACAGCTTAAAGTGAATTGTTGGTATTATAATCAATCACTATGTTATTTACTGTAATCTTGTTGGTTATTTAAGCTACTAGCTTGCCATAAATAAAATAATGCTGGCAAGACAAACAAGGTTAAAAGCATAGCGCTTGCCATGCCGCCGACCATGGGCGCTGCTATACGACTCATTACTTCTGAGCCGGTACCAGAGCCATATAAAATAGGTAATAAACCAACAATCACAGTACCACCGGTCATCATAATGGGACGAATTCTCAGCCCTGCACCGTGGAGCACCGCTTGTAATAACTCAGCCTTGGAGGTGCTTTTGCCTTGTTGCTCATTGTCTAAAAGTAAAGCCTGATAAGCTTGGTTTAGGTATACCAACATAATCACGCCAATTTCTACAGCAACACCGGCGAGGGCAATAAAACCAACGCCGACCGCGACCGAAAAATTAAAGCCCTGTAAATACATTAGCCAAATACTACCGACCATTGCGAGCGGCAAGGTCCCCAAGATCATCGCAACTTCAATAAAATTTCTAAAGCATAAGTACAGCAGTATTACAATAATGGCTAAGGTTAATGGTACAACATAGCTTAGTTTTGCTTTGGCTCGCTGCATATATTCATATTGTCCTGCCCAAGTAATTGAATAACCGGCGGGGAGCTGCAATTGCTCATCTATTATTGTTTGAGCCATAGTGACATAACTGCCAACATCAACGCCTTCCATATCTGCTAAGTCGACAAAAACCCAACCATTTAAGCGGGCATTCTCAGACTTGATGCCAGGAGGGCCATCTTCGATAAAGACATGAGCAACATCGCCAAGTGAGATACGTTGACCATTAGGCGTTACTATTGGTAGCAATGATAATTGCTCTGGTGAATTTCGGTAATCTTGCGGGTAACGCAAACTTACCGGATATCGCTCTAAACCCTCGACGGTATTGGTGACATTCATACCACCAATTGCGGTGGCAACGACTTGCTGAATTTCACTGATATTTAAGCCATATCGCGCTGCTTTTCCGCGTTGAATATCCACTTTAATATAACGACCACCGGCAACTCGCTCAGAGTAGACCGAGGCAGTACCTTTGACATCCGCGAGAATAACTTCAAGCTGTTGACCAATATCTTGAATAACATTGAGTTTAGGACCGGCGATTTTAATGCCGACAGGTGTTTTAATGCCTGTGGCAAGCATATCAATACGGGTTTTGATTGGCATCACCCAAGCGTTGGTTACCCCCGGGAGTTTTACTAAGGCATCAAGTTCTTGTTTTAAACTCGCTGTAGTAACCCCTTCACGCCACTCACTTTGTGGTTTGAGTTGAATAAAGGTTTCAATCATAGTTAATGGCGCTGGATCCGTAGCAGTTTCAGCGCGGCCGACTTTACCAAAAACGGTTTTTACTTCAGGCACTGTCTTTATTAATTTATCGGTCTGTTGTAATAACTGTCTTGCTTGTCCAATTGATATGCCAGGGTAGGTCGTTGGCATATACATCAAATCCCCTTCATCAAGCGGTGGGATAAATTCACTGCCGATTTTGTCTAGCGGGTAAAAACCGATAAGCAACACAGCAAGCGCTAGTGATAGTGTTAGCTTAGGGAAGTTTAAAGCAGCTTTTAATACCGGCATATATAACGCGGTTAAGAATTTATTGACCGGGTTTTTATGCTCAGGTAGCACTTTGCCACGAATAAAGTAACCCATTAATACCGGCACTAGTGTGACAGCAAGACCTGCCGCTGCAGCCATCGCATAGGTTTTGGTATATGCCAGTGGCGAAAACATTCTGCCTTCTTGTGCTTCGAGGGTAAAAACAGGCACAAAACTCACGGTGATAATCAGCAAACTGAAAAATAGTGCCGGGCCTACTTCACAAGCCGAGTCAGTGACAATTTGCCAGCGGTTCTTGTCCGTTAGCTTGGTGCCTTTGGGTAAGCGCTCCATATGCTTATGCATATTTTCAATCATCACTATCGCGCCATCGACCATAGCGCCTATAGCAATCGCTATACCGCCAAGCGACATAATGTTAGCGTTTAAACCTTGTGCATGCATAACAATAAACGCCGTAAGAATACCGACAGGAATACTGATAATGACTACTAAAGATGAACGTAAATGAAATAAGAAGATCACACAGACTAAAGCGACCACAGCAAATTCTTCTAAAAGCTTAGTTGCAAGGTTTTCGACAGCGCGTTCAATTAGCGCCGATCTGTCATAAACCGGCACAACTTCTACGCCATCAGGTAAGCCTTTTTTCAATTGCTCTAGTTTGGCTTTTACACGATTAATGACTTGCTGGGCATTTTCACCAAAACGCATCACCACGATACCGCCAACGGTTTCACCTTCGCCATTTAGTTCAGCGATACCACGGCGCATTTGTGGTCCAGTACCAATTTGTGCAACGTCTTTCAATAACAGCGGTGTACCATTTTCATTCACGCCTAACGGGATATTTTCAAGGTCTTCAACGCCTTTTAAATAGCCTGTAGCACGCACCATATATTCAGCTTCTGCCATCTCAACTACCGAGGCACCAATCTCTTGATTACCTTGCTTGATAGCGGTTTGGATCAGCGATAACGGAATACCAAAAGCGCGCAGCTTATCTGGATTAACTTGTACTTGGTATTGTTTAACCATACCGCCGAGGGCCGTGACTTCTGAAACCCCCTTTACGGTTTGTAATTCATATTTTAAAAACCAATCTTGAATACTGCGTAACTGACTTAAATCATGTTGGCCGGTTTTATCTACCAGCGCGTACAAATAAACCCAACCAACACCGGTGGCATCTGGGCCGAGTTGTGGCTTAGCATCATTAGGCAAGCTAGGAGCAACTTGGCTAAGGTATTCTAAAACCCGCGAGCGAGCCCAATAAAGGTCAGTATTCTCATCAAAAATCACATAAACATAAGAATCACCAAAAAAAGAAAAGCCCCTTACCGTTTCGGCGCCAGGCACTGATAACATTGCGGTTGTTAAGGGGTAGGTAACCTGATCTTCAACAACTTGTGGTGCTTGTCCGGGATAGCTAGTTTTGATGATAACTTGCACATCAGATAAGTCAGGTAAGGCATCAACAGGAGTATTTTTTACTGAGTATAAGCCAACACCCACAAGTATCATGGTGGCCAGAATGACAAAGAAACGATTGCCAACTGACCAGCGAATTAAGGCGCTGATCATTGTTGCTCTCCTTGCATGGCATTATGCATGCTATGGTCCATACCCGCAGACATTTCCATTGCACTAACAATGACAAACTCACCGTCATGAATCTCAAAGGTAAACATTAAATAGGCATCAGGGGTGAAAATACTGATATCTACATTTTCATTGACGATGAAATTGACAGTTGCCGCTTCACGACCCCATTTTTCAATAGCCTCTCGATCAATCGTGGTCATGCGATGATCACTCATCACTGAGATGACGGTGCCATGTACTGTTGCCGATGAAACGGCCTTAGCTTGTGCGTTGTTATTGTCTGTTGTGTGGGATTCAGAGCTCATACGTTTAAAATCAGAGGTCTTACTTGATTCTGAATCCAGTAAGAATTGGGCAGAGCTGACAACAGTTTCACCTTCCTCTATACCCGACAAAATCTCGACATTTTCACTATCAAAACGACCAACCTTTACTTCGACAGATTTGAAATTCCCTTTACCCAGCGCCAGTACAACGCGGTCTTGGTTACCGGTACGAATTAACGCTTCTTTTGGAATAAGCAGTGCTTTTTCATCACTGTTTGAGTGAATAGTGATTTGCGCAAACATATTAGGTTTAAACTCACCACTTTCATTGCTAAATCGTAAGCGAACTTTCACGGTGCGAGTCTTGGCTTCTAATGTTGGGTAAACGTAGTCAACATGTCCTTGCCACTCTTTGCCGGGCAAATAATCTAAGGTCATAGTAACAGGGGTGCCTTGGGATACTTGTCCAGCTTGACGTTCAAAGACTTCTGCTTTGATCCAAACCTGTGACAAATCACCAATAGACATCAATGTGGAGCCTGGTTTAACAAAAAAGCCTTCGCGAATTTTTAAATTTTCGACAACTCCATTTTGTGGGGCGAAAAAGGTAATATGCTGTTGAACTTTGCGGGTTTTTTGTAGCTGTTTAATCACTCTTACTGGAAGTTGCAGGGCAACTAAGCGGTTTTGGGCTGCAGAGATTAAGCGTTTGTTGTTCCGGTCTAGCGCTAATAAAAACTCTTCTTGAGCATTGACTAATTCTGGTGAGTAAATTTGATAAAGTGGCTGGCCTTTTTTCACCGGATCGCCAATAGCTTTGACATACAGCTTCTCGATCCAACCTTGCACACGAGGATGAATATGTACTAATTTGTCTTCATCGTAAGTCACATAGCCAACCGTGGCTATTTTAGTATGCAAATTGTTGATACTTGCTTTAACAGTACGTACACCTAAGTTATTGATGACATTTGCTGATATTTTTATAGTACCAGCACCTTCATCAAATTCGGCATTATTGTTACTGCCATAATAAGGTATTAAATCCATGCCCATAGGCGACTTACCGGGCTTATCTCGACGGTAATTCGCATTCATTGGTGCAACCCAATAAAGTGGTTTATCGGATTCAGCTTGGCTTACTTGTTCATCTTGGAGTGCTTTAGTAGGTTGTAATTTTAGTATCGTGAAGGTAATAATCGCACCAAATAGAATACTGGCTAAATAGCCAAAGATTGGCGACTTGCTTTTGGTTGTGTTGCTTTTAGCTGACGTGCCTTGAGGCGATATGCTTTGTGATGACATTATTATTCTCCCTGCTTAACCGCATTATACTGGTGGTTAAATTGGCTGCTATATTGGCGGTTATATTCGCGGTTATATTCGCGGTTTAGCGCGCTAGTATTTTGTTTGATATCACCAACAAACAAATAGTTAAGTTCTAGTTTGATTTTTTGCTCATCAACGTTAATTTTCAATTGATCTATTTCAGCATTTAAAACAGCAATACGTGACCTAACTACTTCGGCAAAGTCGCCATCGTCATTGGTGTAGGCTGTTAAAGACGCTTCTGCTTGGTCATGAATTTGTGGTAGTAACTTATTACTATACAAAGATTTACGCTGATGGAGTCGTAATAAGCGCGCTTTTGCGCTAGAGAAACTGCCTAACAACCGACGTAGTAACAGTATTTTTTCTGTTTTAACTGCTTCTGTTTTTGAAACAGCTGACTTAACCGCCATATCTTGATGATTTTCAGTAAATAATGGCAAATCAAAGGTCACCCCCACAGTGAAAAAATCAGCGCGACTATTACCTATAGGATCATCATCGCGATAACCATAACTGGCATTAACGCCCCATTCAGGTGTGTATTGCTGCTCAGCTAAGTTAACCCCAGTTTTAGTGGCCGATATTTTCTTCTCTAACGCCCTAACCGCTGGATGCTTAGCAAGGTGTTTGGCTAGCTGGTCGATATCGATGTGCTTTTGATTTTCAAGTAATGACTGATTAAGTAAATCGAGGCTGGGAAGCTCCGCCGTTAAATGGATGTTATGCAATTGACTAATAGCTTTAAGCGTATCTTGCTGATCGCTACTGCTAAAAGCGGTTGATAGCCATTGAGCTAAGCGACCCAAATAGGCATTTTGCTGTTGATTTAAAATATCAAGACGATCATCAAGACGTGTTAATTCTAACTGTGCACGGACAATATCTTGTTGACGTGTTTTGCCTAGTGCTGAAGAGTAGCTTGCTTGTGCTACGTCAGCTAATTGCTCGAAGAGCGAACGGTTTTGCTCAATTAAGCTAATACTTTGCTGAACTCGGTAGGCGTCGAGCCATAAACTGCCAACCGTAACAGCAACTTTAGCTTCTCGGTCAGCACGTTGAAAAGGATAGGCCTGACTTTCAATTTGTAACTGCTGATTTTTAATCGCTTGGCTATCACCACGGGGAAACATCTGACTTATCCCCACTTTAAACTGTGTCATGCCCTCTTGTGAGAAATCAAAACCATCCGTTGGTAAGTTTGCAATAGCGAGCGACATTTTAGGATCAGGTAAGCTATTTGCCACATGACTCATCGATTCAACCGCTTGTTGTTGATGTTTGTTACCGACTAACCAAGGATCATTCTTTTGAGCCGTTTTAACGGTTTGCTGAAACGACCACAAGGCACTTTTATTCTCAGCGTAAGCTAGGTGAGCAAAAGTAATTAAACAACTTAGCGATAGCAGTTTTGCTAAAGGCAACGGGGACATTAGAATTGCTCCTGATAATTATTTAGCTCAGCATAAATATCATAACTACCATCTGCATTAAGTAAAATAACTTGGTAAGGCATAAACTTATCACCAACCTCCATTCCGGGTGTTCCTACTGGCATGGCAGGTACAGATAAACCAATAGTATTGGCTGGTGGATTAGCTAAAAATTGGTGGATAAATTTCGCGGGTACATGCCCTTCAAAAACATAACCATCTTTTGAAACAGCGGTATGACATGAGCGGTATTGTGGCGAGATGCCTTTGTTGCTTTTAAAAGCTGACAAGTCATGCTGATTGTGCGCTTTAGAAACAAAACCATGTTGATCAATATGATCTATCCATTTCTCACAGCAACTACAGGTTGGGCTTTTATAAATCTCAAGTAATGGCGCTTTACTATTAATTGAAGTTGACTGAGTTGCCGTTGTAATAACTGCTTCGGAGGTTTTTTGAGTTGTAGGCTTCTGCCCAAGGCTCTCACTAGAATTTTGCTCTGAGCAAGCAGCCAACAAAAATAAACAGCCGAAAATGGCAATAGCAGTCGAAGCTTTTGCTGGAAAAGAAAATAAAAACATAACTCCCTCCTAGGGAATATAGCTAATAACACCAATAGGTATGGTAGAAATTTTATAAAAATAAGTGTGTTGCTGGGTGAACAGCAAAAAATGGATACAATAATGCTAGGGCTAGCTAATTATTGGCGGTCTGTAGAGAGAGGTTAGCGCTTGGCTTGAGAATAAAAAGTGATTCGATGTGATTTTACTAGAAATTGCACTTTCTGCGCTGTAGTTTGTGTTAGCAAAGAAAGCAGAAACGGTTGAACAACCATTAGTTAAGCAATCACACTCTTGTGCACAACAATCATCGTTAGTTGTGGTGTCGTCATTTATCGATTTAACCATTTCGGTATGGCAATCTGAATTACTTACCATACCCTCATCACTTGCGGACATTTGCTGATGGACAGCTGCCATAGATGATTTGGCGTTCATTGTCGACATACTTGCCATGCCATAAAACATAGTCATAGATGCCATTGATTGACCAATAAAGATCAAACAAAGCAATATCACCATCACTGTTTTATTTATAAATTTAGGCACGACCGTCACTTAACGTTTAGTTGGGTAATATTAGTTAATTACTTACTAATATAGAGTATTTTAATTCTAACATTATGGAAAAGAATTTAGCAACAATAGCTACTTTATTGAATGTAACAACAAATATAAAGCAGAGTTTGGTTTAGTTAGCATTATCACCAAGCTACTCACTTTGCTTAATCAAAAGCGCTCTGCTAAACCTAAGAGATAGTATTTATCATATATTTTTGAGGGAGATATAATGAAATTAATAACATTATTTTTATGCTATTTCCCTTTTTTCATGGTAAATGCCAATCAAAAAATCATCATCAATGACATTCATTGGCCACCCTATTTTATGATTAATGCTGTTGAAGAAGGCTCTGGTTTGGCGAAAGATATCATTACTTTATGTTTACCGCGAATAGGGCATAAAGCCACATTCAATGAACTTCCCATTAAGCGTACTCATCATTTTATGAAGATGGGAGAAATTGACATCACGGTTTACTCTTATAAAGAGAAAAGAGCAGAAATCCTTTATTACGGGAAAGAAGTTTTATTCAACTCTGAATACGGCTTTATGGTGAGACAAAACAGTGAGATTAAAATAGATAAGTTAACTGATGTGAAACCTTATGTTATTGGGCATTTAGCGGGGTTAAGCTACACACCAGAACTCGAACAAATTATCAAAGATAAAAATAGAATGGGCGAAGTAGTTACCGGATACTCATTAAAAGCCATGTTTTCACAATTGCTTGCCAAGACCCCACGCTTTGAAATCATGGCCGACTCAAAAAAGACCTTCTACTGGCAAGCTAAAAAGCTAGGTGTTACCGACAAAATCAAAGTTTTAGACTACAGCATTAAGAATAAAGCGTATTACATCACAGTTTCGAAGCGTTCAAAAAACATTAAAAACCCAAAAGAGTTTTTAACTAAAATGGATGCTTGTTTACGTGAGGTAAAACGAAGTGGGGAGTTCAAAACGATTTTAGCTCGCTATGGCGTTCACTAGTTGCTCTATTGCTTCACTGTTTATCTATCACACCTAAGAAAAAACGACTTTTATTCTACAGTCACCACACTTGACTATTAAATTATATTCTTTGACATATTATGTCTCAAAGTGTAGCTTGAGCGTTACTTTAAGTGCACTGATTTAATTTTCACTACAATGCATGTGACTAAGTCTTTTGACAAGGTTGAATAGTTTGTAGGATGTATATCAGGCAGTTGAATAAGACAGCGCTACTTGCTTAGTTTTTAGCAGAAGACTCTTGTTCAGAGATAATAATAATAATACAAATAATAAGGATTGATTTTATGCGTGGTGCAGGTGGAACATCGGGTGGCCTTGGACAGTTTTTTATTGGCTTAATTATGATGTGCGGTGGTTTTTATTTATTGCTAAATGCCATCACCGTTAGCTCAAGTTTTGGCATGGGTATGCGTTTATATGGCTTTTCAGCCATGGGCGGTAACTACAGTATTACTAGTGGCATGGTGATGATCCCATTTATGTTTGGTGTCGGCATTATTTTCTATAATAGTAAAAACCCTTTGGGCTGGATACTGGCATTAGGCTCGCTTACCGGTTTAATCTTCGGGGTTATTTCTTCAATTCGCTTTAGCATGAGGACTATGACTTCCTTTGATTTGATTGTTATTTTAGTGCTTGCTATGGGCGGCATTGGTTTGTTTTTGCGTTCGCTTAAGAAAATGGATGCTGCTCAGTAAACTCAGCCATCTTTATGTAGAGTATCTTTTCAAATAACGTATTTCCTTAAGGGGCATTATGAGCCAAGTAGCCATTGTTATTGGTGCAACGGGTCTGGTGGGTAAAGCTTTAGTTAAGCAGCTAACTGAAGCTGAACATATTAGCAAAATCGTTACTTTAACGCGCCGAAGTGAAGTTTATGATTCAGCAAAAGTAAATAATCAGGTCATAGACTTTGATCGTTTAGAGCAATACGCGCACTTGTTTAAAGCAGAGCTATTGTTCTCTTGTTTAGGTACAACTCTTAAGCAAGCAGGTAGTGTTGAAGCACAACGAAAAGTAGATTTAAGTTACCAACTTAAAGTAGCTCAATTAGCTGTAGACAATGGTGTAGAGCACTATTTATTAGTGTCTTCTAGCGGGGCCAATTCATCAAGTCGTAGCAGCTATTTAAAGATGAAGGGAGAATTAGAAGAGCAGGTTAAGAAGTTGCCTTTTAAGCAAATATCTATCTTTCAACCTTCACTCTTGATTGGCGCGCGAGCAAGTTTTCGATTGGGTGAAAAGCTAGCTGCTTGGTTAATGCCAGTTTTATGTATTATTCCCGGATTACGACGCTATCGTCCGATAACTGGTGAGCAAGTCGCAGCAAAAATGCTTACGGTTAGTCAGCAACCGTCGTCTGGATTATCTTATTATCGTCTCGATGAAATATTTATTGATTGAGCCCCTTAGACTCAATCAATCGTTATCTTAACCTCAACTAGGGTTAAGAGATAAGCTAAGTAACAAAATTAATAGCACTATAATTAGCACTCAGCTCTAGCTTGATAGTTTTTCTTAATTCAAGGCAAATTCATTAGCAATAGTTATTCTATTGCTTATGAATTTAACGCAGAACTAAGGAAAAGTAGCTGCTAGAGAGCTATTTATTATCCCGAGCTGAGGTTATCTTAGTTACTTCTCTTTCATATTCCATAGCACGTCTTGGTTGCCACCCATTACCGTTGTTGGTAATTTGCCATCCCATTGCTGTGCTTTGACATAATCGACGAGTGTTGCATTCGCTTTAATGGCATCGGCTTTTTTCTTCATCGCTTCAGCTTCAGCTAAACCTTTAACCAATATTGCTTCTGCTTCTGCTTTTGCTTCAATTTCAATTGCATAAGCACTACCATCCGCACGGGCTTTTTCGGCATCACGTTTCGCTTCTGCGGTGTTTACTTCACGTTGTGCTTCTAATTTTTGACGCTCTAAACGATGTTTCTCTGCAGCTGCTAAGTTTTTCTCAGTTTGCTTAGTTTCAATACTTTGCAAATATTTCTGTGGCAGGATTAAGTTTTCAATTTGTACACTATCAAGCTTCACTGGGAATTCAGCCATAGCTGATAATAATGTTTCTTCTATTTTTTGAATAACTTGACCACGGTTTTGAATGATCTGCTCGGCTTTAAAACGCGCTAAAGCATCTTTAGTTGCTGAACGTAAGCGCGGATCTAGGATTCGGTTTTCAAACTGATCTAAGCCGCCATAGCCTTTGTAAAGATTAAAAGCCTCTGCACGAATAACCGTCCAGTTAACTGATACTTCTGCTTGTACCGGCATTTGCTCAAACGTAGAAGCTTTTAGATTTTCAGAATTTTTACGAGTACGAATTTCTAACTCTTCTATGCCATCAGCAAAAGGTACTTTTGTATGTAAACCAGGATTTACTTGAGTAGTTGCCTCACCAAAGCGTTTGACAATGCCGACATGGCCTTCATCTATGGTGTAAAATACCTGCCATAATACTGCAGCAGAGACGGCAGCAACGGCAATTTTTCCTAGGTGTTTTGACGCTTGTGCAGTGTCTACGTTAACAGAACTTTTTGTTAATCCATTTTTAAGCATAATATTTCCTTCTTGTTTGCGATTAGCTTTTGTTATTTTTATTGTTACTTTTATAGAGAGTTTTTTGTAACAAGAGTGTTAATAACAATAAAGCCTTGACATAATATGTCAAGGCTTTTGTTTTATCAGCATATGCTTAAGAGAAAAAGAAAATGAATTAAGTTAATTCAAAAAGGTTTGATAAGCGAGGTTTTCTGTTTCTTCTTGCCATTGATAACCCAGCGCATCAAGATGTTGAAAAAACTCACTTTGTTGATTTTTATCTAAATCAAAACCAGCGAGTACTTGGCCAAAAGCGGCACCATGATTTCGGTAATGGAATAGGGTGATATTCCAATGCTCACCCATCGCCGCTAAGAATTTCTCTAACGCGCCTGGATGCTCAGGAAATTCAAAACTAAATAAACGCTCATCATTTTTTGCATCATTGTTGTTAGCTGTGGAATTAGCACATTTACCGCCAATCATATACCGAACATGTAGTTTGGCTAATTCATTATCAGTAAAGTCTCTTACTTGATAGTTAGCACTCACTAAGCCTTGCAATAATTGCTGACGCTCTTGCACACTGCCGCCTAAACGCACACCAACAAAAATTTCTGCACTCGGTTTACCTGAATAGCGATAGTTAAACTCAGTAATAGCGCGGTTGCCTATTGCTTGGCAAAAACGTTTAAAACTGCCTTTTTCTTCAGGAATTGTTACCGCTAAAATGGCTTCTTTTTTCTCGCCTAACTCACAGCGCTCAGAAACATAACGTAAGCTATGAAAATTCATGTTTGCGCCAGAAAGTATCGCAGCTAATGACTCGCCCCCTTTACTGGTCTCGGTATATTTCTGCAAACCAGCTAGCGATAACGCACCAGCCGGCTCAGCGATAACACGAGTTTGCTCAAAAATATCTTTAATTGAGGCACAGATCTCATCGGTTGAGACTGTAATCACTTCATCACAGCAATGTTTGATTATGTCAAAGGTATTCTCACCAATACGCTTAACGGCGACACCATCGGCGAATAAACCCACTTGCTCGAGATCTACTGGTTTTCCTGCGGTTAATGCGGCTTTTAAACAGGCTGAATCTTCGGCTTCAACACCAATGATTTTGGTCTGTGGACTTAGCTGTTTTAAATAAACGGCCATACCAGCGAGCAAACCACCACCACCAACAGGGATAAATACCACATCAGCATTAGGGAGTTGCTGCAATAACTCTTTAGCAACCGTTCCTTGGCCAGCAATAATATCAACATCATCAAAAGGGTGTATTAGGGTTTTGTTTTCGGCTTTAGCATATTCCACTGAAGCAGTTTGTGCTTCATTGAAGCTGTTGCCAACTAGGCGTACTTCGCCACCAAATCGTCTGACATTATCCACTTTAATATCTGGTGTGGTTTTTGGCATCACGATAGTCGCTTTGATGCCTAGCTTATTTGCGGCAAGCGCTAAACCTTGCGCATGATTGCCAGCTGAAGCGGCAATTACTCCATGAATACATTGCTCTTCAGTGAGGCTATTTAGTTTGTTGTAAGCACCACGAAGTTTGAAAGAATGAACCGGTTGTTGATCTTCACGTTTTAAATAAATTTGGTTATTTAAACGAGTTGATAATTTAGTTAAATGGGTTAACTCAGTTTCAACGACAACATCATAAATAGGTGCTAACAGAATTCGTCTTAAGTAATCTAATTGTGTTGCTTGAGTGCTTGCTTGTTCAGCGTTTGATACTTGTGGTTCTGTCATGATATTGCCTAAAAATAGGTCACTAGAGTGACCTATGAAATCATTAAAATTATTGAGTTACTTATCGACAACGCCGTCTAATAAATCTCTGTTACGTACCGCGCCTTTATCGGCACTGGTGGCTAACATTGCATAGTTTTTCAATGCATAGCTAATTGGACGAACACGATCCGCTGGCTGCCAAGCTTCTTTCCCTTTCGCATTCATGGCATCACGACGTTGATTTAACACTTCATCAGATACTTGCAAAGAAATAGCACGGGTTGGAATATCAATATGAATAATATCGCCTTGCTCAACTAATGCGATAGTACCGCCACTGCCAGCTTCTGGAGAAACATGACCAATAGATAAACCTGAAGTACCACCAGAGAAGCGACCATCAGTTAATAATGCACAAGCTTTGCCTAAACCCATAGATTTAAGGTAAGTCGTTGGGTACAGCATTTCTTGCATACCTGGACCACCTTTAGGGCCTTCATAACGAATTACTACAACTTCACCGGCAACGACTTTGCCATCTAAAATTCCAGCAACGGCATCATCTTGGCTTTCAAAAACATGCGCAGGACCAGTAAAGGTTAAGTTATCATCACTTACGCCCGCGGTTTTAACTACACAGCCATCTACAGCGATATTACCTGAAAGCACTGCTAAACCACCTTCAGTTGAAAAAGCGTTTTCTAGTGAACGAATACAGCCATTTTCGCGGTCGTCATCTAACGTATCCCAACGACAATCTTGGCTGAATGCTTTAGTGGTACGAATACCGGCAGGACCAGCACGATAGAATTTTTTAACGTCTTCGTCTTCTGTTATCGTAATATCATATTTAGCAATAACATCGGCTAAGGTTGTTCCTAATACATTAGGCACATCAGTATTTAATAAGTTAGCACGGGCTAACTCTCCTAAAATACCGATAACACCACCAGCACGATGCACATCTTCCATATGATAATCAGGTGTCGAAGGTGCAACTTTACAAAGTTGCGGCACGATGCGTGATAATTTATCCATGTCTTCCATGGTGTAATCAATTTCAGCTTCTTGCGCAGTGGCAAGTAAATGCAAGATAGTATTGGTTGAACCACCCATGGCAATATCTAAACACATGGCATTGTGTAACGCTTCTTTGCTAGCGATATTACGTGGCAAGGCACTTTCATCATTATCTTGATAATAACGTTTGGTTAATTTAACGATTTCTTTACCGGCATTTAAGAATAACTGTTCGCGGTCTGCGTGAGTAGCAAGCATTGAACCATTGCCAGGTAAAGCTAAACCAAGTGCTTCTGCTAAACAGTTCATCGAGTTAGCGGTAAACATGCCTGAACATGAGCCACAGGTTGGACAGGCAGAGCGTTCAACTTGATCACTTTGCTCGTCAGAAACGGTAGGATCCGCACCTTGAATCATGGCATCAACTAAATCAAGTTTAATGATTTGGTCTGAAAGCTTAGTTTTTCCGGCTTCCATCGGGCCACCTGAAACAAAAATAACTGGAATGTTTAAGCGCATTGCTGCCATTAACATGCCCGGGGTGATTTTGTCACAGTTAGAGATACAAACCATGGCATCAGCACAATGTGCGTTAACCATATACTCAACCGAATCCGCAATTAAATCACGTGATGGTAAGCTATACAGCATGCCTGAATGACCCATAGCAATACCGTCATCAACGGCAATGGTATTGAATTCTTTGGCAACACCACCGGCTTCTTCAATCGCACCAGCGACCAATTGTCCCATATCTTTTAAATGCACGTGACCCGGTACAAATTGGGTAAACGAGTTAACAACGGCAACAATTGGCTTACCAAAGTCACCATCTGTCATGCCTGTAGCGCGCCAAAGAGCACGAGCACCAGCCATATTACGGCCTTGGGTAGAAGTTGCAGATCTTAATTTAGGCATGATTTTAATTCCGATAGGTGTTGATGTTTGAATGCTTATTTTGAAAGCTCACTTTGTACTTTCACAGCTAAATGAACTTTTAAAATATGGATTTTTCTGTACTTAATATAGAGTAATAAAATTGAATTTTGACTCTAGATCAAGGCAGGAGCACGGAGCCTATGAATATAGGTGAGTACTCCTAACGAGGATCTAGAGTCAAAAGGCTTTTTATTTTACTGGGTCTAACCAACCTTCTGGTACGGTTGTGGTACCATCAAAGATGCCGAAAAAGGCTTCTTGTAGTGCTTTAGTAATTGGACCACGTGAACCAGTACCAACAGGTAAACCATCTACTGATTTAACTGGTACAACTTCAGTGGCTGTGCCACACATGAAGAATTCATCGGCAAGATATAACGCTTCACGAGAAATAGACTCTTCACGAACTTCATAGCCTAATTGATCCGCTAAATAGAAAACAGCATCACGCGTTAGACCTTGTAGAATAGAAGCCGTACCTGGTGGTGTATAAATAACATTGTTACGTACTAAAAATAAGTTTTGACCAGCGCCTTCACTTACCATGTTATTTACATCAAGTGCGATACCTTCGGTATAACCATGGCGAGCAGCTTCTGAAGAAATTAGTTGTGATGATAAGTAGTTACCACCGGCTTTTGCTGCAGTAGGCATAGTATTTGGTGCTAAACGGTTCCAACTAGAAACCCCAACTTCAACACCATTTTCAATAGCATCAGCACCTAAGTAGGCTTCCCAGCTAAATGCAGCAATCATAAGATCAGCTTTGGCATCTGTTGGTGGACGAAGACCCATACCAATATCACCTAAAAAGGCTAATGGGCGTAGGTAAGCTGATTTAAGACCGTTTTGAGAAACTGCATCTTTACAAGCTTGAACCACTTCTTCTTGCGTGTATGGGATGTTCATTCGATAAATTTTAGCTGAATCGAATAAGCGCTTGATGTGTTCTTCTAAACGAAAGATACAAGTGCCCTTATGTGTTTCATAAGCACGGATGCCTTCAAAAACAGATGAACCGTAATGAAGTGCATGACTCATTACGTGAACCGTAGCATTTTGCCACGGCATGAGTTCACCATTAAACCAAATTTGTTCTGCGTGTACTTTAGCCATTTTCTTTCCTAATTTTTTACTCTGCCTTGTTTAATTGCCCCGATAATGAGATCAGAGCGAATTAATACAGGCAAAGTTAATATTTATTATGTTCGACAATTAAAATTGCGATAATTTACTTGCTTGTTGTTTAAGCAGTTTGCTGCTTAGTATTTACAGCACTATTGTCTACTTTGACACCCTTGATGTCGATCAATTTGTTTATTTGATCTATCAATAAAGAAATAGGGCGTTCACTACTTACCGTCATGGTAATTGTCGCGACATTATTACCTGTGTTGACTTCAGCGTTTATACCGTTGATTAAGAAACCACGATAGCGAGTCACTTGTAAAATACGCTCGAGTACAACTTGTTTATCATCAGCCATAATGATTAATTGATACTTATTTAAGTTAGCGGTACTCATATTAAACATTCTCCATCATTTTATCGTTTGCGGTATTTGGTGGAACTAAAGGCCAAACATTTTCTTTGGCGTCTATTTGCACGCGTAAAAGGTAAGGACCATCATGATCTAACATCTCTTCAACGGCAGCTTTCACTTGTGATTTTTTAGATATCGTCTGCGATTTGATATCGAACGCCTGCGATAACATAACAAAATCAGGATTATCGGCTAAATCTGTCTCACTTAATCTACCGTCAAAAAAGAGGTCTTGCCATTGGCGAACCATACCTAATTTGGCGTTATCGATAAGCACAATTTTCACCGGGACTTGATAGCGCTTAATGGTTGCTAGCTCTTGAACATTCATCATGATTGAGCCATCACCTGAAACAGCAATTACCGTATCATGAGGTCGAGATATCTGTGCGCCAATCGCAGCAGGTAAGCCAAAGCCCATGGTACCCATACCACCACTGGTTAAAAAGTTACTTGGATCGTCAAAACTCATATGTTGAGCAGCCCACATTTGATGTTGACCTACATCGGTAGTGACACAAGTATTATTTGGCATTAAATCACTGACGGTTTTTAATACTGCTGGCGCAAAAATATTTTCACCTGGGTGATCATAACGCCAGCCGAAATCTTTTTGCATTTGCTGCAATTCTTCTTGCCAAGCTGAAATAGATAACTCCATTGATAATAGCGGTAAGTTGCCTTTAAGATCGCCTAAAATGGCGGCATCTGCCGCTCTTCGCTTATTAATCTCAGCAGTGTCAATATCAAAATGGATGACTCTAGCATTAGGGGCAAATTCATCTAATTTACCGGTTACACGGTCATCGAATCGCGCACCAACTACCACTAATAAGTCACTGTTCTGTACCGCAAGGTTGGCTGCTTTCGTGCCATGCATACCTAACATGCCAAGATAGTTTTCATTATCAGGATTAATAGCACCTAAGCCTTTCAAAGTCGAAACACTTGGCATACCGGTTTGATCGGCAAAGTTTCTAACTTCTTCAATGGCATTAGCCATACCAACACCACCACCAACATATAAAATTGGCTGTTTAGCATGGGTTAATAAATCTAATGCTTTACTGATATCTGCTAAAGGTAATTTAACCTTGTTTTTTAAGTGAGATAACTTATCTAAACGCTCAGTCACTTCAGCTAATTGCACGTCTTTTGGAATATCAACCAGTACTGGACCATGGCGACCTTCAAGGGCAATTTCAAACGCTTGATGCAATACTTTTTCTAAGTCATTGATATCGGTTACTTGGAAAGAGTGTTTAGTACAAGCAAGAGATAAACCAAAGATATCAATTTCTTGGAAGGCATCACTACCCATTGCTGCCGTTGGTACTTGACCGGTAATCGCGACAACAGGAATGGAATCAGCCAACGCGTCAGCAAGACCAGTGATTAAGTTGGTAGCACCAGGGCCTGAAGTGGCCAAACATACGCCAACTTTACCGGCCGCACGTGCATAACCAACAGCTGAAAATGCCGCGCCCTGTTCATGTCGACATAAAAAATGCTGAACGTCACTATCATATAAAGCGTCGTAAATTGGCATTATTGCGCCGCCGGGGTAACCAAAGACATGCTGTACACCGTGTTCTTGCAGCACTTCAAATAATAATCCACCGCCTGTTAGCACTTTATTCTCGCTCATGATAATTCCAATTGTTATCGGGTTAAATTCAATTTTTTTAGCATTTTCTTTTTTGCTAAAAGAAAACCCTCGGTTCTTTCGAAGCGAGGGTTTGTTATTTGTTTGACTGCTTTTCTTTAGCTCAACAAAACCCTCGAGATGATTTGATAATCACCACGACGAGAAGGTTAATAATAATTGAGTTAATTTTATGCATTTTATCTCTTTGCTTGTTTGTTGGGCGGAGAACTATTGTTGTATTTTTTATGTTCAATCTCGCTTCCTTATTAAATTAGTACCATAGCTCTAATCATATGTGCAAGGTTTTTTGTTATAGCTTTTTTGTTGGCTAAATCAGTTTAGGGAATAAACCTATTCATTAAAATTTGAACTACACTGAAAAAAAGGAATCATTAAAATGGAATTTTTATGTCACTTTCTTGTGTTTACAGTCGAGCTCGTGTTGGACTTGAATCTCCATTGGTTACCGTTGAAGTTCACCTAGCTAACGGACTGCCCGCGTTTCATATCGTAGGTTTACCTGAGACGTCAGTGAAAGAAGCAAAAGACAGGGTACGCAGTGCGATAATTAACTGCGGTTATGAATTTCCTGCCAAGCGAATCACTATCAACTTAGCACCTGCCGACTTACCCAAAGAAGGCGGGCGATTCGATTTACCAATCGCTATTGGTATTCTTGCCGCGTCAGAACAGTTGCCGCCGGTTGATTTATCACATTATGAATTTGCCGGTGAATTAGCACTTTCAGGAGAGTTACGACCGATTGTTGGCGAGATCCCTGTAGCGGTGGCGAGCAGCCAAAGTGAACGTATTTTGGTGTTACCGATACAAAATACCGAACAGGCCAGTTGGGTCAAACAAGCAAATATTTTGGGTATTAATCACCTAACACAGTTGTTTCCCCATTTTTCTGGTCAGCAAAAATTACCGCTAGTAGAAGAGCAGCGCTCCGTTGCAGCGTTTCCTGAACAAAGTTTGGATATTAGCGATGTCATTGGTCAGCCAATGGCAAAACGAGCGTTAGAAATTGCCGCCAGTGGAGGTCATAATTTACTTTTTATCGGCCCACCCGGTACCGGAAAAACCATGTTAGCTAGCCGCTTAGCAGGCATTTTACCACCGATGACTGAGGATGAGGCACTGCAAGTTGCCGCCATTCAATCGATTAGTCATCAAGAAATTACCGGTAAGTCTTGGTTTACTCGTCCATTTCGCGCACCGCACCACACAGCTTCGTCTGCTGCACTCGTCGGTGGTGGTAGTCAACCGAAGCCAGGTGAAATATCGTTAGCGCATAATGGCGTACTGTTTTTGGATGAATTGCCGGAGTTTGAGCGAAAAGTTTTAGACGTATTACGTGAGCCAATGGAATCAGGTGAAGTCACCATTTCACGCGCTTTGCACAAGCAATGTTTCCCTGCGAGATTTCAACTTATTGCAGCAATGAATCCTAGTCCAACTGGATTTTATAACGATAAACGCAGTACACCAGAGCAAGTACTGCGTTATTTGAATCGTTTATCTGGGCCGTTTCTTGATCGTATCGATATTCAAATTGAAGTGGCTCGGTTACCCCGAGGTACTTGGGCAAGTGATACTGAGAACAATGAAACCAGCGAGCAAGTACAGCAACGTGTTCAAACATGTCGTGCAATTCAACTGCAACGACAAGGTAAGGCCAATGCCCATCTGGATAGCAAAGCGCTGAAACAGCATTGTGCCTTAAGTCTTGAAGATAATGAATTTTTAGAGTTGGCGGTGGAAAAGTTAGGTTTATCAACTAGAGCCCATCATAAAATTTTAAAAATTGCCCGAACTTTGGCTGACATTGAGCAGCAAGAAAGCATTCAGCATAATCACCTTGTTGAAGCGTTATCTTACCGTGCCATGGACAGACTGCTACGCCACTTAACTTCTGCTGTTGCGGTATAACTTGGGATGAGCTGAGCCCAATTTAAGCTGACGTTGAATCGACGCCAGTATCCAGAATTGAATCGAAAAAGGCTTTGATTAGTGGTTGAGCTTTTGATTGATTCAAACAACAAACCCCTAATTCAAAGGGTTCGATTTCACCGACGTTAGCTAGGTTTCTGACTCTGTCTTTTACCGGACTATTATCAACGACCACCTGCGGAACAATGCCAACACCACAACCTAACGCGACCATACTCACTAAGGCTTCATGGCCTGAAACCGTGGCGTAAATATTAGGTTTTCCTTGCTGTTTTTTACGATACCAAGGTTCAAATCGTTTACGGGCAGCACCGTGCTCGGGCAAAATTATTGGGATTTCAGACCAAGCGAGCACTTTTTCACTTAGTTGCTGTTGTACTTTACAGCTCATGGTTGGCGCAATAACCGCAAGTCCAATGGTATCTAAGTGATGAAAATAGACACTACGCGGCAAGCTTTCAGGGTTAGCGGCAATAGCAAAATCAACTGATTTGTTTTGTACTTGCTCTAACGCATCGGCGGCATCACCTGTGGTTAACATGATCTCAACTAACGGATGCAACACTCGAAAGCGCTCTAGCAAAGGTGGTAAGTGACTATAGGCGGCGGTTACCGAGCAATAAATATGAAGTTTTCCAGTTAACGCCGTGTGTTTCTGGTCGAGTGATTGCTTAAAGCTTTGCCAGTGTTCAAGTTGCTGCTCGGCATACAATTTAAATTTTTTACCCGCATCGGTTAGCACCACAGTGCGATTATCTCGATGCAATAATTCACTGCCTACCTCATCTTCAAGACGCTGAATTGCTCGACTCAACGTGGAAGGACTAATGTGATGAGCTTGTGCAGTTTTGCCAAAATGCAAGCTTTGACTCAAATGGGCAAACATTGCTAATGCTTTTTGATCCATGAACAGCTCCAAATATTTTGTTGATAGTGAACTTAACTTGTTGAGTAAACAAGCTAGACGCGTAAACCCTTCCTTGGGGCTCTACACAAGCATCCATGCTTGAGAAGCTAGCTTTTTATCATCAACAAGCCAAGTTACTTGTGAGATAGATCGTGTCGTTGCAAAAAACGCAACGTAACAGTGCGAATATATCACTTTTTGCAACAAGAAGGCTAGGGTAGACTGCTTACCATATGAAAAGCATCGTCAGAAAAACTGACTTCATTAATTACTTTTACCAAATGGTAATAGCACTAAATTCAGAATCTATTTCAAAGGAAATATCATGAGCAATTATTTTAATACTTTAAGCTTACGTGAAAAGTTAGGCCAATTAGGTCAATGTCGTTTTATGAAGCGTGAAGAATTCAGCGATGGTTGTAACTTCATCAAAGATTGGAACATTGTTATCGTAGGTTGTGGTGCTCAAGGTTTAAACCAAGGTTTAAACATGCGCGATTCTGGTTTAAATATTTCTTACGCTTTGCGTGATGCAGCAATCGCTGAGAAACGTCAATCTTGGCAGTGGGCTACTGAAAACGGTTTTACTGTTGGTAACTACCAAGAGTTAATTCCTCAAGCAGATTTAGTTTTAAACTTAACGCCTGATAAGCAGCATACTTCTGCGGTTACTGCCGTAATGCCACTTATGAAGCAAGGCGCTACGCTTTCTTACTCACATGGTTTCAACATTGTTGAAGAAGGCATGCAAATTCGCCCAGACATCACAGTTGTTATGGTTGCACCTAAGTGTCCAGGTACTGAAGTACGTGAAGAATACAAACGTGGTTTTGGTGTTCCAACACTAATCGCAGTTCACCCTGAAAATGACCCACAAGGTAACGGTTTAGCCATTGCTAAAGCATACGCAAGTGCAACAGGTGGTGACAGAGCAGGTGTTCTTCAATCATCATTTATCGCTGAAGTTAAGTCTGACTTAATGGGAGAGCAAACTATTCTTTGTGGTATGTTGCAAACAGCTGCTGTACTAGGTCACAAGCAATTAGTTGCTCAAGGCATGGACGCAGCATATGCTCGTAAATTACTACAATATGGCTTAGAGACTACGACTGAAGGTCTTAAGCATGGCGGTATCACTAACATGATGGACCGTTTATCAAACCCTGCAAAAATTAAAGCGTTTGATATGTCTGTTGAGTTAAAGGAAATTTTACGCCCATTATTCCAAAAACATATGGATGACATCATTGAAGGTCGCTTCTCTGAAACCATGATGGCAGATTGGGCAAATGATGATGTTAACTTGCTAACATGGCGCGCTGAAACTGCTGAAACTTCATTTGAATTAGCGGCAGATTGCGACACAGAAATAACAGAGCAAGAGTACTACGATAAAGGTATTTTTGTTGTTGCTATGATCAAAGCTGGTGTTGAGCTTGCGTTTGATGCAATGGTTGACTCAGGCATTATCGAAGAGTCTGCTTACTACGAGTCACTTCATGAGACGCCATTAATTGCTAACTGTATCGCTCGTAACAAGTTATACGAAATGAATGTAGTAATTTCAGATACTGCAGAATACGGTAACTACTTATTTACTCATGCAGCTGTGCCTCTTTTAGAAGAATATGCAAGCAACTTAACATTAGAGCAATTAGGCGAAGGCTTGAAAGATAGCTCAAACAATGTTGATAACGCACGTTTAATCGAAGTAAACGAAGCAATCCGCAGCCACGGTGTTGAAGTGATTGGTAAAGAACTTCGCGGTTATATGACCGACATGAAAAAAATTGCTAGCGCACAATAAATTAGCGATGAGGGTGACAACTATGATGTTGTCATTCCCGTAATAACTTAATCGGGAAGCCATTACTTAACTAGTTAATGGCTTCCTTTTTTTATTTCTGAGAAAAGTATTTGAGGAAAAAATAATGTCTGAATTCAAACAAGTTACTGTTACTAAAGCCGCCAATGTTTACTTTGATGGCAAAGTCACTAGCCGCAAAGTTTCTTTTGACGATGGCAGTTTTAAAACCTTAGGTATTATGATGCCGGGTGATTATAAGTTTGGCACTAATGAAAAAGAACTGATGGAAATCACCGCTGGTGAGTGTGAAATCTTATTAGCAGGTGCAAACGAATGGCAAAGTATTAGTGGCGGACAATCTTTTGAAGTTGAAGCTAATAGTGCCTTTGAAATTAAAGCAAAAACCTTAATTGATTATTGTTGTAGCTATTTAAACTAAAGCTTTCAATAAATATAAATAAGCCTGTAGCCCTATAAATTACAGGCTTTAATATAATTTAATAAAGCAAAACCGCATCTTTAATATTATTTAATTGGTAAATCTACTAACCAAATGTTCAATTGTTTACAGCACAAAAATAGCTGACAACAACATTCGTTTATTAGACAGGAATTAAATAATAATGAAGCTTTCCTTAGCACTACCAAGATTACTTATTGGCGCAATGGCGTTAACCCTAAATCCCATTGGCCAAGTTCACGCATCTAGCAGCAAGGTCATGTTTGATGACTTTAGCTATAAAACGTTAGCAGACGCACAAAAAAATGGTTGGGTACCTAGAACCGAAACCGGTCATCCGGGCATCAAAAATGCAACATGGTGGTCAGAAGGCATCAGCTTTCATCCAGAACAAAACAATGCTAAAAATACCGTGATGCGTTTAACCTCGAAAACAGACGGCAGCGCTGAAAATACCCGTCATACACAAATTTGCCATCAACGTAAGTATTTAGAAGGCACATATGCCGCACGTGTCTATTTTAACGACCAGCCAGATTTTGGCCCTGACGGTGATGGTATTGTTGAAACTTTTTATACCATCAGCCCACTTGAAGCACCAATGGATAAAAATTACAGTGAAATGGATTTTGAATACTTAGCCAACGGCGGCTGGGGAGAAAAAGACAATGTGCTTTTTTCAACCTCGTGGGAAACTTTTCAGCTTGAGCCTTGGACAAAGGTAAATGCCTTTGATACTTACGTTAAAAGTTTGCAAGGCTGGAATACGCTGGTATTACAGGTGTTTGATAATGAAATTAAGTACTATATTAATGGTCACTTATTCTCAACTCACGGCAAAGATGTCTACCCTGAAGTTGCTATGTCGGTGAATTTTAATTTGTGGTTTATTCCAGAGCAAATTGTTGAAAGTACGCAAATGCGCCAATACCATCAAGAAGTGGATTGGGTATATTTTAATGCCGATCAGAATCTATCTCACCAAGCTGTGCTTGATGAAGTGATAAAATTGCGTGCAAATAAAGTTGCTCAGCAAGATACAGTGCCCCACTGGCAACCTAAACTTGATAGTTACTGTGGCTTATAACAAACTATCAGCTGTAAAATCATGAAAATTTCAGGGTAAATGTTGAGCATCTACCCTGAAAACTCACTACGAGAAAAGCACCTTGGATAGTAAAAATATTTCAAAACCCATTCGTTGGGGCATAATCGGTTGTGGCGCGGTAACGGAAGTTAAGAGTGGTCCCGCTTACCAAAAAACTGCCGGCTTTGAGCTTTCGGCTGTAATGCGGCGTGATCTAATGCTTGCGCAAGATTACGCAAAACGTCACCAAGTGGCTCGCTGCAGTGATAATGCCGAAGAGATTATCAATGATGATACTATTGATGCTGTTTATATTGCTACGCCACCTGATAGCCATAAACATTATGCTTTATTAGTGGCAGCTGCTGGAAAACCTTGTTGTATTGAAAAGCCTTTAGCGCCAAGTTACCAAGAAAGCTTGGCTATAGTACAAGCTTTTGAAGAAGCTAATATCCCGCTATTTGTTGCTTATTATCGTCGTTCTTTACCTCGTTTTAATAAAGTAAAATCTTTATTAGAATCTGGTGCTATTGGTCAAGTTAGGCATATCAGTTGGCACTTAAGTAAACCTGCCAATACATTAGATACCTCGGGTGAATATAACTGGCGCACAGATAAAACGATTGCCCCAGGAGGCTATTTTGACGACTTAGCCAGTCATGGTTTAGATTTATTTTCATTTTTATTGGGTGACTTCCAACAAGCTAAAGGTATCGTAAGTAATCAGCAAGGCTTGTATTCTGCTGCTGATGCTGTAAGTGCATGTTGGCTTCATAACACTGGCGTAACCGGTGTGGGTAGCTGGAACTTTGGTGGTGCATCAAGACAGGACACGGTTAGTATTATTGGTAGTGAAGGGGAATTAAAGTTCTCAGTGTTTGACGAAGTACCTGTAGTATTAAGCCAAGGTGATAAACAGCAAACCTTCACGATTGACAACCCTGAAAATATTCAGCTTAACCATGTTGGTAATATTTATCAGCACTTAGTAAACAATGAGCAACATCCATCAACGGGGAGATCTGCTTTGCATACCAGTTGGGTTATGGATGAGATATTAGGCAGTTAGCCTTATAAATCTTTAATCATAAAGTACTTGCAGCCGGTTTTCGGATAGCCTTTTTGTACCCATTGAGTTTTATAGCCGCGCGCTTGGTAAAATGGCATAGCTTGAAAATTTAAAGTATCTAAAAGGCATTTATTACAGCCGCGCTTTTTAGCCGTATCTTCCATTTTTTCCAGTATATCGTTACCAATATTTTGACCTCGTAACTCCTCTGATACCCATAAAGTATCAATCAACAACCAATCACCAAAAGTACGACCAGCAGAGCCTGCGATAACCTCGCCTTTGTCTGACTTTACTTGAATTGCTAAAGGAAGCCTTTCACTTACTTCCCAGTGCTGCCAATTAAATTCAGCAATTCTTGCACTGAGAAAGTCAATCAATGCTTGTTCTGGATTTTCTAATACTTCAATTTTCATAAATGCTCTTTTAGTACGACCAACATTTGGTTAATTTTAGCCTGAGAGATATCACCCATAATTTCAGGATTGGCTAAGGCGTAGATATAATCTTCAACAGCAAGATAGTTGATATCATCACGACACTCAACAAAATTAGCCCACTCTTCAAGGTCGTCCCCAGAAATAGAGCCGTTAATATACATAGCTAAGACATCGGCCAATATTTTATGTTCGAGGGCAAAGTGCTCTATATCACTATCATAGCTACACTTCACTAGCTTGGTAAAAGCTTCATCTCGCTGCTTGCCAAAAGTAATGATTTGCTGGAGTGCTTCTGTTCTATTCATTTTGATTTAGCTGCTTGTTGTGCTCACTTGGTCGTAATTCTATCCATGCACCAGCAAAGTTATCATTGTTAAACCTGAGCAAGTTTTCAATTGGAAAATTCGCAACAATTAATTTGGTATTTGATTGCCAGTACACTTTTAAGTTTTCAGGCTTGCCATCTAACCCAAACAAACCTCTAAATACTTTACCTGTTTTAACATCAACAATATTTATGCCTGATTGCCAATTCGTTGTTGCACCACAATCTGCATAACCAAGCCTCGCAATCTTTTTGCCATTTGGAGAGGTGAATTCTGCTACCTCTGTGTTGTTACAGATTGACGGAAGTCGAACGTCAAAAAAGTCCATTCCATAGCCGATAAACTTAAAGCTAAGCCAAGTAAAAAACATAAAAGCGCCAATGTTCCAGATGTCTTTTTTAATATTTTTTCTGAGTGTCATTATTATGCCTCCGTATAACTCACCTTGGTTTTAGCTAAATAATCGTGCAAGCAACGCTTATCTTTACTGAAAATAAACAGTGGGTTTATAACACCAGATATAACTTGCCCTAAAGCGGGTATTAAACCTAGTAATTGCATGGGTAACATACGCTTAAAATATATTGTCGATAATTTCGCTTGAGTGCCATCTAAATTTTCAATACGGATAGACATATAGTTTTTGCCAATTGTTTGTCCGTAATAATATAAAAGGTAACCGTGTAGTATCGCGCTAGTAAAAAGGCCGTATATAAACAACCCCGCTAAAAATAGCAGAGTAGGACTGATGAGTGAATCAAATCCAAAGTAATAAATCACGGGTGTTATTGAAATTATGCCGATGATTGCATCTATCATTGCAGCAACAAATCTATCAGACCTTGTTGCTTTTTCTCCTTCATTTTTGCTTGTTTCAAATTCTTCGGGAAGCTCAGCTTCTTTTTGAAGAATTAACTCATCAATTTCTTTTGCTCTTTCAGGGTAGGCGCCTCTATCAATTGTGGCAGCAGAAGAGTACAGCTCATTAAGGGAATACGCTGCGAAATTTATTTTTGAATCCATGTTTAGATAATTCCTTGTTTTATGTTGTTTTGACTTCGAGACTAGACAGTCCCCAAAAAGCATTACTTTTACAATGTAATGACCAACCTTGTTTGATTAAAACACGCCTAATATGAAGATTCATGTAACCATGGCCGAATAAAACAACTTTTCCTTTTTCATAGGCTAATGATATTAATTGCTCTGCGGCCATTTCAGCGCGTTTTCTTGCTAATCGGTAAGATTCAAATGATCCTTTTAACCCAAGCATCCAGAGTACACGAGACAAATAAACCCATGTCATAGGCTTGAAGCTAAACGGTAATTTATATCTTGGGATCTCCATTTCTTTGTACAGAGGTGAAACGTGATCTGGTTTGCGACCAGTATATATTTCGGCTGAATGTATCGCTCGAGGATAGTGACTAGTAATAAGGTAATATCCCTTTAAATCAGTATTGATTGACTTAGGTCTACTCTCGTCGGCAACATTAGAAAAATTATATCGACGGATCCATTTTGTATAGTCTGCAGCACTTAAAGCAGGACTGTCTGTTGAAGTAGGCTTTCCATGCCTAATTAAGATGATTTCCATTTGAGCACCTTGTTATATTTCTATTTCACCACTTTGGGTGGTAAATAAATCGTAAATTCATTTAGTGGTTCAATAAGTACACTATGTGCCATTTGTTGCTCTTCTTGAGTAACTAAACCTAAACGAGTTAATAAACCAAAGTTTGCAGATATAAGACTTGCAGAAGAAACCTCTAATTGCTTATGCCACACACGATAAGTTCCTAATTTACCATCGCGACGATGGTAAAAGCCAGCAAGTGGGTGGGTTAAATATACTAGTCCAGTTTCAGTATCAGGAAACCCTGCCAACTTAATTGGAGCATCTTTTGTTTGAGATAACTCAACGCTCGCAGGAGCCCAAATAGCTTTAGTAGTCATTTTGTATTTACGATATATTTTTTCAGATTCGTCGAATTCGCAGTTGAATTGAACGTCACCTGAATACCAAGGTAAATTCCATAACAACTTAGGAACAGCAAGTGTCCAAGAATCCAGAGTGGTACCTAGAAACCAAACACAACGTTCGTTGGTATGTTTATCTATTATGTAAATTCGATAGTTGGTCTGGCCCATTGTAAATTTTGGAAATGGGTAAACAGCAGATGTAAAGTCGACATCGATAAATGGAACTACTGAAATGAGTGCTTTCACCTCGCCATTGATTTCGAGGGTGTCTAATTTAAATCGCTCAGGGAAAAGACCAGTAAATCTTACGGGATCTACAGCGTAAGTAATGATAGCAAAGTGCTGCAATTTACATAAAACATCAAGCCCTTTTGGTGATGGTCTTGAGTGAAGGTAGTCATTTAACTTTAGTGAGTTCAATATCTAATCATCCTTGAAGTATAATGCTCATGTAAAAGGCTTTTTTATTGGTGTGCTATTAATCTGTAGCGAAGCGAAACTGAGCAAGCTGTTAGAAATTAATAGTTAGTCTATACACGCTTTTTACTCTTTAGCGGTATTTGGCAGAAGTAATGAATTCTCCAAAAGCTTCACACCAAACCACTACCGTATTAAATTGAGATAAATTAATGTTGGGATCAACCTTTACTATAAAGTTGTCAAAAGTTTTAACGTCACCTACAAGTTTCATTGTAGATTTCAACTGTTCAAACTCAGCTTCTGTTTCTACAAAACTTGGCGATAAATAGAGTTTATATTCAGGGCCAGGAGATATTTCGCCTAACAGCGTCACATAGTCTTGGCTGATTGTTACCTTACCAACTCCCCAATGAAGTGCATCACTTCCCTTTAGACCTCGTATAAATTCAGTCTCATAATCAGCTTGAATAGATAACTCTGCTATCTCTGACTTAGTGGGTGAAGGGGGCGCTGTAATAATTGGCAGTACATAAATCCCAAGAATAAACCCGAAAGTTAGCATGGCAGTATGAGTAACAGAGAGCAGTAATAACTTTCGAATTTTCATAATCATTGATTCTATTTGTTTAGCGCGATTGTTATGTAAATTTTATTCGTGATATTTACGAATTACAGCCACTTTTCCACCCTCAATTTCTAATACTTCCATCATCGTTTGAGAGTACTCAATAGGCTGATTATTTTGAGGGTGAATACCTTTGGCATAGTTTTTATATCTGATTGCAATAGCTGATTGATTAAAAGTAAATACATCTAATAATTCAGCTTTGTATTCTGTATGTGCACCTAAATAGAAAGTCATTCCTTTACGTTTATCTTCTTTACCTGAGGGTAAGCGAGAATCATCTGTAGCCCAAGGAAGATGTGAGTGACCCACATCGTCGGTTAATAGTGCTAAATATTCTTCTAATTCTTTTTTTGTAGCTGCCGGACTTTGCGTTGCGACCATTTTATCAAAGTACAGCTTCGCAAACGCATTGAGATCTATTTTTGAGTCATTGGCTAATAACGAACTGGAAAACAAAATGGTAAATGAAAGTATCAATAATTTTTTCATAAGAACTCCTTATATGAGATTCACATAACGCCCACGATAAGGGGCTTTATTAGTTTTTTTAAATTGTGTAGCGAAGCTGAACTGAGCCAAGATTTAGCACTCCCATTACTTAATGCTTGTTAGATACCTACTTTGCGTTTTTCGTGCATGTTTCAAACATTTTTGAATATACATCTATATCTTTTCTAATAGGTAAATGTCTCAATTCGCTCTTATTGCTATATGTGTAAACAAACTCTAACTTTTTATTTGCAATCAACTGAGAATAAACCTTTTTTACTTGGTCAATGCTCAAAGAAAAACGAGGGAAATTAGGATCAAATTTATGAGCTTTGTCAAAATAAAGAACTTCCTGACCTAGTAAAACGCGAAGAGATTCAACTACGATTTTGTGCTCATCCGAGTTGAAAGATGGTAAAACCTGAACGATATGAAGTAATTCATCTTGTTCTTTGCCATAAAACTCAAGCTCGATATTTTCAATACTGGGTCTTTTCTTGAAGAAATAATAGTTAAACCCAACTGTTGTTTTATATTCACTTGGAAGCGTATCATTTTCAAAAACTCTACTTTCTAAGCTCAACGAACACCCGTATTGATTTAATCCTGTTACCAGTTTATGCCCCTCCGTTTCACCTGAAAAAGAAAGAAATGAAAAAGACGACAATATAATCAAGATTAGAACTTTCATGAATACCTAACACCCTAATAAAGAGGTAAATAATTGTTGGCTAAAATGATGGGGAACGAAAACAGCCATCTGTTATGTGTCCGTTTAAAGGTTTGTTAGACGTTTTTCATAGATACTCTCGAAACCAACTAACTAGCTCTTTATTCGCCTTTTCTTTGTTGTGTATTAAACCATGATTATCGTCCGGATATAAAACAAGTTTATGAGGAATATTGTTTTTTGATAACGCAGCGGCTAAATCAATAGAGTGATTAACTGATACACGCTTATCATTAGTACCATGCAAAAGTAAAATAGGAACGTTGGGTGATAAATCATTAACCCATTTTAATACCGAACGTTTTTCTAATTCTGCTATTTTTTTGCTCTCATATTCAGGGATTCGATGTTTGTATACTTTTTCCATTGCGGGCCGATACTCTAAACCTTTCAATAAATCTGAATTACCAGCGATAGTCGCTACAGCTTTGACATTTTTTGCTTTTTTTAAAGCTAGGAATGTTTGCATTCCACCTCGGCTAGCTCCATACATACCAATCCTCTGCGAATCAGCACCTTCAATCTTAGGTATGTAATCTAATAAAGCAATTACATCATTAACATCCTTACCACCAAACTCATCAAGTAAAACGCCTTTTGTACGCGATAATCTATATTGGCTTCCAATAATCACAAATCCTTCGTTTGCGATAGGAAATAAGTTATGCATCATTGAACCAAATACTACTGAACCATAGTTACCGTTGCCACCTCGGTTGTATATTAAAACAGGTAGTTTCTTTTCATTTGATTGGGGCTTGATGACATAACCCGAGACTTCTAGCCCATCAACGTTGTACTTAAATGTTATACAAGATAGGTTGTTTTTATACTGATTAAATTTTTCTTCTCCAAACGTAGAGTCAAAAAATGCCATTCCTTTTGATAGTTTTTCTTCAGATTTAATTCTTTTTTGTCGCTTATCTTTAATAAAACCACGCCATGTAGCGTAGTCTTTGAATATGTGAGTAAAGCAATTTTTTTGATTCTTTATGTTTTCGTCATTTATTAAATTTGATGCTTGCGTAGCAAATGATGAAAAAACTAACGTACAGATTAATAGATATTTGTTCACTTGAACTCCATGTCGGTGGTTGAAATTTCTAACAGTTTATTATAGAGACTTCTTAGTAATGTCAGCCCCAAAACCTGTAATTAATCCGCATTAATATTCCATAATTTCAATGAATTAAAAAGGTTAATTTAATCAAAATCCATTAATCAGTAGTTTAGTGATGGTTTTGTGTTGTGAAAACTCAAGTTTAGTCATTTACTGAGACTTCTTTGTAACATCACAACATTCAGGATGAAAATGCGTTAATTGATTTCATAGCGAGGGTTATTGGCAAGCCAAGCTTCAACACGGGCAATTAATAAGTTATTGCCTGCTTCTTTGGCTAGCGTGAGGGCCTGTTGAGAATATTGATGTGCCGCTGTATCGTTATCTTGGCTTTGCAGGACTTGCGCCTGCGCTAATAAAATGGCGACTTTATTGGTAGTGACACCATTTTTGTTGGCAATCTCAGTTGCTTGGGAAAAGAGTGTGTCAGCTTTTTGATTATCGTGTTGTGCATGTGCGATTAAAGCCAGTTCGATCAACGCTCTGGTTTTTCCATAATCAGAGCGAAAACTTTGGTAAAAGCTCAAAGCTTTATTGAGCAGCTTTTTGGCTTGCTCATAGTCTTTTTGCAAACGTTTAATTTTAGCCAATTCTTCATACGCATAAGCAGTAAATAAAGCGTCTTGATATTTCTCTGCTAGGTTTTTGCTGACTTGTATATAGTGCTCGGCTTCATCGAGCGTTTGATTATTGCTCTGCTTAGTGTTCTGGTTACTGTTTGAGCTTTCTTCATACCTATTTATCAGTAGCACACCAATCATCAAGCTACTGCGGATCTCTTCTCGCTGCTCTTGTTTATCTTGCGCTTGCTTGATGTTTTCTTTCATTAACGCAATGCCTTTTTCTGCATTACCTTGATTAATTTGGCTAGCGGCAAGATATCTTCGAGCAGCTAATAAATTATTATTACTTTGCAGGGCAGAGCTGAAGAAGTTGATTGCTTGTGGATATTGGCGCTGCAAGTAATGTTCAATACCACGAGTAAACGCTTCATTACTAAAGTCACTAATATAGGGTTGTGTTTGCTTGGGGGTAAATTGGTCGAACCGCTGCGCGATGGTTTGTACTAATTGATCAAAGCCTTCTCCGACGGTTTTTGAAAAAATAATACCGCGCTCTACACTGTGCAGTAGATGTAGTGAGTAGTGCAACTGAAAGTCTTGTGGATAACCGAGTAATTTAGTTTGCACGACCAAATTGCTGTTAAGTTTTTGGGCTATATGATTGAAGTTATCTAGCTGAGTTAACGACTGCGTGTGATTTAGTACCGTTAGCTGACTATTCTGGCTGAGCGTTTTGCTTAAATAATCCATACCCTGTAACGGTACCCAGTCATGAATATCATCAGGCATATCGTTAACTACCGGCAGAAATATTACAGAGAATTCATTGAGGTCAGTGCTATTTTCTTTTGATATTAACGAATAGAGTGAAACTAACGCTAAGACAATGAAAATGATTAGGGAAGAGGCAATTAACAACGGCTTTTGAGTGAGCTGTGTTTTTTTTGTATCGGCGATTTCTTCAAGCTCGGCAGTCCACTGGTATCCTTGGCGAGGGTAAGTTTTAATAACATGACTACCCAGTAAATCGCGGATTTCTTTAATAGACTGTACTAATACTTGCTCTTGAACAATAACATCGTGCCAAACACTCGCTAATATTTCTTGTTTGTTAACAACCTTATCTTGGTTGGCAATGAGGTATTTGAGTACCAATAACGTCTTTGCCCTGATACTGATTGTTTGGCCATTTTTGATCAGAACTCCGGCGTTTAAATTGAGTTCAATGTCGTTATAGATAAATCGCATAAAAGAACAGCTACAGCTTAGTATTGGATTTGAGGTTTTAATAACCCGAGCTGAGGTTAAATGACTATATTGGCTTAAATTAATTGCTAGTGCAACCAACAACCTAGCGTTAAATAGCTTGCTTTGCAGCCATTACTCTATTAAGTTGAATTGTCTTCTAGGGAACTCAATAAAAAAATAAGGAATATATCTCTATGAATTTGTTTGAAAACCTCGTTTCAAGTCCAGCACTTTGGATAACAATTGTCATTTTGTACACCTTGAAAAAAGGCATTTATTTTGTACCGCAAAACCGTGGTTATGTAATTTATACCTTAGGTAAATACAGTAAAACACTATCAGCCGGTTTGAACTTTATTATCCCTTTTGTGCAATCTGTTGCGGCAGATCGTAATTTAAAAGAACAATCATTAGAAATCATTTCGCAACCTGCTATTACTAAAGACAATATTACCTTAGAAATTGATGGTATTTTGTTTATGAAGGTAACTGATGCAGCCGCGGCTACCAATAACATTACCGATTACAAAATGTCGGTTACTCAGCTTGCTATGACAACTATGCGTAATGCTATTGGCTCTATGGAGCTTGATGAATGTTTTCAAAATCGAGATGCAATCAACGCGCAAATTTTGGGGTCTATGACTGAAGCGACAGCGCCATGGGGTGTTATGGTAACTCGCTATGAAATTAAAGATATCACGCCGCCGCAAAGTATCCGTGAAGATATGGAAAAACAAATGACGGCAGAGCGTGAAAAGCGTTCGGTTATTTTAACCGCAGAAGGGGTGAAAACAGCAGCGATTACTGAAGCTGAAGGACAAAAAAAAGCCCGTGTACTCGATGCTGAAGCGGCTAAAGCTGAGCAAGTATTAGCAGCAGAAGCGACTAAAGAGTCGCAAATTTTAGAAGCTACCGGTAAAGCAGAAGCAATAAGGTTAGTTGCTGATGCCGATGCTAATGCCCTTGAAGTTGTTGGTAGTGCGGCAAATACAGAGCAAGGTCAATCAGCGGTGACATTAACCTTAGCTCAAGATGCCATTACTGCACATCAAGCGATAGCGAATGAAAGTACTGTGGTATTAACCGACGGTAAAACCGGTGACAATATTGCCAATACCGTAGCGCAAGCGATCGCAGTATCGTCTAGCTTGAAAGTGTAGGGACTTGAACGTTAATTTTAATGCAAAGGAGTTAGCATGGAATCATTTATAGATCATCATCACCTGATTTGGTACGCCATTGCCGGTGTAAGTTTAGTGATAGAACTAGGTGTAATGGGGCTTAGCGGCCCATTATTATTCTTTGGTATTGCCAGTGTTGTCACCGGTGTGTTGGTGCATGTTGGGGTCATTGAAGGTTGGCAAAGTGAAGTCTTAGTTGTGGGCGTGTTAACGGCTGTTATTACGGTTTTATTATGGAAACCATTAAAGAAAATTCAAAACTCCCGGGGCAAAACAGACGATTCAAGCGACATGATCGGCTTGCAAGTTCCGGTGATTGACGACATTACTACAACCGTCGGGACAATTCGTTATTCGGGCGTTAATTGGCATGCTCGATTGGCAGACAATTCAACGGTTGATGTCATTAAAAATAATAGTATCTGTCTTATTGTTGCTGTAACTGGCACGACAATGCTGGTGAAGCCTGTCGATTAAGGCTATTCAGTTTTGTGCTTAGCCGTTTGAGGTGAGCTACTGAGCTTAAATCTCTGAGCTTAATCCGAGTTGAGGTTAGATAATAAAAAAACCGGTTCGAGCCTAACACTTGAACCGGTTTTTTATTGACTCGTTTTTATTATTGAATCGTTTTTATTGAAATTTTACCCGCTCTAACGATAAATTTGCTCGGCCCAACGCGCTAGCCCAGCAGTAACACTGCCAAAATGATCGCCAACCACCACAGGAATGCCAGGCATTTGCTGCTGTAAAAATTCACTTAACACTGGCGATTTAGCGGTACCGCCAGTAACAAAGATAACTTCTGGCTGGCATTGCGCTTCTGCGACTGCAGCTTGCATTAACTGCGCTATTTGCTCAAGCGTGCGCATATTGGCTTGCTTAAGTGTTTCGCGTGAAACATCAACGGTTAAGTTTTCATGAACATCATCAAGACAAATGGTTTGTTGATTGCTACCCGATAAAGCTATTTTTGCTTGTTCTGCCGCATTCACTAGCTGATAGCTTAGTTTGTGATCATGCACAGTAACTAAACGCTCAATGATTGCGGTTTCTTGTGCATCTCTTGATAACTGAACTAATTCGCGTCTATTTTTAGCGCTATAAAATTCCGTTTGCTCGTTAATATTGTTGATGGCTAATGCCTGCCTAAAACTTGAGGTTGGCATAGGTTTGCCGGTTTTTAATAAACTATTCATTCCCAAACTTGGCATAATTCCTTGTAAGGCCAATTGAATGTCAAAATCATTACCCGCAACACGCACACCGGTATGAGCAAGTAAGTGATTATGGCGGTCTTCTTTCCCGGAGAATTCTGGACTCATCAATAACATTGAGCAATCACTGGTTCCGCCACCAATATCAACGACCAGTACTTTGGTTTCTTTATCTAATGAGGCCTCAAATTCAAAACCTGCTGCAACGGGTTCATATTGAAACTCAACATCTTTAAAGCCAACACGCTTCGCCGCGTTAGTTAACACGCTAATGGCTTGTCGGTTGCTTTCTTCACCATGTAAACCTTGAAAGTTTATTGGCCGACCAATTACCGTTTGAGTCACTTCTTTTTGCAGTGCTTTTTCAGTGAGTTTTTTAACATTACTCATCATGCAGGCGACAATATCTTCAAAGAATTGAATTTGATAATCGGCTAAACCGCTGGCACCTAAAAATGATTTAGGCGATTTGATGTAGTAGCCTTCTTCCGGATCTTCAAGATATTGTTCAAGCGCAGTTTTGCCAAAAAGCAACTCGCTAGATATGCCGTCAAAGGCTAATTCACGTAAGGCAGTTTGGCCTTTTTGCATCTGCATTTTACGCTCAACCAGATAGTTTGCTTGCTGCGTTGTAGGTAGTTGCTGTGAAAGCCAACTAGCAATAACATCTCGGCTTGGCGCATAAAGGTTTGAGGCAATATAACTGCCACCATCTTGTTCACCAAGTAAAGGAACGATATGAGGCTGGCCATCTTGCATGGTGGCAACACCACAATTGGATGTACCGTAATCGAAACCTATCATATTAATTACCTCTGAGAATGCCTATGAGAAAAAGGTCGCGTAGCATACTTACTTAACCAATTATTCTCAAGCTTTTGTTCCAAGTTGTTAGAAAAGCAGGTCGCGTAACTGCTATTCAAAGAGTTAATCAGTGAACCATAAGTATTTGTCAGTTAAAATAGCAAAAAATACTGACGGCAATTGCTAATGAAATTAAGTAAAACTAATCAAAAAATTGATAACAATGTGTGTAAGGCATTAACTATTGCTTGTGAATCATCTTTGCATGAAGTGGCAGGCTTTGTTTGGTTAACCCATCGAGCAAATTACACCAATTTCCCAGCAAGTTTAGTGGTGACTTGTGTTTTTAATACCGAAGCTGAAGTGGCGGCAATGAAAGCGGAACAGCAAGATGAAGTACTTAGAGGCAGCATTCAAAAACAGCTATTAAAAGTAGGTGTCGTGGTTAAAAATATTAAACAGTGCGTAAGGTTTGATAGTGAACAAGCTTGTTTAAGCCAACACGATGGGCAATGGCCAGAACGACTAGCTTTATCAAAGGTAAAACAAAAGCCTAATGCTAAGCGTGTTCATTAAACACAGCCCTAATATATGTCCAAAAAAATTTTACGGTCCAGTTTTCATGTGAATTACAATGTTGTCACTAAGATGGCATAACTATGACATAACTGTGGCGTAGTGCTGTCATAGCCAACTTCACTTTTCCTGATAGGATAAAACAAACATCTTAAAGGGACTAAAAATGGAAAATAACTCAACTGTGAAAATTGATGTAGATTTTTTTATTAGTGAAAGAAAGTCAAAAATTTGGAGTCAGCAGCATTTAGCGGATGTTGCAGGAGTAAGTCTTCGTACGATTCAAAGAATAGAGAAAACAGGTGTAACGTCAGCTGAATCTCTCAAAGCAATATCATCCGCTTATGAAAAACAGCCATCGTTTTTTTTAGAAGTAGAAAAGATTAACCAAAAACACAAAAAAAACTTATTAATAGCTTTGGCTTTTGGGGTCATACTTTTGATGGTTTTAGCGAGTAATTATCTTGTTTTTAAAGAACCAGATAAGGTTATCTTTGACGTGAAATATAGAGCTGAGCTTTTAAAGTCAGGAGATATTAACGAGAGCTCTTGGCAAATAGAGCTCGATTTGGATAATGAACTTACATTAAATCTGCCCAATCATTATGAGCTAGTGTTGCTGCCTTATTTAGGTAGTGATAATGAAGCATTAATCGATCTCACCTTTGGTTATCAAAATGACATACCATTAATTCCGAATACGGTTCCAACAACAATCACTAAAAGTCTTAATAAAGGCATATCCTTAGAACATGAAAAAGAAGGGAATATTATCGTAGCCATAAATATAGCTATGGTTGAATCATAAGTAACCTTTGACTATGGATTACTTATGATCCCAGTGGACTAACGCTTAACTTCTAACTTGCCCATCACCAAAGACGACAAACTTTTCAGTAGTTAGTGCTTCTAAGCCCATCGGTCCGTAAGCATGTAATTTACTGGTTGAAATACCTATTTCTGAGCCAAGACCTAATTGGTTTCCATCAGAAAAGCGTGAAGAAGCATTTACCATGACAACTGACGAGTTGATGCGTCGAACAAACTCTTGGCCTCGTGAAATATCTTGGCTGATGATGACTTCCGTATGATCTGAAGTAAATTCATTAATGTGGTTAATGGCTTGATCAAAACCTGTGACGACTTTAACCGCAATTTCCTGTGCTAAATATTCTGCATGATAGTCATCATGAGTCGCTAGTTCTGCGTTAGCAAAATAACCGATGCTATTTTTACAGGCATGCACTTTAACTTGCGCTGCATCTTCTAGTGCAGCAGCAGCTAAGGGTAAAAACTCGCTACTAATATCGCCATGCACCAATACCGTTTCAAAAGCATTACAAGCACTTGGTTTTTGCGTTTTACCATTAACGAGAATATCAACCGCTTTGTTTAAGTCGGCGAACTTATCAATGTATAAGTGACAAACGCCTTTAAAGTGCTGGATAACTGGAATACGACTATTTTCGCTAACATAACGAATTAATCCTTCACCACCACGAGGGATAACTAAATCAATGGTCTCGCTTTGTTTTAATAAACCTTCAATAACAGTACGACTGGTATCTGGGATAACGCTGACAATATTTTCGTCAATATTGTGAGAAGTTAATACTTGATGTAAACACTGTGCTATAGCTAGATTTGAGTGAATAGCTTCTGAACCACCGCGTAAAATAACGGCATTACCAGATTTGATGCATAAAGCAGCCGCTTCTGCGGTAACATTAGGGCGCGCTTCGTAAATCATCGCAATAACGCCAAGCGGAATGCGCATTTTTCCCACTTGAATGCCATTTGGGCGCAGTGATAACTTATCAATATCACCGACGGGATCGGTCAGCGCAACAATTTCACGGATCGCAGCACTAATGTCTTTAATACCTTTTTCATCGAGCACCAAGCGATCAAGCATGGCTTGCGATAATCCTTTGTCACGTCCAGCGATTATGTCTTTGGCATTTTCATTAATAATACTGTCGCTGTTCGCTTCAATCGCATCAGCAATTGCATTTAATAACGTGTTCTTTTCACTACTATTAAGTTGCGCAGCAACTCTGCTAGCTATTTTGGCGTTACTTGCCATGGTGGCGATATTAAAGTCTGTCATTGTGAGCTCTTGTCGAATAATTGATTACGTTAATTGGGTGAATTTTGTTGATTGCATCGTTGTTGGTCGTTATAAAATAACCATGTCATCACGATGTACAACAACATCACCTTTTTCATGACCTAAAATACTAGTGATATCATTACTGTGTTTTCCCATGATGCGTTTTAAATCATGGTGGCTGTATAAACTAATGCCTTTAGCTATCACGCTATTATCTACTGCATTGATAAGCTCAATAGCATCCCCAGCTTTGAAGCGCTTATTTACTGATTTTATCCCTGCGGGTAATAATGAAGCGCCTTTGTTGAGCACCGCGTTAACGGCACCTTTATCTAAGACAATTTGTCCTTGGCTTTTCAAGGTATGTTTTAGCCAGTGTTTTTTAGCGGTAATAATATCGGTATCAGCGGCAAAACGCGTACCTGGGTTAACTTGCGCGATTAATGAAGCAAAAACTTCACTTTTAGTGCCGTTAATAATGTAAGTATTAATACCATGCTCTACCGCTTTTTCTGCTGCTTGAATTTTAGTTTTCATACCACCGGTAGCAAGGTGATTGCGACTAGTACCTGCCATGGCATAAATTTCATCAGTAATTTTATCAACATTTGGAATTAAAACAGCATCGTCGTTAACTTTAGGGTCTTTGGTAAAAACGCCGTCGATATCACTTAAAATGAATAAACTATCAGCTTCACATGCTTGAGCTACCAGTGCTGCCAAATTGTCATTATCGCCGATGGTTAAATCGTCAGTGGTGACAGTGTCATTTTCATTTACTACGGGCAGTACGCCATTGGCTAACTGTATTTGAATGGTTTCTTGAATACTGATAAAGCGCTGGCGATCAGCGAGGTCATTTTGAGTAATTAATATTTGGCTACAAGGTCTATCAAAAAAACGTTGCCAATTTGCCATCATTTGCATTTGGCCAACACTGGCCATCGCTTTCTTAGTGGCGCTTGATAATTTAGGAGAGCCGTGCTGAATAACCGTACGACCAGCGGCAACACCGCCGGATGAAACTAAAATGATCTCTTTACCTTGCTGGTGGCACTTAGTAATAAATTGTGCGATAGCTAAGGTATATTTGCCACTGCAACCATCTATTGTAGGGGCAACTAATGCGCTACCTACTTTGATTACGGCTCTATTAAAGTTCATTTTGTCTCCTGTTATGATTACTCTTTGAGTATGCGTAAAACTGTTTAGAAACTCAATTTACAACGATATTTATTCATAATAACTTAGTACAAAAAGTATGTTTTCAATCGTTTAATTAAGTATATGCCTGTAACCTTGTGTTTTACAGGGTTACTTTAACAAATTAGGCAAAATTAGTGACGGTAAAAAAAAAACAGATCACTTTTCAGCCAAGGCGCTTTTATTGCCAGCTATAGAATTGCGTAATAAAAAAATATAATTTTTAGTGAAATCATGATTAAATAACGTTATCTGTGCCACTTATCTATTACCGTTAGTTAATCTCAAGATATGTTAAATTTTTTACCTGCCAAATTGATCGGTTTTTTATCTTTCTCTCTTTATATCCTCAATACGATATTTTGGTTACTACCCATCTTATTGTTTTCACTGTGCAAGGCGTTAATTCCATTAGGCTTTTCTCAGAAAATCTTTAGTTATCTACTTGATTTAATGGCAAGTAATTGGGTGGCGACGAACAGTGTTATTCAAAAGATTTTTACTAAAACAGAAATATTGGTGACTGGCTTAGATGATCTTAAAGAAGATGATTGGTATTTGGTGTTAGCAAACCACCAAAGTTGGGTTGATATAGTAGTGTTGCAGCGGGCATTGCACGGCAATATTCCATTTTTAAAATTCTTCCTAAAAAAAGAACTGATTTACGTACCACTTTTAGGGCTAGCTTGGTGGGCATTAGATTTCCCTTTCATGAAGCGCTATAGCCAAGCCTTTTTAAGAAAAAATCCACATTTACGTGGTAAAGATTTGGAAACCACTAAAAAAGCCTGTGCTAAGTTTAAACACAAGCCGGTTAGCGTGATGAATTTTATCGAAGGCACTCGTTTTACTGATAAAAAACATGAGAAACAAGGCTCTCCATTTAAAAACTTGTTAAAGCCAAAGTCGGGCGGTATATCATTTGTACTTGATGCTATGGGTGAGCACTTAACGAAAATTGTTGATGTTACGATTTATTATCCTGATGGTATTCCAAACTTCGGTGATTTTGTTAGTGGTCAAGTTGAAAGAGTTCATATTGAAGTGCACACACTAGATATTGAAACAGAGCTTGGTCACATCAACTTTTCTGATCGTAATGATAGAATCATTTTTCAAAAATGGCTTACGCAGTTTTGGCATGATAAAGATGCCCGTTTAGAAAAAATGAAACAAAATAGCCAAGCGCTGGGTGAAGGAAAATAAATTAATAGCAAAACAAAAGGAAGCGTATGAACGAGCTAATTAGTATATGGTTAAGTGAGCAAGGCGTTGGCGCTAAATACTTGGCCAGTAGCGCCATTGCTGTAGGTATTGCTTTTATTTTTGTTATTGCGAGTCTGAGTTATTATTTGGCAAAACACCAAATATTGGCCCTTGTTCATAAAGTTATTATCAATAGCAAAAACACTTGGGATGATGCGCTGATTGAGCATAACGTGCTCATTAGAATGACTTTACTATTGCCCTTAGTATTAACGCTCTTTTTAACCCCTATCGTATTAGAAAGTAGCAGCGCTGCCAGCGCGATAGTTATTTTATTATGTAAAATATTACTTACCTTTCAAATTTCTCGCTGTATCAGTGCTGTTCTTAACGTCAGTCGTAGTATTTATCAGGAGAGTGCTAAACAGCGCTTCTTGCCGTTAAACGCCATCATTCAAATTATAAAGCTAGCGCTTTATATAGTGACAAGCATTGTCATTATCTCGCTGATTATTAACCGCTCGCCAGTTTATTTACTTAGTGGTCTTGGTGCGTTAACTGCGGTGTTATTATTAGTTTTTCAAGATACCATTAAAGGGTTAGTCGCTAGTATTCAAATCTCTGCTAATCGCATGGTTGTTGCTGGTGACTGGATTGAACTACCCAAGTATGGCGCCGATGGTGATGTGATTGAAATAGGATTAAATACGGTAAAAATAGAAAATTTTGATAAAACCATTACCACAGTGCCGACCTATGCATTGATTGATGACTCGTTTAAAAACTGGCGCAATATGTATCACACAGGTGCTCGTCGTATTAAACGGACAATTATCATTGATATTGCCAGTATTGATTTTTATAGCGCAGATAAAATTAATCAATTAACCAATGCGCAGTTACTACAAAGTTATTTGACCGACAAAAAGCAAGAGCTTGGTTTGAATGGAGAGGAGCAAAGTAGCAATGACACCGCACAATCGCTACTTACCATGAATAGCCGCCAATTGACGAATATTGGTACATTTCGCGCTTATATTACGCAATACCTTCAAGGAAATCCTGCTATTCGTAGTGATCTTACCTGCATGGTTAGGCAGTTAACTGCCACGCAAACCGGCTTGCCACTTGAGATTTATTGTTTTGCTAACACCACCAATTGGCTTGAGTATGAAGCCATTCAAGCAGATATTTTTGACCATCTTTTTGCCATCGCTCCACAGTTTGAGTTACGTATTTTTCAGCATCCTAGTGGTCACGACTGGCAAAAAAGTTTATAACAAGGTAGAAGATAAATTAGTTTATAAAAACAATAACAAGCCTAAGGTCTAGAAATGAAGTCTATTGAAGAGCAATTAGCACGTTATAAAAGTGTGCATTTAAATAAGAAGAATATTCAAACCCACTTTGTAGGCGTGCCCTTAATTGTCTTTGCGGTTACGCTAATGTTAAGCACAGTAGCCTTTGAAATTAATTTAGAGGATTTATTTGGCTTACAGCTCACCTTGAATTTTACCTTAGCTATGGCCATTTTTACTGTCGTTGCTTTATATTATTTAGCACTGCATCGACTACTGGCTCTGGGTATGTTGCTATATATTGTGGTGAATTTATTTCTAGCTGAGTTTTTACGACATACTGAAGGCGTAATGATAACCGCTATCGCGTTATTCGTTGTAGGCTGGGTTATTCAATTTATTGGTCATTACTATGAAAAAGCAAAACCTGCTTTTGTTGATGATTTAAGTCAATTTCTTATCGGGCCGCTATTTTTGATGGCTGAGCTGTATTTTATTTTTGGTTTGTGCCCTGATTTGAATGCACGCATCACGCCAATAGCAATCGATAAGCGCCGTGCACTTGAGCAGAAGAATCGCCAGAGTTAAATTATGCTTCCTATTGCATGATGAGTGTCGAATGAAGTTATTAGCTCTGTACCAAATATGATGCCAATAAGTAAGCTAGCGAAGCTATTCGCTAGCTAAATATAAACTCTACAAGTGCTTGCTAAAAGACTTTAGCGCTGCCTAATCACACCTTCTTGCATGGTTGAAGCAACTAATTGCCCTTGTCGATCATAAATTTGACCACGTACTAGGCCTCGGCCATTACTTGCTGAAGGACTATCCATACAATAGAGCAGCCAGTCATCAAACCTAAACGGACGGTGAAACCACATTGCATGATCTATTGTCGCTATTTGAAAGTTTGGCTGCCAATGACTTGCGCCATGAGGTAATAGTGCGGTCGGTAAAAAATGAAAATCTGAAGTGTAGGCAAGCATGTAGGTATGTATACCTAAATCATCAGGTAAGTCACCATTGGCTTTAATCCACATCTGACTAGCAGAATCTGTCGGGGTAGGTTGTAACCAGTTATATTGTTGGACCGGGCGAATATCTATTGGCTTTTCAGCTAAAAACTTCTCTCTTAATGGCTCGGGCAGGTATTGCTGATTGGCTTTTACATAATCAGTAAAAGATGCAAGCTCTTCAGGCGCGGGTACTTTCGGCATGGTATCTTGATGATCAAATCCACCTTCACTGTGTTGAAAAGAGGCTGTCATATAAAAAATTGCTTTGCCATTTTGAATCGCTTGAACACGTCGCGTACTGAAACTTGCGCCATCACGGATGACTTCTACATCATAAACGACCGGTTTACTGGCATCACCTGCACGAAGAAAATAAGAGTGTAGAGAATGAACAAAACGATCTTTAGGAATGGTTTCTTGAGCGGCAGATAAAGCTTGCCCCATTACTTGGCCACCAAACAGTGCTTTGTAGCCCAAATCTTGGCTTTGGCCTCGATAGATACCTTGTTCAATGACTTCTAATTTCAACAATGCTGATAATTCATCTAAAACACGTGTCATTTTTTTACCTTATTTTTCAAAGACTACTTAGCTACAAACCAATTAATTCAAGGCTGTTAGTGTAATCGCTATTGATGTTGTATGTAAAGTAGGTTAAGTTTTAGCCAAATAATAATAATAAAGAACATAATTTAAACAAAATCATAATTGGACTGGGAAGGGGAGATTATGGCTGTCGCAATGCAAAGGGAGGCGTTGTTAGAAAGAAGGCAAGAAATTGCCACTGACAATGATGAACTTTGGGAAGAACTAACGCTAGCGCAAAAGTTTGCCGCCAGTAGCCTAACGCAATTTGGCTATAAGCTAAACTTTATTCGCGATTATCACAATAACCATATTGCAATTTTAACCTGCAATGAAAATGTTGCGGTGATCACTAAAGGGGGAGAAATAAATACCTCTCCTAATATTAGCATTCGTGTGTAAGCTAATTTAATGAAGAAAAGCGCCTAATGGCGCTTTTTTTGTTTCTTTTTTCTGCTTTTTAAGGTTTTCCGGTAGTTAATAACGTAAAATAGCCGCCATTATTGGAATAAAAGTAAATGTAGCTATGTCACGTACAAAAAAATCTAGAAAACCAGGTGGAGCTCCTACCGCTAAGCCTAAGTTAAGTAAGCAAGAATTAGCCAAAGTTGAAAAGCGCGTCCGTAAAACTACGGGTAAGCAAGCTGGCAATCGTCAAAAAGAAGCCACGCAAGAAAAAGCAAGTAATAGCCAACAAGGGGCAAATAAAGATCCTCGTCTTGGTAATAAAACTCCGATCGCGCTTGGAAAGTTAGCCACTAAAGCGGAGAAAACAGAACAAGCCAAAGTCAAACAAGCAAGTCAAAATACATCAACTATTGCAGGCGTTCGTTTTGCTGAAAAATCAACAGTTGAATTGACACCTGAACAAGCGATTAATGCGATTGAGCAAGATGAAACTTTGCAAGATATTTTGGCTAAAATAGCAGAAGATATTGCCTTAACAGAACAAGAAGTTAACTACTACAATGAGTTAATGGAAAAGCACCAGGCACTTTCTGAATCATTAGACCTAGATGACAGTGATGAAGAAGACGTTGCTGATACGCGTAATGAAGAAGCGCTATGGGATAAATTAGATAGCCATGATTTCTCTGATTTTGAAGAGAAAGAATAAGCGTTATGAGTAATTTTTGGATTTTTGCCTTATGTCTTGCTGTCTTAATCTTAGCCAGCTTGGCATTTTACGCAGGTAAGTTGTTAAAGCAGTTAGCGCAACAAAAAGCGCTTCAACAGCAAGCGAAAGTTGAGCAACAACAAGCACTAAATAGGCATGATAAAAAAGTATTTGATAGTGTTTTACTGATCACCCGTGCCATGCAACAAGAGCAGTGTGAATTTGATGAGGGCTGTTGGCGTTTATCGGTATTACTGTCATCGCTAAAAACAGTCACTGAACTATCGGCTAAATTCCCTGCGATATTTGGTCTTTATGACGAGATAAAAGAATTAGCCATTTTAGATGCACGTAAGGCCTTGCCAAAAAAACAGCGTATGCGAGAAGATTATCAACGTATGACAGCTTTAAATAAGATGCACGATAAAGTGGTTGAAGATCTCGGAGCACTGAATCAATACACCACAGAGCAGTTAACTCGTTTATCAGCATAATGTTGTATTGAGTTGATTATCTAACCGGCTTTATTTTGCGCTTGATCAATACCCGTATTTTCTTAACGGGTATAATACCGTGGTAATTAAATAAAACGGTAAGAAAACATGCAAGTAAGTCAATTTTTCGATAAAAACCTTCTTAATAAATATAATACCAGTGGACCAAGATATACCTCTTATCCAACGGCATTAGAGTTTCATGATGACTTTCAACATGATGACTTTATTAAGGCGATTGAAAACTCACAGAATCGAGAATTGTCACTGTATGTTCATATCCCTTTTTGCCATACACTTTGTTATTACTGTGGCTGTAATAAAGTTATCACACGTCATCGTGATAAAGCGGATACTTATTTAGAATATTTAGCAAAAGAAATCGCCTTACAAGCGCCACTGTTTAAAGACTACAAAGTTAAGCAATTGCATTGGGGTGGCGGCACGCCGAGCTTTTTAACGCACCCTCAAATAACACAACTTGTTTCACTACTGAAAGAGAAGTTTGATTTTTCAGATGAACTTGAAATGAGTATTGAAATAGATCCACGTGAAATTGAAATGGATTTAGCTGAGCATCTTTTCTCACTTGGCTTTAACCGACTAAGTTTAGGCGTACAAGACTTAGATTTAAAAGTTCAACAAGCAATCAATCGCGTACAATCTACCGAGTTTATTGGTGACTTTATTGCTCATGCGAAAGACGTTGGCTTTAACTCTATCAATATCGATCTTATTTATGGTTTACCTCATCAAACCACAGAGAACTTTGCTAAAACATTAGACAAAGCACATGAGTGGGATGTGGACCGTATTTCTTTATTTAGCTACGCACATTTACCAAGTCGCTTTGCGGCACAGCGTAAGTTACGTGATGAATGGTTACCCAATACGGAAGAAAAATTTGCCTTAATGAAGCTCGCGGTAGAGACTTTATGTAATTATGGTTATGACTTCATCGGTATGGATCATTTTGCTAAACCTAATGATGAACTCGCTGTCGCGCAAAGTGATGGTACTTTACATCGTAACTTCCAAGGCTATACCACAAAAGGTGGTTGTGATTTATTGGGTTTAGGCGTTTCATCCATTAGTTCAATTGGTAATAGTTTTAGCCAAAACATTAAAGAATTAAAGCAGTATTATCAGTCAATCACTGAAAAACAGCATGCTCAAGTTAAAGGGGTAAGCTTAACGGAAGATGATGTTTTACGTGGTGAAGTTATCCAAGAGTTGATGTGTAATTTATATTTAGATAAAAAAATGATCAGCGAAAAATATAGCATTGATTTTGATGAATACTTTGCAGAAGATTTACCGTTACTAGAAACCTTTATTCAAGACGGCTTAGTAGAGAACCATGCTAACTATATTAAAGTTGAACAAAAAGCACGTTTATTAATTCGTATTATTTGTATGAGCTTTGACGCTTATATGAAGAAACATATTAACCAACAACGTTTTTCTCGCGTGATTTAATTCGTTATCGATTGGTATAAGTTAAAGTTGCAAATTAATTGTATCCCCGAATAGCAATGTTCGGGGATTTTTGTTTTAGTTTCTCTCTATTTTTGTTAGCGGAAAAGTCCCATGTTTCTATCGCTAATGGCTTCTCGCCATCCGCCTAACCATTGTGACTTTGCTTCATTTGATTGATATGGGCATTGCTCCTTGGTTTTACCTCCCAATCCTGCCTGGTATCCGTTGGAATGTGCTCTACCTAACTTATCCCTTTTTTGTCTTTTCATTTTCTCCACCTCATAAACACCTCGTAATTAACTTATAAATCAAGTGATTGAATATTTTAAGCTTCTCGTTTTTTCAGAGAACAGCTGATAAATAAATACTACAGAGTGGTCGATTCTAAAATTTTATTGGTTTATTTTGGTATGAATTTTAATCAATCGACAAGTCATTTAAGAGGATTTTTAAGCTCGATGCAAGTAGAAAAAATGCATAAAGAGCGGTATAAAATATAGATAAAAACTCTAAAAATAATATGGCATTTTTCTGAAATTAGTTTGCCTTGTCAAAACAACTTGTTAGCTTTTATCGAGATTTTTTTGATATTACTAGGAGAGTTAAAAGGTGATGTTTTTAGAAAAATTTACTCTAAAAC
>Ga0105348_1000024_pt1 | contig 111301 bp, 80 predicted proteins | sample EN8Hudsemesocosm_2_FD_83504 | JGI IMG/M metagenome (GOLD analysis project Ga0105348, IMG submission 83504) | Methane-oxidizing microbial communities from mesocosms in the Hudson Canyon - EN8C Hudson Canyon | ecosystem: Environmental > Aquatic > Marine > Cold seeps | place: Hudson Canyon... | reverse complement strand
TGGTCGCATCTTTGGAGCCTGTAGAAAGACCGAAGGAATTAGCATGGGATAAAGAAGGTGCTTTGATTCGTTTAGGTGGAAATGAAACGTTGTTACAGACGCTTGCTGGCATATTTGTACGTGATGCTTTCCAACAGATTTCGGAGCTAAAAAAAGCAGTTGATGACGGGGATTGTGCTGAAGCTGCTCATCTTGCTCACAGTATTAAAGGCGTATCTGCTAATTTAGGTGGGTTAAAATTACAAAGTGCCGCAGCAGCTTTTGAATTAGAAGCAAAGGAAAATAATTTAGCCGCTTTACAAGAGCTGGTCCTTACGGTTGAAGAAGCTGATGGTGTACTTGTTGATTTATTCAATGACTATCTCGAAAGTAGTTTGAACAATGACCAGAGTAATCAAGAAAGCATTGAAAAATTACCTAAAACAAGTCTTACAGATTTTGTTAATCAATTGTCTTCGGTATATAAGAGTTTAGAAGAAAATGACTATATTGATCCTACCGAGCTATCATCATTGACAAATGCTGATGTCTCAAACGAAGTGCAAGCATTGGTAGTGAATTTGATTGAAAAAATAAAGCAATTTGAAAATTCTTCGGCAATTACTATCCTTAAAGATATTGAATCATTATCTGGTTCTGACTTATTACTAGACAAGAGGGGAAGGTAAATGCAAGAAAAACCAATTGTCTTAATTGTCGATGATGAACCTGTCAATATTCAAGTGTTAGCAGCCTGCCTCAAAGATACTTATCAGATAAAAGTTTCAACATCAGGAAAACAATGCCTTGAACTGGCCCAGCATTCGTCAGCGCCCGACCTGATTTTACTTGATATAGATATGCCGGAAATGAGCGGCTATGAAGTTTGTACAATACTAAAATCAAACTCAGCCACCAAATCCATCCCAGTTATCTTTGTGACAGCTAAAAATGAAATTCATGAAGAGGAGAAGGGGCTTGAAATGGGGGCTGTTGATTATATTACCAAACCAATTAGTCCAGCTATTGTTGCTGCACGGGTAAAAACGCATATCACACTGAAATTACAGCACGATAAACTTCAAAATATGGCGATGCATGATCAATTAACAGGTCTGTATAACCGTTATTTCTTATTGGAAGATGCAAGTAATAAAGTGTCTAAATCTAAGCGTCACAATTATGCGCTTAGCGTATTAATGATGGATATCGATCACTTTAAAACTATTAATGATAAGCATGGTCATGCCACCGGTGATGATGTACTGAAAGCCGTAGCAGTCTGTATATCGAAAGAGAAGCGTAAAGAAGATGTACTTGCTCGATTTGGCGGAGAAGAGTTTGTGTTATTGCTAGATCATTGCAATATTACTGAAGCGCAAGTAAAGGCAGAAAAACTACGAAAAGCTATTGAAGAATTACAACCCTCTGACCTTTCAATCACGGTTAGCATTGGTGTAGCGCAACTGAGCTCAAGCGAAAATTCTTTTGCAGAACCACTCAAGCGAGCAGATGATGCTTTGTATAAAGCAAAAGAAGGTGGCCGGAATCGAGTCGTATGTCATGAGCATTTGAGTCTAGAGTCTTAGTCCGAGTCTAAAAAGCATTCTACTAATCTCATTGCATAAATAATTATGAACGATAACTAAATGAAAATATTTAGAAAACTATCCATAAAATACAAATTAACGTTTGTTGTATTGCTAACGGCGGCGATTGGTCTAACGTTGGCCGGTAGTGCTTCGCTTTCTTATGACCGTATTATGCAAAAGAGAGCGCTGGCTGAAGAAATGCAAATTCTCAGTCAAGTTGTTGCGCTTAGAAGTGCCGCGGCGCTTAGCTTTAGTGATCAAAAAAATGCAACAGCGAACCTCAATACATTAAAAGTAAGTCGGTCTATTCGATTTGCTTGTATGTATGATTCTGATGGCAAGGTATTCGTAAAAGTAGTTCAGGGAGAGGTTAACCGTGAGTGCCCTTCGTTAATAAAGCGTGATGGCGAATACTTTAAACAAGACTATCTAGATGTATTTGAGTCGGTTATTCGAAATGAGAAAGTTATAGGGACTGTCTTCCTAAGGTCAGGACTTGAGGAGCTGGATGACCGACTTCAGCAGCAGGTCATTGTGAGTGTTGTGGTACTTATCATTTCTTTGTGTATTGCATTTGCTTTAACGGCACGAATGCAGAGACAGATTTATCGGCCCATTATCCAACTGGGAAAAGTAGCGGCTCAAGTAACTAATAATAATAACTATGCTATTCGGGCATCCGTTGAAAATGATGATGAGTTCGGCAAAACCGTGAAAGCGTTCAATGATATGCTCCATGAAATAGAGCAGGATAAAAAAGACTTATTACAACTGGCTTATTATGACCCGCTAACGAAACTGCCCAATCGTCGTATGTTCTCAGAAGAAATTGAGTTAGCTTTGGACAATACTTCAAAAGATATAAACAAGAAAGTAGCGCTTATATTTATGGATATTGATAAGTTTAAAACGATTAATGATACGCTCGGGCATGATATCGGCGATATCTTTCTGAAAGAATTCTCTAAACGTTTAAAGGCGACTTTACCTGATAATGCGATGGCTTTTCGGTTAGGGGGAGATGAGTTTACAGTGATTCAAAATAGTGTAGCAGGTAAGGAAGATGTGATAAAAACGGCAGAGGCAATTTTCAAAAAAATTGCACCGCCTTTGTTGGTCGCTGGTACAACATTATCAATGTCTGTTAGCTTAGGTATTGTTATTTCAGATGGAAATGATACGCCCATTACACTAATGAAAAATGCTGATATTGCATTGTATCGTGCTAAGGATGCAGGACGCGGAAACTATCAGTTCTTTTCATAAATGAGCCAAATACTAATGATGCAAAGTAAAGGCTCGTTTATTTAGAATTGATTATTCTAGCGAGATTCAGAAGGTCCGAATCAATTAACAGTCCGTTCTCTATTGCTTTCGTCAAGTTTATCTCAAATTTGTGTTGATCTTGTGTCCTTAAAATATTGACGACGCCCCCTTTATCAGTAAAACCTTTGACGTCACCAATACTTAACACAAACAAATGATTCATGTTCTGGAATAGCTGCTCAATCACATTAAGAGATGCCTCACCGATAAAAAGAATATGGCAGCCAGGTTCTATCTCTTCTGAATTTGATGTTCGAATCACCTTTAAACGTCTGTCTCTGATTCGGCTTCCGTCTACCGCGTCAAGAAACCCGCCAAAGGGGACATTTCCATATAAGCACATTCTCAATGGGCTTTCCGTATCTTTAAAAGCGTCTTCGGGCCACTCAACGAAGTTGGCGAAATTGAAAAGGAACAATGCTTTGACATGAAACTCTTTGTCTTTTTGAGGGCTGTTCTCATTGGCTGCTTTCAAGGGTTCGCTACCTAGAGACAGGAGTATGACAAAAACAAGCAAGCTAATAAAATAAGCTTTGTATTGGCATGATTGAAAATAAAAAGATAAATGTAAGCGAAGAAAGTACATGTCGTTTTTCCTTTAGAAACTAAGGCTAAAGAGAGCATAAATGACCGAATGTTTCCGGTCATCATTTAGTTGGCTGCTTACATTATCATCGATAGGATGGCCAATAGTGATATTGGTTTTGGCAAAACCTTCATAGTTAATTTCAAGGCCAAAACCAGCACTTTTAAATCTTGCTGCTAAATCTATATTTTGATTAAGCTTCCCATAACTATAGTCAAAAAATATGAAAGGCTGTAAGAAGATCGACTTCGAATGGTTGCTTAAATCAATAGACCAGTCTACTGCTTGCTCAAGTGACAGTGAGTAAGCGATATCGCCACTAAAAATACCGGGTTCAAAGCCTCGGTTGGCGGTTGAACCAGTCGTTGTAAACTGCTCCGAAGAAGGGAGCTGCTTAGGCGTGTATTGCCCTTTAGCGGAGAGCCTGAAAGGGTGTTGTAAGGGGAAAATATCGGCCCATCTTGGAGTCATAAAATCATAGGAGGCATTGACTAGCCAAAAGTGGGAAGGCAGCACTTTATTATCAGTACTGGATATGTGGCTAAAGGTGGGGCGAATCGTAATAATATGTTGGCTGTTTGACTGCCAGGGTCGTAGAGCATGTAATTGATAAGAACCGGAGAGTGCCGTGTAATCGACCGATTCATTTAAAAACTCAGGAAATGCTTCACTAGTCACTGCAGACTTTTTGGTTGAAAGTGAAAGGCGACGTTGATGTAAGAGGTTTGTGGGTCTAAATTGGTCTGGTCTATTGACCCAAGAGGCTTCGAGTGAGGTTAGATCTCCTTCCAGGCCTAGGTTAGAAAACTGCCCTGTTACTGCGAAGTCACTTCTTAACATAGAGAGCTCAATTTGGTTTGTTGGGTTGACTGGAAAGTTATAACTAAGGCTGCCAAAAAGGTTATTTGGCTCATTTGTGGTCAATATAGTGGTCCTTAATTGACCGAACTGGTGTAAGGGGTTGTTGATGGTATGTGAAATAAGTAAACGGTTTATCCCTGTTTGGCTAACCCCTTTATTATCGACAATAAGTTGCGAAGTATGCTGAGTTTCTTCCATGACTTTAATATTTAGACGGGCTTCCCCTTGATTTAACCCAACAGAAAAGAAACTGAATATTTTGAGCCCAGGCTGTTCATTGAGTGACTCAACTACTTTTTTGATATTTGGTTCATAAATTACCTTCCCAATGAGCTCTGCGAATGGGGCAATTAGTTGCTCAGTGCTAAATAGTTCATTGTTGTAGATATCTATCTCTGCAAGCGTTCCTTTTAGAACATGTATGGTGAGTGTTGAACCTACAATTTCTTGTGGAGTAACGAATGCTTGATTGAAGGTCAGTCCTTTTTCGCGGTATGCCAACGTTAGTGCATCAGCAATCTTATTCATGTCACTTATGCTGAGTTTCTCGTTCATATGGCTGTATACCTGATTAATCCTGGTATGAAGGAATTCATTGGTAATGCCATATTCAGGATACAGGGTGTCTCCTTGTAATCGGATTCGACTTATTTTGATGAGTCTGTCTTTTATTTCATTTGGCTTGCCTGCCGATGTAATAGTGACCGCTGAGGGAGCGCCTTTCAGGTTTTGTGTATTCGCCGAAGGGGGTGTGTATTCAAGTTGAATGGGTGCCTTTTTCGGTATTAGATTTTGCTCTGCTTGCAATCCTGACGTGATGACTAAACAAACAAAAAAACACATCCCACGCAAAGTAAGAAATAAAGAAGGTGTGATGTATTTATTAAGGGTATCTAAAGTTTTCAATGACCGTCCTAACTCGTATTTATCTATTGGTTATTACTCAGGGAGTTCGCCACCAAGTAATAGTCTGCTCAAGTAATTTTTAATGGCTTGGTATTTACTGCAATCAGTCGCGCCATTGTGACTCGTGTCGGCATTGCAATCCGGCATAATCGTATCGATTGAAACTTTTGCAGGGGCTGTCAGTTCAATCTCTATGGATGTATTTGAGTCTGGGGTGTTGTTGGTTTCTGTTCCTGCGATAATATTATCCACTTCTAGTATCCGGTCCGATAATTCAGAGGAGGTCGTTGATGTTAAAAATAGTTGCCCATTTCCTTCAGTAATTTCAACGGCATTGACTAAACCCAGATTATTAACCGTATTCGCTTTGATCGTATCGCTGTAAAAAAGGTCGATAAAGATATTGCCATTAAAAGCAACAATATCCCCGTCGTTATAAATTAGATCTCCAGCAGGGGAAATTTCTGATTCTAATGGCTGTGTGAGTTGAACGCCCAGCAGACCCGTATTGCTCGTAGAAATAATGACTTGATCTGCTGCCGTAAGATGAATATTACCATTGGAGCTTGTTAAGGTTCCGGTGTTATGGATGAATTGTCCTGTTATATAGATCCCATTACGTCCTTTAGTTTGAATATTTCCCTGATTAGTAATGCCTCCCTGATGTTTGTTGTTGTCTATGAGTGTGAAGTTGCCTTGGCTAAAGTCAATAAGGGTTGTTTCCATATCAGAGGCCAAGAAGCTACCTACATTAATTGAGGCCGTCTCTCCAAATAAAATACCTGCGCTATTAAGCAGCAGTACTTGGCCGTTTGCGTTAATGCTTCCAAATACTTGGCTGGGTGAGCCAGAAAAATCGCGATTCAGCACCATTGCTGAACCATTGGGTTGTATAAAAGTAACGCCTTCATCAACAGCAATATTGAATTCTTGCCAATCGATTGCAAGCCGAGATGTATTTTGGGTGATCGTCGTTTGGTTAGGGCTTGTGGTTATTGCGCCATCACCGTGAACGATGTTGCCACCGGTGGGGCCTGCTTTAGCATTTGAAAATACTGATAAAGCGAATAGCGAGAGTAAAACAACCATAAAGTGATCCATGCTTCCGCCACCGCTTTGCTGTGTTTTGTTACTGTTAGGTGCTGGGGTCGTACTTGGGAAGTTCTCAGTGAGCTCAGCAGCTGGTGGAGGACTGTTTTCGACACCGATATCCTTGACAGGGCTTGCTTCAGGAATAAAGATAGGGCTTTCCCCTATCGGGAAAATATTGCCAGATCCAATGCCTGTCAGGTGTCTGATGGCGCCATTTTCGCGATGGTCTGAGTCATTGTCACTTCCATCGGTAATTTGTAGTTGTAAGCAATAGTGACCTGCTGTGAGACCTTGGGTGTATTGATTATCTTCAGGGGGAGGGCAGTTACCTTCGGTACCCAGAGCTGATGAGTAATTATCCAGAGGCGTGATTTTGAAGAAAGACCATAAAGACGAACTGGTCTCGAATTTGAGCAAAACCGGGTCGTCGGGTAGCGGATGATGAAGTGGTATGACGATACTTTCCGTGCTGGCCGTTTCTGGTGAATTAAGTATTTCGAAGTCGAAAATATTAGCTGTATCAGCAATAGCAGGCGGTGTTGATGGCGAACCTAAAGTAGTAGGCTGGTCAAACTCAACCATTTCTTCAATCTGGATAGTGGTGATGTTAGCGACTTCGTTATTACTTAGCTTAGCAATATTACCTAGCCGAACAATTTGTCCATTTTGAGTTTGAAGGTAATAACGATCTGCATCATTCAATGAAGTATGAAGGAATTCTTCATTTCCTGCGTGACCGTTAAACTGGTCATACATATCCGATACGCCATCACTATCAGTATCTGTGCTTGGGCTTTCTTTAATATTAAAGGCGTAATCAATGGTTGATGACAGCTCAGTACCGTTTAACCACCTTGATACGCTTAACTGTATATTGTAGATGCCAATTTCCAACCCGCTTATGTGGATAGCACGATCAGTAGGGTATGTATCCTCTAGCAGAGGTTGCTTGGCTAGCATCTCTGATAAGTTCCACGACAGAACTGGTGATGGGGCTTGGTAGCCCGCAATATTGCCTATAAGTTCGACTGAGCCACTCCCTAAGTGTCTAAGATCAATCCAGATAGAAGGTGTTGACCTTAAAAATGCATTACTGCCTGCGGTAACTTCAAGGGTATCAGGAAAGGTGTCAGAATCTATATCGCTAGTGGGCGTTGCGTCGGAAGTATTGCCATAGAGATAAAACTCGATTGCATCAGTGATACCGTCGCTGTCAGAGTCACCGTCTTCGGCATAGTTAATCGCAGATGAAGGGTCAAACAGATCGGTTTGCAGAGAAAGCTCGAAGATATCAGGCAGGCCATCTACATCCCGGTCATTTAATGTCGTGTTGCTGCCATTATCGGTTGTGCCTGTTAAGAAGGCTTCGATAGCATTGTTGACGCCATCGTTGTCTTCATCTTTTTCATTCGCATACAGCGGGTTGCTAGCTAGCCGGACTTCCAATGCATCACCATAACCGTCGCCGTCGTAATCACTTGTTGAGGTGATGTTGTGAATAGAAAGTGACTGTAAGTAAGCGTCAACGGCATTGGTCAGACTATTGGCGTTATCGTCAGATGAACCATTGCTGGTAGGCTTGTTAGCATTGTTGAAATTCGCCCGTTCTGTTATCAGTTCAGTAACGTCAGGCAGGCCATCCAGGTCAGTATCGGTAGATAATTCTGAGTCGAATGCACCGCCGAGATTAGATAAGAAATGTTCGATCGCATTGGCGACACCATCAGTGTCATCATCCAAATGGCCGTCAGTGACTGGGCTATCAAGTGATAAAAAATCACTTCCTAAAACAAACTCCGCATAGTCAGGTAAGAGGTCTCCGTCAGAGTCGGTCATAATCGTTGTATCTTGAGCGCCGCCATTCGTCCTCAATGATGTTTCAATGAGGTCCGAAATACCATCGTTGTCAGAATCTTCTATTACAGTGGTGGTGCTAGAGCTTTCATTGTTGCCAGCAAGGTCAGTTGTGATAACCGTAAGCTCTTCGCCACTCGCCAAAATTGTTGTGATAGCGCAATGGTAACTTCCCGTTAACGCGTCGGCTGTTGTGGTGCAGAGCATAAAACCGTTGCTATCAAACACCGTAATGCTTGTGCCGGGAGGTGCGACACCGTTGACAAACTGCCCATCGCTGTCGTTTATCTGAGCCTCACCATAAGCGACGAAGGTGATCGTTGCAGTGCTGGTTATTGCTTGCCCATTAATTGTGCCCGTTATGAGAGTTGTTTCTATTTCTGTATTGTTGACTGTTGCAGTGTAAGTACCGTTATTATGATCCGTGACATTACTAATAATTGCAGAGTTATTATCATCCAGCACTAATACGTTACCTCCTGATATTAGAAGGTTGTTATACGCATCTTTTGTTTGAATAGTAATGGTTGTTGTGTCAATGCCATTTCCTCGTAAAAGGCTGAGAGACGCGGATAACGTCGTGTTCACAGCAGATGCGATGCCCGCTGTGAATGCAACCGTTTTATCTCCAGAGGTAATGCTACTGCCATCAACTTTTGCACTAACCACGACGCTTTCAGCTACAGTGCTGGTGATCATGGCGGTGTAGCTACCATTGCCATGGTCGGTTATCGGGCTGATAGTAGCGCTGCCATTGTTAGCAAGCGTAATGGCTAACCCACCGCTGGCAAGGTTATTGTTAAAGGTATCCTTGGCTTGCACAGTGATGAGAGAAGAAGAGCTTCCGTCAGCGGTGACTGAGATTAGTGAAACGGCTATGGTAGAAGTGGCTGTCGAGGCAGCATTTCCGACATTAAAGGTAATGGTTTGATTACCTGAGGTAATGGGGTTTCCATCAATGGTTCCACTAATGAGTACGTCTTCTGCCGTCGTATTAGTAATCGTAGCGGTGTAAGTGCCGTTATTGAGGTTGGTAACAGGACTTAATACCGCTGTGGCACTATTTTCTGCCAAGATAACTGCGCCACCACTGCTGATTAGGTTGTTGCCTTGAGCATCTTTGGCTTGCACGGTAATTATTGAGGAGGAGCTGCCATCGGCGGTGACTGCATTCGTAGATAGCGATATGGTGGTGTTGGCCGCTGAAACCAAACCAGGTAAAAAAGTGACAGAAGTTGGTGAACCATTTGAAACTGACTCTTGAGGGCTTGCTCCACCGTCCTCATCCTGGTCTAGTATTGCCGTGATATTTACAAGCCCTGCAAAGACACTTTTTACTGTCGCAGAAGCTAAGCCTGAGGCATTGGTGACGGTTGTATAGCTTGTGAGATTATTACTGAATGTTGCCGTGCCAGAAGAGATAGAGAATGTCACGTCGACTCCTGATAATAAGATATTATCGCCGTCGGTTTCTTTTAGTTGAAGAGCAACACTTGCGACATCGCTTCCGTTGGCGATTGCATTGTTATCAGTCGCTGTAAGCAAGCTGCCTGATGCAGTGACGCTTATATCTTCATCAATAATCGTATAGGTAAAAGTACTTTGAGTTGTTGTATCGCTATTGGCATCGCCTATTACAAAGTCTGTAATGGCTCCTAGGTCTAAGGTAGTAATGATCGTTTCGTTATTTTCCGATGTTGTATCGTCTAAAATAGAAAAATTAGTGAGTGATAAGTTGCTAGCTGGCTGGCCATTGTAAATACCGGCCGGGATACTTAAGGTAGGCACTGTGTAATCGCTACTGCTGGTGGCTGTGCCCGTTAAATTTAAGGTGATTGCAGAGGTAGTTGAAATATAACCAAACACGGCGATGGCAGGTAAATTAGCACCGTCTTCTTCATTGTCGCTATTTGATGCGAGAGTGAATTCAACCTTATTGGTGATAATGGCAACAGTGAAATAGCTGGTGTCTGCAGGAAAAGTAATATCAGAGAATGTCGTGTTATTAGAGTATTTTAAAACAGTGCTGCCGCTAGTGAAATCACCATCACTATCTCCAATTAGCGCGTAGCTTTGCCCTGCGACTAATATGGGTAAGGTGGTAAATTGCATATTGATCGCCCCGACAGAAGAGGTATTTTCAACTTTCCACTCCCTGATCGTACGCTTATCAAAAGTAGTGCTTAGATCGGATGTCTGGGTGCTCACTGCGCTCCCATTATCATGACCGATTAGCAGGTAGCTCCCGTCGGAGAAGGTATCTGCATGTGTTGCATTGGCCGATGAAAAGTCGGAGTCTGTTGAAAGGACTAAGCCCGAGGTGTCGTTAACACTGCGAGATATACGTTGATCTAGATCGCCGGCGAGGTCCTTTGCCAGACCAAATATGCCATAGTTGTAAGTCCCATCTAAAGTATAGGTGGTGGTTGCGCTCGAGTTCAGATAGTTGTTTGTTAGCGATTGCCCGTACTTTACTGCGAGATAAGACTCCACTTGGTGGCGTTGAGTAGCAGTTAACAAGGTGTTATACAGCACAAATTCTGCAATGCGCCCATCAAGGTCTTCATTGAAGTCGTCACCTCCTACTGCAAAGCGGCCGGTACCACCATGAGAGTCTTCGCCGTTAACAGTTGGTATGTCTGAATTTTGGTAGCCATTCAGGTAGTTATAGGCTGGAGATGAACCGGAATCGAAATCAATAGCCCCGGAATAAATAAGTGGCTCGTTATGGCGCATGGGTTCACTGGTATTGAAGTACCGGTAATCAGGCAGAAAGACTCCACTGGAATAAAACACTTGTGCGGATGATAAGAAGCCGACATGAGGGTATGCCAAAAAGCTACCCATACCGAAAAATTGGTTATAGTCACCTGAAGACTGATCGGTATCCGTAACAATAAAAAAAGTTATATCGTCTGTGTCATTAGGCATCACACCGCTGGTTTCAAGGTGGTCGAGGTTTCCATCCATCTCAATACTTTGATGGAAGTTCATCATATTGGAGGCGGTATTGAGAGATGGTTGGTATGCAAAGATACCCTGCGTGACATGTTTACCATTGCCACTTTGATCTTCCCATTGGGTGATAGCACTTGTTCCTGTTACACCATTGTCAGCATCAAGCCATATTCGCAAATTGCCGCCTACCCCACCAGGTGCCGCTTGCGCGAATTGAAACGAGCAAAGCGTGAAGGAAAATACGATAAATAAGCGAAAAGTTTTGCTTAAATAAGAGTTCAAGGGGCACCTCATTGATACGACTAGAGTGCTTTGCACGACTTAACCTTCTGTCAGTTTAGTCGTCCTTTTAGTCGGAATCCAGTTCCTATATCGTCGTTTAGGGATAAAAAACAATAGATACCGGCTAATAAAATGTAGGCGTATAAAGCAAGATATTAACGGGGTGACGATGTTGTTTAGTCAAACGACTGTTGTGCAAAGCTTTCTGCTAATTTATTTTAATTATTGTGTGAATTATACATAAACATACGGTTTGTGTGTCGATATAGAGCTATGATTTTGTAACAGCTGAAAGTAAATTCGGGTAAAGGCGCGTTTTCATTGCGTAGAGTTAACCAAGCCAACGATGTAAGTAAGTTTCTAAAAGGTTATATTGCCATTCGATTTTTATGTCATCGCTTACTTGGAGAAAATGACTTGAACAAAGCGCAATTATTTAAAAGAATATTAATCATATTGATTCCTCTTCTACTCATCGCATTCGCTTATATTTTCTATATTGGTAAAGATGAGCCTCTGCCTAAAATGACTGTTCAGGAAAAAAAGGCACGCTTTAAATCACTTATTTTACCTGTTTCACAAGAAGTCTATAGTGAGTTGATGACGCGATATAATGATGTTTCTGACAAAATTCAGACTGAAGGCAGCGATCAATTCGCAGATCTAAAAAAAGAGTATAAAGCAGCGAATGATGACGAGTTGCTTATGGCACTTAAACCTCACCCCATTAGCATTACTCTTTCGCAAGCTGCGATGGAAAGCTCTTGGGCAACCTCTCGATTTTTTAGAGAAGCGTATAACATCTTTGGCGTTTGGTCATTTGATGAGGATGAGCCTCGAATTGCGGCAGGCGAAAAACGGGGGAATAAAACGATTTGGGTGAAAAAATACTCATCTATTAAAGCTGCAATTCGTGATTATTACCGAACTTTGGCTCGAGGAAGTGCTTTTGACGAATTTAGAAAGCTAAATATGACCACAAATGATCCATATGAGCTAGTAAAGAAATTAGATCGTTATTCAGAAAAAGGCGCTAAGTATGGTGAGGAGTTAACGTCAATCATTAAATACAATAAATTTCATGAGTATGATAAATAGTGTGAGCTACAGGGGAGGGGGAGTCCTTTAAGCTAAAATTAATCGAGAGTTTTGTGCGACTCTACTCCTAGTCATTCCTATCGTCTTTTCTCTTTGTCATTCCGGCTAAAAGACTGCTGGAATGACAACGTTATTTATTCTCGCTTAACTGCATTGCCCAAAGTTGGGCGTAGCGACCATCTTCTGCGAGAAGCGAATGATGGTTTCCTTGCTCAACAACCTTGCCTTGTTCCAATACCAAAATACGATCAGCATTCACAACAGTAGACAAACGATGAGCAATCACGACACTACTTTTTCCTTGTGAGACCTCCTCAATAGCCTTCATAACGGCATTTTCTGACACGCTATCTAATGAACTTGTAGCTTCATCAAATACTAATATTGATGGGTTTTTAAGAATAGTTCGCGCAATGGCGACCCGCTGCTTTTCGCCTCCTGAAAGTTTTAAGCCTCGTTCCCCGACCTGTGTTTCATAACCTCTGGGAAGAGACTCAATAAAACGTTGTAAATGAGCTAACTTGATAGCCTGTTTTACTTCATCATCGTTTGCATCCGGCCGACCATAACGAACGTTTTCTATTAAACTGGTATTGAACAAAACGGTATCTTGAGGAACGACACCAATCGCAGAGCGTAAGCTATTTTGAGTGACATTTTGTACATTCTGGTTATCAATCAGAATTTCACCTTCTGTGGCATCATAAAAACGAAAAATCAGCTTTGCAATCGTAGACTTACCCGCACCGCTACTGCCAACTAAGGCGATTCTTTCGCCTGGCATTAATGTGAAGCTGAGTTTGTTGAGAATCGTACGGTCTTGTTCATAACCAAAACAGACGTCTTTGAATTCTATCTTTCCTTTCTCTAGCAACAGCTCAGGGGCGGAAGGTTTATCGGCCACTTCAGGTTTTCTTTTCAAGAGTGAGAACATTTGCTCAATGTTGATCATGGATCCCTTAATTTCACGATAAACAAAGCCAAGAAAGTTAAGTGGCATGAATATCTGCATCATAAAGGCATTCACCAAAACAAAGTCACCTAAAGACATTCTGCCTTGGCTGACTTCATGTGCCGCCAGTATTAGGGTTGTGGTCAAAGAAATTGAAATAATAAGCGCTTGTCCACCATTGAGCGCAAATAGGGTTAGCCTGTTTTTTCGCTTAGCTTGTTCCCATTTATCTAAGTCCTGATCATAGAGACGAGCTTCATAGTTTTCGTTGGTGAAGTATTTAACAGTTTCAAAGTTAAGCAAGCTATCAATGGTGCGAGTGTTACTACGATTATCAGCACTATTGGCTTCACGAATAAACTGGGTGCGCCAGTCCGTCGTTGTTTTGGAGAACCAGATATATGTGATAACAGATACAAATACAATGAGTGCAAACTCAAAACGATATTGTTGCCATAAAATACCCATCACTAAAAATAGTTCTAGGAAGGTGGGGATAATATTAAAAATCAAAAAACGCATTAAGAAACTAATGCCATTCGTGCCACGCTCTATGTCTCTGGATAAGCCTCCGGTTCTACGACTTAAGTGGAACTTCAAGTCTAAAGCATGAAGGTGTTCAAAGACTCTAAGGCCAATACGACGCATTGCTCGTTCAGTGACACGTCCAAAAATAGTGTCCCGAACTTCACCGAGTAATACATTACAAAGCCGGATAAAACCATAAGCCAGTAGAAGTCCCATAGGGACAACGACTAAAGAGAGCTCAGTATTTTCAAGTTGAACATCTAGATTATCAACTACTTCCTTTAATATAAAAGGCATGGTGATACTAGCGATTTTTGCGGCGATAAGACAGCTCAAGGCTAAACAAACCCGGTACTTATATTCTAAAAGATAAGGCCAGATTTGTTTGATAACTGACCAGTCAACTTTTAGGTTCGGGTCATAGTCGGAACGCATGCCACGCATGAAAAAATCCTTAAAATTTTAGACATTGTAAAACTGCCAACGATAGCAGAGTTATGTTGCATGGTCTCAATAGAAGATGCGTGGGTGATGAATAAAAAAATCGCCCTGCTCAGGGTTTCCTGGCAGGGCGTTTATTTATTTCGAAGATGAGTTTTTTAGGTGCTCATAGTTAAGTTTATGTAGGGTTACTTGCGAGCACAGATTAAAGTAATGGCTAATAGTTTGCTGCTTCATCTAAAAACTCAGCGCTTTCTTCTGCAACTTCATCGCTGGTCGCACTTTCTTCTGCAACTTCACCAATAGGTTTGTCATTTCGGTGTGCTGTTAGTGCGCCTTTTCTTTTTGAAAGTGCCGCTTCTAATTTTTTAGCCGTTGCTTGAATCGCTGTGTACATATCTTTGTCTGTTGCGGTGACGCTTAAGCTTGCGCCTTGATATTGAGTGCTTACTTCAACGCTTTGCTCGTGCCTATCAACTTTAACAATAACTGATAAATCAATTAGGTCAGGGTAGTGGTTACTTATTTTCTGAAATTTATTTTTAACAGTAGTCTCTATACCTTCAGTAATTTCTACATGGTGACCTGAAATATTTATTCTCATAATATATACCTGTATTAATTTGATGGGACGGAAAAACAAGTGCTTAAAATAAATATAAGGATGCCTCAAAAAAAAACAAGGCATTTATTCAGAAAATATTTTTTTTAACGACATGTCCTGATAGCAGGAGGGCTTCCTAATTGTTGTTCATCTGTTTATAGTCAGTTAACTTAAATTTAGAGCTTTGCCCGATTAAAAAAACTCCGTCATTCCGGTAGTCGTTTTATCCTGAATCCAGTTCTTTTATGGCTCTTAGTCATGAAAATAATGGATTCTGCTTGAAGAACCTCCCGAAATGACAGCATAGCTTAGTCAAATTGCTATCGTGCAAAACGCTTATATTATCAATTCTCACAAAAGGAATGGTATTGCCTTGTCTAATTCAATTCGACGTATTCTTCCCTTGGTTATGCTGGTTGCACTTGCTTTTGTGGCTTATAAGATTATGCAATCAAACCCACCTGCTTTTAAAGGAAAAGCTTCCGACTCCCATCTCTTGGTAGTGGAAACGTCAGTTTTAAAAGAAACTCCATTCATGATTACTGTTGAGTCTTTTGGTGTGGTTCAGGCGCGCACAAATAGTGAACTGTTTGCTCTGGTTTCCGGGCAGATAAACTTCGTGTCACCCCGGTACGAGTCAGGTGCCTTTTTTAAACAGGGTGATATATTACTCACGATAGATGCCGCAGACTATTTTGTTGCGCTTCAAGTTGCTAAAGGTAGTTTGGTGAACGCTGAATTAGCTTTGGCTGAAGAAGAGGCTAGATACGATCAGGCGCAACGTGACTGGAAAAATCAAAAGAAAAAGAAACAAGCCAGTGAATACGCACTTCGTATACCTCAGTTACGTGCTGCGAAATCCAATCTAGAAACGGCCAAAGCACAGCTGACATTGGCTGAGTTAAATTTAGAACGAACCAAGGTTCGTGCCCCTTTTGATGGCCGGATATTAGAAACCTTTGTCAACATTGGAAGTGTTATCGGGCCGAATGTTAAATTAGCACAAATCTACTCAAGTGATGCGATAGAAGTTCGCTTACCAGTTGCTAACAAAGAACTTCGTTTTATAAACTTACCAGAACCGACGCAAGGGGAAAGCCAAATATTTCCTGAAGTAATTATTGAAAATACCTTGGCTGACCCGCCTCAAAATTGGCGAGGTCGTGTGGTTCGAACGGAAGCGGCAATTGATGCAGCAAGTCAACAATTGTATGTCGTGGCCAGAATAAATAACCCTTTTAAAAAAGGTGAGGATAAATCGTGGCTCCCCTTAAAAATAGGACAGTTTGTTCGAGCAAGTATTAGTGGCAAAAAACTTGGTCAGGTGATAAAAATCCCTAATTCTGCAATTTATCAGGGCAGTTATGTTTATCTGATTGAGCATGACAAGCTCCAACGTCAACCGGTGACTGTTTTATGGCGAAATCAACAAGTGAGCCTGATCCAGTCAGGTTTAGAAAGTGGGCAGCACCTTGTCACAACTTTATTAGGGCAAGTAACAAGCGGGACACTTGTTGAGGAACGTGTTGTTCTCGAATCAGCTGATGAGGTTTCCCCTTGATTGCCTGGTTTGCTCGAAATCATGTTGCTGCCAATTTATTGATGGTGACTTTGCTTGCATTAGGTTTAGGCTCCCTTAATTTTAATATACCGCTTGAAGTCTTTCCCACCATTGAGCCGCGCACCATTAAAGTGATCGTGAGCGTGCCAGGAGCAATGCCTGAAGAAATGGAAACCAGTGTCAGTATCAAGCTGGAAGAGGCGGTTCAGGATCTAGAGGGCATTGAAGATATCGTCAGTACTGCTTCAGAAGGGCGAGCCTTACTTATCCTGACTTTGGATGATAAATACCAGGCAAATGAAATTCTGAGTGATGTAAAAAATCGTATCGATGCCATTAATAACTTACCGGTTGATGCTGAAAGACCGGTTGTAAGTTTGGCAAAAAGAATGCGAGAAGTCATTAGTGTTGCTGTTGCAGGTGAACTATCTGAACTGGAAATCAGGCAAGTTGCTGAACGTGTCAGGGATCAGCTGTTAGATATTTCAGGTATCACTCAGGTAAAGCTAGATGCGGTGCGCAGTTACGAAATAAGTATTGATGTGAAAGAGCAGGTGCTTCAACAGTACGGCCTTCGTTTGGACCAAGTTGCTCAAGCAGTCCAAAGTAGCTCAAAAGATATTTCCGCAGGAAGTTTAAAAACGGATGGTGGTGATATTTTGATTCGCTCTAGCGGGCAAGCTTACCGAAAGATAGAGTTTGAAAATATTGTGGTGTTAACTCAAGAAGATGGCAGCATTATTCGTGTCGGTGACCTAGCCGTTGTGAAAGACGGATTTTCGGAAACCCCTATCTTGACGCGCTTTAATGGGCAGCCTGCGGCACTGGTTGATATATTCCGTGTGGGCCAACAAAGTGCAATTGAGGTCGCCGATAAAGTTAAAGCTTATCTGCAAAGTACAAGCCCATCTTTACCTGAAAGTGTGACGATAACGGCTTGGCGTGATCGTTCAAAGATAGTAAAAAAACGTTTAAAAACTCTGTCGGATAATGCGTTGCAAGGTGGTGTGTTGGTCTTGTTGCTATTGACATTATTTTTGCGTCCGGCAATTGCTATTTGGGTCTGTATTGGTATACCAGTATCCTTCATGGGCGCATTGCTGGTGATGCCAATGTTTGGCATTAGTTTGAACGTTATTAGCCTATTTGGCTTTATTGTGATTCTTGGTATTGTGGTTGATGATGCCATTGTCACTGGTGAGAATATTTATAGTCACTTAAGAACATCAGAAAACGGCTTGGATGCGGTGATAAATGGCACCAAAGAAGTCGCTATTCCGGTCACGTTTGGTATTCTAACTACCGTTGCAGCTTTTTTACCAATTGCATTTATTGAAGGTGTAAGAGGGCAGTTATTTGCAGCGATTCCGGTGGTCGTTATTCCAATTCTGATATTTTCACTCATTGAGTCAAAATTAGTTTTACCTGCTCACCTCAAACATCTTAACTTTCAAAATGATGCCTCTGCTGCACGCACTCCTCTAGCTTTTCTAACGCGATGGCAACAAGGTTTTGCTGATGGTTTTGAACGTGCGGTATTGCGATTCTATCAGCCCGTTCTTAAATGGGTGTTACGTAACCGTTATTTATGTTTATCAATCAGTTTAGGCTTATTACTAATACTGTTTGCGATGGTTGCGAGTGGCTGGACTCGTTTTATATTCTTTCCAAAAGTTCAGAGTGAGTTAGCGCGAGCTACATTAGAAATGCCGGTAGGAACGCCTATTGAAGTGACAGACCGTTATGTTATTTCGATGGTCGAAGCTGCGAAAGACCTACAGAACAAATATTTAGACGAACCCGGTGGTAAAAGTGTTATTCGAAATATCATGGCCACGACAGGTAGTGGTTCGAGTAGTTCCGGGGGGCATTATGGTCGTGTCATTTTTGAAATTACTGCTCCAGAGGATCGACAGTCTTCTGTCACGAGTCGTGATCTGGTGAATGAGTGGCGTATCTTGATCGGTTCTGTTCCGGGGGCTGAAGCACTTACTTTTCGCGCAGAAATAGGTCACGTCAGTGACCCTGTTCATATTCAATTACGAGGGCAGGAATTTTCAGCTTTGTCCCATGTTGCGGAGAAAATTAAACAAAAGTTGGTTAGTTACCCGACCGTGTTTGATATTACTGATAGTTATTCTGATGGAAAAGAAGCTTTACAAATTCGACTTAAAAATGAAGCTCATGTACTGGGTTTGTCGCGTCAACAAATATTAAGGCAAGTAAGTGAAGCCTTCTATGGCTATGAGGTTCAGCGTATTCAGCGGGGGCGTGATGATATTCGGGTGATGGTGCGCTATCCCGTAGAGAATAGAAAATCAATTCAGTCTTTAGATCAGTTTTTAGTGAGTAATGCTGATGGAAACCGTATTCCTTTGTCGCAAGTCGCAGAGCTGATTCCTGAGAATAGTCCCGCTAGAATAAGTCGTATTGATCTGAGTCGAACGGTGAGTGTTCGGGCTGATGTAAATAAGAAAAATACCAATATGCTGGTACTGCAAGGGGAGTTAAAAACTTTTATTGACCAACTGTTAATTCAGTATCCAGATATCCGTTATACGATGGATGGCGAAGCCAAAGAGCAGCGGGAGTCCTTTACCAGCCTGAAGTGGGGCTTGATGTTTGTGCTGTTTATTATTTATAGCTTGTTAGCGATTCCTTTTAAATCATATTGGCAGCCAATTATCGTAATGGCGGTCATTCCCTTTGGGGCGATTGGGGCTATAGGTGGTCACTGGATTATGGGGATGGACCTCACTCTTATTAGTTTGCTCGGCATGTTAGCGTTAACCGGTATTGTGGTGAACGATAGTTTGGTGCTGGTGGACTTCATTAATAAAAGACGAGCCCAAACAGGTGATTTGTTACAGTCAGTTAGTCTGGCTGCAGTTGCACGATTCCGCCCTGTTATCCTAACGTCACTGACAACCTTTTTTGGTTTGATGCCTTTGCTATTTGAGGAATCTACCCAAGCCCAGTTTTTGATTCCAATGGCTGTGTCGTTAGGTTTTGGTATTTTGTTTGCGACAGTGATTACCTTACTGCTGGTACCAATTAATTATTTAATTGTTGAAGATGTTAAACGTATTTTTGGAAGGTAGTGTTCGAAAGGATTGCTTTGTCTTGAGTGCCTGATTTCTGTTAGAATCCGACCTCGTTTTTTATTGCTTTATCAGAGCGGAGTGTAGCTATGACGTTAGTGCGTTGGATTTTAGGTCGAATTATTCTGTTAGTTGATTTTTTGTTTAGCCCTAAAGGCGTAAAACGTGATGCACAATCGCAAAACGAATTAGATAGAGAGACAGCTAAATTATCACTTTACCAGTATGCGGCTTGCCCGTTTTGTGTCAAAGTGCGTTGGTCAATGAAACGCAACTCACTGAATATTGAAACCAAAGATGCCAAACGTAACCCTCAGTATGCAAAAGAACTTGTTACCGGTGGCGGCAACTTAAAAGTACCGTGCTTACGCATTGAAGAGAACGATGGTTCAGAAACGTGGATGTATGAATCATCTGATATTATTGACTATCTTGAACAGCGTTTTGAGTTAGTGCCTGTAAGCTAAGCTCAACAAATCTTGAAGAGCTCACCAATGACTCAACTTAACTAGTCATTGTTTCAGAATATTGTCGTTGTTCTAAACGGCAATATCATTAGTTTCAAATATCAATGCTCTTATTACCTGAGTGCTTTGGGTATTCCGACAAATGTTGGGAACCCCTAAACCTTTTTTGTGATAAACCACTCTTCGTTCTAGTTGAGGCAATCACTACGAACTTAGTCAGCGTCGGAATAAATTCCGACCTACATGCTTAAGTGTTTGATTTGGCTTATTTAGCTTACACCGAAAGTACGCATTAGATAAGGGTTTAGGAACTTACCTTCAGGGTCATACTGTCGCCTGACTGCTTGAAATGCATTCCATTGAGGGTAAGCCTGTTTGAACTGTTGATGAGAGAAGGTATTAATTTTCCCCCAGTGTGGTCGACCTTGATATTTTTGTAAAATAGGCTCGATAGCTTTATACAGTGCGGAGTGATCCTCTTCAAAATATCGGTGAACGGCGATTGAAATCGTATCACGCTGGTAGAAAGGGCTTAACCAGATGTCATCACCTTTAACAAAACGACATTCGATAGGGAAGAACACTTCAGGGAACTGACTCTCTATGGTCGTGCGTACTTCTTGTAAAGCCTTTAAGCCAAGCTCGGCAGGTAAATGATACTCCATTTCATTAAAGCGTACATTTCTTTCAGTTGCATAAATGGCATAGGAATGATCAATGTTTTCCTCTGGTGAAATGGTTTTCATATAAGTGCTTAAAATTAATTCTCTGAGTTTGTTTGCCCATGACAAATAATCGCGTGCAGACTTCAAATCCATGATGCCGCTATTGCCATCAAGCTCTTCACTTTGATTCACTGCTTCGTTGGTAACATTCAGCGAGTCAGTTAATGACATGCCCGTAAAAGGAAAATAAAAGAATTCAAAGTTTCGGTTCGCGCGTGAAAGCGCGTCTGCTTCAGGTAATAAATCATCAAGTGGTAACCAGCGAGACTGTCTCTTTAATTTGAAGGGCGAAGTATTACGCATGGTAATGCTTGTGATGATTCCTAATGCACCCAAACTAACTTGAGCTGCTTTAAAGAGCTCCGAATTTTCTTGTTGGTTACAATGAAGTAAATCACCTGAAGCTGTCACAATATCTAATGCTTCTACATAATGTGACAAACTACCAAGCTCACGTCCCGTCCCATGAGTAGAGGTGCAAATACATCCGGATAATGTTTGCTGATCAATATCCGGCATATTAATTAATGCCTGATTTTGAGCGTTAAGCAAAGGGCCGATTTCACTTAAAATGCTTCCTGAATATATCGTCGCTGTTTTCTTTGTTGCATCAGTACTTTTTAAACCGGATAAGCGACGGATAGATAATAAAGTTTCATCTGTCGGGACTAATTCTGAAAATGAATGCCCTGTCCCGACAGCTCTAATTCGCCCTTTCGTATTGCTAATCAGTGTTTGTAATTCAGTGACGCTTGCTGGTGCTACACGTTGGTCAGGAAAACATTTTTGGTTTCCTGACCAGTTTTTCCAAGGATATTTCTTTTTTGCAGTATGGTTGCTTGCTAATACTGAATTGGATAATGGAAATGCGCTAGCAACAGTTCCAGCAATAAGTGATTTGATTAAGTTGCGTCGGTTCATTTTGCTGGGTTGCTCATATAAGTAATTAAGGATTCGATTTGTTCTGGGCTACATTCAAAGCACTGCCCAAAAGGAGGCATACCTAAGTAACCATTCATCGCTCTGTCGAGTACGGTAGCCATGCCTTTTTCCAGAATAGTATTCCATCGTTTTTTATCACCGGTCAGTGGTGCGCCTGTCGCTTGAACTTCATGACAGTTTTTACAGCTTCGTTGGTAAATTTCACTTAGCTCAGTCGAGATTGTAATGGGGTTAGGTGGCAGGCTACTGTCTTCTGTTTGGGAGGTGCAGGCAGAGATTGCTAGGCTGAGCATCAGTGTAAGTAATAAATTAAGTGACTTATTTCGCATGTTTTTTCTCTGTTCTTTTTAAGATAAGGTTACTGTACTATAAAATGTGAATAAAATTCATGTTTTGTTTGTGAGCTAATACTCATTCCATAAAATCTTTGTACGACTCAATAATTACGAGACTTAAATCGGCTATTGTCGTACAAAGAAATCTTGATTTAATTAAAAATATACTGCGACTGTTTTCAGTCCTTTGTCTGGGTCTTTTTCTTTAATTTCATCGGCAGTTTCAATATTCTCGACCTTTGTTGCACTAGGAAATTTATTTTGAAGCCGGATGATAAACTCCTGAAGTGATACTTGAGGGTTGTTCAAGCAAACAAATAGGCAGCCATTTGGAGTCAAGCATGCATGGCACCGATCGAGAAGTTTTTCGTAATCTGACCAGCCTCGAAATGACTTCTTTTGATACGGTGGCGGGTCAATGATGATTAAATCATAAGGCCCCATTTTGGAATATTGCTGTGCTGACTTGAGAATATCTCGTTTATAAAATGTAGGTTTACCCTTAAATGGCTCATTTTTCTGATGGTTACGTTGAGCCGTTTTTAACACATTGGCAGCCATATCCATATTGGTGACTTTTTCTGCGCCACCCGCCAGTGCAAATAAAGAAAATACGCTAGTGTAAGAAAATAAATTTAGCACATGTTTGTTTTCAGCATGATTTTTTACCCACTCCCAACCTGCGCGCATATCAAGAAAGACGCCCGTATTTTGATTTTTACCAAGCGTGACCTGACAGCGTAGTTCTGGGTTTAAATTTGCCCAGAAAATGATAGGTAATTCAACTGATTCACGCTCACAAAGTGTGTAACTTGATAACTCAGGCCGAGTTCTGTTTTGTACCAAAATGCTTTTAATCTGGATTTGAGTTTTAAACAGCCTTTTTAGTTGTGTCTCAATTTCTTGATCAAGAGACTCTGAAAAATTCTGGACGAAAAGGTAAGGTGGGTACCATTCAATATTAAGTTTTTCATAGCCTGAAAAATTTTGTCCGCGCCCATGAAAAACTCTTGCTGCCTGTTTGGGAAAATTTATTAAGTTATTTGTGATTTCATTTATCAATTTAAATCTACTTCTTTAAAAATGAGTCATTAGAACTCTGGTATGATAAGGCTTTATTTTTCAGGTTAAAAGGCATCACTATGATATACAAATGGACAATTTCAGTATTGTTCTTAATGGCCAGTTTTAGTGTTAATTCAGTTGAACAGCAAATGGCTGAGGTGAACTCTGCTGCGAAGCTAAAAATAGTCACGACTTTTAGTATATTGGCAGATTTGTTTAAGAACGTTGGCGGGCAGTATGTTGAGGTTCATACCTTGGTTGATTGGGATGAAGATGCGCATGTTTTCCACCCATCACCGGCGGATGTCAGGCGCTTAACCAAAGCAGACTTATTGGTATTGAATGGCCTTGGATTCGAAGGATGGTTGGAGCGACTAATCTCATCATCAAACTTTAATGGCAAGCTAGTGACAGCGGCTTCCGGTGTTGATGTTATTAAACGTCTGGAGGATAAAGAGAGTGACCATCACGATCACCATGATCATCATTTGGATGTTCAGGGCTTTGATCCACACGCATGGCATAGCCTTTCGGCAGTTAAAAAATATATCGACAATATTTTAAACTCACTCGTTGAACTTGATAAAGCCCATCAGGCTCAATACCAACATAATGCTTCACGATACTTGAGCGAATTAGATAAGCTCGAATCTGAAACTAAGCTAAGAATGTCAAAACTCAGCGAAGCGCAGAGAAATATTGTGATTCCTCACAATGCTTTTGCTTATTTAGCGAGAGATTTTGGCCTTCACGTTTATAGTTTGAAGGGGATTAGTACAGAGGCAGAGGCGTCGGCTGCACAAATTGCTCAGGTCATTCGAAAGATAAAATCAGAAAATATTCATGCGGTATTTACTGAAACAACCGGAGACGATCGTTTGATGAAGTTGGTTCAGCAAGAGACTGATGCGCGTATGGGGGGGGCTTTGATTTCTGGCGCTCTATCTAAAAAACTCGCGCCGACTTATCTGGACATGATGCGTTATAATATTGAAAAAATTATTCATGCTTTGAGTTCTCGAGAATAATAAAAGTAGAAATAATGAGTTTTTAAATTATTCAAATAATCTATAGAGAGCTTTGCACGACTTAAGCCCCAGTCATTCTATTCGTCGCTCTTACTATCATTCCCTTTGTTGCTCTTGCTGTCATTCCCGTAGTCACTTGAGCGGGAATCCATGTCGGTTAATAGCTATTGTAAAGCATATGGATACTGGCTTAAAAGACTACTGGCATGACGATGCTGGTTGGACAAACGCCTGGCGTGTAAAACTCTATTTACTCAGACATTCGAAATTATAGTTCTAATTTCGGCACGCTATGCTCGACTGTGCAATGAATGACTCCATCTTGCAATGTGGCGCTAATCTGGTCGCCAGCTTTGATTTTTTTGCTGCTCGTGATGACTTTTTTATCTTTCCCGTTTTTATCTTTTTTGGCTAAAATGGCATAACCGCGGCCGAGTGTTGCTAGTGGGCTAGCTGTATTGAGTGTTTGCGCAGCAATTGACAGTCGATACTGTTGAGATTCAAGCAGGTTATTTTGTTTATTTAGCAGTTTCTCGTATAAGTAGCTGACGGTTTGTGATTTTTGTTGAATCTCATGTGAGGGTGTAAATTTAAAGAAAGCTTGAGTGTCAGTCTCATAGCGGTGCTGGGCTAAGGTTAAGCTACTTTTTATGGCAAGGTTCAGCCGGGAAAAAAGTACGGCCATATAGGCTTTCTTATCGTTAAGCGTTTCACCAGGATGTTTTAAACGGCGGCGAATATTAAGCAAATTATCATTAGTATTCTGTAAACGCATTGCCATAAAGTAGTGTAAGCGACGTTGCTGCTGGTCTAGCTGTTGCATTAATTCAAATTGATCAGGCGTTACTTTTTCCGCCGCGGCTGATGGTGTAGGTGCGCGATAATCAGCGACTAAGTCTGCAATCGTAAAATCCACTTCATGACCGACAGCACTAACAACGGGGAGTGAACTGGCAAAAATGGCCCGTGCAACCGCTTCTTCATTAAATGCCCATAAATCTTCTAGCGAGCCACCTCCGCGGCCAACAATTATCACATCCGCTAGCTGGTGTTTATTGGCGAGCTCAATGGCGTGTGTAATTTCGGCTACTGCCTTATCGCCTTGGACAGAAACCGGCAGTACAATAATTTCCAAAGCCGGAAAGCGTCGCTGTGTAACCGATATAATGTCATGAATGACTGCGCCGCTTGGAGAGGTAATTACGGCAACTTTATTTGGCGTGTTTGGTATGCTCTTTTTCTTGGCGTCATCAAAAAGGCCTTCAAGTGATAATTTAAGTTTGAGGGCATCAAAGTCAGCTTGTAGTTGGCCTAGTCCTGCTGGTTCCATTCCTTCAACAATAAGCTGGTAATCACCTCGACCCTCGTAAAGGCTGACTTTTGCACGAACAAGAATTAAGTCACCTTCTTTTGGTTGAAAACGTACTCGCTGATTAAAACCGCGAAACATAGCGCAGCGAATTTGAGCCTTCGTGTCTTTCAAAGAAAAATACCAATGACCAGAGCCGGGGCGAGATAAGCCTGAAATTTCACCGGAAACCCATATTTGCCCATAACTGACTTCCAGCATGCGCTTCACTTGTCTGTTCAAGTCGCTGACAGACATAGCTTTTGATAAGGCAGGGTTTTCTGATTTGGTCAATGTCATGAAAAGTCTTTTTGAATTATTAAAAGTATAGTTTAACCAATTTGCCCTGATTTTTGTACGTAACGGTATGACTTTTTTGCCAATAAATCATTGCGTTAATCTGGTTTTTCAGCCTAGACATGACTCTATCATCATCTATACTTAGCCATAACGGATGGGCACTCGGCGCATCTGCTCAAGGAACGAATAATATCAATGACAATTCTCTTAGTAGAAGATAACCCTGACGAAGAACAACTGGCCATGATTGCATTTGAAAAATCTGGTTTTGATAAAGATGTTGAGGTTGTACGAGATGGGCAAGAAGCAGTCGATTATATGTTGGCTGGTGGAAAGTATCAGGGAAGAGATATATTGGATTTGCCTTCCGTGATTTTCTTAGATATTAACCTACCCAAATTAAATGGCCTCGAAGTTTTAAAAATACTGCGTAAAGATGACAGAACCAAGCTTGTACCAGTGGTCTTGCTTACCTCTTCTGATGAAGAGAAGGATATGGTTGAGGGGTATGAGTCTGGGGCCAACAGCTATATTCACAAGCCCTTCGATTTTCATGAATTTTTACTGCAAATAAAAACACTTGGTAATTACTGGACTGAATATAACCGGACCCCTTATGTTGCAAGAAGAAAGTAGTTTGCAAGTAAAAGATTTCAACTTACTGATCATAGATGACTCTGAAGATGATGTGTTTTTGTTGATGCATGCTTTGAAAAAAGGTGGCTTAAACCCTAATTATACTCATGTTGAGAGTAAAGAAGAGTTAAATGAGGCCTTGAAAAATGAAGGGCCTTGGGATCTAGTTATTACCGATCACAATATGGTGGTTTTTAACTCGACTGAAGCTTTAGGTATCGTGCGAGAGTTTAGTGAAGACCTGTCTGTCATTATTGTTTCGGGCGAAATAGGTGAAAAAACGGCTGTTGACTCGATGCAAGAGGGGGGCGCCCAAGATTTTATTATGAAAGATAATCTGGCGCGTTTGATTCCTGTGATTAGCCGAGAGCTCAAACAAAACGAGTCACGCAAAGCCAAGTTGCAGGCTGAAGCAAATTATCACTACCTTGCTTATCATGATACTTTGACCGACTTGGTGAACCGCAGAGAATTTGAAAACCGTCTGGGCTTAGCCCTTCAAGATGTCAAAAATAGCCAAGAAACACATATCTTCATGTTTCTGGATCTTGACCAGTTTAAAATTATTAATGATACCTGCGGGCATGTCGCTGGCGATGAGCTGTTAGTGAAAGTCACTCAGACGATTAAATCTCAAATAAGAGAACGCGATACACTCGCCCGTTTAGGTGGCGATGAATTTGGTATTTTGCTTGAGAATTACTCCAAAAAACAGGCGCTTGAAATAGCAGAAGATATACGACGCAGTGTCAGTAACATGAGATTTATCTGGCAACAAAAACCATTTGATACTGCGATAAGTATTGGCATTGTACAAGTGGATGAAAATGTCAGTGATCAACAGGAACTGTTAGCTTGTGCCGATATCGCTTGTTATGCAGCAAAAGAGAAAGGCCAGAATGGTGTTACCTGGTATAGCGACGATGATACAGACCTGAATCAGCGCCGCAGTGATATGCAATGGGCACCACGCATTAAACAGGCCGCTCAAAAAGACTACTTCGTGCTTTACATGCAGTCTATGACAAATTTGCAAGATGATGTTGGTCTTCATGCTGAGTTTTTGGTGCGTATGGATGAAGGTGACGGACTTATTCCTCCTGGTGCTTTTATACCTGCTGCAGAACGTTATAACTTAATGCCAACCATTGATCGGTGGGTGGTTAAAAATGTTTTTAAATATCTTGATGAAAGTGGTCTTGGGCGTCAGGAGCAGGGTACTTATTTTGTTAATTTGTCAGGCTCAACGCTGAGCGACCAGTCTTTTTTTGAATATATTAAAGAGCTACAAAAAGAGTACAACATTAACCCTCAATTAATTTGTTTTGAAATTACCGAAACTGAAGCGATTAATAACTTGATCGACGCTGTTGAATTTATCATTGATATTCGGGAAAAAGGCTTCAAATTTGCCTTGGATGATTTTGGTGTTGGTCTGAGTTCATTCACATATTTAAAAACAATCCCTGTCGACTTTCTAAAGATTGATGGTGGTTTTGTGAAGAACATGTTGAGTGACCCGATTGATCAGGGAATTGTAGAAGCCTGTAACCAGATTGCGCATGCCGCAGGTCTCAAAACGGTAGCAGAGTTTATTGAAGATGCTGATACCCTGAACACTTTGAAGGATATGGGGGTTGATTTTGGTCAAGGCTACCATATGGCTAAGCCTGGTCCTTTGCCGCCTATTTAGTCTTGTAAGCTCACTCTCTAATCATATTTTAAATGTGTGCAGTTACTTTATGAGTTACTCATAAAGTAACTATTGATATGATGCCTTAATACTTGAAGCGCGATGCTCTAGATGCACTGGGCATTGAATGGAACCGGGATAAATGTCGTCCGCCATAATAATCTATAACAAGTGTGTAACACTTCTTGTCACCGTATTGCATAAAATCAATTTATGGTTGTTTATGCCCAGCTTGCTAAGCTTGGTTTTACTAGATATTGTTTTAAGAAACTTGTTTACAACGACCATTGCATGGAGTCACGAAGTTTCTGGTTTTCTTCTGTTAAGCATCTTCTTTATTGACCTGCCTTATTGTTTATCCAAAAGTGAATTTTTAAAAGTAGACCTTCTTTATAGTCATTTTTCAGCATTTTGGAAAAGTGCTGCACAAAGGGTTTCATTGGTTTGCTGTTTTATTGTTGCAATATTTATTGTTTGGCAGGCACTTGTTGGTGTTCGTGATATGTATGAGTTTGATGAGTTGGCGTTTACTTTGCCAATTCCTCTCTGGCCATTCTCTGCAATGATTGCTGTTAGCGGTCTGTTACTTGGGCTTCAGTCGGTAGCTATGCTGTTTGATCAAAGGCAAGAGGCAGGTCAAATACATGAGTGATCAGAATGTCGGTTTATTAGCCATGTTGATCATGGTCTTGATGATTCTTGTCAGAGTGCCTATTGCGGTTTCGATGCTTATAACTGGTGTGGTTGGGAATACATACTTTCAAGGCTTTGATGCCACGCTGGTACAATTTCAATTACTTAGCTGGGAGGTTGCAACTAATTTTATTTTGATCGCCTTACCATTATTTATCTGGATGGGGCAGCTTGGTTACAGCTCCGGAGTGGGTAGAGATCTTTACAGTTGTTTTTATAAATGGTTTGGCCACAAGCCTGGAGGCTTGGCAGTTTCTTCTATAGTGAGTACGGCAAGTTTTGGTGCCGTGACGGGGTCTAGTGTTGCAACGGTAATGACAATGGGTAAAATGCTCATGCCTGAAATGAAGCGCTATGACTATTCAAACTCACTGGCATCAGGGTCTTTGGCTTCAGCGGGGGTACTAGCAATATTGATTCCGCCCAGTGTGCCATTGGTCTTCTACGGCGTTTGGACAGAGAGTTCGATTGGTGAGCTATTCATTGCAGGTGTTATTCCCGGCATACTTCTTACATTAATGTTTAGTGTTTATATTTGGGTTTATTGTCACTTTAAACCCTCCACAGGCCCAGCAGGTAGAAAATTTCCTTTAGGTGAAAGGTTGGTTTCTCTGGTAAATTTATTGCCCTTTCTCTCTGTCATGATACTTGTTTTGGGAAGCATTTATGGCGGGTTTGCAACAACAACTGAAGCGGCTGCGGTTGGTGTTGCGGGTATGCTATTCGTTGCTCTAATCAAAAAAAGACTCAGTAAAACCGTATTGACAGAAAGTATTAGTGAAAGCTCAAAGTTGAGTAGTAATATATTTTTATTACTACTGGGGGGAGGGATATTTAGCCGGTTTTTAGTACAAACAGATTTAACGCCTACATTGATTCAAGGCATAAACGGTTTGGATCTATCTCCCTATTTGGTGATAGCAGTACTTGTACTGATGTACTTGTTGCTGGGTGCCATTATAGATACTTTTGGCATGATTATTCTGACTCTGCCCTTTGTGTTCCCCTTAATCATCTCAATGGGAATTGATCCGGTTTGGTTCGGAATTTTTATTGTGATGATGATCGAGCTATCGCTGATCACCCCGCCTATCGGACTGAACGTTATTGTGATGAAACAAGTCGTTCCGGATGTCCTGCTTATGGATATCTATAAAGGCACCTTTCCTTTCGTTTTGATTTGTTTATTTATGGTGTTTTTGCTGGTTATTTTTCCAGAGTTAGCGCTCTGGTTGCCAGCTAAAATAAAATGAACATTGGTCAGTCTTAATTTACTTTATATTAAACTAAAAATTAGGACTGAAATTCGTTCGATCTCAAAAATACCATCTATACTTTTAATTACGTCAAACCACGCTCCATTGGCTCCGACTATTTTTTGATGAGGTCCGAATGAAGGAAATAACAATAACCAAAAAATCTACTCGACTAATTCTAGCTTTTTCTGCAGCGGTAGCGTCCAGTTTTTCCTGCGCCTTATCTGCCGAAGAAACGCCCCTTAAATTAGCTGATGTTGTCGTGACTGCAACCAAAACAGGTGAGGTATCATTACAAGAAGTTCCTTCATCCATCACCGTGGTTAGTGAAGATCAGCTGCGTGAATCGGGTGTTAATAATATTGATGACCTTACGCAGAAAACGCCAGGCTTGGGTATTTCACGAAATGGCTCTGCTTCAAGGGTTTATATGCGCGGTATCGGTACGAATTTGGATTTTATTGGTTCTGATCCAAGCGTAACGGTTCACGTGGATGGTATTTATCAATCGCGTACCATTACCGCACTTGATGATTTTCTTGATATAGAGCGAGTAGAGGTACTTCGAGGCCCGCAAGGTACATTGTATGGAAGAAACTCTATTGGCGGTACAATTAATATCATTAGCAAGTTGCCCGAAGCTGAGCTAAAAAGACGCGTTCGGTTTGAATTGGGCCATGATGCAATACACCGTTTTTCTACCTCTGTCAGCGGTGCGCTAAATAAAGGTGAAAATTTGTTGGGCTCGATTTCATTAATGAAATCGAGTCATGACCCTTACATAAAAAATGTCAATGCAGCGAGTACAACAGGCTTATTTGATGATGATAGCCTAACAACTAAAGGCACTTTACGTTATCTAGCAGGGTCAAATGCAGAAGTCATACTCCGTGCTGATTATAATAATGTTGATAAAATACCAAGAGCTTATAAATCAACAGGCTTAGCGACAAATGGAAGCGCTGCGCCACTAGGGGGTTTAGTGAATAAACCATCTAATCCATTTGAAGTCGATTTTTCTTACCAAGATCCCTTTTTTAAACAAATAAACAAAGGGACGTCTGCAGAGCTAATTTTGGAGCTAACACCTCATTGGTCAGTTACATCATTAACAGGGTATCGCGATCTGGATTACAGCACTGCAGAGGACACTGATGGCAGTAGCGTAGAGGCGTTGTTTACAGAAGTTGCTGAAGAACAAGAACAATTTTCGGAAGAGCTTCGTTTTAATTATGCATCTGATCGAATGAAATTTGTGACGGGATTGTATTATTTGGATGAAGATCATCATTCGGATGTCTCTATTAATATTGCTGGTGGGGCAGCAAGTAGGAATTTTGATACCAATAATGATACGTCAGCTTATGCCGTATTTGGCCAAGGCACTTATGGTATAACGAATAACCTGAATACAACATTGGGTTTACGTTATAGTCATGAAGAAAAGAAGTTTAGCAATGACCATGTGAATATAAATTTACCGCCAACACTAGTTGATTTCAAATTAGCTCAAAAGGGTAGTTGGAGTTCATGGAGTCCCAAAGCTACAGCTGATTATACCTTTGATGACGGGCTTATGGTTTACAGTTCTGTGAGCCGAGGTTTCAAGAGTGGTGGTTTTAATGTGACGGCGAGTGACCCTGAATTTGACCCTGAGTTTGTTTGGTCTTACGAGGTTGGTGCGAAGCATGATTGGTTGAAAAATACTTTGCGAACTAATTTTGTGATGTTTTACTATGATTACACTGACTTGCAAGTATCAGATTTTACTCAAGCCGGAGTGCTATCAATTACCAATGCAGCCGATGCCGAAATTCAAGGTGTAGAGCTAGAAGCTAGTTGGATGCCTAGCTACGACTGGATGTTAGAACTGAACTACGCTTTTCTGGATGCCAGCTATAAAAAATATATTGCACCGGGTAGTATTGATGTTTCAGGAAATGACTTAAATGCCGCGCCATCGCATAAAATTAATACTGCAGTACAGTATTTTCATAGTGTAAATAGCGGCACGATTAGCTACCGTTTAGAGCACTTCTGGCAAGATAAAACTTACTTCACTGCATTTAATGAGGATACCTCTTCTCAAGGAGCATACGGGATCTGGAATGCGCGTATAAACTTTACGCCTTTGGATGAAAGTTGGGAATTTCAACTCTATGGTGAGAACTTGGATAACAAAGCCTATTCGACATCAAGCCGGGAGTTTCCTGCGGCAGGCCCGAATGGTACTGGCGTAACGAAAGACATCAATCCACCACGAACCTTGGGCGCAAGGTTTACCTATAATTTTATGTAAATAAATAACACCCAGTAAGGTCATTCTCGCGAATGCGGGAATGAGTGTTTTCTGAGGGGGTGGTAATACTTAGAGAAGACTGCGGTGTAAATGTATCGTTAGGCTTTCTTAATTCTTACAAACTATCATAGATAGCATCTATCAATGCCTTGCCACAGGCGCCGGTGTCATCCACCGCATGAATGCGATTACCGCAATAGCCAAAGCCTAACTCTGCGTCTGGGTCAGCAAAGCCTAGAGCACCACCTAAACCAGGATGACCAAAAGTTCTGGGGTTCTCACCGAGATTGAAATGAGGGTTGTTCAGCATAAACCCGGTACCATAGCGGAAATGACGGTTGGTCATCTTTTCAACGGCATTCCATTGTTCCTGAATGACATCCTCCAGTAAGTCGTGGTTAATCATGCTGCTGCCATTGTGAACCAGAGAGCCATAAATCTGCGCCAAGGCTCTGGCATTACTGTGTCCATTGCCGGATGTAAATTCACAGCGTCGGAATTCATCGCTCTCGAAAAAATTCTCAGATTCATTGAATGGTGCAGGTTTCCAAGCTCTTGCTAATAGTGGGTTTCCGCCCATCATACCCATTAAGCTGGGAACATTATCATCGACCAGAATATCAGCGCAACGTTCTATTTCTTCCGGTGTGAGGCCAACAAAAAAATCTATCCCTCTCGGACCAAAAAGATCTTCTCGCAGAAATGTTCCAAGTGATTTTCCTGTTGTGAGTTGAACGATCTGCTCACAAAGCGGCCCATGACTAAAAGAATGATAACAAGGCGTTGTGCCAGGCTCCCAAAGAGGCTTTTGAATCTCTAATGCCTTGATCACAATGCCGGGTTGAAAAAGTGAATTTTCCGGCGCTGCATCTGCCACTGGAATACCGGCTAACTGCGCCAGCATACAGCGTACTGTAATAGATTCTTTATCTGCTTGAGCGAATTCTGGCCAGTAGTTTGCGATAGGCTTATCTAGGTCAATGACTTTTCTGTCTGCCAGAATGAGTAAGCAAATTGAAGCGATGCCTTTAGTGACTGACATAACGCAAACAAGTGTGTCTTTGTCCCAGAGTTTGGTGCGAGCAATGTCTTGGTAGCCGCCCCATAAATCAACGACTGTCTTTCCTTTATGTATGACAGATACGCAAGCACCGAGTTCATTTCTGAGTTGTAAGTTATCAGTGAAAGCTTGTTTTACCGAAGTGAAAGCAGGGTCGCAAAAGCCAGCAACATGTAAGGGGTGAGTCAAAGTATCAATATTCCAAAGGTGAAAAAAATATATCGTTTAATTAGTTTAGATCAATTGTGTGAGATTTCTGTTTGATTGCTTTTAAAAAGGACTAAAATCCGAACTAAAATTGTGTGTAAACCATCCGTATACTCCATTTCTGTAAATTCCCGTCTATACTTTTTACAGAGATATTTTGCACGACTCAAGCCTCTGTTATTCTTGCAGACTTTTTAGGCGGAATTCAGTTTTTTGGCTGTTTTGATATTAGAATAATGGTTCCGGCTTAAAAGAAAATCGGAATGACAAGTAGTTAAAAGAAGCAGTTGCAGTTAAAGAAGTTGTATCAAGACCTCTACTCGCTTTAATAATAATGATTTAACAGGCAGCCCCTTGAGCCAGACGATTAACAATTACACACTTCAAGAAACATTGTTCAGTAATGATCGTACGTTAATACAGCGTGCTATTCGTGAGAGTGATGGTACGAGGGTTATCCTTAAATCCTTAGTGGCAAGCTACCCTACATTGGCTCAGTTACGTCGTTTTTCTTTTGCTTATGAGGTGGTAAAAAAATTCGACCACCCCAATATTATCAAAGTGCTCGATTATATTGAGCAGGGTAATGTTCCCGTCATGGTATTGGAGGACCAGCAATCCATTGATATACGTCAATATACAGGGCAGCAAACTAATAAACGTTTGTCTGTAGATAAATTTTTAACGGTTGCCATTCAATTAGCCGATGCCCTAAGCGTGATTCATCATGCTCAAGTGATTCATAAAGACCTGCACCCCGGTAATATCATTATTCACCCCGAAACCCTGCATGCTCAGATTATTGATTTTGGATTATCTTCTATTCTTTCGAGAGAGCAGCCCAGCTTAGCAGCCCCAGATAAATTAGAAGGGGTGTTGGCTTATATTTCACCAGAACAAACAGGGCGCATGAATCGCACGCTAGATTATCGTACAGATTTTTATACGCTAGGCGTTACTTTTTATGAGTTGCTTACCGGGCAAGTTCCTTTCAGAGCGGAGGATTCGCTGGGAATGGTTCATGCGCACATAGCCAAAAACCAGAAACCGGTGATAAAAATCTGCAAAGAAATACCGGAAGTCATTTCAAAGCTTATTGATAAGCTACTTAACAAGGTTGCGGAGGAACGTTACCAAAGTGCTCAAGGATTAAAAACAGATTTAGAAAAATGTCTGAAAGCACTGAAAGATGACAAAGCGCCACAAAGTTTCTCATTGGGAGAGGGGGATGTTTCAGATCGTTTTCAAATTCCTCAAAAACTTTATGGTAGAGAAACTGAAATTAATACGCTATTAACCCATTTCAATAAAACATCGTATGGTGCTCCTCAGTTACTGTCGGTGTGTGGTTATTCCGGGATTGGTAAATCCGCTTTAATGAATGAAGTGCATAAGCCTATTGCAGAGCATAATGGCTTGTTTCTTTCAGGTAAATTTGATCAGTTTCAGCGCAATATTCCTTACTCGGCTTTTTATCAGGTGCTCAAATCATGGTTGTTGAAGGTGCTCTCTTTGTCGGAGCACCTCCTACAAGTTCAGCGAGAACAGCTGAATGAAACCTTGGGTGTAAATGCCAGAGTAATGATTGATTTTATGCCCGAATTTAAACCCTTGTTAGGAGAGCTTGCTGAAGTACCTAAATTGGGGGCAGATGAAACACAAAATCGCTTTCATCTTGTTTTTCTTAAACTCATCACTTTTATTGCAGAAGATCGACCTTTAGTGATTTGTATCGATGATTTGCAATGGGCTGACCGAGGCAGTCTGAATTTACTTCCTCTGTTAATGAGAGAGGCGGATTGTTCACTGTTAATCATTGTCGCTTATCGTGATAACGAGGTAGATGATACACACCCGGCGATTCACACTTTGAATATCATCCGTGAAAACGACGCCGATAGTATTAGCTCTCTAAGTTTGGGGCCGCTGTCGCTAAATGATGTTCAGCAATTGTTAATTGACAGTCTGCATCATGGTGCAAAAGAAGTTCAGTCATTGTCAGAACTAGTGCACCATAAAACAGGAGGTAACCCATTTTTTGTAAATGAGTTTTTAAAGACCCTTTATAGTGAAGAATTATTGAATTTTGATTTAGCACAACGCTGCTGGCAATGGGATATCGCAGCCATTACAGCAAAAGGTATTAGTGACAATGTTGTTGAACTAATGCTCGGAAAAATGCAGCAACTACCCAGCAATACTCAACAGCTGTTACAGCTTGCCTCGTGCATAGGTAGTCGTTTTGATATTGAACTATTAGCCATTGTGGCAGAGCAGAAAGAATCAGAAATTACGCAGATTCTATGGCCGGCTTTGAAAGAAGGGTTGTTGTTACAAAGTGGCGCAATGAATACCCAAAACGCTTTCGTATTGGCTCAATGCAAATTTCTTCATGACCGAATGTTGCAAGCAGCGTATGAGTCGATGAGTATTGTTCAACGAGAGCAAATCCATCTCAAAATTGGTCGATTGTTAAGGAATAGTTATCTACAAGATAATCAGACTTTTCAATGGTCACAGTCATCTTCTTTGTTTGCTATTGTCGAGCAGCTAAACCAGGGTAGAAGTTTAATTTCTGATGATGTTGAGCGGTTACATCTCGTTGAACTCAACCAAAAGGCAGCAGATCAAGCGAAAGCCGCCAGTGCTTGGGAGGCTGTGGTGCAATATGCCAGTATTGGCATGGGGTTATTGCCGAAAGACAGCTGGAAAACCTGTTATCAATTGACCTTTGATTTGTATTCTGTCAAAGCAGAAGGCGAGTATTTATGTGGTCGACCCGATACGTCTAATGATCTTTATGATGAACTGCTGAAATATTGCCATGAAGACTTACTCAGAGCTGAAATATGTGTGACTCGTCTGGTTGAGAGTATTGGACGAGGCCGGTGGAAATTAGGGATAAAATTTGGTCTTCAGGGTTTGGGCTATTTGAATATTCCATTTACCAGTGATGATGACGAGGTAAACGAGGCTTTACTTCAGGAGCAAATATTATTTGATGAGCAGATAAAGAACACCAGAATTAGCCAAATAATCGAGCTACCAGAAATGAGTAATCAGGGGCTGCTGATTGCAATGAAAATTCTAACAAACTTGAATGCTTGCGCTTTTCTTTTAGGCGATCTGATTATATTGGAATTAGGTATTCTTCGTGGACTTAACTTTATTCTGAAAGGGGGGAAGTCTGACCTGACCGTCGTTCAATTGTCTTGGTATGCCGTATTTTTAGCTCAACGTGGCGAGTATGAGCAGAGCACAAAGGTGGTGGAACAGATTCATAAACTAAAAGCCCATTATCCTCATGTACGAGAGCTAGCGAGCACTTACAATATACTATCAGGGTTGGTTTTGCCCTTTAAAGAATCTTATGACTATTGTATTGCCCAGCACCAGAAAGGTTATGAAATCGGTCTTGAAAGTGGTGAAATTGCCAGAGCTGTCATTGGTTTGAACAACATCCTCTTTTTGAAATTTTCAAAAGGTGATCGTTTAAAGCTAGTACAAGAACAGGCCGATTATTCAATTAAAATTAGTCGGCGTAAAGCTGTCTTTGTGCCTCATGGTAATAATATTCCAAAGCTGGTTAAAGCCTTAATGGAGTCAGGGGAAAGTGGGAGCGAGGCGCTGGATGAAAGTGCATTTTCTACGGCTTACCTGAATAAAATTAAAGGATCATTGCATGAGTATAACCTTCTTCATTATCGATCAGAGCTAGCTTTTTGGTATGGGGATCAACAAAAATCTTTGGGCATTTCCCGTTTTACGCATGATCGCCAAAGTGGCACCTCCAAATTCTCCTGCTATACAGATCATCTCATTCAATATGGTCTTTTACTTGTTTCAACGGGTAATCAGGGTGTGAATGATTCTGATGATTTTGAGTTCTGCCTACAGGAATTAAAAAAATTATCCCAGTTCTGCCCTGCAAACTTTGATCACAAGTATCAGTTACTACTTGCAGAACAGGGGCGCTATCAAAATAATTCAATGATGCAGGTGACTGAACATTATAAAAAATCGATCACCTCAGCTAAAGAAAATGGTTTTTTACAATATCAAGCGCTGGCAAATGAATTACTTGCTTTGTACTGGAAGAGCAAAGGTTTGGAGAGCGCCGCAACAGCCTATTTGGAAGAAGCTATCTACTTGTACGAATGCTGGGGTTGCATGGCGCGCGTTGTCTATTTGAAGAAAAACTATGGCCAATTGTTGGCGTATTCTTCCATGGATGTGGATCAGGCAAGCAGCACTAAATTAAGTCGAGATACAAGTCTTGGAAGCATTTCCAGCATAGGGTCTCCTTTTGTATCGGGTATTCAATCCCAATATTTGACCAATACCCCGGAGGGGTTAAAAACAAACTCTCAAGACAAAAGTGGCTTGGACTTCGACTCCATAATGAAATCATCGCAATTGATTTCAAGTGAGTTGAAGCTAAAACAGTTAGCGTTAAAGGTTATGAAAGTTATTACTGAAAGTGCTGGAGCGCAAACGGCGGCGCTGGTGCTGAATACAGTTGAAGGTGTGCGTGTTGAAGCGCGAGTCTCTGTGCAATCAGAATCATCCGAGACCATCACCTCTCCTGCAGTTTCATCGAACAATATCAAATCACAAATGCTTGATGAATGTACAGACCTACCCTTGAGCATTATAAGTTATGTGCTGCGCACGGATGAAACGGTTAATCTTGCAAATGTTGATGATAATAAAGACTTTGAAAATGACCCCTATTTAAAAGGACAGCCTCCGCAATCCATTCTATGTGTACCGGTGCTCTATAGAGGCAAAGTAATAGGAGCGTTATACCTTGAAAACAGACTGACCCCGAAAGCTTTTACCAAAAAGCGTTTGAATGTGATCAAAATGCTGCTTTTACAAACGGCTATTTCGATTGAAAATGCACGTTTATTTGAAGAAATTAACCTGCTTAACGAAGAGCTAGAGCAAAAAGTAGTTGAGCGCACAGAGCAACTCAGTGGAAGTAATACTGCACTCAAAGCAGCTAATGATGAGCTGAATGCCTTCAGTTATTCTGTTTCTCATGATTTACGTTCGCCGCTCAGATCAATGAAAGGCTTTAGCCAGATATTACTAGCAGAATATACCGACAAACTGGACAGCATGGGGGTGAGTCTTCTTGAGCGAATCATGAGTGGTTCAAGCAAAATGGGGGAGTTGATAAATGGGCTACTGGAATTGTCGCGGGTACAAAATCAGGATGTGGAATTAAATCCCGTTAACTTAAGTGAAATGGCCAAATCGATTGTGCTTGAATTAAATGAGCATACAGTCGATCGCACTGTAGAGTTTACTTGTGCACAAGATATCGAAGTGCAGGGTGACCAGCGAATGCTTGCTTCTGTGATGGGAAATTTACTCAATAATGCATGGAAATACTCGTCTAAAGCTACGCAAGCACAAGTAGAATTTGGTCGCGAACAACAAAATGATCAAACAGTCTATTTCGTAAAAGATAATGGCGCTGGGTTTGATATGGAAAAAAGTGACAAATTATTCGGTACTTTCCAACGTCTTCATTCAGAAAAAGAATTCACAGGCACGGGAATTGGTCTGGCTACCGTAAAACGTATTATTAACAAACATAAAGGTGATATATGGGCGAAAGCTGAAAAAGGCAAAGGCGCTACATTTTATTTTACTTTATGAGAAAAACTCTGATGAAATCGAAATACTAGAAAAAACATAAAAACCAATGGAGCTAAATTTGAATAACGAGTTACCAGGCTACAGCTTAAAAGAAATCTTGTTTACCAATGCCATTACCAAGGTACAGCGAGCATTGCGTGATCAAGATGGTTGCCCGGTAATTATTAAATCATTTGAAATAGCCTATCCAAGCCAGCGTCAGCGACAATGTTTTTTACTATCATACGAACTATTGAGAAAATTCGAACACCAGAATATTACTAAAGCATTAGACTATTTTGAACGAGATGGTCTCCCTGTCATGGTGTTAGAAGACAAACAGTCCATAGATTTGTGCCAACACGCAAAACAAGTAAGTGATCAATCATTCCCGGTTGATGCATTCTTGAATATTGCAATTCAACTAGCAGATGCACTGAGTGTTATTCATCACGCACAAGTGATACATAAAGACTTGCATCCAGGTAATATTTTGATTAATCCTGAGAGTGGCGTGGTGCAAGTAAGCGATTTTGGTTTGGCTTCACTACTGAGTCGAGAGCAAACCGCACTTGCTCCACCGGACCAACTTGAGGGGGTTCTGGCCTATATTTCACCGGAGCAAACTGGTCGTATGAATCGGGCTCTGGATTATCGTACCGACTTCTATACCTTGGGTGTGACCTTTTATGAATTATTAAGTGGGCAACAACCCTTTAGTGCTGATGATGCCTTGGGCATGGTGCATGCCCATATAGCAAAAGCCCACACTCCGCTAGTTAAGTGTCGGGCAGATATCCCACCGATGTTGTCAAAGCTTATTGATAAGCTGTTGCATAAAATGGCTGAGCAGAGATATCAAAGCGCTTTAGGCCTAAAAAAAGACCTTGAAAAGTGTCGTGATATTCTCGCAACAGATCACCCCGATACAAAATTTCAGCTGGGTAAAGGTGACATATCCGATCGCTTTCATGTCCCGCAAATACTTTATGGCAGAGAGCCTGAAATTAAAGCCATGGTTCAGTGTTTTCAACAGGCGGTCTTAGGGAATTCTCAGCTATTATCAATTTCCGGCTTTTCAGGCGTAGGTAAGTCGGCTTTAGTTCACGAAGTCCATCAATCTATTGCTGCGCATCGAGGCTTGTTTATTAGTGGGAAATTTGATCAATTCCAAACAAATACACCTTATTCAGCTTTAAAGCAGATATTCAAGTCATGGTTGTTTTATGCGCTGTCACAAAGTGAAAAAGATTTACAGTCAATGCGTCAAGAGCTGAATGATGAATTAGGTGAAAATGCACGTTTGCTGATTGATTTTATGGAAGAATTCACACCTTTATTGGGTGAGTTACCAGAAGTACCAGCTCTGAGGGCCCAAGAATCACTAAACCGATTTAATATGGTATTTCAACAGTTTGTAATACTCATCAGCCAAGGTCGGCCCTTGGTTATTTTTATTGATGACCTGCAATGGGCGGATAGAGGCACATTGAATTTGTTACCAATGTTGTTGGAGGAAGAAAGTAGTCGAATACTGCTTATTGTTGCTTATCGTGATAATGAAGTAGATGAAAATCACCCTGCGCTCCAAACACTTAATACTATAAAGAGGCAGAAAGCTAAAAAAATAACATCGCTGGCCATTCAGCCTTTATCTATCGAACATACCGAACAACTACTTGTTGATAGCCTGCATAGGTCTCATATTGAGCTTCGCCCACTAGCTGAACTAATTCAGTTGAAAACAGATGGGAACCCATTCTTTATTAATGAATTTTTAAAGACGCTTTATAACGAGTCACTACTTAATTTTGATCTAACACTCCATCGTTGGGTTTGGGATGTTCAGACCATTAATCGCAAAGATATTACAGACAACGTTGTTGAGTTAATGCTGGGTAAAATGCAACAACTACCGCTTGAAACTCAGAAAGTAATGCAGTTGGCCGCTTGTGTTGGGAGTAATTTTGATTTCCAAATGTTGGCAATTATTAGCCAGAGTTCTATAGAGGTGGTATCGCAACAACTCTGGCCAGCCATTAAAGAAGGTTTGATCCTTCAGGAGGGGGGAGATTGGTTACTTGGTACTCAAAGTGACCCAAAGGAGGGCTCGTCATCAAACTTGGTTTTACCATCAAATTGCAAGTTTCTTCATGATCGCATGTTAGAGGCAGCTTACCATTCATTGGCGGACTCAAAAAAGAGGGTGGCGCATCTCACGATAGGGCGCTTACTTAGGGATACCTTTATTTATGAGAATGAATTAATTAGTTCTGCCATATTATTTTCTGTGGTTGAACAGCTAAATCATGCTCACCCGTTAATCACAGAACCTAGTGAACGTATTCAACTAGCCTCACTCAATTTGAAAGCAGCTCAGAGGGCTAAGTCGTCTAGTGTATGGGAAGTCGCTTTAAATTATGCGGTTGAGGGGGTGGCTTTATTGCCTGAAGATGCTTGGCTAAACCACTATGAACTTTGTTATGGGCTTTATTTAGTACGGATTGAATGTGAGTACTTGAATTGTCAAGTAGCTTTGGGGAATCAATTATCCGAAATCGCCCTGTCGAATGCGCATGGTGATTTTGAAAAAGCTGCGATTTGTCGCCTGCTATTGGTTCATAATATATCGGATAATGGGAATGGCATAAAATGGGCTATTGAACAAGGCTTTCGGGGCTTGAGATTTTGCGGCCTTGACGTACCTGAGCTAGACCAGATTAATGGTGAATTTGTAGATAAGGAAGAGGCTAGGTTAGTTTCTAAATTACAAGTACTTGACTTGGAAAGAGTCATATCAAAAGCTAAAAATGCCGCCACAGCCGAGCGCCAGTTGCAGTGCTTACTACTAACTCGATTGTCTGGTTATAGTCAGGTTGCAGGCGATTATCAACTATTGCGATATTGTATCAATCTGGCTATGAGGCTTGTACTTGATGGAGAAGCGGGTCAACATACCATTACTATTTTTGGTATGTATAGTATTTTACGAGCAAAGCATAAATACTACCTTGAGGCAGATAAATTCTCTAAGGCTGCGGTACAGCTTGTTGAATTTTATCCTCAAAGCCCAGACTTATCCCTTTTCTATAATGGGCTTGGTGCCATGCAATGGTTTTATACTTCTCCGTTTTCACAAGCATGTGACTTTTTGAATAAATCTCATGATCTCAGCCTAGTGAGCGGGGAAATACTGGGAGGGCTGATTGGTGGGCTGTCAAACTCGGTGATTAACCTGTTTGTGATGGGGCAACGCTTAGAGACGCTTTCAGAACGACTGGTTCGGATTCATGGCTTATTACGTAAACACCAATTAAAAATTGCTGCAGGAGGTTTATACTCCTATTTGGTGGACGCTTTAATGCAGGTACCTTCATTAAATAGACCCTTGCCTAACCCCTTGGGAGAAAGTGCCTTTTCTTCAGATGAGTGGCAGTTAATTCAGTCATGCGTCATGAAACCTTTTATAGAGCACCTGCAATTGCAATGGTTTTTTTGGAGTGAACAATATGATCTGGCCTGGCAGTCTGTCAAGGCCGCAGAACCGTCATTAGAGCTAATGAGTGGTTTTATTACCCCTTTGGAGCATCGCTTTATAGCTGCTTTACTTGCTTGCCAAAAATACCCGGATGCACCTGAAAAAGAACGACTGGAACTGGTTGGTTATATTGAATGCTCTATGGATGAGCTTGAAACTTTAACGAAACTTTGTCCAGAAAATTTTGAGCATAAGCTTCATCTATTACGGGCTGAACAGAGCAGGGCATTAAGTCATGATATGTCTCTTGTTTTGGCCTATTACGAACAAGCCATTCAAAGCACAAAAGCAGGTGGTTATCTTCAGTATCTGGCTCTTGCCAATGAACTGTGTGCTCGATACTGGGTAGCTCAGGGTTTTGACACTGCTGCGAGACGTTATTTACAGCAAGCTATTTATGTTTACCGGCAGTGGGGGGGCTTGCTTAAATGTAGCTTGTTACAACACCAGTATGATGGGTTGTTGATGAATAGCGCTGTATCGTCTGAAACCCGGCAGTTTGATACGAATTATTCAGAGACGACTACCTTTGGGGAGGGGGTTTCCCTCAGAGATCAATCAGAAAGTCAAACCATGTTGAATGTTGAATCGGTAATGGAAGCATCACAGCAGATTTCAAGTGAGTTGAATTTAAGAAAATTGCTCATAAAATCATTGCGTTTAATTGCCGAAATCTCGGGTGCGCAAACTGCTGCCTTAGTCATGAATGGCAAAAAAGGCGCTGTTGTTGAAACAATTTTGTCAGGTTCCACCAAACCGGCTAAAGCTCAAAGACTGGATGATTGTGAAGAGGTCCCCGTATCGGTAATTAATCATGTTTTAGATAAAAAAATGAAGTTTGATTTATCTAGACAAGATGAATTAAGCAGAGTTGATAAACAACGATTGAGAGAAGATCCCTATATTAAATCTTGTAGGCCAAAAGCCATGCTTTGTATCCCTATTAATTACCGGGATAGGATTATCGGGGCATTATATTTGGATAGTCTGTCAGTCAAACATCACTTTTCAGATGAGCATTTACGTGTTGTTGGTATGCTGCTTTCGCAGGCAGTTATCTCATTTGAAAATGCCCGTTTATTTGGTAAGTCAGAACGAATTAATAAAACGTTAGAGGAAAAAATAGTTGCCCGTACCTTGGCTCTGGAAGACTCTAATTTTGAATTGCTAGCCGCCAATGAGGAGCTAAAGTCATTCAGTTACTCTGTTTCACACGACTTGCGTGCACCTTTGCGAAGTATCAAAGGTTTTAGTGAGATTTTAATCGAAGAATATAGTGAAAGTCTGGATGGTATCGGCACAAGTCTTTTACAGAGAATCATAGATAGCGCGGGTAAAATGTCTGAATTAATTCATGGCCTGCTCGAGCTATCGCGGGTCCAAAATGCAGAGATAGATCTAAAACCGGTGAATCTTAGTGTCATGGCTCAGACTATAGCGCAGGAGTTAAATAAAGAAATACCCGAATGCCCTGTATTGTTTAAGTGCGCAGAGTATATTGTGGTACCTGGCGATGAGCGCATGTTTTATTCAGTGATGGAAAATCTACTAAACAATGCCTGGAAATACTCCTCTAAAGTGGACCATCCTGCAGTAGAGTTTGGTGTGAAGAGGCTTGGCGCAAAAACAGTCTACTATGTAAAAGATAATGGTGCAGGGTTTGATATGACTCATGCACACAACTTATTTATCACCTTTAAAAGACTGCATTTAGAGCATGAGTTTTCTGGAACCGGTGTCGGGTTAGATACAGTTAAGCGGATTATAAATAAACATGCTGGGGAAATCTGGGGTGAGTCAGAAATAGGCAAAGGTGCTATTTTTTATTTTACGCTATGGACTGAGAGCTTATAAAATAGGGCGGGAGTGTAGTTGCCCACTTGCGGAACCAGAGGTTTTCAATCAATATAAAGTCATGAAAAATATCTAACTTAACGGCGCCACCATGAAAATAAATAAATACTTGGTCTTTATATCATTTCTATTGTTATCGTTTACATCTCTAGCAGCACCTAATACATCTCTGGTAAATAGCTCCCTAATAGAAAAATCTCTGGCTGACACTCAGATACAATACCCTTATGAGGGCGTGCCCGTTCAATGGAAGTTTGCTCATCCTGCTCCACCAGTTTCATTGCTTCCTCCAGTGTGGCAAAAAGGGTTTGATTGGTTGAATGTTGCAACGGGAAAAGGTATCACCGTTAAGCAATATGGAGGAGGAACACTTTATGGTGTTAAAGGCGGGGTAAAAGCAATTAGAGCTGGTATTGCCGATGCTGGTACGTGTTACGCCCTATATGAATCAAAGGGGTTTGAATTAACAAATGCATTTAGTGTAAGCACTGTCGCGCCCGAAAATACCTATCTGACAGCAAAAATTATCGCTGAACTTTCGCCAAAATACTTAAGGCCCGAGTTTGAAAAGCGCGGGGTTCATCTTGGACATATCTTTCCGATGAAACCTTTAACTTTAATGAGTAAAACCCCTGTCAGAAAACCGGAAGACCTAAAGGGAAAAAAAATTGCTTCATTTATGCGACCCTCCAATGCAGCCAAAGTAATGGGTTATGAAGAAATTCAAATACCTTTTCCTGAAGTCTATACCGCCTTACAACAAGGCGTGATTGATGCAGTGATTTGGTCAGAAATGGGTTTCGTTCCGTTCAAAATTTATGAACAAGCTAAATACTTTACTGATATTAATATTGCCTCTGGAACCATTGAAACGTGCATCAATAAGCGAAGCTTTAAGAAGCTAGCAATACCACTGAAGCAAGCGGTTTATGACACCCAACAAAAATTAATGTTAGCGTTAGTCGAAAAAAATGTAACCTTTAGTAAGAAAGCCATTTCTTTATATAAAGAGAAAGGTGTAGAAATCATTGCTTTGACCCCTGAGGAACGGGGTGTTTGGATGAATACGTATAAGCCGGTAAAACAAGACTGGTTAGCGAAATGTGAAAAAAGTGGTAAAGACTGTAGAGGTTTATTGGAAGATATTGATCGTTTAGCAGCAAAATATGGCGGTATGTCAGATAACGAACTAGTAAAATCGCTGCTTGATAAACCTGTGCAGGGGATTATTGAGTTTTAAGAACTAGTCAGAAAGATATGCAAGCCATTCCTTTGCTGACTTTTTGGATTCTTTACTTGCTTGCTCTGAATTAGTCAGTACGAGAAATACCTGCCTTGCCTTTTCGGGTGTGCCTAGTTGGTGATAAGCATACCCAAGCTGTAAAAATAATGACTCATTTTTTACTGTTACAGGCGCTTTAAGTTTTTGTGAAAGTAATTCGGCTAAATGAGACCATTTTTGTTCATTGATATAAATTGGCACTAAACGAGAAAGGGCTTGGTCATGTTGCAGGTTTTTTAATATATCAATGGCTTTTGAATGCTCACCACTACGTTCCCATGCATTCGCGAGTAAAAGCTGTTGATCTTCTGTGTTACTGACTTCCTTGCGTTTTATATACCCGTTCAATTTGTTTGCCGCTTTAAAGGCATTGTCTTGTTGCATCAACCGCTGCACAAATTGCATGCGTTCAGCTTCAGTATTAAGTATGTTTTGTTGATCCATTAATTCAACTATCACAAGCGCCTGTTCTGGCTTCTCTTGCAAGTCAAGAACCCCGACCCATTGCACCCAGTAACTCTTTTTCGAGGGCTTTAGCTTGACTAAAATAGCTAAGGTTTTTTGAGCATCGACGTAATTTTTTAAAGCAAACTCACAAGATAAGATCAGTTGATGAAATAATTCGATAGGTGGCTTTACTTGTTTGAGCCCTTTTTTAGCCGCTTTCTTCGATAAATGATAATGCTCAAGATGAAATTCTGAAATGGCTAATAACTGGTAGTCGGAAGCACTTATTTCTGAGGGTTTGGCTGTTTTTAGCCAGCTTTGCATAGTGTTCACTGCATTTTGGTATTGTCCGGCTTGTGACTGTAATTGGCTTAAGTCGTGACGAATAGCTTGTAACTCGCTAGTACTCATTGCAGATAGAGCGAGCGTGCGCACCATCCATTTTATTGCTTTCGGGTAGGTTTCTTGTGCGATGTAAATGTAAGCGGCTGATTTCATCGCCACAGATATGACATAAGGTTTTTCACTATGCCGCTGAACAAGTTTGTTTAATGAGTTTAGTGCCTTGTCATACTGCTCAGCAGATATTTGTTCTTGAATGGGTTGGAATTGCCGGTATTCAATTTCGCTTAAACGTTGTGGCGAACCGGACTGTTGATGTTTTGATAGTGGTGCGTAAACGCTCTCCGGTACACTGAACTCAACCGCATTTGCTGCGCCTGCTAGTGTTGTTAGTACGAAGAATAATCGTATTAGAATTTTCATTGTTGAAGATTAAACCGTATTGTTTTTTTGACTTTTCGAGAGGTCGGTTTACCATCTAATAGTTGTGGCTTGAACTTCCATTTGGAGACGGTGTTTTGTGTCGCATGGTCAAAAATGCCTGCTGGTTCAGAGTTGAGTACCATAATATCTTTAACTTTTCCGTTCGTATTAATTGTAAAACTCACTTCTACCCAGCCTTCTATGCCTCGTTTTCTGGCTCTTCTTGGGTAAATGGGGGCTGGTGTATGAAGCGGAAATAAGTTTTCAGTGAACTGAGGGCTTAATTCATTGAGTAATTCGGTAGGGGGCAGGATTGGTGATGCTTGTTCAATGGTTTGTGTGGGGCTTGCGTCATAAATTAAATCGCGCAGTGAAGTCGGTTGTGAGAATTTAGCCTTCGGTAAACTGATGGCATCCATCTCAAAAATTGGTGTGCTTTGAGGTAATAATAAGGGTTTGGTAATTGGTGCTGTTGGTTGAGGTATTTCTTCTTTTGGTGTGATTTCATTTTTAAGTGGTGCGGACGTTATCTTTTTGGGCGTATTAAGTTGTGGCGCATGCAAAAAGTCTATCGGGATAAGGTTATCGATGGGCGATTTAGCTGTAACGCTGGGTTGAATCAATTGAGCCATTAATAGCAAAACCAACACTAAAAGCAGGGCTGCTAAAGGCGTTGCAATTGCATAGCGAATCAACTTGATCGGCCTTGATTACTTGATACAGCAATGTTTTTAGCTCCGGCGAGTTTGGCCTGATCCAGCACGTTAATCAGCGTACCTGTGGGTGCTGACTGGTCTGCCTGAATCACCACGGTGCTATCGGGGTTTTCTGCTAACAAGCGTTCAATATTTCTTCTAACCGCTCGAGTGTCAATACGGTGCCGGTCTATCCAGATCTGATTGCTGTCAGTGATGGCGACTAAAATAGCATTTTGAGGCAATGTGGCAGAAGATTCTGCCAGAGGCCGGTTCACTTCGACGCCTGTTTCTCGAACGAAGCTTGTGGTGACAATAAAAAATATTAGCATAATGAAAACCACATCTAACATCGGAGTCATGTTAATTTCTGTTTCTTCATCTTCGTTTCGATAAAAGGGGAAGCGATGTCGCATTATGATGCCCCTTCTATTTGTTTCGGTGCGGTTTCAAAATGAAGCTGTTTTGCTAGCCGGCTATGAGTTTTTCTCACCAGTCTAAGTACCTGTTGACGCAGAATTAACCCAATGATAGCGACAATCATACCTGCCATTGTAGGAATTGTTGCCTGAAATATGCCTGCGGCCATCAGTCGCGGATTCCCTGTTCCAGAGTATGAAAGCACGTCAAATACTGAAATCATACCGGTGACGGTTCCGAGTAAACCGAGTAGCGGGCAAACAAGTACGCATGCTTTAATTAGCCATAAGGCATTATTCAATTGTAGGTTGCTATCTGCGAGTATGGACTCTCTGATTTGGTAGGCAAACCAAGAGTGTATATCGTCCCTTTTTCGCCAGTTCTCGATAATTCTGTTCTGAATTTTTCTGAAGTTAATAGTCACAAAAAGTACACGTTCAAGAGCCAGTAACAAAATCAATAGGGCGACTGCTGAAATTGCCCAAAGCACATTACCGCCCTGATTGAACAGGTTGCTAATCGCGTTGATGATTTCACTTAGCATGAGTTTTCCCAGCAGGGCTTTCCTGATGAGTTTCCATCGCCTGAGCAATGATACCTAAACTTTGCTGACTTAAAAGTACAACAAGTAACCTGACGCGGGATGAGACAAAACTGTGAGAAAAGAGCAATGGTACTGTCATAGTTAAGCCTAGTACGGTGGTCACCAGTGCTTGAGAAATGCCACCTGCCATGAGTTTCGGGTCGGTAGAACCAACTAGAGTGATGGTTTGAAATGTATTTATCATGCCGACCACAGTGCCTAATAAACCTAATAGTGGGGCGACGGCTGCGAGTAATTTAATGGTGCCGAGTCCACGATCAAGCCGAGGCACTTCTTGCAGTACCGCTTCCTGAAGTTTTACTTCCAAGCTATCAATTTGGTCTTTTGGGTTTTCATGGTAAACCGCTAAAATTCGACCTAAGGGGTTGTTGGTGTTGGGTATTTCTGGTTCTTTTAATTGCTGTTTGATCTTCAAACGTAGCAGTCCGATGTCGAACCAGCGAAAACTGGCCAATAATAGGCCCGCGATGCCAAGTGTGATGATCACATAGCCGATGATCCCTCCTTGCTGTATTCGTCCCAATAAGGTTGGCTCTAAAGCTAAACGCTGAAGTACAACACCTCTCGAAGGGTCTATAACAGACATTAACGAGTCATTTTCTAAGGTGTCCAAATAAGGGCTTTCAGGTTGTCGAGAAGCAACGCGCAGTGACTGGTCTATCGAGTCGTAAACTAAAAACAGGTTATTGGCTGTTGCAGTAAATGGGCCGATGCGTTGAATGTTATTTTCAATGCTTTCTCCATTTAGCTGGGTCACATCGCCTTTGAATTGAATGGATTGACCGGTACCTGTGATATCTTGCTGTAAGGTGTTTTGTAGCGCAAGTAGGTCCGCGGAGCCGGGAAGCTCCTGTTTGTCCAGCATTGAATTAAGTTGTTTGACTTGATTTGTAAATTGTACTGAAAGTAATGAGTTTCGTTGATTTTCCAAGGTTTCTCGGGTGGTTTGTTTCCATGCAGAAAAGAGATCTTTCAAAGAATGAGTGCGTTCATCGAGCTGAGTTTGTAATTGCTCAACCAATTTAGCGCTACTTGTGACTTGCTGCTGTTGTTGCTTATATGTTTTTTGGGTTGCCACTAAGGTTTTTTTTAGTGCGTCGACCCGTTGTTGCTGGAGTTGTTGTTCCGCTAAAAATTGTTTTTCTCGTGTTTGATTGAGTGCTTGTTGTGTTTGGCGAGACTCCCTGACCATATCAAAAAGTGTGTTTAGCTCACCTTGGTTTGCGATGCTGGCTGTGGGTAATAAGCAACATAGGGCTAGAAGAAGGTTGCGAATAAATGTCATGGTAAAACCTGATTAAATGATTGGGGGCCGAAGTAAGGATAAAGTTCAAATGTTAAGTCACTAGATAGCATTGCACGGTTAAACGTCTTGTCATGCAAAAACTCAATGAATACTATTTAACGACGGGCAATGTTAAAAATGAGTGTGGCCGCTGTTTTTGTGCAATCAACAGGCCTTGTTTTATTTCATCTTCAATGCCCTTTTGGCCTATTTCCCAAGTGTCTTTTTTATGATTCCAAAACCCATTACGCTGGCCATCCTCGCTTTGGTAATAAAGGCCAACTCTACCGACTCTAAGTAAGGTGACGTGTAATGGCTTATTCAATGTTTCAATGGTTTGGGGGTAGGCTTCTATGCTGTAACCGTACTCACTCTCTATTTGGAAGGCTTCGAGTACTCTGCGATAGCGTTCTGGCAGGCTGATTTCGGGGTCAACCATGCTTGATTTAAGGTAATCAATACTTTTCTGGCGTTCTTTAATATGGAAAGGTATATCCTCAGCGATAAAGTTATCGAGCCAATCTATCATTGAAAGTAAATGGGGGGTGATTGATTTTTCTGTCGTTTCAACTTCGCTTAATTGTTTTTGTAGTGAGCTAATTGTCAATGTCTGTTGTGACTGGGTTTGTAATAGATGAGCCTGATTTATTTTTAACTGATCCAGCTCATGGTTGAGTGCCTGAAATTCAGCTAATAATTTATGAGTAGTGTCTTTATTTTTGAGTATGGTTGATTGTGATTTTGCGCCTTGTTGATGCATGTGTGCTGTTTCACTCAGTGTGTTATTTAATGTTTGAGTTTTTGTGTCTGCAGAGAAAGCGGGCTGGATAATCAGTAATTGAGTGATTAGTAAGCAATAAACTGATGTACGAAGTTTCCATTTTGGCATGATGGTTTGTATGTCGAGATAGAGTGATAAGAATTGGTTAGCGTTATTTCAATGTATAGGTGAATAATAGTGTAGTTGAATATACGTTTGGTGCAATCCATTCTGATATGAAAACTAAAGCGGCCTCAAAAGAAGCCGCAGACCCTCAACGGGGAGGGGATGTTTAAAAAAGTCTTTGCGCCAGCGCTGCTATTGACGTTCGTGAAAGGCTTCTGCTTTTAATGTATGAAATATGCACTTCCCTCCAAATCATCGGATGGGCAGCTGATAGCATCGTTCTCCTGCAAGCCCATTAATTGCATGAATGAACCTTGATTCACGTGAACCAAGTTTCGGTGATCGCCACTTTCAAAATAAATATCATCTAACTGTTGCAGGCTTTTATCCCAAATTACCGGCAGTCCGTAGACCTGACCGAGTGCGGGAATGGCGCCTGGTTGGCAGTCGTCAAACAAGTTATTTAGCTCGTCTTCATGAACAAGGCGATAGTGGCCTTTCATATGTTGGTTCAACCATGAAATAACCAGCTTGTGGTTAGAAGGGATCACACATAAACGGTAGTTATCACCGTCATGGGTCATCACAGCTTTCGCCATTTGAACGCTAGGAATATGTGCAGACCTAGCAGTTTCAATACTACTGTGAGTTTCAGGGTGTTGGACCAAGTCATAATTGACGCCGATTTTTGATAGGTGAGCTTCAACTCTTGGGGCGACAGACATAATACACCTCCCTTTAATATTCCTTTGCATAGAATATAACTGTCTCCCCGTGTCGTCCAAGAACGCTTACGACTTAGAGAAATGTCTTATAGGGGAAAAAAGAATAGCATGTGATTTTTACTTTGAATAATAACTGAGGTGAGACCCTGACTAATCTTCCTAAGATGGCAGTAGTCTTTACCCATAATCTGCTTCTTCAAAGTTATTTCGATATAAAAGGCAATGAATTCTGGCGAAAGAACGCACTGGAATGACGATGTTGTCTGGTTTAATTGCTGAGGTGCAAAGTTCTTGAGAGCGTAAAAACGTTGTTGGTATTAGCCTGTTTTGAAATTAAGATTTACGGGGGCTACGTAAGTCAGTATAATCGCGCGTTTTATCTCGGCATAAAGGTTGGCTATATGTTGCGGATCGCACAAGACGCACTCACATTTGACGATGTTCTTTTACTACCAGGTTACTCTGACGTTCTTCCTAATCAAGTCACGCTTAAAACGCGCCTGACTCGTAATATTTCCCTGAACACTCCGCTAGTTTCTGCCGCAATGGATACGGTAACAGAAGCACCATTAGCGATTGCAATGGCTCAGGAAGGTGGCATCGGTATTATTCATAAAAATATGACTGCAGAACAGCAGGCATCAACAGTTCGAGCGGTTAAAAAGTTCGAAAGTGGTGTGGTGAAAGACCCTATCACGGTGACGCCAGATACTTCTGTTAGAGAAGTACTTGAATTAACCGCAGCAAATAAAATTTCAGGCTTACCTGTTGTTGCAGGTAAAGACCTTGTTGGTATCGTAACCGGGCGTGATATTCGTTTCGAAAGCCGATTAGATACGAAAGTTTCTCAAATCATGACATCCAAAGATAATTTGGTGACCGTGAAAGAAGGCGCTACGTCTAAAGAAATCAAAGAATTACTGCATAAACACCGAATTGAAAAAGTGTTAGTAGTAAATGATGATTTCGAACTGAAAGGTTTGGTGACAGTTAAAGATATTCAAAAATCCCAAGATTTTCCAAATGCATGTAAAGATGAGTTTGGCCAGTTGCGTGTTGGGGCTGCCGTTGGTACTGGTGCCGGCACCGAAGAGCGAATAGAAGCTTTGGTTAAAGCGGGTGTCGATGTACTTGTTGTTGATACGGCACACGGGCATTCAAAAGGCGTAATCGATCGCGTCCGCTGGGTAAAAACTACTTATCCTGATGTGGAAGTTATTGGTGGAAATATTGCTACCGCAGAGGCGGCCATTGCCTTGGCTGATGCGGGTGCAGATGCCGTAAAAGTTGGTATTGGCCCAGGTTCTATTTGTACTACTCGAATTGTTGCAGGTATTGGTGTTCCTCAAATTTCAGCCGTTGCGAATGTTTCTACTGCATTGAAAGATCGTGGTGTTCCTGTTATTGCTGATGGTGGTATTCGCTTCTCGGGCGATATTGCTAAAGCGATTGCAGCCGGTGCACACAGTATAATGATTGGCAGCTTGTTAGCGGGTACAGATGAAGCCCCTGGAGAAATTGAATTATTCCAGGGACGTAGCTACAAAGCATACCGTGGCATGGGCTCTCTTGGTGCAATGGGACAATCACAAGGTTCTAGTGATCGATATTTCCAAGATATAAAGTCAGGCGTAGATAAGCTTGTTCCTGAAGGTATTGAAGGGCGAGTTGCTTGCAAAGGGCCAATGACAGCGATCATTCATCAGTTAATGGGCGGTTTACGTTCCAGCATGGGGTATACAGGTAGTGCCAATATTGAGGATATGCGTTCCAAGCCTCAGTTTACGCGTATAACTTCCGCGGGTATGAAAGAAAGCCATGTACATGATGTAACGATTACCAAAGAAGCACCTAATTACCGGGTAGGCTAAACTGATGTCACCCTCGCCATTGCTTGGGTGACAAAGTAATTTGATTCTATCATTGAAGATTTCTCCCTACTCTCTAACGCTTTAGGGAAACGTATTTTTCACGGGGCAAACTCATTCGAGTGCCCCGTTTTGTGTTTATAAGAGGTTTAAACGCTTTATGTCTGATAAAACGCCGTCTGACGTTCAAAACATCCATGCTCACCGTATTTTAATTCTTGATTTTGGTTCGCAGTATACGCAACTGATAGCGCGCCGTGTGCGTGAAATTGGCGTGTTCTGTGAAATCCGTGCCTTCGATATGACAGACGAAGAGATTCAGGAATATCAGCCAAAAGCAATTATTTTAGCGGGAAGCCCTGAATCAGTGACCGATGAAGGTAGTCCACGAGCACCTGAGAGTGTCTTTACTCTAGGTATTCCGGTATTAGGTATTTGCTATGGTATGCAAACCATGGCTGAGCAGCTTGGTGGAAAAGTTGAAGGCTCAGATGTACATGAATTTGGCTATGCGCAAGTCAATGCACGTGGTGATTCTGCGTTACTGGAAGATATTAAAGATCATGTTGATGATGACGGCAGTGCGCTGTTGGATGTATGGATGAGTCATGGCGATAAAGTAATCGAAATGCCTGAAGGCTTCGAATTGATGGCTTCAACCGAGTCTTGTCCTATTGCTGGTATGTTCAATGCCGATAAAAACTTTTTCGGAGTGCAGTTTCACCCTGAAGTGACGCACACCCTTCAAGGCGAGCGTATTCTAGAGCACTTTGTTTTAAATATCGCTGAATGCGACGCCTTATGGACGCCCAGTCAAATCGTTGAAGATGCCATTAATACAATACGCAAGCAGGTTGGCACTGACCACGTATTGCTAGGTTTATCGGGGGGGGTTGATTCATCTGTTGTGGCAGCCATGCTTCATAAGGCGATTGGCGATCAACTAACGTGTGTTTTTGTTGATAATGGCCTGTTGCGTCTGAATGAAGGCGACCAAGTTATGAAAATGTTCGCGGATAACATGGGTGTAAAAGTTATTCGTGCCGATAAAGCAGACCTATTTTTATCTCGTTTAGACGGCGTGAGCGATCCTGAGCAAAAGCGTAAAATTATCGGTAACGCATTTATTGAAGTGTTTGATGAAGAGTCTTTAAAAATTGAAAATGTTCAATGGTTAGCGCAAGGCACTATTTATCCTGACGTAATTGAATCAGCGGCTTCAAAAACAGGCAAAGCACATGTTATTAAATCTCACCATAATGTAGGTGGTTTGCCAGATGATATGAAGCTCAAGTTAGTTGAGCCATTGCGTGAATTATTCAAAGATGAAGTGCGTAAAATTGGTTTAGAGTTAGGTTTACCCTACGACATGGTTTATCGTCATCCTTTTCCAGGGCCTGGTTTGGGTGTACGAATTCTAGGTGAAGTGAAAAAAGAATATGCTGATATTCTGCGTGAGGCCGATGCAATATTTATTGAAGAATTATACCGAGCTGACTTGTACCATAAAACCAGTCAGGCTTTTGCGGTGTTTTTGCCCGTTAAGTCGGTTGGTGTAGTAGGTGATGCCCGACGTTATGAATATGTCGTGACACTTCGGGCTGTTGAAACAATTGACTTTATGACTGCACGTTGGGCGCATTTGCCTTATGACTTTCTTGAGTTGGTCTCAGGTCGAATCATCAATGAAATATCAGGTATTTCGCGAGTTGCTTATGATGTCTCTTCTAAGCCGCCAGCAACCATTGAGTGGGAATGATCGAGGTCTTTGACCTTGATTCAACTTACCTTGATACAACAACAGGCGCAAGATGAAAAATGGATGCAGCGCGCACTCGAACTAGCAAAAAGTGCTGCTCAAGAAGGTGAGGTGCCTGTAGGAGCTTTGGTTGTACGTGACGGCGTGGTGCTCGGAGAAGCCTGGAACCGACCGATTGGAAATTGTGATCCTAGCGCTCATGCCGAAATAAATGCCTTACGTAAAGCCGCAAAAGGTGAGGGTAATTACCGCTTACCCGGTGCGACACTTTATGTCACGATCGAGCCCTGTACGATGTGTGTGGGGGCCTTGGTTCATGCTCGCATAGCGCGTGTAGTTTTCGGAGCAAGGGAGCCTAAAGCCGGCGCTGTTATCAGTCAAAACAACTTGTTAGAACACCCCTCCATGAATACAAATATAGTCTATGCTGAAGGGGTATTAGCAGAAGAATGCAGTCAGGTTATGAGTGACTTTTTTGCTTTCAGACGCGAACAGAAAAAGCAGCTTCGAGCCAAGCTTAAGTAAATATAAGTGGTTGCGTGACATCCGTACACCAATGAATGCTGCAGTAAAAATATTATCCGTATCAGTTTTTTAGTAGAGGGAATCACGAAGAATGAAAGTATTAGTAACAGGTGGAGCAGGGTACATAGGTAGTCATGTCGTAAAACAGTTAGGCGAAGCAGGGCATGATATTGTTGTCTATGACAACCTTTCAACAGGTTACGAGTGGGCCATCACTTATGGGCAGTTAGTCGTTGGCGATGTTGCGGATACTGAAAAACTGGATCAGGTTTTTGAAGAGCATAATTTTGAGGCGGTCTTACATTTTGCGGCGCATATCGTTGTACCGGAATCAGTTGAAAATCCGCTTAAATATTACCGTAATAATACGCGTAACACTTTGAACCTTCTTGGAATTATTGAAAAGTACAAAACGCCTTATATGGTATTTTCATCAACGGCTGCTGTTTACGGTATGCCGGATGAAAAAGTGCTTACAGAAGATATGCCGCTGCTACCGATTAACCCTTATGGCGCATCTAAAATGATGAGCGAGCAAATGATTCGCGACCTCTCGTTTGCAACTAATTTGAAACATGTCATCTTGCGCTACTTCAATGTCGCAGGTGCAGATCTATCTAGTCGGTTAGGCCAAGCAACTCCAGAAGCGACGCATCTGATTAAAGTTGCATGTGAATGTGTGACGGGTGCCCGCGAAGGTATGAAGGTTTTCGGAGCTGATTACGAAACAAGAGATGGCACTTGTATTCGGGATTATATTCATGTCGATGACTTGGCTAAAGCGCACGTTATGGCCTTGGATTACATGTCAAAAGGCGGTGAATCACAAATTCTGAACTGTGGTTATGGACGTGGCTTCACTGTTCAGGAAGTGATTGATACGGTGAAGAAAAAGTCAGGTAAAGATTTTCCCGCAGAGCAAGTTGATCGAAGAGCGGGTGACCCTGACGCTCTCATGGCTGACAATACCAAAATCAAAAAAGTACTTGGCTGGGAGCCTGATCATGATGACTTGGGTGTGATTGTTCAATCGGCATTGGATTGGGAAGCTAAATGGCAGGCTGAGAAATAACAGCATGTTTAAACTGGATTCACGTTTAGAAAAGGACACCATCAAGCTAGCCTCTTGGCCACTTTGCGACGTTCAGTTAATGAATGATTCACAGTTTCCATGGTTGATATTAGTTCCCCGGGTTGAGGGTGCAACCGAGCTTTATCATTTGGATAAAGGTCAGCGTGAACAACTTGATTCAGAATCTATTTTCTTAAGTGAATCCTTGATGAATGTTTATCAAGGCGATAAGTTGAATACAGCCGCTTTGGGGAATGTCGTCAGTCAGCTTCATATTCATCATGTCGTGCGTTTTCAAGGTGATATTGCATGGCCAGCACCAATATGGGGAAAATTCTCCGCTAAACCCTTTAGTTCAGATGCATTAGTTGAACAAAAAATGAAGTTAGCGCTGGTTATTGAACGAAGCTGGTGAGTTTTGAATCATTCAAATAAAACCATCAACAAATACCTTTCTTCCTATGCTGAACCAGAGATCAAAAACTTCAATGTTCAGCTCCCGCTTGCCTTTGAATCAGTATTGGTTATTCCTGTTTTTGATGAACCCATTGATAACTTAAATCACTTTCTTGAGCTCCCTTCATCGAAGTCAGTTCTGATCATTTGGGTGTTTAACTGTCCTGATAATGTGAAAAGAGATGAGCAGAATCGTACTCAGTTCGTGATGGATTACTTTATCCAACAATTAAATGCGCAAAAGCTGGAGAACTGCCGAGGTACTTATTTTTCTCAAGTGAACAATAAACTTGGAGTCTATCTTTTAAACCGTTGTTCGAGTGGACAGACAATTCCTGAAAAACAAGGCGTCGGCTTAGCGAGAAAACTGGGCATGGATTTTGGATTGAAGCTAATAGACCTTCAAAACCAGAATCTAGTTAAACAAGTCCGTTTGATACACAGTAGTGATGCGGATGTGAGGTTGCCATATGGCTACTTCGATGTGCCTGATCTGGAAGAGAATACCTCTGCTGTTATTTACCCCTTTGAGCACAAGGCGGTAAAAGGTTTTAACCAGTCGATGGCCTTATACGAATTTTCATTGCGGTACTATGTCGAACGGTTAGATTGGGTAGGTTCGCCTTATGCTTTTCATACGATTGGATCATTAATCGCAGTGACGCCGCTTGCTTATGCTCAAGTTAGGGGAATGCCAAAAAGATCTGGAGCAGAAGATTTCTACTTGTTAAATAAACTAGCTAAAGTAGGTTCTGTGATCAGCCTTCAAGGTCCGGTCATTGAAATCGCAGGCAGGCCAAGTCATCGAGTACCATTTGGAACCGGTCCAGCGCTGATTAAGTTACAGCAAATGGAAGACCCCTTTGCCGAATATACCTTTTATCACCCTGAAATTTTTCATGCACTAAAGCAGGTATTGAATACCGTTTCATCGCATGGACAGTCCATTGCATCGGTAGAGCTATTATTTCGTCAGCTAAGCGATAGAATGAGCTCTGATATGGCAACATCGGTTATTACAGTACTTCGTTTACTGAAAATAGAAAAACAATTTGAACATCTGAGCCAGAAAAAAAATCGAACGCAGTTTATCGATGGCTTCAATACTTGGTTCGATGCATTTGTGACGCTTCGGTTTATCCATTTAATGCGTGATTTAGCCTATCCAAATATTACCTTGGAAGCATTAAAAAAATATTTTGAAAATGAAGGAGTCAGTCTTGAGTATTATCCAAGGATTACAGCCCTGGGAATTTAAACAACCGGCAGGCTTTACTGTTAGGGGGTATCACTCTGTGCCTAGCGGAAAACCTGTGCTGCACTTTATTCATGGCAATGGCTTTTGCGGACTGACTTTTGAACGTCTCTTAGTTGAATTTCAAGATGACTATGACTTTTTTATCAGTGATGGTCAGGGGCATGGAAACAGTGATGAGGGTGAGGTTTATCCTGGTTGGAATAAAAGTGCACGAAATTTTGAAAGAGTCTGGCAGCACTACTCACACCTTTGGGCTAATGTGCCTAAAATTGCGCTCGGGCATAGTTATGGTGCGGTGATGTCTACCCTTATGATGGCAAAAAACCCTGACTTATTTAACCTCGGTATATTAATGGATCCTGTCTATTGCTCTCCAAGAATGGCTAAAACAATGTCGTTGATGACGAACTTAGGGCTGATGAAGCAAATGCCTCTCGCTAAACAAGCGAAAATACGTTCGGTAAAATGGGAGAACAAAGATGAAGCATGGGAATATTTCTATCAGCGAGGCACCTTTAAAGGATGGCAGGATGACTGTTTACAAGCTTATTTAAATCATGCTTTGGAAGCGCATGATGATGGCTCTTTACATTTAAAATGCCCGCCTAGAATTGAAGGTGCAGTTTTTTCAGCTTATGCACATAATCTATGGTCTTCGATCAGATCAATTAATAAACCCATGACCATGCTCTATGGTGAGCGTACTTATGGGTTTGTTTTGAAATCATTGCCAAAAATTCGTAAAGCAAACCCCTATTATGATTTCATCAAAATGCCAGGTGGTCACTGCTTCATGCAAGAACAACCAGAATCAACAGCACAAGAAATAAAACAGAAACTGCGTTTTTTATTAAATAAACCGTGAGAGCAGGGCTGAGAATAATATAAATTTTGGGCTGTTTAAAGAAAACGTGACTTTCATCACAAAAAATATATTCGTTTCGCTTTGTTAGTTATAATGGCGCCACTTAATGTTGAAAAGAGAAGTGCGTATGAGAGATGAAACTGAATTGTTTGCTCAGGTAGATAGCTTTGTGAGCGTGTTAGCTCAATGTTGTGAACTGGGTATTAGTGTGGTTTCAGCTCGTGAGAATGAGTTAATACTAGAGCTACCTTACAATGAAAAAATAATTGGTAACCCTGAAACGGGTGTCATCCATGGCGGTGCAATTACGACTTTAATGGACACGACAGCAGGGGCTGCTGTCTTATGCGCAATGCCTGAGTTTGAATTATGCCCAACGCTGGATCTGCGTGTTGATTACATGCGTTCAGCAAAACCCGGTCAGTCTGTTTTTGCTCGTGCCAGTTGCTATCGAAGTACAAAAAATATCTTATTCATGCGTTGTGAGGCATATCAGGTTGATCGAACCGTCGCACATTGTGTAGCTACTTTTATGCGCATGGGTGAAAAAGGTATTCCTTCTTTAGATGCGATGACGCATGGAATAGGCGTGCATACAGGTAGTGCAGAAGTTCAGGCTTATAATACTATTGATTTTAAACAGGTTGTTGACCTAGTCAGAGCAAACCAAAATTATGCGAATCTGACCAAAATCATTCCTTATGCTGAGATGATTGGTGTGGAGTTTGATCAACAAAGCGAGGGCTTTTCATTCAAATTGCTTAAAAAACCAAGCAATATTGGCAACCCTATTTTGCCCGCCATTCATGGTGGCGTATTAGGTGGGTTTATGGAACTTTCAGCTGCACTGCATTTATTAGTGTCTCAAACGACACTTAAATTTCCTAAAATTATCGACTTCTCCATAGATTACCTTCGAGGAGGAATGGACCGCGAAACGTATGCGTATTGTGAAGTTTCTCGTCAGGGTGGGCGTGTGGCAAACGTAGAAATACATGCTTGGCAGGAATCAAAAAGTAAACCTATTGCACTTGCGAGAGCTCATTTCTTATTGGAAGAGTGATGTTATAGGTGCTGTATGAGTGATCTCGGTATAGAAATTCACCGTTGCTATGATGAACTAGGGCCTATTCGTGTTTTTGAAAATGGTTCTCGTCGATATCTTGCTTTTGGTGAAGCAGCAGAGCAAAGCTGCATCGATTTACATAATCCCGCAAATCTTGTTTATGAATATACCCAAGCGATGTTGTTGGCTTTGTTGTTTTTTCCCAAGCCAAAACAAGCGACTCTTTTAGGTCTGGGTGCTGGAAGCTTAATTCATGCGCTTCATAAATATGATTTAACTCTAAAACTGAACGTTATAGAACTAAGAGCGCAAGTTGCTGAAGTTGCACAACAATGGTTTGCTCTGGAATTATTTCCTCAGTTGTCATTACACATCGAAGATGCCAGTCATTATATCTCGCAGGAACACCCTCCAAGTGACTTGATTTTTACCGATATTTATAACGACCAAGGTATGATTGAGTCTCAGTTAAGTGCTGATTTTTTAGCGCACTGTTATCAGAATTTGAGTGACGATGGTGTTTTAATTCTGAACTTATGGGAAGACGGCGGAGGGAGCCACCCCTTGGCAATCCAATCTATTCGAGAGCAATTTGGTTATCACCACTGCATGACATGCCTGATTGAAGATGGGAATTTAATTGCCTATGCATTCAAGGGCGGGGCACCTCAAATTAATGCACGCCGTTTGCAGCCTATGGCTAAAAAGCTAGCCAAAATGATGAATATCCCTATTCATAAATTATTAGAGCGATTGAAAGAAGCTTGAATTTAAAATTGCAGGCCCCACATAGTTGAAGACGAACAAATTTAAGTCTTTTAGATATGCCTGAAAGACTACTTTATTTAAAGAAACACTTGAGAGAAAACATACATGTCAGCACAAGATAATATTGAAGCAAAGCAGGAAACCCTTGGGTTTCAAACAGAAGTAAAGCAACTACTACAATTAATGATTCACTCGCTTTACAGCAATAAAGAAATTTTTCTTCGGGAATTAATTTCAAATGCGTCTGATGCTGAAGATAAACTACGCTTTGAAGCGCTATCAAATGATGCGCTGTATGAAGACGATGGCGATTTAAAAATTCGTTTAGCATTTGATGAAGAAGCTAAAACTGTCACTATCAGTGATAACGGTATTGGCATGTCTCGTGAAGATGTTATTGATCATTTAGGGACGATTGCCAAGTCTGGAACCGCTGATTTTATGAAAAATCTAAGTGGCGATAGTGAGAAAGATTCACAGTTAATTGGTCAGTTTGGTGTTGGCTTTTATTCCTCTTTTATCGTTGCGAAAAAAGTAGATGTATTTACACGTAAAGCGGGTGCTGATAAGTCTGAAGGCGTGCACTGGAGTTCTGCAGGTGAAGGCGAATTCACTATCGCTGATGTTGAAAAAGAAGCGCGTGGTACGTCTATTGTCTTACACTTAAAAGATGATGAAACTGAATTTGCAAATGGCTGGCGTTTACGTAGCCTTGTGAAAAAATATTCAGATCATATCTCATTTCCAGTAGTGATGTTGTCTGAACCCGCTCCTGCCGCTGAAGGTGAAGAGCAGGAAGCACCAAAAGATGAGACGGTTAATGAAGCGACAGCGCTTTGGTCATTATCGAAATCTGAAGTTAAAGATGAAGAATATAAAGAATTCTACAAGCATATCTCTCACGATTTCCAAGACCCTATAAAGTGGTCTCATAACCGAGTAGAAGGTAAGTTTGAATATACTAGCTTGCTATATATTCCTGCAAAAGCACCATTTGATTTATATAACCGTGAAGTGCCGCGTGGTCTGAAACTATATGTGCAGCGTGTATTTATCATGGATGATGCTGAACAATTTTTACCTTTATATCTACGTTTTGTGAAGGGTATTGTTGACTCAAAAGATTTATCGTTGAATGTCTCGCGTGAAATTCTTCAAAGTGATAAAGCTGTTGAAAGTATGAAAGCTGCGTTAACGAAACGTGTGCTGGATATGCTGACTAAAATGGCTAAAAATGAAGCTGATGATTATCAGGCGTTTTGGGATGAATTTGGTCCGGTAATCAAAGAAGGTTTAGCTGAAGACCAAACGAACAAAGATAAAGTCGCAAACTTATTGCGTTTTGCTTCGACGAATGGTGACAGCAAGCAGAATCAGTCATTAGCTAGCTACGTTGAACGTATGCAAGAAAATCAGGACAAGATTTACTACGTGAGCGCAGAAAGCTATGCCGCAGGTATTAGTAGCCCGCATATGGAAATTTTCCGTAAGAAGGGAATTGAAGTATTAGTACTTAGTGATCGTATTGATGGTTGGATGATTTCTTATCTGAACGAATTTGATGGTAAGCACCTGCAAGATATTACCAAAGGTGAACTAGACCTAGGTAAGATCGAAGATGAAGAAGATAAGAAGCAGCAAGAAGAAGCGAGTAAAACCTACGAAAGCTTAGTTGGTCAAATTACAGAACTATTGAAAGAGAAAGTTGATGAAGTACGTGTTACTAGTCGATTAACTGACTCTCCAGCATGTTTGGTTGCTGGTGCGCACGATATGGATGCACAAATGAAAAAGATTATGGAAGCGGCAGGGCAGCAAATTCCTGATAGCAAGCCAAGCTTTGAAATCAACCCAGAGCACCCATTAGTGAAGAAGTTGAATGATGAACAGAATGATGAGCGATTTAATGATTTGACTCACGTTCTATTTGATCAGGCTGCCTTAGCGAGTGGTGAGCAACTTAAAGAACCCGGTGCATTTGTAAGCCGCTTGAATAAATTACTATTGGATTTATCTAAGTAAACGTAATTATTTGAAATACAGGTATTTAAAAAGGTGGGCATTGCCCACCTTTTTTGTTTTTTACGATTTAACTTTTAAAAGAAACTACCCATATTATTTAGAATAAAGCGGAGGAAGGAGTAATTCAGGCTCAAGTCTGAGCTACTACACCTATACACCTTACTCTTCCATTTCTAATGGTTCGGTTGCTTCAATGACATCTAATAATTGAATTGTAATGGCAACAAAATCATGATCAGTAATAATACCAATTAGTTGATTATTTTTGTCTACGACAGGTAAACAACCAAACTTATTTTTGTAAATAAGTTGAGCGGCATCCCCAATTTTGACATCTGTAGTCACCGTTGTTAATTCACGAGTCATGATATCGGTTAATAACGTTCCAGACTCAATTCGATTTAGTTCTTCTAAATCAATCATAACTCTTTGAGATACGCTGTTGGCTAACACATTTCGCTGGGTGACCAGACCAACAAGTTGATTGTTGTTATCGACGATGGGAAGGTGTCTAAAGCGTTTCTCTTCCATAAGTTTACGTGCATCACTTAGATTGTTGTGACGCGATAGAGTAATAGGGTTAGTGGTCATCATTTCTTTTACAGTGATCATATAATTCCCCTTTATGATTCTACAGTTATAACTAATTCAAGTACTTTCAAAGCTAATGATTAAGCATACTATCCTACTGGAAACCTTCTGTTTTTGATTAGGGTCAAGTGCAAATAAACTATTACGATCTGACTTGATTTGTCAGCGTGATTCGTATCATTTTGTGGTGAAAGTATACGTGCCGTCCCAGTCTTCGGAGGGAGGGTTTGAGATATACTGCGTCGTTCGCTCTTGATAAACCTTATATAACTTTATTTGTGGGAAATCATGAATAAGGCAATTGAACCCTTTTAATGCTTCTTGCCATTGTTGTTGTCTGTACCAATTTAAAGCTTGCTTGTATCGTTGTAGTTCGTCAGATTGTTCAATGTTTAAGTTTTTTGTTAATGAAATCGGTTCAAAAATAATGACCGGGTCTGACTTTCCTTTGACTCTTACTTTATCTAATTCACGAAAAATAAAATCCGGGCAGGCTTGTTTTGTTGATTCACTGACGATGATTTCAACGCCATATTGCTTTGTTAACCCCTCCAGCCTAGAGGCTAAATTAACGCCATCGCCAATCACGGTATAGTTTAACCGTGCTTTTGAACCCATATTTCCAGCCACGACAATGTCAGTATTAATGCCGACACCCACGGCAAGAAGAGGTTTGTTGGTTTTTTTTAATTCGATATTGACGGCATCTAAAGCGGTACACATTTCCATAGCACTTAATATCGCTCTGGATTCATCATCAGTTCGTTGTATGGGCGCGCCATATAAGGCCATAACGGCATCACCAATATATTTGTCAATAACCCCCTGATGTTTCTCAATAACATCGCTAACGCTGGTAAGGTAAGTGTTGAGAAAATCCAGAATATCTTTCGGGGCTCTCCCTTCGCATATAGAAGTAAAGTTTCTAATATCTGAAAATAACATCGTGACTTTTCTTTCTTCACCTCCCAATTCAATGTCTTTTTTGAGTAATTCATCTGCAATGGCGGGCGAGACAACTTTTCCTAATAACGATCGAACTTGTCTTCGTTCTGCCAGACCTTTCATCATTTTATTAAAAGAATGTGCGAGCCTACCAAGTTCATCACGCTGTTTGATTGCTACCGGAGTCGTATAGTCTCCATGTTCAATTCTTTTAGCGCTTGCAACAAGGACTCTAACAGGGCGTGTGACTGATCGAGCGATAAATAATATGCCGATAACAGATGCGATAAGTGCAAAGATGAATACGAAAACAAATGTTTTACGAATGCCAAGATAAGCTTCAAGTGCTTTGTTTAGTGGGCGCTGAAGTAAAGCAAAAATGGAGGATGCTTTTGTTGTATCTATAGGCACTACGAGTGATATATAGGGCTCATCATCTAAAACTAATGTGCTGGACTGATTGAAAATATCCTTTTTCGTGAGCGAATTTATCATATGCCTTTGGTCTGCGAGGGCCTCTCTCTTAACTGAAGGAAGCGTCGATGCAAAAATAGGTAAGTCTAAGGCGCTGTTTTTTGCATCAAAAAGCGTGACATGAGTTTGAGTGGCTGCTTGTATTTGATGAGTAAACTGATCTTTAAGTGAATAAGCAATCACAATCCAGGCGTTTGGTTCAGGTGTAAAAAGAGGCACTAAAACAAATTGGTGAGGAAGTTTATTGAAGAGCTTAATTGCACTGCCTTCGCCTTGTTCACTGTTGAAGGCTTGTGACAGTAGTTCGGGGAAATAGAATGGCTTGGAGTTGGTTTTATTCATCGTGGTGGTACTGGATGTGTCGGCAATAATGTCACCTTCTTCAAATGTTAGTAGCATCATAACGTCAGCACTTACTCTGGCTTGGTGATTTTCTAGTACTGATAAGATAGTTTCGATATCTCCGGATGAAAAAGCTTTTTTAAAGGCATAGTCACTTGAAAGTAAACGTATTTTTTCTTGCAAACGACGCTTTCTTGTTTCGAGCGCATCGTAAAATAAACCTCTGGTGAGTTGTAATGCTTGGTCTATCTGGTGGTGTGCATTTTGTGTGTTGACAGAGTTAACGGCTAGGAAAATAGCGTTTTGAATTAAAATGAGTAAGGTAAGAACAAAGACAAGTATTCGTGTTCTAAAATGGCGGAACTTAAACGAATCGAGATTCATAGGCTTCTTTGTTATTGGTTACATTAACGGTATCCACCTGACCCTGCTTGGGATGGTGCTCGATGTGGACGCCAAACTCTTTTTGTTTCTATCGTAAATGATATTGGCTGTGCATCGGTAGGCATAATAATTTGAGTGGTGGATTCTGGCTTCCCTTTTAAGCGAGGGTGCCATACTTGTACTTCAAGCTTGCCATTAGGTAAATTGTCTATCTTGGTTTTACCGTTGGCGTCAGTGATTGCATATAACGAAGATGGAGAAACAAAGATATAGGCTTTCATCCAGTCATGGATGTTACAAGCTAAGGCAACAACCCCTGTTTTATCAAAATCAATGGGTTGTTCAGGGGCATTTTTATACAGAGGGATTTCAAATTTTTTAGCTTCTGAAAAGGAATAAACCTGATGACGGATTTTGTCATTATTTGGAAAAACAGCTGAACTACCCACTGATAAAGCTGTCATATAGGGGGCAAACTCTTTATCTTTTTGGTCTATTACTATCTTTTCTATTTCATTAGCGCCTAGAGGTATACCATCTTGGGAAGTAACCATGACAACTGCATTTTCCAAAAAATTTCCTTTGTTATCAAAAACCTGAAAATCAATGGCTTGAGCGGCTTCTACTCCTGAACACAGTAATGCTAGGAATAGAAAATAATAAATTTTATATCGTCCTATAAACTTCATCACGCTGTTCCTTTGTTTTTAGACTGTATTTTGATCATGGTTAAGAGCGTAAATGTATTAATAACTATATTTGTAAATAACACTGAAGATGGAGTTTTTATATTTCAGAAACCCTGCATCACCTTTACCTTTTTGTAATTGGTAACCTACATTAATTGACGCGTGTCGCCCCAAGGCATAGCTATTATCAAAGGAGAGGCTATATGCCTCGACATCAAGGCGATAAACGCAACCACCAAAAATTGAGTCTTTGATTATTGCGCTAATATCCCACATTAGAACGGTTGCGACATTGCCTCCGGTGCATGCAGAGTCAACTTCGCCGTCGAAATAGCTTACTCCGAACGAACTAAGCCAGTTTTCAGTGACTAGATAGCTACTGGATAGGAATATTTCCTGATTATCCTGGTCAAAAACATTGCCGTCTAGTCCTGGCGCGGCACTAGGTTTTGATTTTCCATTGCGAGTATGAAAACGATAACCTGCAACGATATCCAAGCGTTCTGAATAACGTTTTCCAGCTTGAATATCTATGCCTATGTTCTGGCTGCTGCGAACACTATCCCGAACATTCAGGTGCGACATATTAATGCTGCCTTTCACCCAAGGAACCGTTAGTCCTAATCCAAGCTTTTTTCTAGCTGAAAAGGTGGCACCGGCAGTGGTTGAGTTTAGTAACTCAAACTGGTCAAAATACTCGGCACTGAAGTCGGTGCTAAGGCTATAACGAAAGGTGCTCGTAACCTGATTAACTCGCCCCAGTGAAATGTTAGCTTTGAGGGAGGTATCATCTTCGACATCACTACTAAATGCTGAGCGATTAATGTTGTCATTGTATTGAATACCTGAATCGATATCAGTAATCCATTCAACCCATTCTGCATGTGAAAGTGTTGAGAAAAAGAGTAAAAAAAGAATGAATGCGGTGTTGGATGTTTTTTTAGGCCAAAAGCTGATATGAAAACAACTACGGTAAACGAGATGTTTTTTTGAGCCTACTTCAGAACTAAATGTATGCTTGTCCATTTAGATTTCCTTTAGTATCACAGCTTATATTTACTGGGAGGTGGATTAAGTTTAGACGCTTAGATGGCTTTATCCAGAAATTGAATAAATATTTATTTTCAACTGCCGCTCTGATAAAAGAACATAAGCAATTTAGTTTTAATTTTGGACTATACTTTTACAAAATAATTTTTCTTGGTGGTGTATGAAAGTTTTAGTGGTTGATGACCAACGTTCTATGCGGATGATTTCTTCAACGGTTGCAAAATCTCTAGGGCATGAGGTTTTTGAAGTTACATGTGGGCAAGAAGCGGTAGACTTTTGTCGTGATGATAAAGTTGATTTAATTTTGATGGATGTGGAAATGCCAGGTCTAAATGGCTTTGAAGCAACTAAAAAGATTCGAGAGCAGACTAAAACATGGTTTCCGATTATTTTTGTCAGCGCAAAAACAGACCCTAAGTTCTTTGCAGAAGGTATACAATCAGGTGGGGATATCTACTTATTTAAACCGATTATTCCTGAAGTATTAGAATCCATGATCAAGGCGATGCAACGTATTGCTTCTATTCAAGATGAGCTGCACAGCACAAAAATAAAAATGGAGTTATTGGCGCATCAGGATAAATTAACGAGCCTTGTGAACCGTCGTGGGTTTGATAATGCGATGGCTCTTGAGTTTGAACACGCTCAAATTGAAAAGACATCATTATCATTGATCATGATTGATGTTGATCACTTTAAACCTTTTAATGACCATTATGGTCATCAAGCTGGTGATGATTGTTTGGTCGCAGTGAGCAAAGTTTTAAGGGAGTCTATGTGTAGACCCAACGATATTGTTGCTAGGTATGGGGGCGAAGAGTTCGCGATTATTCTACCTAATACTAGTATTGAAAGTGCCGTGTTAGTCGGGCAGCGAATTATTGAGGGGTTCAAAAACCTTGCTTATAAACATGAATATTCATCTACAGCAGCTTATATCACTGTGAGTGGTGGTATTGCAGGCTTGAAGGGTAATACTACGCCTGAAGAATTGATTCAATCAGCCGATAAAGTGCTCTATAAAGTAAAAGAATCCAGCCGTAATAATATTTCTTTATAATTATACCTTATGACAATATGTCATCCTTTGGCGCGAATCGTTAAACTCTTCCTTACAAATGGACACTCATAAAAAGGACACGACTATGTCTACTACCAAATTTGATTATATTGTCATTGGCGCGGGATCAGCCGGGAGTGTGATTGCAAATCGTCTATCAAATGAAAATCATCTTAGCGTATTAGTGCTTGAAGCAGGGCCTGCAGACACCTTGCCGCTAATAAAAATCCCGGGTGCGTTTGCTTTCTTTATGTATAGCAAAAAATATAACTGGTCCTACGAGGCTGAGGCCGTCGATGATATTCGTCATGGTGCGCCTATGTTTTGCCCGCGAGGAAAAACGTTGGGAGGAAGTAGTGCGATTAATGCCATGGTATATATTCGTGGCCATAAAACAGATTATGACCGTTGGGAGCAGCAAGGTAATGCCGGGTGGTCTTATGAACACATGTTACCGTATTTTAAAAAGTCTGAAACAAATGAACGTGGTGCTGATGATTTTCATGGCGGCTTAGGTCCGTTGTATGTTTCTGATGTACGGAATGATTATCCCTTAAATGATCGGTTTTTAGAGGGAGCTCATCAAGCTGGCTTTCCATTAAATAATGACTTTAACGGTAAGGATTTTGAAGGTGCCGGTTATTTTCAATTCACTATTCAAAATGGTGAGCGCTGTGGTGTTTCAAAAGCATTTTTAAAGCCTGCCAGTATTAGAAGTAATTTGCAGGTGGAATGCGAAGCTTTTGTAAATAAAATTATCTTTAAAGGTAAGAAGGCTATTGGTGTTGAATATAAACAGGGTAATAAAATATTTACTGTTTATGCCAAGAAAGAAATTATTCTGTGTGGAGGGGCGTTTAATTCTCCTCAGTTGCTAATGCTTTCAGGTATTGGTGATAAAGAAGAACTTGCCGAGCATAATATACCGCTTGTACATGAACTGACTGGTGTGGGTAAAAATCTGCAGGAGCATGTGGATGCTTGTGTATTAGTCAAAAGCTTGAAGAAAGATGGTTTTTCAGTCGGGCCGGGCGGCTTGATGAAAATGCTGCCTGATGTAATAAAGTACTACAAATCAAAAACGGGTAAGTTGGCTAACTCAATTACGCAGTCTGGTGGCTTTTTAAAGTCTAGCCCAGAGGTAGACGTTCCTGACATTCAATTACATTTTGTGCCTTTACTATTTGATGATTGTGGTCGGGATGTGAAGCTTTTAGCGGGGCATGGTTACTCATTGCATGTGTGTGTATTGCGCCCGAAAAGCCGCGGAAAGCTGACTTTAAAGTCTGCTGACCCTAGAGAGCCGATTAGAATTGATTTCAATTTTTTATCTGATCCTGATGATGCGAAAGTTCTTGTTAATGGCATTCGAGTTGCTAGAAAAATATTAAAGAGTGCTGCGTTTGATGATTACCGAGGTGAGGAAATTCATCCGGGTAAAGGCGTTAAGTCTGATGATGAGTTGTTGCAAAAATGTAAGGATCGCCTCGGGCTTGTGTACCACCCCGTGGGAACATGCAAAATGGGGCATGACGTTACGGCTGTCGTCGATAATGAACTTAAAGTTCATGGTATTGAAAGCTTGAGGGTTGTTGATGCATCGATTATGCCTGACTTGGTGAGCGGGAATACCAATGCACCGATTATTGCGATTGCTGAAAAAGCAGCAGATATAATTCTTCAAGAAGTTATAAGTTGATTTCGAATTGCTGACGCTATTTTTAATAAGAGAACTGCACTAATATGTATCAAATAATTTATTGATATAACCCAAAGGATATAAATATCAATGCTGCCACTACGGAAACGTCTTTCTTATCATCAAGCAAAGTGGACGCTGATGATTGTGTTATTTGTGGGAGTGCTTGTAAGCATTACTCAAATAATGATTGATTGGCAGCATGAGCAAAAAAGTCTAGATGCGCATGTTGAAAAAATAATGAGTATTTTGAAAGACTCCGCGACACAGGCTGCCTATTCTTTAGATAGGCAGTTAGCTAGTCAGGTTGTTTCTGGGTTAATGGAAGATGAAGCAATTTTTGAAGCAGAATTATTGGATGATCTTGGTGGCATGATAGCTCACCAGACAAGTGATCGATCTAATGATAACTTGAGTTGGTTGACTGAGGCTTTAGTGGGAGAAGTTATTTTGTTCACCCAGCCTCTAACGATAAATCAGGAGCTTCATGTTGGCCAAATAAATGTTTGGGTTGATGGCGCGACTATAACCGCCGAATTTGTTTCTAGAAGCCTGCGTGTTTTTCTGTTTGGTATCGCGCGTAATTTAGTCTTGGGTGTTGCTCTGTTAGGGTTGTTCTATACCTTGACGTCTCGACCTCTTTCTCAAATTACCCATCAACTTGAAGACCTCAAGCGACAAGTAGGAAAACGTAAAACACTTTTATATCCTAAAGGACATCATGATGATGAGTTAGGGATTTTGGTTGAAACTTTCAATAAAATTTGGTTGGCTCGTGATCAGGCTGAAGGTTTATTAGCTGAGCGAGAAGCTTATTTTCGTGCGGTTATGGAGCAGTCTGGTGAGGCTTTGATTCTTATCGATCTTGAGGGGCATATTCTGGATGTGAATGCAGAAACATGTAACTCTCTGGGTTATGGTCGCCAAGAACTCGTCAATAAAAATATTTCAGAAGTTGATGCGAATTCTTCGCAGACCTCTGTAGTTACTTGGATTCAAGCTTTGGAAGAAGGTGTTCCTGTTGGTATTGAAAGTCACTTTAGAAGAAAGGATAACGCAGTTTATCCGGTTGAAATTCGTTGTAATTTAGTAATAGTGAATAACCAAAAATGTTTGTTAGCCTCGGTACGAGATGTCAGTGAGCGGAAGCAAGCCGAGGATAAAGTCCACTATCTGGCTTATTACGATGATTTGACCAAGTTACCTAATCGCCGATTATTACAGAATCGCTTGGAGCTAACACTTGCTGTCGCAAGACGACACCAGCATATTGGGGCATTACTATTTTTGGATCTTGATCGCTTTAAAACGATTAATGATTCACTTGGTCATACTGCTGGTGATGAGTTGTTGAGTGTAGTTGCCAAGCGTATTAAAAACTGTTTAAGAGAAGAAGATACGGCGGCTCGTATTGGTGGTGATGAATTTGTTATTTTAGTACCCGAGCTTTCAGATGAACGAACTATTGCGCAGAGTCTGGTTCAACAGCTAGCACAGAGGATTCTTGTAGAGTTTAGTTTACCGTTTCATATTCAGGATCAAGAGCTTTATGTTACCGCTAGTATAGGAATTAGCCTTTTTCCCATGGATGAATCTACGGGCCCTCAATTGCTTCAACAAGCCGATACCGCAATGTATCGTACTAAAGAAGAGGGGAGGAACGGATTTCATTTTTATCAGGCTGAGATGCAAGAGCATGCAAGTGAAAGGCTTATTTTAGAAAAAGCACTGCATCGTGCTTTAGAAAATGAAGAATTCAGTTTGCAGTACCAACCTCAAGTAAATGCAGATGGACAGTTATCAGGTTTTGAAGCTTTACTACGTTGGAATCACCCTACTTTAGGACGAGTTCCTCCTGATAAATTTATTTCTATCGCCGAAGAAACGGGCTTGATAATTTCTATTGGTCGCTGGGTGATGGTTGAAGCGTTTCAGCAGTTATTAACACTTCAAGCGAAAGGGCTTCCACCAACATTTAAACGTCTTGCCATCAACATAAGTCCTAGGCAGTTTGCCCATGATGGGTTTGTCGATGAGGTGCGTGATGTGCTTCAGCTAACTGGGGCTGATGCTTCATTTTTAGAATTAGAGCTGACAGAAGGAATGTTGGTAAAGAACATTGATTCCGTGATATCTAAAATGAAAGCGCTAAAGAGCTTGGGGTTTAGTTTTTCAATTGATGATTTTGGTACGGGATATTCATCACTTCGTTACCTAAAGCATTTGCCTTTGGACCAGCTTAAAGTAGATCAGTCCTTTGTGCGGGACATCACTTGGGATACTAATAGCCGAGCAATAGTTCATACAATCATTGCTATGGCGAGCCACTTGGATTTAGCCTTGATTGCTGAGGGTGTTGAAACTGATGAAGAGCGGCAGGTTTTGTTTGAGCTTGGGTGTAAAAATTATCAGGGCTATTACTTTAGTCGGCCGGTTGATGTTGAATCCCTTATTTCTATTATTGATAGTGAAGCAGTTTTTCCTGCTGTCGTGGCTCATTGATGGCTCATTGAGCGCTATAAATATTTCTCAAGATTCGTGTTGTTTGCAATGCGTCAGTGATGCATGCGCATGATAAAATATCATGCTTGGCATTTAAACTCTCAAAAATGAGGCTGATTTTCGGAGTGGGTTTTGTCTTTATCCCAAGGAAGTAAGCGATAATGCGGTTGTGATTGTGCGAAATTCATAAATGGATATTTAATAATGTCAAAATAAGGCGAGTAATCAAAATCGCTAGGGGTGCAGAGCTTTGGGTTACGCCTAAAAATTTTGACTTCGTGATTCTCGCTACGTTTCACCAGCGGTAAAATTGGGTATTGTATGGATGCAAATGCCTCTGCAATCATCGTAGAGCAAACCGTTTTGGTTGTTTTTCCTGCGTGTGAGGTAAACAAGCTGGAACGCCATTTTCTTGGCATGATTAGCCAAGGGACTAAAAAACGTAGTAAATCGAATATTTGCCTTATGTCGTAATCTGTTCCCAATCGCCCAATCGCATAAGATATGACTTTTTGGGCGTCGGAGAACGTCATGTCGCGTGGGCGACAAATTCTCAAATGATCTCTATCATAAGTTGAAAGAGGGCGAATGACTGTTCCCATTCCGAGTTCGCTTTCAACAATTAATTGAACGTCTGGTTGTCCATCAAAATAATCTTTTACGCGCAGGCGGCTAATTGGGTCTTCAATCTCATGCAGTCTGCCAATATATAATGCAGCATGGGACCACCTGCTTTGTGTGATGTTTTTGATAACTTCACTTACTCGGCTTCGGCCTTCGATCAAAATGACGTCACCGGGCTTTATTTCGTATCGTGTGCGTTCGTAGTCGCTCATTGGGATTGTACTTGGCGGGCGCTCATATGCCAGCCAATCAACGATAAAGTCAATTAGTTTTGATTTGCTTCGTAATCCCATATTTTAAACCTTTTTATTTCTATAATATGGGTATAGACAATAAAACGAACTTCAACAAACGCTAATTTGTAAAATCTTATTACCGTTCGTTTGGAATTACGTTAGAATTGATAAAAAACAGGTATTTGGTGTTCATTATGGATAAAAAATCAGAAAAATCGACGAAGGAAATAGATCAAAAAAGCGTCGATAATAGTACTCAGTTGTCGGAAAAAATTAAAGAATCTGCAAGGCAGATATGGTTGGCAGGTTTAGGTGCGTACAATAAGGCAGAAGAAGATACGGGTAAAATTTTTGATAAATTAGTAAAAGAAGGCGAAGAAATTGAGAATATGACGCGTGACGTTGTCGAAAAGCAGTTTAAGGCCGTTGAAGATACTGTTGAGGGTGTAAAAGGTAAGGTTGAGGGAGTGAAAGAAAAAGCGACTGATACCTTTGGTAAGCTAGAGAGTGTATTTGATCAGCGTGTGTCTAAGGCGCTTATTAAAATGGGCATCCCTACAAGCAAGCGTATTCAAGAGTTGGAAGCTAGAATCGAGAAGCTAGAATCTATAGTTTACAAATAAGCTGTCTTTAACTCATTTAACTGTTCTCGTTGTTCGTCGTCTAAAAATGGAGCAACGAGAGAGATTACTTGATAAACCCCTTGCGCCAGCATATCTTCAGTTAGCTCACCATGTGTTATTAGTTTGTAATTTAGCCAAAAGGTTGCTGTAAGTACGATTTGTTCACCTAGCGCGGCCAATTCACTGTCATTTGCTCGTAAGCTTCCTTGTTGTTGTAAACTGGTGAGGATTTTTAGTGATGCTTCACGCTTCTTTAAAATAATTTTTTGAAAGCGCGCTTTTACCTCGTCATAACGTTCCAGAACATTAACAACATCCTTATATATAAATCGATATTTTGCGATGTTTTCGAAAATTAAATGTAGAAAAAACCATTGGTCTTCAATATCAGTAGCTGAGTTTGGAGACTCTAAGAGAAGGTTTATTTCATGTTCATACCAGCCAAAAATCTCAGTTAGAATGTCTGTCTTGCTTTTGAAATGGTAGTAAAGGTTACCTGGGCTTATTTCAAGCTCGTCAGAAATAAGGAGGGTTGTGACGTTAGGTTCGCCAAGCTCGTTAAATAGCTCCAGACTTTTATGTAAAATCTTATCTCGTGTTTTCATTGTATACGTGTCATATCCTTTTAGACTTATTCTATTCTAGTTTGTACACGGTAGTGGGTTAATATAAAAATGTGTAATCTTTTCATCCGTGAATTTACTAAAAAATTGACTGGTGTTGGAAATTAACCTTAAAGTCGGTGTTTTGAATTGATGATCTGTTAATAGTACTTTTATGCCGCTAAAGTCATCCTTTATTTTTGTAAAACGAGCAGTAATACTAGATGAAACCAGCTTGGTTTGAGAGCAGTTATGTTCTTTTGAAAGAAAAGCTAAATAATGCTTTTCTTCTTCTTTTGAAAGGTTTTTGCGCGTTGCAATGTGCGGCATTTTAATTCTTTCTAAAATACATTGTGAGTAAGACTCGTCTTGAGTCTCAGCAAACTGTCTAAAAGCTTCCCAGAAATAGCTATCAGTTAAATGTTTGAAATTTTGAATGTCGTTTAAGCATTTATTTACAAAATCCAGAACATGATCCTGAACCATAACCTCGTCAATTGCGGCACGTAATAACCAGTCAAAGCCTTGAGCGGTTTTATGGGCGTAAACTTGGCGGTACATTTGGTGCCGACTGTAAACAAAGTCTTCTAGTGAACCTAATCCTTTTTCTGAAATTGCGAGGCCAAACCACTCTGTTTGCTGGCACCAGCCAAAATGCAGGTTGCTGAGCAAATGATCCAGATTAAAGCCGCCAATGGTTACCGAAGAGTGAAATCCATCCCTTAGCATATAATCTGCTCGATCAGCGTCTAACTCTCCTGAGACAAGGCTTGCTAAGAGTATTTGAAGTTTTTTGTCAAAATGATCAGGCGTTTTAGAAAGGGGTAAGTAATCTGTTTGTATTATTGGCCACAATGCTTTCGCATGTTGGGTGAAGTCTTGGCTTGGGTTTACTTGGGTTGTATCCATCAATGAAAGAATATCGGAAACAGAGGTTTTCAATATTGATGTCGGAATATCGGAAAGTATTTGATAAGCGGCTCGAACCGAAAAGTGCTCATGCTCTAACTGTTTGGGAGTGTCAGAGTAGAGGTCATTATAATCGATATTCTGCCAAAGTTGTTCGAACCGGCCAGGCTGCACTAATATTTTTTTGATTGTTGGGGTTCGGTTAAACTGATGAGAGAAACTACTGTGGCCACTATCGTGTAGCAAGCATGCGCAACGAACAAGGCGCTTGAAAAAACTAATGGCTTCTAGAGCCTCGCTTGAGACGCCCGTCATACCCTGACGTGATTTTTGTTTTAAGCTATTTTCAATCATAGCGTTAAACATTCGCCCACCAACATGCATCGTACCAATACTGTGCAGAAATCGGGAATGGGTCGCTCCTGGAAATACTAGTGACAGGATGTCATTCTGGCAAATGAAGCGCAGTCTTTGAAATAGGGGGTGGTCAACAATCATTACTTCGTGTTTTAAAAGAGGGATACCGCCATGAATGGGGTCCATAATCAATTTTTGGTGTGCGCCGAGTAAGTCTTCGATGTTTAAATTCAACTCGTTTTATCCATGATTGTTAATTAGTGTGAATACTCTAATAAATGAGAATACTCTCAACGTAAATAGATTCAATAAGAGTACTCTTTTTGTTACAGGCAATAAAGCATCTGCTTCGGATCAATATTTTGTTCTTACTTGCTCTAGCCTGTTATGACCTAAGTTTATTGTTAACTTAAGTCTCGGGTTTGTCTTTAGGACATTAGGAGTGCAGAACAGTATGTTTGAGCAATTATTTTTAAATAAAAAAGTGAATAAAAAAATAACTCAAAAAAAACAGCTTTTGATTAGACCTTATATAAGCATGTTCTATACTCCGGTGTATGTATTGTTATTGGAGTTTGCTGTATTGAATAGGTTCGACCATGTCTAGCCTCGCAGATCGTATTTTGGTGATTGACCATCAAAGAGAAGATCGTCTTCGCCTGTCTGATTACTTGATTGCCAAGGGGTATTTAGTACAAACAGCCTCTACGGTTCAACAAGCGACGTTGTTGGCTGAAGATACGCCACCAGACTTGATTTTTGCTGATATCTCCAATGATGAGATCAAAACGATTCCTTTTATTGAACGTGATGCTTTTCCCGCTTCCCTTGTTATTGTTTCAGAAACAAAAACAGCTGGTGATGTCGTGGCTTGTCTCCGGGCTGGCGCTGCAGATTTCATATTAAAACCTGTGCAGGATTACTCAAGTGTTGATCATGTTATCCATCGGATTCTAGACAAAATCAGACTTGCTAAATTGAATAGGCGCTTACACAAAGAGCTTGAAGAAGGTAATAAAAAGCTTAGTGCAGGCATTCAAGAGCTTCGTGCTGATCAAAAAGCGGGTTTACAGATTCAGCTAAAGATGTTGCCAGCACCCAGAAAAGAAATTCATGGCTTTTGTTTTGATCATCGAATAAAACCATCACTTTATTTAAGTGGCGACTTTCTGGATTATTTTAATTTGGATCAGGAGCGAAGTTTATTTTATTTTGCTGATGTTTCCGGTCATGGCGCATCTTCAGCCTTTGTAACGGTTTTATTAAAAAATTTAACGATGAGGTTGAAGCGCAACCTTAAGCGTAACTCTAGTGATGAGCTAAGTTGCCCCGACCAATTTTTAAGGCGTGTAAATCAAGAGCTGTTAACAACGGATCTAGGTAAACATGTGACGATTTTTGTCGGTATTATCGATAAAAACAAGAAAGAACTAATTTACTCGATTGGTGGGCACTTTCCTTTGCCTATTTTAACGAGTGCAGGGAAGTCAGAATATTTGGAAGGAAAGGGTATGGCTGTGGGTTTATTCCCCAAACCTACTTTTGATGTTTATAAAAAACATTTACCTGATGGCTTTCGAATTACAGTCTTTTCAGACGGTATTTTGGAAGTAATTAAAGGTCCAGCACTAAAAGATAAAGAAAAATTACTATTAGATGTTGTTTCTCAGGAGCAACGAGGGATAGAATCTCTTTTTTCCTCGTTAGGCTTAGACGGGATTGATGACTTGCCGGACGATATTGCGGTACTTACGATTAGTGATACGCAAGAATCGACGCAAGTGAATCAATAGGTGTATAGCATAACCGAAGAGTTGAATTATGATGTCCAGATGTAAAATATTACAAGCTGAGTGCAGTGGTGTTTACGTTCTAAAATTAGTGGGTGAGGTTCGTCTAAACCTTTGTTCGACGATAGATGCTTCTATTGAAGCGATGACTCTTGACCCTAATTTTGCAACAGTAGTCGTTGATCTTAGCGAAACAACGCTGATTGATAGTACTACTTTGGGCTTACTTGCAAAGCTTGCGTTACGGGCAAAAGAGAAAAGTCATTTTCTGCCGTCAATTATTTCGACTAATCCGGATATCACTCGGATTATCGTGACAATGGGGTTTGAAAGTGTATATTTAATTCTCGATGAGCCTGCATTAAATGATCAAACGTTGATCGAATTGGCTCCTCAGGAAATGAGTGAAGAAGTTTTACGAACAAATGTTTTATGTGCACATAAAATATTAATGAACTTGAATGAGCATAACAGAGAACAATTCAAAGACCTTGTGGTTGCTTTGGAGTGTGATACCGCTGAACATGCATCTTCAAGTGTTGGCTAATGTTATTTAGTTTTAAAACCTGAATAACAAAGACTACATAAGAGATAAATGAATGTCTGATAGCAAACGTCTTGCTGTTTTAGGTGGGGGGAGTTTTGGTACTGCTATCGCTAATATTGCTGCTGAGTATGGTGTAAAGACACACCTATGGATGCGTAATGAGCAAGCAGTAGAAGAAATACGTACCGGCCGTAAAAACAAAAAATACTTACCTGACTTAATTCTACATGAAAACCTGATACCGACCACCGACCTATCTAAAGCTTTGGAAGGTGCTTCCTTAGTATTCTTTGCTGTTCCTAGTAAATCTTTTCGTGAAGTTGTTAAAAGCGTTAAAGGTATTATTAAGTCAAATCAATATGTAATCAGCACAACAAAAGGGATCGAGCCGGGTACATTGAATTTAATGAGTGACATCCTAAAGAGTGAGCTGCCAGAGTGTGCTTGTGGCGTTATGGGTGGGCCGAATCTAGCGAAAGAAATTGCTCGGCATGAATTAACTGCAACTGTCATTGCGAGTGAAACCCCTGCTTTACGACAAGCCGTTCAGGATACTTTGGGTTGCTCATATTTTCGTGTTTATGCTAGTGCTGACATATACGGTGTTGAATTGGGTGGTGCGTTAAAAAATATTTATGCCATCATGGCGGGTATTGTGGCAGCTAAAAAACTGGGTGAAAACACTACGGCGATGTTATTAACCCGTAGCTTGGCTGAAATGGGGCGTTTTGCTGAAAAGCAGGGTGCGAACCCTCTGACTTTCTTAGGTTTGTCAGGAGTTGGTGATTTAATAGCGACTTGTAGTTCTCCGCTGAGTAGGAACTACCGTGTTGGTTATGCTTTTGGTTCAGGTAAAACACTTGAAGAAGCGGTTGAGGAACTTGGAGAAGTTGCTGAGGGGGTAAATACCCTTGTGCAGGTAAAACGTTTCTCAGATGAAAATGATATATATATGCCTTTGGTTCAGGGTTTGTATCAAATGATTTATAAACAAGTACCTTTGTCAGAAGTGATTAAGCATCTTATGGCAGGTGAGCAAAATACTGATGTTGAATTTACCTTATCCAGGGATAAAATGTAGCAATGGCAAATATTGAAGAGCATAAAGTTATAAAGGCAATTTACGTAATATTCTTTTATTTCATCTATAGTTTGACGGACTTTGTACTTATTTTTATTGCAATAGTGCAAACTTTTTTAAATTTGTTTACAGGCAGTCCTAATCAAAACTTACAAGAATTTGGTGTTAGTTTAGGCTTGTATGTCAAGCAAATAGCGGAATATGTAAGTTATTCGCATGATGAAAAGCCCTTTCCATTTTCGGATTGGCCGAAATCATAATATTTTTCTTTCTGAATTTTACTAGAGACTTATATTTTCTAAATAAGGAGATAAAGTGAAGTTATTTATTGGGCGTCACGGGCAGGCTTCTTTTGATGCTGAGAGTGATCGAGCGCGACCATTAACGCTTGATGGTATCTCGGCAACAGAAAGACTTAGAGATGAACATTTACCAGAGCTAACACAGGTGCAGGAAATTTGGTCGAGTGGCTTAAAACGCGCAAATGAAACGGCTGCCATTTATGCTCAAAAGCTGGATATTAAGGTTGAAACAAAAAATTTTCTATCGCCTGATTGCGAAGCAGATAGAGTATTAGTAAAGCTGCAAGAGCTTGAATCAAGTGCATGTGTGTTGATTGTTTCTCACCAGCCTCTTGTTGGTGAGCTAGTTAGCCTTCTGTGTGAAGGTAATATCTACCTTGCTCACCCTTATACTACAAGTGAAATTGTAGTTGTTGAATGTGAAATGGCCGAGCGAGGTATGGGGCTGATTAGTGGTGACTTTGTACCTGCTTAAGTTGAATGAATCATCTTCATAGGAGCTCTTTGAGTTGTTTGATTGCTGAGTCCATTACTACCTGCGAAGTATAAAAATGAGGTGAAAAACGAACGCCTCCACCTCGATTAGCGCAAATAACACCTTTCTTCATCAGTGCCGAATATAGTGAATTTGAATCAATCTTATTGATGTGGAAAGTAATAATCCCTCCTCGTAGCTTCTCTTCAATGGGTGAAATTATCGATAGATTCGGGATTTTACTTAATTGCCCAGTTAAATAATTCATGCGTTTGTTCAATTCATCTGCAATAGTATTCATGCCAATGTCATGGATGAAGCCAAGACTTGCATTCAGTGTGTGAATTCCAAGCATGTTAGGGCTGCCGCACTCAAAACGAGTCTCATCTTCAGCGGGTTGCCATTCACTGGCGGCATAATCGCCCCTGTTTTTGATCATGTGCCAGCCATATTGATTCAGCTTTAATTGGCTTTGCTGTTCTTTTTTTATGTAAAGTAAAGCGAGACCTTCAGCGGCCATCATCCATTTGTGGCCGTCAGCAACAATGAAGTCCGCATTAATTTTATTTTGGTCAAAAGGAATAGCTCCCAAGCTTTGAATTGCATCTACACATAAAAGTAATTGGTGTTTTTTGCAGGTATGACTTAGCGCTTCAAGGTCTATTCGTAAACCGGATGCGTATTGAACGGAGCTGATCGAGATCAGTCGTGTTCGTTTGTTTATATGGCTTTCTATTTCATCGATAGGGTCTATGTGTGATGAAAAGTCAGCAATAATTGTCCGTACTCCAAACTGTGCTAATGATTCCCATACAATTCTGTTGGAAGGGAATTCATGGTTGCTGATAATGACCTCATCGCCTTCTTGCCAATCAATGCCATAAGCAATTATAGATAAGGCTTCTGAGGTGCTTTTAGCAAGTGAGATTTCATCTGTGTTATTTAGGTTGAGTAGCTTGGCTAGTCGGGTGCGTAGTTGTTGTTCTATTTCTAGCCATTTCAGATAATTAGTTGCGCCAAATGTTAAGTTTTCTTGAGCAAAAGTGCTTAGTGCTTGTGCTGTACATAAAGGCCAGGGGCTAACAGCGGCATGATTCAGATAGCAAATTGAAGGGTCTTGTGGGAAGTGTTTGTTAAAGTTTTGCACGTTAGCTCCTTTTGTAAGATCTTTAAGTTTATATTCTAAATGATCCAATTTGTAAATCAGGGAAGTATACAAACTATCAATATATTTAAAGATAAGAAGGAATTAACCATTTAAGGTTATGATTTGTTTACTTATTTAATTCAGGGATATCCAAACAATGTTTAACAGTTCCTTGTGCGGCTGAATGCCAATAGAAAGAAGCGTTCCTTCACAACCACGTAGTCGTGAGATATGTGACCAGACCCTTGAGTCAGTATGAGGGGATATCAAAACACTCCGGAGTGGCATTAGCTTCAATATATCAAATTTTTCCTGATAAGAATGAAATTCTTCAGCTGTTATGGAGAACAAAGAAATTGCTATATTGCGTTTGAATTTTCTTGTCTAAATGAAATATAAACTTGGTGCGCGCCTTTCTTGATTTGTATTAGTCCGGACTTTATCTGTGCGCTATGCGCTGTTTCCGTACGTGACTTCATGAGCGTATAATATCATTCACTAACTATTTATTACTTAAGCTGACTATTTAAATGCCTATGAATTATTTACCTATTGATTATATTGAACCTGTTTTTAGACCTCCTTCAGAGGCTCGATCATTGATACTTCAAGTGAGTAACGGCTGCTCATATAATCGTTGTACTTTCTGCGAAATGTATACTTCCCCCCAGAAAAAATTTAAACCGAAAGCAATCTCTGAGGTTGAGGAAGAGCTAAAGATTGTTGCTTCTAAAATGCCTGATATGCGTCGTTTCTTTCTTGCTGACGGTGATGCAATGACCCTTTCATTCAGGCGATTAAAGGAAATATTGGAGTGTATAAATAGATATTTTCCAGGTCGAGAGCGGGTGACAGCTTACTGCTTACCAAGAAATATTAAGAACAAGACAGTTGAGGAGTTGGCGGAGTTAAAAGAACTTGGCCTTAGTATGGTCTATGTAGGTTGTGAGTCCGGTGACGACAAAGTTCTTGAATGCGTCCAGAAAGGTGAAACATTTGAATCCTCTAAAGATGCGCTTGTTAAACTAAAGGCTGCAGGAATAAAATCATCGGTTATGATTCTGAATGGTTTGGGGGGGCGTAAGTTTTCTGAACAACATGCCATTAACACCGCTAGGTTAATGAATGAAACTCAGCCTGAATTTGTCTCGACTTTGGTTGTTTCATTTCCTGTAGGGGAGGAGCGATTTCGTGCAGGGTTTAATGGTGAGTATGAGCCTTTGGAGCAGAGCGATTTATTTCATGAAATTCGTACCTTTATAGGCAATCTTGAGCTAACTAATACAGTCTTTAGATCAGATCATGCATCTAATTACTTGGTCCTAAAAGGTGATCTTGGGGCTGACAAGCAGGCAATGCTGGATAAGATTGATCTGGCTTTGAATAAACCGGGTGCAATTCCATTAAGGCAGGAGTGGCAGCGAGGTCTTTAATATGAATGAAAAATTAGATACCGCAGGGCGTGATTTACCCAATTTTGCTTCTGAAATTCGTGCTCTGGTCGGTAAAGATAAAAAGCTGCCACCGGTGAATGAGTGGCATCCTGAAAGGGAGGGTGAGATTGATATTCGTATTGCCAAAGATGGTTCTTGGTTTTATCGCGGCGATAAAATGGAGCGGCAATCAATTGTTACTTTGTTTTCTGGTATTTTAAGAAAGGATGGTGATGATTATTTCTTGGTGACACCGGTTGAGAAAATGAAAATCAGTGTTGATGACGCGCCTTTTGTTGTTTGCATGGTGGATGTAGAGGGAGTAGGTGAAAATCAGAAAATACATTTTTCAACGAATACCGGTGACGTAATTACTTTATCAAGTAAGCATTCTCTGGATGTTCAATATAATCAGAAGAATGAACCTATGCCTTATGTGATCGTTAGAGGCGGGTTAAAGGCCTTGATTAGCCGTAAAGTTTACTACGAGTTAGCTGAGTTGGTTGTTAATCCTGATGAAGAAAGTGTTGATAAATTTGGTGTTTGGAGTGAGGGTGAGTTTTTTGTTTTGTCGAATTAAAGTTATAGTGGATATATGGTTGAGGTGTTGTCTTTAGTTCATTTCGAGTGCATAAAAAAAGGGCAGAAACTCTGCCCTTTTTTTGTATTACCTACATATTTGGGTAATTCGGACCGCCACCACCTTCTGGTGTTACCCAGGTAATGTTTTGTGCAGGGTCTTTAATATCACAGGTCTTACAATGAACGCAGTTCTGAGAATTGATTTGGAAGCGTTTCTCGCCACTTTCGTCTTCAACAATCTCATACACGCCAGCTGGGCAGTAGCGTTGTGCTGGCTCATCCCATTTTGCAAGATTGTGTCCTAGTGGAATTGATGCATCCTTAAGTTTAAGGTGGCAAGGCTGATTTTCCGCATGATTAACGTTACCGATAAACACTGAGTCGAGCTTAGAGAAACTAATAACTCCGTCTGGTTTAAGGTAGTTGATCTTCTTACACTCACTTGCAGGTTTCATAGTTGCGTGATCTGGGGTTGTATCATGCAGGGTAACAGGAAGTGGGAAAATGTTGTGGTGAATATAATTAAATGCAGCACCAACCCACATTCCGAATTTATGCATTGCTGGGCCAAAGTTACGGCTATTATGAAGGTCTTTATATACCCATGACTTTTCAAATGCTTTGACAAACTCTGTAATTTCATCGTTAGCGCGGTCAGATTTGAGTGCTTTAACGACTTCTTCCGCAGCAATCATACCGCTCTTCATTGCTGTGTGAGTTCCTTTGATTTTAGAAAAGTCTAAAGTTCCTGCGTCACAGCCTACAATTAATCCACCGGGGAAGGTCATTTTTGGAAGGCTGTTCAGGCCTCCTTTGGTGATTGCACGAGCACCATATGAAGCTCGTTTTCCGCCTTTTAAGTGTTTTTCAATTACTGGATGGTGTTTAAGTCTTTGGAATTCATCAAATGGGCTAACATGTGCATTTGAGTATGCTAGATCAGTGATTAAGCCTACAACAACCTGATTATTCTCGGCGTGATAAAGGAAGAATCCACCAGATGAACTTGATTCATTAAGAGGCCAGCCAGCACCGTGTATCACTAAACCTTCTTGATGTTGTTCTGGCGGGATATCCCAAAGCTCTTTAATACCGATGCCGTAATGCTGAGCGTCGCTATCCTTATCTAATTTGAATTGCTCGATTAACTGTTTGCCTAAATGGCCACGACAGCCTTCTGCAAAAATAGTGTATTTAGCGCGTAATTCCATGCCAGGCATGTAGGCATCAGTCTGTCCGCCTTCTTCATCAAGCCCCATATCACCGGTAATAACGCCTTTGATTACACCATCTTCAATAAGATTTTCTGCTGCTGGGAAGCCAGGGTAGACTTCAACACCTAGAGCTTCAGCTTGCTCACCTAACCAGCGTACAACATTACCAAGGCTAACAATGTAGTTGCCGTTGTTATGCATTGGTTTGGGAATCATCCAATTTGGAGTTTTGAAGCTTTTTTGGTTGTTCGTTAAGAAAAAAACTTCATCTGCTTTCACTGGTGTATTAAGTGGGGCGCCCATTTCTTTATAGTTTGGAAATAATTCAGCTAAAGCCCGGTCCTCTATTACGGCACCTGATAGTGTATGGGCGCCAATTTCCGAACCTTTTTCAACAACACATACGCTGATTTCACTGCCATTTTCTTCAGCTAACTGGCGTATACGGCAAGCAGCAGATAGTCCCGCAGGGCCTCCACCAACAATGAGTACGTCAAACTCCATCGATTCACGTTCCACAATAAGTCTCCTCGTGCATATATGTTGTTGCAGATAGATAAGAGTAGTGGTTCTTGATCCGCTAATTCTATCCGCTTATTTTTAACTACATTAGTTTTAAGCGCGCAGATTATACAGTCATTATGTGACTTGCGCATCTTCAAATTTTAGAATTCAAACACCTGTTTGAATTCCGGCCCTATTATGCTGTCTTGAGCGAAAAAATGATAGCTTTAAGTGTACGCTTGTACTGAATAACGCTGAAAATCACCCGGCAACCTAGTGGTATAACCTAGTAGGTATTGACCTAAAAGCGTTTTTTGGGCAATATAATGCGCGTCTCGAAAGGCCTTAATAGCATGAAGTTTGTTATAACAGATTGAATCTATTAAGTTTTATTAGCTTTTCGTTAGTGTCTAGGTCTGTCCCTAGGGGGGAAACTAGAGCTTAAACCGTTATAAGTTTAGTGCTTTAGCTTGTTCTTAGGTTGAGAAAGGCCTCTAAATTTCATTCATTGTTAATTAACGGGGAATCTATGAAGGTTCTGGTAGCTGTTAAACGAGTTATTGACTATAACGTCAAAGTACGAGTGAAACCTGATAATTCAGGTGTTGATCTTACAAATATCAAAATGGCAATGAACCCATTTTGTGAAATTGCCGTAGAAGAAGCGGTACGTTTAAAAGAAAAGGGCGTAGCAAGCGAAATTATTGTCGTTTCTATTGGTCCTAAGGTTGCTCAAGAGCAAATACGTACAGCTTTGGCACTAGGTGCTGACCGCGGTATTTTGATTGAAACTGATGAAGAAGTTCAGTCATTACAGGCGGCTAAATTATTTAAAGCTGTTGTTGATAAAGAACAGCCGCAATTGGTTATTCTTGGTAAGCAGGCAATCGATTCTGACAACAACCAAACTGGCCAAATGCTAGCGGCATTGGCGGGTATGGGGCAAGGTACTTTTGCTTCTGAGGTGGTTGTTGAAGGCGATAAAGTGAACGTAACGCGTGAAGTTGATGGCGGTTTAATGACTGTTGCACTTAACTTACCAGCAGTGGTTACCACTGATTTACGTTTGAATGAACCTCGTTATGCATCTCTTCCAAACATCATGAAAGCTAAAAAGAAGCCACTTGAAATGACAACACCTGCTGACTTAGGTGTTGATGTTGCTGCTAGCTTGAAGATTGTTAAAGTAGAAGAGCCTGCAACGCGTTCAGCCGGTATTAAAGTTGCCGATGTTGCTGAGCTAGTTGAGAAACTTAAGAACGAAGCGAAGGTGATCTAATATGAGTATTCTAGTAATTGCAGATCATGATAATGCTAGCATTAAGCCAGTAACTTTAAATGTTTTAGCTGCAGCAAAAGCAATCGGTGGCGATATCGATGTTTTAATTGCAGGTGACGGATGTGGCGCGGCAGCAGAAGCGGCTGCAAAAGCTGAAGGTGTTGCTAAGGTTTTAGTTACAGATAATGCTGTTTATGGTCACTCACTAGCTGAGAATCTTTCTCTTCTGGTTGCTGATTTAGGCAAAGGCTATTCACACATACTTACTTCAGCGGGTACAACAGGTAAAGACTTTTTACCTCGCGTTGCTGCTTTATTAGATGTTGCTCAGATTTCTGACATCATCAAAGTGGAATCAGCTGACACATTTGTTCGTCCAATTTATGCAGGTAATGCAGTTGCGACGGTACAGTCTTCAGATGGTATTAAAGTAATTACTGTTCGTGGAACAGGGTTTGATCCTGTTTCAGGTGAAGGTGGTTCTGCGCCAGTTGAAGCGATTGATAATGTACAAGACGCGGGTATTTCTTCATTCGTTGGAGAAGAAATGGCCAAATCTGATCGGCCTGAATTGACCGCTGCTAAAATCATCATTTCTGGTGGTCGTGGTATGCAGAATGGCGACAACTTCAAGATTCTTGAATCTGTTGCTGACAAACTTGGTGCTGGCGTTGGTGCTTCACGTGCTGCTGTTGATGCAGGTTTTGTACCGAATGATATGCAGGTTGGTCAAACAGGTAAGATTGTTGCTCCAGACCTTTATATTGCTGTCGGTATCTCTGGTGCGATTCAGCACTTAGCGGGAATGTCAGGAAGTAAAGTTATTGTAGCAATCAATAAAGATGAAGATGCTCCAATCTTCTCTGTTGCTGATTACGGCTTAGTTGCAGATTTATTTGAAGCGGTTCCTGAATTGGATGCTGCGCTTTAATTAGTTACAAGCTTTAAAGGTGGGGGTTGCGAAAGCAGCGCCCATTTTTTTTGTCTTTAAAGCTAGCTCCTAAAATAAGTAAACTCCAATCATAGGGTGTGCCATGCGCACCGCTTTCACTTCTTGATTAAATAAACAAAAACAAATATATGATCCTGTTAGTTTGCTTTAGAGCGTTTTCATTGAAATGTTGTTTTCGTGGTGCGCGCGGCACACTCTATAAATCGTAAGTCTTTATGTGATTTTTGCAGTCCGAGAAGCGAGTGCCTCAAAGCTTCAGTTTTAGTTATTTATGTTTAGTGGATATAAAATCGTGCTTTGGTAGGAAATAAAAAGAAAGGGCGCATGAGTAGCGCCCTTGAATTTAATGGTTTAACGGATGTCGTAACCTTTCTCTTCGTGCATTGATATATCAAGTCCTATTGACTCATCGTCGGCATCAACACGTAAGCCGGTAATAGCATCTACTGCTTTCAGAATGACCCACGTTATTACAGCGGTATAAACAACAACACTCACAATACCGATCATTTGTGCGCTTAGTTGTTCACCAATAGATGTGTTATCACCGCCAAAACCAAAACCACTGAATGGTCCTAGGTCGGAAGCGCATAAAATACCAACCATAAATGAACCCAGAATGCCGCCTACGCCGTGTACTGGGAAAACATCTAGAGAGTCATCAATTTTGAGTTTCTGCTTGATGTATAGGGTTGCGTAGAAACAAACAAAACCAGCGCAAAGGCCGATAATAATAGCGGCGCCCGGGCTAACTGAGCCAGATGCTGGGGTAATTGTACCGAGACCTGCGACCATGCCTGTGACAACACCTAATACCGAAGGCTTACCAAACTTTTTCCATTCTAAAGCCATCCAGGTGAGTGCGCCCATTGAAGCTGATAGGTGTGTTGCAACGAGTGCCATGGCTGCGTTTCCGTCAGCGGCTAGTGCGCTACCAGCGTTAAAGCCAAACCAGCCAACCCATAACATTCCTGCGCCTGTTACGGTCATAGTCATGTTGTGTGGAGGCATTGCCGTTTTAGGCCAGCTTCTACGGTTACCGATGACTAGAGCTGTGACTAATGCAGCGACGCCAGCGGTGATGTGTACAACGATACCACCAGCAAAATCAAGTACGCCTAGCTCGCTTAACCAGCCTCCGCCCCAAACCCAGTGACAAACAGGGATGTAGACAGCAAACAACCAAATGCTGCTGAAAAGCAGTATGGCTGAAAACTTCATGCGTTCAGCGAAAGCACCGACTATTAATGCAGGAGTGATTACCGCAAAAGTCATTTGGAATGCAGCAAAAAGTGACTCAGGGATCGTACCGCCTGATAGGATGGAGTCTTTGCTGATATTTGCCATAAATAAGTTGTTAAAGTCGCCTATCCATTGATTGCCTTCGCCAAATGCTAGCGAATAGCCAGCGATATACCATAGCACCGACATAAGGGCGGTTAAGGTAAAGCACTGCATTAAAATAGAGAGTACGTTTTTACTGCGAACCAAGCCGCCATAAAAAAGTGACAGGCCGGGTATGGTCATAAACAAAACCAAGGCAGTTGCTGTCAGAATCCAGGCAGTGTCAGCACCGTTAAGGGCATCTTCTGCGAATGCAAGAGAAGGAACTAGCAGTGATAATGCTAGTAGTGATATCTTTTTCATAGGTCATTCCAGATCGTCATTAAATTTAAAGTGCTTCGTCGCCTATCTCGCTAGTTCTGATGCGGATAGATTGTTCTATATTGGAGATGAAAATTTTTCCGTCGCCGATTTTACCACTATTTGCAGCGCTGATGATGGTTTCTGTTGCTTTATCCAGTATGTCATCGGAGACAACGACTTGGAGTTTTAGTTTAGGTACAAAATCAATAATGTATTCAGCACCACGATAGAGCTCAGTGTGTCCTTTTTGGCGACCAAAGCCTTTTACGTCTTCGATGGTCATCCCTTGAAGCCCGATATCGGTCAAGGCCGCCCGTACATCATCAAGCTTGAACGGCTTGATGATAGCTGTAATAAGTTTCATGTATTTTCCTGTATGTCGCAGAAAGTTAGTTTTTCGATATTTAACAACAAGTGCGGTAATATTATTATTTTTTCTATAGCTCATAACGCTGACTTTGAGCCGGAATTAAACTAATCAAATTATGACCTAAATTCAATAGGTAATTAGGGTTATGGGGTCTTTAAATGACTAAAACCAGATTATTCTTATGATGCCGTATAGCAAGTTGTCCATTTTTTACTTTGTTTACTTTGCGTTGTTGGGGGTGATGGCACCTTATCTTGGTTTGTATCTTAAAGAGCAGGGCTTTGGTTTATTTGAAATCGCTCAGCTTTCGTCATTGTTAATGCTGACAAAAATCATAGCCCCGATGTTGTGGGGGGCGTTGGCTGATCGCTATCAGAATAGAATATTTCTAGTTCGTTTGGGCGCGATAATGACGATGTTATGCTATTTGGGCTTTTTTTCTGCTGAGAAATTTTGGCATTATGCAGTGATTATTGTGCTTTTCAGTTTTTTCTGGAATGCCATTTTGCCTCAATTTGAGGTGATTACCTTATTTACACTTGGCCGAAAAAGAGATCGTTATAGTCGTATTCGTTTGTGGGGCTCGATCGGTTTTATTTTGAGTGTGGTCATTATGGGGTGGCTGTTTGACCTAATTGGTATATTTCTATTTCCAGTGTCCTTGCTCATGATTATTGCTGCAATTTTTTTGGCGAGCTGGTTTAAGTTTTACGAACCTAAGGCAACTATATTTGAGCATGAAAATGTTTCTGGATTATGGCAGCAGCTAAGGAAGAGAGACGCGCAATTATTTTTCCTGGCCTGTTTTTTATTACAGGCATCGCATGGGGCTTACTACACTTACTTTAGTATATTTTTAGAATCAATCGGGTATGAAAAAAACCAGATTGGTTGGTTGTGGGGGTTGGGTGTTATTGCGGAAGTGGTGTTGTTTGTGTTTATGCATCGCTGGTTTGCACGGCATTCGATTAAAACGATTATGCTAATCTCATTATTGCTAACAGGTATTCGCTGGTGTTTGACTGCGTATTATGCTGACTTTGTTTGGGTGCTAATAAGTTCTCAATGTTTGCATGCGCTTTCTTTTGGTTCAATGCATGCGGCAGCAATTAAATTTGTTCATCTTAATTTTAATGGGCAAAGTCAAGGTCGGGCTCAAGCTTTATATAGTAGTTTGAGTTTTGGTCTGGGTGGTGCTGTCGGGGCTTTTTTGAGTGGCCTGATTGTGGTGAAATCTAATTATGAAATTACATTTATGGCTAGTGCAGTAATGGCCCTGCTTGCGGCAGGGGTTGTTGCACTTTTTCGTTCCCGTCTGAATATAACACTTCACACTTAATGTACTGCTTTATCTTTTGGCTCGTACTTCCGCTATCTCATTGAAAAAAATTAATTTTAAGTTGGTTGATTCTCAAAATAGCGTCTATGCTTTCTTTTAAGCGGAATAACACTCTTTTCACTTTTGAGTAGTGAGAGCTTGTTTGTGATTAAACAAAAATAGGTCTTAGTTTTATTAATGCCTTTAGCAAATGCTACGAGGTATTTTTTTGCAAAGTGATAAAGCGTTACTTTGCATAAAACAAGAACAGATAGCATATGTAAGCTTGATGAAAGTTTACCAGCAAAATTTCAATGTAACGGAGTAGCGTTCGATGACGAAAAACACACAGCGGTTGCAACAGTTTGCCAAGCTGCCTTTGGCTTTGGCTATTGCTGCCTCGATGTCAACACCTGCTAGCGCCTTTCAATTCTATGTTAATGATTTGGAGGCAAGCTTGGACACCACATTAAGTGCGGGTGCAAGCTGGCGACTAGAGAAACAAAGTGGTAATTTAGTCGGTCAAGGTAATGGTGGTGACGGTGGTTCCATCAATAGTGATGATGGAAATTTAAATTTCGATAAAAGTGACACCTACTCCAAAATAGTTAAAGGAAATACGGATTTTCTCATAACCTATGAAGACTATGGTTTCTTTGCTCGTGCAAGATATTGGTATGACTTTGAGCTTAAAGACGAAGGTCGGGCGAATGATGGAATTAATCCAACCAGAAACTTAAGTGCTGACGGTAAGGCAAATGCCTCGGGCGCTGAAATTATGGATGCCTACGTATGGGCAGATTATTGGTTTGGTGACACGCCTTTAAATATTCGATTAGGTAAGCAGGTTGTCAGCTGGGGGGAGAGTACGTTTATCTTCAATGGTATTAACGTCATTAATCCGGTTGATATTGGCGCAATTAGAGCACCAGGGGCAGAGATTAAAGATGCATTAATACCGGTTAATATGCTTTATGGTTCATTAGGTTTAACGGATGACATTACCCTTGAAGCATTTGTACAGTTAGAATATGAGAAGACCCGAATTGATGATTGCGGAACATTCTTCTCAACGGTTGACTATGTCGCCGATGGGTGTGGCCCGGTGAATGCCTTGGGGCATGTCTCTGAACAAACAAACCGATTAGGTTTAGATGGTACAGGTAACCTTCCAACACAGCTACCAAGGATAAACGATAAGGAGGCTGACGATGCTGACCAGTTTGGTGTCGCATTAAGATGGTATGCCGCAGAATTAAATGAAACAGAGTTTGGTTTTTACTTTCTTCAATATCACAGCCGTGCACCTTTAGTTAGCGGTAAGGTCGCAGAAGATGCTAATGGAGATGGTTCCGTTTCCACTGCCGAGTCATTAGATCCAGTTACTGGCGCAAAATACTTTATTGAATACCCTGAAAAAATTCAGATGTTCGGTACGAGTTTTAACACGACAGGGCCTGGTGGAATTTCTTTAGGGGGAGAGTATAGTTTCAAACATAACTTCCCTATCCAGTTGAACTCGCCTGACTTGGTGACTGCAGCGTTGGCAAAAACCTCTACGGTGAACCCAACGATACCTATTTCTCCTATTGTTCAGAATCGGGGTAATGATGTAAACGGTGATGGTCAAATTGATTTGTCTGAAGCTGCACCTCTCTTCGGTGCCACGCAGCAAGGTTTTGACCTGTATGATGTTTCTCAGTTACAAATGACGGCAATCAAGTTTGTTGACCAAGTGATGGGGGCTAGCCGGTTAACATTTGTGGGTGAAGTTGGCGGAACATTTGTTCATGACTTACCTGATACCAGCGACATTCGATATGGTCGCTTTGATCAACTCAATTTTGGTTTAACCGATCAAGGCTTGGCAGTTTGTCAAGAAACAAACAAAGTGGGCGGCTGTCACAATGATGGTTATGTCACCAGCTTCTCATGGGGTTATAGAATGCGAACGTCATTACTCTACAACGATGTATTTGCTGGCGTAAACTTAACACCACAATTGGCATGGAGTCATGATGTAAAAGGCCATGCTCCAGGTCCTGGTGCTAACTTTATAGAAGGCCGAAAATCTGTAGGGCTTTCATTAAGGGCAGATTATTTGAACCAGTATAGCGCTACTTTTGCTTACACTAATTACTTTGGTGGTGGAAAGCTTAATGCGATTTCTGATAGAGATAATGCTGCACTTAGCGTGTCATATTCATTCTAACAACCCATTGGCTCGGTTTGACGAGGTAGTCTAAATGAAATTAATAAAAACATTATGTGCCATCGGGGTTGTTGCAGCGAGTGTAAATGCTGGCAATGTGATGGCGAAAGTATCACCTGAAGAAGCAGCAAAACTTGGTAAAGAACTTACTCCTGTTGGTGCTGAAAAAGCAGGCAATGCAGAGGGAACTATTCCTGAATGGACGGGTGGAATTATAAAAGCCCCAGCAAGCTATGTTGTTGGTCAGCCTTACCCTGACCCTTACCCAGAAGATAAAGTAAAATTTGTGATTAGCAAAGACAATATGGCTCAGTATGCTGACAAGCTGACTGATGGCCAAAAGAGGATGCTAACGCTTTATAGTGATTATCAGATTAATGTATATCCAACTCGGCGTTCAGTATCTTATTCTGACAAAATTGCGGCGTTTGCAAAAGAAAATGCCTTAAATGCTGAAATGATAGACAATGGAAATGGCTTAAAAAATGTGAAAGGTCTAGTGCCTTTTGCTATTCCAAAACAACCAATTGAATTGTTGTGGAATCATATTATGCGAAATCGTGGGGGGCACTTTAATCGCGTCTCAGTTCAAGTAACTCCAACAGAAAATGGTAGCTTTGCTCCCGTTAGGTTTTATGAGGAATTCTCACGCCGTTTTGAATTAAAAGACTTTGCAAAAAGTAAAGATGAAAATGTATTCTTTTATTTTAAGCAAATGGTGACAGCGCCAGCTCGATTAGCCGGTAATGTGCTTTTGGTTCATGAAACAATTGATCAGGTTAGAGAACCTCGTAGAGCTTGGATCTATAATTCTGGTCAGCGACGTGTTCGTCGTGCACCTCAGGTCGGATATGATGGACCGGGTACTGCATCAGATGGCTTGAGAACGGCTGATAACTTTGATGGCTATAATGGTGCACCAGATCGCTATAATTGGACTTTAGATGGAAAGCAAGAGTTATATATACCTTACAATACTTATAAGTTTGATGACAAAAACTTGAAGTATAAAGATGTTGTATTGGCAGGGCACCTTAATACTGACTATATCCGTTCTGAGTTACGTCGTGTTTGGAAAGTGACGGGTACTTTGAAGTCAGATAAACGACATATCTATTCTAAGCGTGTGTTCTATATCGAAGAAGACTCATGGGCAATTATTGCATCAGATTATTATGATGGGCGTGGAGAATTATGGCGCTATCAGGAAGCTCTTAGTAAGTTCTTTTACGATGTAGGCGCTCCTTTTACAACTATTGAAACTGTTCATGATTTACTGTCAAAGCGGTATATATCATCAGGGTTAGCGAATGAAGAAGCTGTTCGTTATGACTTCACAAAGCGGTTTAAAGCGAAAGACTTTACCCCAGCGGCATTACGTCGTTCAGGAAAGCGTTAGCCTAGAGTTGATTGCTTAGAAAACTAAAAGCCGGGCTAGGTCACTAGCCCGGTTTTTTTATGTCTGATTGTTTGTAAAATAGTCAATTCCTTCCTATATTAATTTAGATATACGACCTCTTTATGCAGCTGTTTTGATATTTATGTAGGTTGTAAATTTCCAATTATGGACGGATGAAGGGAGTTTGCCGTGGATAATAAGTATGAAGTGATTACATACAATCCTGCAAGAAAATCAGTAGAAACAAGTATTTTTCATCAAAAATTCGAAGCTCATTTTGACGTTACACACTGCTATGAATTTGAGCAATTATTATCGATGTTATCAGAGAATAATTTCCAGATTTTATGTATTGAGAGTGTTTCGGGTACTGCAGGGGAATTCCCGGTATTAAAGCAACTTAAAGAATCAGATGAGCCTGCATTACAAGATATTCCCATCGTAGTTTTTACACAGAAGACAGAGCTCGATACACAGCTAGCTACTTATGAATTAGGTGCAGATGACTGTATTTCAACTCAAGAATCTTTTGATGTCGCTGAGAAGCGCCTGGAAAGCCTTATTTATAATGGTATTGCCAATAGACAGCTTAAAGACCAGCTTAAAGCAGCTACCGATGTTGCAATGGCTGCGATGTGTAATACCAGTGATCTTGGCGTTAACATTCAATTCTTACTAGATAGCCATCAGTGTGAGAATTTTGATCAGCTAGGTCAGTTATTTTTTCAAAGTCTAAATCATTATGGGCTGAATGGTAGTTTACAAATGCGTGGTCGTTTCGTAATAAAAAATATGGAAGCAAACGGCATGGAGCGAGCAATGGAATCACAGCTTCTGGATGAGTTAAAAGATAAAGGCCGTTTCTACGATTTTGGTTATCGTACTGTGGTGAATTATGGCGGGACTTCACTGTTAATCAAGAATATGCCTTTAGATGATGAAGTTAAATACGGCGTGATTAAAGATAATATTTTTGCTTTGCTTCAGGGGGTGGAGGCTAGAATTGAAGCTTTGGATACTCAAGCCAGCTTGCTTCAAGAAAGAGAGATGCAAGAAGACCTATTGTCTAAGATGCAGGAAGCGATTTACGAGCTGGGGGTTGACTATAAAGAGCTTACCAAGAACATTGCTAATGTGGTGGACCATATGGCTGTGTCGATTGAAGATTCAATTATGACCTTGCTATTAACGGAAGAACAAGAAGGAATATTAAAAAATCATCTTGAGCAAGGACGAAACTCTGTATGTGACTTGTTTGAACAAAATGCGACTATGGATGATGGCTTAAAAGAAATCATTGAAAGGGTTTCATTGATTCATCAAACAAAAGGCCAGCCCGAATATGAGCAGTTAATAATGGATAGTTTACAGAAAACAGCATGAATGACTTATCAGGCAGGTGGTGTCTCTATAGTGAGACATCACCTACTTGTTGAACTATGAAACATTATGTTGTTTTTTAAGTTTAGTGATTAATGCATCTTTATCTGACCAGACTTTATTTAACCAGACTTGGAAGTTCGCTTTAAATGTAGGGTCTGTTGAATAGTCTTTACCCAAAAATTCTTTTGGGATTTCAATTTTATTAAAATGGATGACCACTTTTTTTATTCGACCACAAAATAAGTCCCAGGGGCCAATATCTTTATCGGGATAAATAATCGTGATATCAAGCATCGTGTGCATTTGCTCTCCCATACTACCTAGTACGAAAGCAGCACCACCGGCTTTAGGTTTAAGAAGATTTGTAAAAGGCGACTGTTGCTTGTCATGTTTTTCTTGAGTGAATCGTGTGCCTTCTAAAAAATTAAAGACAGAGACCGGCGTTTCTTTAAATTTTTCGCACGCTTTACGTGTGGTAGCTAAATCTTTACCTGCTAGTTGAGGATTTTTACGTACTTGTTCAAGAGAGTAGCGTTTCATAAAAGGGAAATCTAATGCCCACCAACAAACACCAATAATCGGTACCCAAATTAGCTCTTTTTTTAGAAAAAACTTAAGCATAGGGATACGACGATTTAGAATTTTCTGTGTGATTGGAATATCCGACCATGACTGATGGTTACAGTTTACAAAATACCAATCGTTTCTACTTAAATCGTCTATATCTGTAATATCCCATTCTATTTTAAGGAAAATAGTCATGAAGAAACTATTTAGAGATACCCAATTGGTAGCGCTGGCAATTAGAACTCTCGTTGCTGTTTTTTTTATGAAGGGGAGTGGAATTAATAATTTCAAAAATGCGCCGACGATTAATATGGGCATCCAGAAAATAGTATTAAAAATAACCAATAATAAAATGATGGTGCCTTTAAGGCGTTCCGGAAGAAAACTAAGCATGATCAGACCCTGAATTTTTTTCAGATTCTAACTGTCGGTTCATACAAATTCAAGAAGTTGAGCGCACGTGCGTATTTTTTAGGTGAATGTAGAGTTATTCTCCTAACAGTTGGCCTGTTTTTTCATCTGCTTTAGATTTTATTTCCGGGGTGATGTATTGAGATAAGGTTGCAACGGCAGCAGCCATTACTGCAATATCATCGGTATAACCAAGAAATGGTGTTAAGTCAGGAATACCGTCAATCATACTGATAAAATAACTTAGGCTACCGATAATGACAGTACGACACCAAATAGGGGTGTCTGGTGCGCGTAAGGTATAGTATAAAATAAAAGCATGTGACACTGCCTCTTTGCCGACAAGTCGGAGAGAGGTCTTTACCTTTTTGATGAGCCCCTTTTCGGTGACTGTTGAGTCATTTTTTTCAGGAGTCATTATCATCTGAATAACCTAGTCAAATGTTGGGCTTAGCTGTTGGTCTCGATTAGCAAAAACAAGGCCTAGGTTATCATCTTGAACCCATAATAATGTAATAACATTACCTGGCACAGTAGAGCTACTTGTTACTTCGTTCTTATCTTGCGGAGAAACAAAACCTTTGAGCGTTAGCTGTTTACTATTATTGTCTGTAAATATCATCTCAATCTCTCCGCCCGATAAATTACACGTTGTACTAGTAATACTTGCCAAGGAGTTGGATGCTGGTGCTGATAATGTGTTTTCACCAATTTCATCGCCGACCGTATGAGTCAGCGAACTTGATGATTCTTGCAGTGTTGCATGGCATTCATTTGAGCCTGAGTTTTCGTCAGTTAAGATTAATATGGAATTATTCAAGTTTTTTAAACTATTTTCAGCCGTAGTGATGCCAAAACTATTTCCCAGTAATTTATAACGATCGCCTTCTTCAGAAAATCTGGGGGTCGCTGTTTGGGATCTAAGCTCAGTTGCGATAGTAATGCCCCTTCCTCGATCCTCATTATCTTTTCCAAACCCTCTCTGAAATACGAAAGCCAGATGTTTGCCATCTTGAGTTGAATGCCCAATTGGGGCAAAAGCTCCTCCATCTAAAGTCAACAAACCTTGTATTTCTTCTTTTCCACTGGGTGCTTCTTGAGATGACTCATTCGTTTTGACTGTAGAAATGCTATGACTGGTCGCTGAAATATTATTTACTTCATTCACACCTTGTACTGCGTTATCTTTATCTCGCTTAAGTGTGTAACTACGATAATGTGTCGAAGGCTGACTTATGCTGACTGTCCCGCCATTTATATTCCATTGTTCGGTTTCAGCAAAAAGCTCTAGTATCTTCTCTTTATTTATAAAGCTACCGTCTTCTAAATTTAAGGAATAGTTAATAACACCATATGTTTTATCATTAAGTTGGTTAATAGAAAAGCTGGTGTCTGTTTCCTGCCCATGTATTTCCCAGGAAAATATATTTAAGTCTTCGATTTGGCTACCGCGTTCAAACTTATCATTATTTTTTGTGAGCTCAAAACTGCCCCCTGTATTGTAGTTGGATCCTAACAACCAAGTTGGGCTGACACCATAGTCAGGTGTTTCTGTGTCAGGGGTGCCAGTAGTGTCATCAGGTTCATATTCATTTGCATGATAAAGGTTGCTGAATAAAGGGTTAAACTGCCAACCCACCGTTTCTGCTTGGGGGATTGCTTGCTCGACGATGCGCTCATTAAGAATGAACCCCTCTGTGGAGGTGTAAGAATCAGAAAGTAACGAGCTAAAACTATTAATCAGGTCAGGATCATTATTAGGCTCTTTAAGCGTAAATGCAGTATTTTGAGCGATTGATAGATTTGTTCGAGTAAAAGGAATGTCGGATGTCAGTAGCTCTGTTCGGGTATCAAACAAATAGGTTGTTTGGTTGTAGTTAGGGTAAATTGGAAGGGTATTTCCCAATTTACTTTCTGGCACAATAATAGACGTTTCAGTTGCGATCAGCACTTCATGATTTTCATTTTCAGGCAGAAGGTTATTGAGTGAGATAGCAAACCAAAGGCTATTATATTGGGTGCTTGTCGTTAAGCGGCTAAGCGTGCTGCCGTCGGTAATAGCGAATGCTCTTGGTGTGCCTTTACTTATGGGGGAGGTATCTCGAGAAATTTCAGCCACTGCCGCTTCTATATGAGTTCTAAAATCTACCTTTCTATCAAGCAGGGTTAGTGCATCATCAATATCAGAGGTACTAGGAATTGTGATTTCATATTCTTGTGCTGTTTTGCTTATTTGTTGTAATAATTTCGCTTTTGCAAGAAACTGGTTTGGGCAGTCACTCGCGGCGCATGGCAGCAAAGCGTCCAAGTCCTCCGGCGTATCAAGGGTGTCGAATAGTTTTTTAAGGACATAGTGTGATGCAACATTGACTGTGATTGACTCACTCTCACTGGCTAGTGGGTACAAGGGGGCATAAATTACCGCGTCATTTGCGAATTTTACCTTGATGACTAAATCGATTTGTTCAACATATAACTCATTAAAGCGTAGTTTATAACCGCCTTCATCCCGTTTATCTACTTTAGGGCTTGGCGTTGCGCTACTCGGACGCTCTTCAAAGTTATGGTCTAGTGATACAACTGAAATTCGATGAATTGATAGATTGTTTCGTTCCGTGACGCCTTCTAAGGCATATGCTTTTTTAGGGGTTAAGGCATTGAATACATCGCTTTTCCAGCTAGCAAGCATTTCATCATTTACTTCAATTCGAAGGCCAATTACTGATTTTCTGTTCACATCAGTACCATCATCAGGAACTGTCCCGCTGCTGCCATCAGACCCGTCAGCACTTGATTCGCCACCTCCTATACCTGCGTTACCGCATGCAAGAAGCAGAATGCTGAAGAATAGAATATGAATGAGCTGAATTGATTTTGTTAGCATAACGTGAATGTGCCTGCTGTTTAAAAAAGTTAATATAACCCTGATGGTTTGACAAAAAAATGAGCAAGGAAGTTACTATACACCTTTATACTCTGGATTCTGTGATATTACTGTAATTCTGGTACTTTGAGCTGGACTTTGCGTGCATCTGTTTTTTCAAGAAGAAATAAACTGTGTTTTCCATGTGTTTCCTCTTGCTTCACTCCATTGTATAAGCTTTTCTAATTCACTGAGCAATGCTCTTATATCGTGATCAATAGTGACGTCGCTGGTGCTTTTGTGAAGGGTCTTTAATTTATGTTCAGTGTTTTGAACGACCGTTCTAAGCTTTGGTACACCACAGTAATGACAAGCTCCATGTAACTTATGGACGACATCTTCCATTGTTTTAAGGTCATTTTCAGCGAGTAAATGTTCGATCTTTGTGTGTTCATCAGGTAATGATACCAAGAATTTTTCTAGAAAGGTGCTGGCTAGTTCTGGGTTGCCATTACTTAGTTTCAATCCTTCAGCAAAATCGACAATATTATTATCAATATTTTTTTCGTCATCCTCAGTGTTTGATTTTATCTGGTTTGATGACGTTTCGCTTGCTGGGTTCTCTTTGTGCGTTTGAACGTCGGGAAGTGATTCGTCTGGTTTACACAGCGAAGGAATAAATTCAGTGATCGCTGATTGCAATTTTGTTTCATCGATAGGTTTCGTTATTAGGCGCTGAAATCCTTGTCGTAGAAAAGTCTCTTTTTCTTCGGGGAGGGCGTAAGCCGTGAGTGCGATTATCGTTGTTTGTAAGAACTGATCATCAAGCTTACGGATTTTTTTCATTGCTTCGCTACCATCCATTCCAGGCATCTGGATGTCCATGAATATGAGTGGGTAGACATGTTTTTTGCATTGTTCGATCGCTTCAAACCCATCTCGCGCTGAATCGGCCTGAATTCCAAAGCTTTCAAGTATCGATATCACTAATGAAAGGTTAATGTCGTTATCATCTACGACCAGTATCGAATGTGATGGTTGTAGTGGTGGCTGGGTATAGGTCGGTACTAATGTTGTTGTATTAGGCTCAATGATTTGTTCAAACTGGTGCTTGTATGTATTTGAATAAAGCTCTAGGAGTGCGTGATAAAAACGAGTTCGGGTGAGTGGTTTTACTAAGTGCGAGCTAGCATATTGGAGCGTGTTTCGTTCGTAGTGCTCCAAAGTAGGGGTGACTAGAAGAACCTTTTGGTCAAGCTCATTGAGCTGTTGAATGATTTTACTGCTTTCTATTTGGTTCAGCTCATTGCGGTCAAGGCATAATACACTGATGCAGTTAGTTTCATTTTCTTTGTTCGCTTGGTCTGCTAATGAAAGGAGGTGTGTATTTGAATCTGCAAATTGAAAATCCAGGTCCCATGACCGGAATAAATGCTCAATAGCTAAACGTGGTGCTTCTCTTGCTTCGAGGCAAAGTATTTTTCTATGCGTTAATTGATCTAAGGTTTCTTTTCTACGCTCCTGTTCGGGCAGTTCAATAGGGAGAGTGAACCAAAAGCATGAGCCTTTACCCAGTTCACTGTCAAAACTGATATTGCCATCCATCTGTTCTATTAAATTTTTAGAAATGGCCAAGCCAAGCCCTGTGCCACCAAAATTTCGGGCTGTTGTTGCATCCGCTTGTGAAAAAGCACTAAATATTGAGTGTTGCTGCGCGCGAGATAACCCTACACCGGTATCATCAACAGAAATTTTAATGAACTCCCTTGTAATGCCTGGCGTTTCTTCAGCTAACATCACTCTAACGATGACATCTCCTGACTGAGTGAATTTTATGGCATTGTTAATAAGGTTGGTGATGATTTGCTTAATGCGTAAAGGGTCGCCAATAATTTCATTAGGAACATCTTGATAATGAAGGTGAACTAATTCTAGATTCTTGGCATGAGCGGTCGGTGCAAGCATGGTTACCACATCTTCAATTAACTCCCTGAATAAAATAGGGCTCTTTTCAAGTAGTAGTTTGCCTGCTTCAATTTTAGAAAAATCTAAAATATCATTGATAATTAAAAGAAGAATGTCGGAGGATTTTTTTATGGTAGATAAATGGTCTTGTTGTCGACTATTTAACGGACTTTTGAGTAATAAATTTGTGAAGCCAAGTATGCCATTTAACGGGGTTCGTATTTCATGACTCATGTTAGCAAGAAATTCAGATTTTGTTCTATTGGCTAGTACCGCTTGTTTGCGCGCAATATCTAATTCGACATTCTGTATCTCAATGGTTTCAAGTGTCTCTCTTAAGTCTTCCGTTGTTTGTTCTATTTCAAGCGTCATATCTGTTTGAGTTTGGCTCAAACGTTTTGCCAGAGTATTAATACCCGATACAAGCTGGTTCACTTCTTTCGCACGATGGCTGCGAATAGTGATGTTGTTTTGGTCTTTTACCAAATTTTTAAGCTCGGAAGCAATAGTATTAATGGGCTTGATGACTTGCTTGCTTAAATAGCGCGCTGCAAAAAAACTGGCGGTTAATACCACAAGTAAATACCAAATTGCTTGTTTTACAATACCTCCAAATTGAGCCATTACTTGATTTTGACTTACTTTGACAAGTAACCATCCGCTGGTTTCTGAAGCGACTGATTTATCAATGCTGGTATTAGGTGTAAGCGTAGAGCTTATAATGGGGGCGACAAAAATTGATTCACCTTCAAACTGAATCAATTTTGGTGACGTTTTAGGGAAGGTGCCTGGGTTCAATCGAGCTGCTAATGGTAAACCTTGATGTATAATGACTTTGTGGGCGCTATTTACTAAAGTCACCGATTCAACAAACTCAGAGCTCAGTAAGCTTTTAGTGTAAATACTTGATTGCTCAATGTCGTCAGGGCTTGAATGGCTTAACAGGTTTGTTGTGCTATACGTCAGCTGAGCTAATTGCTTAAGGTAAGATTGTTCTAAATCAGTAAGTCGATGCTCTATTAAATACCAGGCAAGACTAATCGCCATTATTAATATAGGTAAAGTAACAATGATCAGAATACGTGTTTGGAGACTAAAAGACTTCATATTGATTGCGTTATTTTAGATTCATTAAGTGAATTACTAGAGCAGTCATTTCGTAAAATGAACTTGCAGTGTATCATTTCGTCAGATTATCGCATTTATTAAAAAGGTTATTCATGGCTTTTCCTACAATTGAAGACTATATCGGCAATACGCCTCTCGTTCGCTTGCAGCGCTTGGTGGGCGAAACAAGTAATACTATTTTAGTGAAGTTAGAAGGAAATAACCCTGCTGGTTCAGTAAAAGATCGTCCAGCATTAAGTATGATTCAACAGGCAGAAAGCCAAGGCATAATAAAATCTGGTGATACCCTTATCGAGGCTACTAGTGGCAATACAGGTATTGCACTTGCGATGGCAGCGGCGATCAAAGGTTACAAAATGATTTTGATCATGCCTGAAAATGTTAGTCTTGAGCGTAAAACATCAATGGGGGCTTATGGTGCCGAGATGATTTATGTGACCAAAGATGAGGGGATGGAAGGCGCGCGAGATTTAGCTCAAAGTATGGAAAAAGCAGGTAAAGGAATTGTATTGGATCAGTTTGGAAATCAAGACAATCCTTTAGCTCATTATCTGGGTACAGGTCCTGAAATTTGGAGCCAATCAAAAGGTAAAATTACTCATTTTGTTAGTGCAATGGGCACAACTGGCACCATTATGGGGACATCTCGTTACTTAAAAGAACAGAATGAAGCGATTCAAATTATTGGCCTTCAGCCTGAAGAAGATGCTTCAATTCCTGGTATACGCCGCTGGCCAAAAGAGTACTTGCCAGAAATTTTTGATGAAACACGTGTTGACCGAGTTATTGGAATGGGGCAAGACGAAGCAGAACAAACGATGAGAGCGTTAGCAAAACAGGAAGGGATTTTTTGTGGTGTGTCATCAGGCGGAGCAGTTGCGGGTGCATTACGTTTATCTAAAGAGCTTGAAAATGCGGTAATTGTCGCCATTATTTGTGATCGTGGAGACCGTTACCTTTCAACTGGGGTGTTTTCATAGCTGTTTTCTATTCAATCGTACAGGCTCTTCATAACATATGGCAAAAAGGCGACGTCAAAACACCAAGATACCTAAAGAACTTATCGAATGCGAAATTCTTCGTTTAGGTCACGATGGCCGGGGTATTGCCAAAAAAGAAGGTAAAACTCAATTTGTTGAAGGTGCCTTGCCCGGTGAAATCGTTAAAGCTAAATATATATCCCAACGTTCAAAATTTGATGAGCTTAATACGGTAGAAATTCTAAATATATCACCAGAAAGAGTTGACCCTCCGTGCCAGCACGCTGAAATTTGTGGTGGTTGTAGTTTGCAATATATGTCTGTTTCCGCTCAAATTTCTTATAAACAGCGTGTATTAAGCGAACAATTTAAACACTTTGGTAACTTGTCTCCGGAGCAATGGATTGAACCGCTTATTGGTGCCACTGAAGGGTATCGAAGTAAAGCTCGTTTAGGTGTCGTTTATGTGGGGAAGCGAGATGAGGTTATTATTGGTTTTCGTGAAAAACGCAATAAACTGATCACTAATATTGAACGCTGTGAGGTGCTTGACTCCCGTGTTGGACATCAATTATCAAACCTTCGAAATTTAATCGCCTCTTTATCTATTCGACAGGGTATACCTCAAATTGAAGTGGCAATGGGCGATGACTCCGTGGCACTTGTGATTCGTCATATGAGCCCACTTACAGAAGATGATTTGAGTAAAATAACCACCTTTGCCAAAAAACTTAGTTTTGATGTTTATCTTCAGCCAGGAGACGCCAACTCTGTTCATAAAGTTTGGCCTGAAAAATCATCTGACCGACTACATTACGCTTTGTCTACAACAGAAAGTGAACATACAAATAGAAAGCTTGCTTTGGCTTTCCACCCTACAGACTTTACACAAGTTAATACCGGCGTAAACCGACAGATGGTTACTCGGGCACTTGAGTGGCTGGACATTCAAAGAACAGATAGAGTGCTTGATCTGTTTTGTGGTCTTGGGAATTTTACCATTCCGATGGCATGTTTAGCGCTAGAAGTTATTGGCATTGAAGGCAGCGAGACAATGGTTGAGCGTGGGCGTGAAAATGCTGAACTTAATGCGTTAAATAATGTCTCATTTGAGTCAGCGAACTTGCAGGCAGATTTCACGAAAGCAGCTTGGGTTAAAAAGGGCTTCGATAAAATTCTAATCGACCCGCCACGCTCAGGTGCTCTGGATATTGTTAATCATATTAGTAAGTTCAAAGCTCAACGGATTGTGTATGTTTCCTGTAACCCTGCTACCCTTGCAAGGGATGCGGGAATATTGGTTGATAAAGGTTATACGTTGTCTAAAGCCGGTGTGATGGATATGTTTCCACATACATCTCATGTAGAGTCAGTTGCTCTATTTGTAAGAGAGAATAAAAAACGGGGTACGAATGGTTAAGGTTCGTGAAGACTACATAGAAAATGCTGGTGATGAAAATGCTATTGAACAATGGCTGGCCAAAATTACTGCAATCACAAACTTTGATGATATTGAAAAAGTACGTCGTGCCTGCTTAACGAGCATGGACATCAAAGCCAAGGCAGTTGAAAAAGATCTGGTCTGGGCGCTGGAGCATAATAGTTTTAAAATTGGCTTGGAAATGGCTCAGATTCTAGTTGAATTAGAATTGGATCAAAATGCCATTATTGCTGCCATTTTGTACCGGGCTGTCCGAGAAGGCAAAGTGTCTATTGATGTGATTCGTCAGGATTTTGGTTCTGAAATTGCCAAATTAATTGAAGGTGTCGCGCGTATGGCGGCGATTTCATCAAAACATAGTCCTTTAAAGGGCTCAGTGCTAGGTCAAACTCAAGGCCAGATTGATAACGTACGTAAAATGCTAGTCACCATGATTGATGATGTACGAGTAGTATTGATCAAACTGGCAGAAAGAACGTGTGCAATCCGAGCCGTTAAAGATGCAAGCACCGAGAAGCGTCAGCGCGTTGCAAGGGAGGTGTTTGATATCTATGCACCCTTGGCGCATCGATTGGGTATTGGTTACATCAAGTGGGAGCTGGAAGACTTATCTTTTCGATACTTGCACACTTCCGCCTACATGAAAATTGCTAAATTATTAGATGAACGACGCATTGACCGTGAATCTTTTGTAAAGCGTGTGACTTCAAAGCTTGAGCTGGAACTTGAAAATGCCCATATTCATGGTTCGGTAGAAGGTCGCAGCAAGCATATTTATAGTATTTGGCGAAAAATGCGTCGTAAGCATCTCGACTTCTCTGAAATCTATGATATCCGGGCTTTTAGAATTTTAGTGCCAAGTGATCAGGATTGTTATGCAGTATTAGGGGTTGTGCATTCCTTGTGGCGGCATATTCCATATGAATTTGATGATTATATCGCGAACCCGAAAGAAAATGGTTACCGCTCATTGCATACTGCTGTTATTGGTCCTGAAGGCAAAGTCATGGAGGTACAAATTCGTACCAAGGAAATGCATGAAGAGGCTGAGCTAGGTGTCTGTGCACATTGGCGTTATAAAGGTACTGATGTAAAAAGTCGTTCTTCAGGTTACGAGGATAAAATCAGCTGGTTACGTCAAGTGTTAGAGTGGCAAGAAGAAGTCGGTGATGCATCTGAAATAGCTGATCAGCTAAGTGCTGATGTTGGTGCTGACCGGATTTATGTGTTTACCCCAAACGGGCACGTTGTAGATTTACCCACGGGTGCAACATCAGTTGATTTTGCATACCGGGTACATACTGAAGTAGGCCACGCTTGTCGAGGAGCAAAAGTAAATGGGCGTATCGTACCATTAACCTACTCACTCAGAACGGGTGAGCAAGTTCAAATTCTTACCTCAAATAATCCAGCGCCTAGCCGTGATTGGCTAAACCCTAGCTTGGGTTATCTTCAAACATCAAGATCACGGGCTAAAGTAATTCACTGGTTTAAAGCACAAGATCGCTCGCAGAATATTATTGATGGTCGTGCTTTATTGGATGATGAGCTTAAGCGCTTATCTATTGGTGATGTAAGCTATAAAGAGTTAACTGAGCAAACGCATTTTAATGAACCTGATGATATGTTTGCTGCGATTGGGGCCGGTGATTCGAAACCGACCCATATTGCCCATGTTGCCCAGAAACTCTTGCAGCCAAAAGAGCAGCAACTAAGTTTAAGGCTTCATGAACCCAAAGAAGGGCAGGCTAATACAGGTAAAAAAGATGATATTCATATTAAAGGGGTTGGTCGCTTATTAACTAATATCGCCAACTGTTGTCAGCCTGTTCCAGGAGATCCTATCACGGGTTATATTACGGTTGGTCGTGGTGTATCAATCCATCGTCAAGATTGTATGAATTTATTGCAACTCGAAGATATGGAGCCAAACCGTATCATTGAAGTTTCGTGGGGTGGGACTGAAGATACGGCCTATAGTGTCAATATTGAAATTCAGGCTTATGATCGTGAAGGGTTACTTCGTGATATCACTATTGTACTAGCGAATGAACAAACTAATGTGACCGGGATAAATTCATACTCTGATCAACAAGAGAATGTTGCAACGATTACCATTGTTATGGAGGTGACTAATTTAGAAATTTTAGGCAGGGTCCTAGCTAAAATTAAACAGTTGCCTAATATTATTGATGTTCGCCGGAAAAGAAACGCATAAGGGATGTTTAGTTTATGTATCAAATGGATGACTTGCTTTATTTGATGGCGCGCTTGAGAGACCCTGAATATGGATGTCCATGGGACCTGAAACAAAATTTCAAATCAATCGTACCACATACGCTTGAAGAGGCTTATGAAGTCGCTGATGCGATTCAGCGTGGTGATCGGAATGATATCAAAGATGAACTAGGCGACTTATTGTTCCAGGTTATCTTTTACTCACAACTAGGCAAAGAAGAGCAAAGTTTTGTTTTTGATGATGTCATCGATAACATTGTTAAGAAGTTGGTACGCCGTCACCCCCATGTTTTTCCTGAAGGGCAATTACGAGCATACTTTCCCAAAGGCACTCAGTTTAGCGATGATGAAATCAAATCCCAATGGGAAAAAATAAAGCAAGAAGAGCGTCAATTAAAGCAGCAATGTACAGAAATGCCTGAATTTCAGTCGGATGAATTTCAGCTTGAAAAGGATAGTATTTTAAGTGACTTACCTTCTAATTTGCCAGTATTAAACTATGCTGAAAAGCTTCAGAAGCGGGCTGCTCAGCATGGCTTTGACTGGCCAGATATTAAACCAGTCATTGCAAAGCTCGAAGAAGAACTGGCAGAGCTCAAGCATGAACTAGCACAAGCCAAAGGTAAGCCGCTTGACGATGAACGAGTTCATCAGCGCTTACAAGATGAAATGGGAGATGTGCTTTTCTGTTGTGTTAACTTATCGCGTTTTTTGAAAGTAAAACCGGAGCAAGCTCTGCGAAGTACCAATGAAAAGTTTATACGCCGTTTTCAATATATTGAAAAGCAGCTGTTTGATACAGGGCTGACTCTTGAAAATGCTTCTCTTGAAGAATTGGATGCAGCTTGGGATCAAGCAAAATCTAAAGGCTTATAAGCAGTTTTTTATTAGAAAAGAATAAAAACCTCAACTAGACTAGTTCTATACAAGCCATAATTATTTGATTCCTTAATATAAGATAGGTATCGATGAAACACGCATCTATTTCGCTAACTTTATTCATGGTGTTGTTCGCCTTTTTTTGCTTTCCAGTTCATGCCGAGACATCACAAAATGTTGGTCTCTTATGGGTTGGTAAGTCCAGTATGCAAGATCGTGTATTAAAAGGGTTTATGCAAAAAATTAGAGAGTCGGCCCCCTCTATACATGTTGAAGCTAAACCCCGGTTAAAAGATTTTGAAGAAGCTGCTTTTGTTGTTGAACGGTATGAAAAGCAAAAAGATGCCATTGTCTTTTTGCGATCATCGGGTGCAAAATTTCTTGCCCAGAACCCACTGACTATCCCCGCATTTATTGGTGGCTGCAATAACCCTGTATTACTTGGTGTGACTTCATCACTGGATTCACCAGATAAAGGTATTACTGGTGTTAGCTATTATCTTCCCTATGATCAACACTTCAGTGCGATTGATAGGGCGTTTCCAGATTTGAAAACGATAGCTCTTTTATTAGAAAAGGGGCATCCCGGATCGGCTATTGATGCTCAGGGTACGAAAGAACAGGCGGATGCGAGAGGAGTGGCCTTACAAACTTATTTTTTTACATCAAAGGATGAGTTATTAAATGAAACCAAAAAACTCAAGAATGAAGTCGATTTATTCATAGTCGGCTCCCAAGCCTTAATATTTGACAATGTTAAAGAACTGGTCAAGTTTGCTGGCAAAGTTCCTGTGGTGAGTTTTTCTAGGAAACCGATTGATGATGGCGCCTTGTTTGGTTTGGTTCCCGACGATTATAAATTAGGCGAGATGTTAGCTGACTCTGTCGTGGATGTTCTCATTCATAAAATACCTATCATGAAAATACCCATAAAAACTGACCCAAGCCCTAAGTTGCGCGTGAATGAGGAAATGAAGAAGTTTCATCGTATTGAAATTTAGTTTGAGTAAGTCTTTATAGAGTTCGAATACCTATCTGCCTATATTCCGGCGACCAGCTTTTCAGGTTTAAATCTTCATAACTTTTACCATATACGTCAAATGACGCATACGCTTTCGTTAATCAGCGAATACCTTTTTATTCTTTAATTTTTAATAATCAGCTACGAACTAGCCAATATCTATGTGGCTCTCAATCAATGTTGTATCCATAAAATATAAAGATTAAGGAAGGGTAGACTCATGAAATTGAAGAAAATTCTAAAAAGCGTTGTGCTAGGTGCCAGTGCATCTATGTTTGCAATGGGCGCAATTGCCGCTGATGACACGATCAAAGTAGGCGTACTGCACTCTTTGTCGGGTACGATGGCAATCAGTGAGACAACCTTGAAAGATACTGTCTTGATGATGATTGAAGAACAAAACAAAAAAGGTGGTTTACTTGGTAAGAAATTAGAGCCTGTTGTCGTTGATCCTGCGTCAAACTGGCCGCTATTTGCTGAGAAAACACGTGAACTAATTTCAAAAGATAAAGTAGATGTTCTTTTCGGTTGCTGGACATCTTCATCGCGAAAAGCGGTTTTACCTGTCATTGAAGAATTAAACGGTTTACTGTTTTACCCTGTTCAGTACGAAGGTGAAGAATCTTCTAAAAATGTTTTTTATACTGGCGCTGCGCCAAACCAACAGGCTGTTCCTGCGGTTGATTACCTAATGAACGATCTTGAAGTGGAGCGTTGGGTACTTGCGGGTACTGATTATGTTTACCCACGTACAACCAATAAAGTACTTGAAGCTTACTTGGTTTCTAAAGGTGTTGATAAAAAAGATATCATGATCAACTACACGCCTTTTGGTCACTCTGATTGGCAGTCAATTGTTTCAGATATCAAAAAGTTTGGTGGTGAAGGTAAGAAAACAGCGGTTGTTTCAACCATTAATGGTGATGCAAACGTACCTTTCTATAAAGAGTTAGGTAATCAGGGTATTTCTGCTGAAGATATTCCAGTGGTTGCATTTTCGGTTGGTGAAGAAGAACTTTCAGGTTTAGATACTAAGCCTTTAGTAGGTCACTTAGCGGCTTGGAACTACTTCCAAAGTGTTGAAAGTGAAGCAAACGAAGCATTTATAGCAAACTGGAAAACGTACATTAAAGACGACAAGCGTGTAACGAACGACCCTATGGAAGCAACGTACATTGGCTTTAATATGTGGGCAAAGGCTGTTGAGAAAGCAGGGACTACTGATGTGGATACTGTTGAACAAGCACTGATCGGTATTACTGTACCTAACTTGACTGGTGGTACTGCTGTGATGAATAAAAACCATCATTTGAGCAAGCCAGTACTAATTGGTGAAATTCAGGATGACGGTCAGTTAGAAGTAGTATGGGAAACTAACGGTACTGTAATTGGTGACGCATGGTCGAACTACCTACCAGGTTCAAAAGACTTAATTGCTGATTGGACTGCACCAGTAAGCTGTGGCAACTTCAATACTAAAACAGCTAAGTGTTCAGGTCAGA